>WLWD01006168.1_pt1 | contig 370727 bp, 189 predicted proteins | sample 6712731 | NCBI WGS metagenome assembly WLWD01 (sample SAMN12718690, study PRJNA576275) | sponge metagenome | isolation source: marine sponge | host: Mycale hentscheli | place: New Zealand: South Island, Marlborough, Capsize Point | collected 2014-11-01 | reverse complement strand
CCCCCCCCCCCCCCCCCCCCCCCATATGTACATATGTATATAAGGTGATTGATAGATTTAAGAGAGTGTCTGTCTCCAACCACTTGATGTAAGTGTTAATTTTGCAGTTGGCATGGAAACAGATTCAGGCAATTCACGTGTGATATTAAAAGTTGTGCATAATCAATATAATTATGTACTTATTCTGTGTGCCAACATGTGTGTATATTTATCTGCGTGTGTATATGTGTGTGCTGTGTGTGCAGAAATAACACAGGCATCAAGCATTGGAAGATATCAACCAAGAACAACAAGTTCTATTGGGGATCCAGTAACCTGTATGAAACGCTGGATGAGTTTGTCTTGGTAAGAAAAAGAATACGTACACCCTTTGAACGGAGTGTATAGATGTGGTATCCAGGGCTGGTTACTATAGCTACATAGTACTATGGCGAATTTTAATTGATGGAGGTTGCTTTTTGTCTTTCTCTCTTTACAATGCTAAAGTAAATTGAATTTCGGTAGGACATAATTGCTTTCTGGCAAATCATAAATGTGATCACAATTATATATATAATTTTGGGGGACCCTTTCATTTATTCATACAATAATGATAGTTTGTGAGACCTTGTTTTTGTTGACATTGTGCAAGTACTACTGAATCTCAGTGTGTATATCTACAAGATCCCATTTCATAGAATAGGTAACTTGGTAGTGGCGACCATTTTTTCCCACCATATTTATTGCTGTTATTTAAATGAAATCCCGCTTCTTCTTTTTTAAATCAAATTTCTGCTGCTTTCTTGTTGTAAACTCCTCCTCCACAGCTATGCACTAGTGAACTCTATGGGAGTTGTGCAAGCAACTTGTTCGAAAAGCCACAAATTGAAATTTTGGAACATTTACTGATGTCTACTTGATGATCATGCTAATTTATATGTGATCGTCTACAGGAAAACCGGGCACAACGCGGCGTGCGTAAATATCGAGAAAAGATCGATCGATTTCTTAAAAATGTATTGTTTCAAGCCGACGGAAGGGAACGGTTAGGTCTATTATAGCGGGAACGACTTAAGCTACGACGATAAAACTTCAAGAGCTCAATATCTGGACGCCGACAACTCTGTAAGTGCAAAAAAAAATGTTTCGAAAGGTGCCGCGTTGTGCCTGGTTTTCCTATAGACGGTCACATATATACGTGTGCCTGTGTGTATATATACTTACACAATGCTTAGTGGTTTAGCACTGGTTTTTCTATATACAGAATTTGTATTGACCTGCTGTAATTTTATTATTATACATAGCTCCCCATAATTATGTAGATCATAATTAATTGTTATTCAACAAATGAATCCTATTGGTACACTTGATGTATGTCTTCTGTTTCCCAACAGAAACCTGTCACATGTGTGATGGACTAGCGGCTCTTGTCTCATTCAGAGGAATCTATTAATTCTTAGATCTACTGTTGGTAGTAGTACATTGCATTCACTTGTGGGAACTCATAAACTGTAGAATTTGGAGCTACTTTAGAATACTGTACTTTACATATGTACATGCAGTATGTAGTTTACAACTTTCAGCAGCTTCAAACACAATGTACAAGATCTTGTGTGTGTTGTGTATGTGTGTGTTGTGTATGTGTGTGTGTGTGTGAGCATTAGTGCATGGTATGCATATAGCTTGCAGTCACTGATATTTCTTATAGTAAATTGGAAATGATAAGAAAGAAAAGAATTTGTTGATGTGAGCATATAAGCATTATTAAGACAGCACCGCCCACGTACTCGTTATGATTAATTACTGCTCTCATATTCTCTTTGAAATGTCACAACCAGGAAAAGCCACTGAAACTTGGAGTACTACCACTTTCAAAGATAGACCTTTCTTTGAAATCAGAATCCGCTATTTTTACCTTTTCTTCAAAGGATTCAGGTAAAATTATTTGTTATTGTATAAGATTAATGGGAATACTTCCAATGATAAGCCGCCCTGTGTCGTAAATTGAGATAGCCACTGATGGATCTGATTTGGGTGTTTTTGTTGGTACAGATTGAGATAGATATTCATAAGAAATGGAACAGTGATTATTTTGGAACCACTTTTGCTTTCATATTGTAGCCCCACCCTTTCAGGGCTCTTTGTAAGTCTTTCAGCTACGTATATTTATATACTCAACCATTATACATAGCTATGTATGTGGCTAAGTCTCCACCAAAGATTGTAGAGTGCATAGTTAAAACAAACTATATGGAAGAGGATGTGAGTTTTGAAAACATTGCCTGCAAGCACCAGTCAACATGGAGTACTCCACTTCCTTAGCCGGCCAGTGTATTGTATAACCCCACTTGCCTAATTTGGGCCTCGTGTTTAAGCTCTTGAGTATTATCTGTGTTGCATAGCATTTGGAAGCCACAAAAGTTTTCATTAGCAGCTGGAGTGAGACCTCCTATATTTAGAGCTGGCCTTTCTTGGGCAAGGGTCATTTGGTTCAGTTACAAAGCTTGGTAGAAGTGAGCCCTTGTTTCTGTCTGATTTCATTTGTCTTTGGAGAGTCAGTTTGTTGCTTTGGTTGGTCAGTCACTTAGTTAGCTAGTGCTGTAGTTTTCTATTTCTTGTTGGATTGTCGTGTGTTTGTGGACCTCAAGCTTCTTTTTAAACTGCAACTTGAAGGTAAGGCTGCATGGATAAGTTAAAGATATCCATAAGTTCTTATAGTTAGGGAACTTACTGGATAGTGGAAAGTATAGGATCAGGTCTACATGGGAAGTTGGGTGAGGGTGATTTATATGCTGGCTTTGGAGGAGGGGGTGGGGAGGATAGGGAGATATTCTTCTCTAAGAGCCCTCTCTCTCTCCCTTTGGTAATAATCAGAGATGTACATACACGGCCCTCCATGACCTCACACCATCCCAGCCACACTTCTCACACCACACCAGCTGCATTATTGGCAGTCTTAGAAGGTGTGGCTGAAGCTTGGATGAGCAAGTGCTATGCTCAGTGCAGGCAAGTCTAGATGAGGAGGTGGACTGTGTGTGTGTGTTTGTATATATCTTTGAAGTGCTTGTGAATCAGGGAGTATTTAGAGAAGGATATATGTCCAGGATACACAAAGTACAGGATATGTTGTTGTGTGATGGAGGGTCATTGAAGAAGCTGTGGCATTCGTATTGAATCAAGTTTTGGAGAAGTGAACTGGAATAAGAAAGGAATGCTTAGCTACAAGACTATGCACACAAATCTTCACTTTCACATGTAATAGGCATGCTGGTGTTTATTTTTCTGCCTTTGTTGTTGTTGTTTTTAAGTTTATTGGTGCCTTCTAGCGTTAATTTTCGATTGAAAAGCTTACATGATTTCTCATGACCTTCCGAGAGAACTGCGTATTTCTTTAAATGGTGTTGTTGCTCCAATGTCAGCCATTCCTAAATTGATAACCTCAAAATCTGGTCGTAAATCTTGTTCTGTTCACACACCCCTTTACATCATGGCACACCTAAAAAAATTATACTAGTGGTGTGCTTGAGCACAAATGGCGAGCGAGCCTTAAAGTACACTATTGTTGAATGATTGATTTTAACAACTAACACTCAAGCTACTAAAATAAAGTCGAGTTTTTAAATTAAGTATATGCGATAAAGGGGATTCAATGCCATAGTAACCGCTCCATGCAACTGTTTGAATTGAAAAAGAAGCAACAAAATCAAGTCACGTTATTTAAATTTCTCTTTGTGATATTCTTAATAGTAGTTGTAACGCACAATACTTTCACACAACTGAACATACCTACGCAAGACTTACCTTCGTGGTTCGTCTAGTGGACAATGAATTTTCAAGTAAATGCTGTTGAGTAGGGCTTATAACTATGACAAATAGCGTATTAACTTACCATCGCTACTAACTCGAATAGAAATGGAGCTCCCATAAGTTTTTGCGTGTTAACTGCACCCGCAAAACAATTCAAAGCGGTAAACAATTCAATTTCTAAGGTGATACGGGTAATGGTCGCTAAACCAGAGGATTCTGTTTAGTGAAGTTTGGGACAGGGTCGAACGCCGAACGAACACAAAAATACGGAGGGTCAAAGTACAAAATGCCTTACGTACGTCCAAACATATATATAAATAAACTAGTGGTGTGCTTGAGCACAAATGGCGAGCGAGCCTGATAGTTAGGTAACATAAAATGTTACTATGTTTTAGCTTACTTCATGCAAACACTATAATAGTAGTTATGACATTTGATTTCAGCAAACAAATACAAAATCACTCTCTTACCTTATTAATGGTAACTTTTGCAGTATCAACATCAACCATTCTGATAATCTCAATCACCAGTTACTCTTGAACAAGCTCTCAGCTACGATAAAAAATAAACCAGTGTTATTATTTGTAATTTTAGCCAACAAATATGGAATTACTACTTACATCATTCTTGAGTATTGATAACTTCTGTAGTATCAAATTGAAGTTACTTTGACCATCTGAATTACCTTGAATTCTTGACAACAAGCTCTCACCTACAGAAACAAAAGACAATCAATTTTAGCACACAAATACAAACTTACTTTCTTACCTCATTTTCTTGAGCAGTGGTAACTTTTGTAGTACCAAATTTGAGCCAATCTGACTATTTGAATTTACCAGTCACTGTTGACTAGCTCTTAGCTACAAAAAAGAAAGGCCAGAGTTATTTTACATATTTAGCTAACAAATATGGAATTACTACTTACCTCAGCTTCCCTCGAGAAGTAGTAGCTTCTTTAGCATTAATACTACGGCATTCTGACTACCAACGGCTCTTGACAACCAACAATCGGCACTCCGTATCCCCCCATAAAACGGCGAAGTTTTGAAATTAAGTCTGGAAAAGGGTCTTCAATGCCATAGTAACCGGTAGAATCAACTTTTTGTTTCTTGAAAAGCAAGCGTTTTCGCAGGAATTTTCTCACACCTCGGAGCTTAAGTATAAAGTAAGGCTTACTTAATGCTGTAGTTTCAGAATAAACTGGGGTCAAGCCTAAAAAGCCGTGTTTTTTGGAGAAAAAAGTTTCCCGCGCGCGCGTTTAAAGTGTATACGTACCATCCATACATACATACATATATATAACATATACCCGATTTTGCATTATCCACCCCTAATACTGTCTCGCTCGCTTCGCTCGCTCGCCAATAAACAAACATCCCCAACTTTCGATTGTGTTACCCGTCTAAGTAAGTGTCTCGCTCGCTCACCAATTATAGTCATACTTTCTATGATTCAGTCATTCTCGGAAAAAATAATTATAATAATATTTTTCTCAATTGTAACAGCTAATACATGCCAAAGTCCACCTGCTATTATTATGTTATATATGTACGTATATATATATATATTTATTAGGTACTGAACAGAGCCTGATAACTGTTGCCACATAGAAAATGCATTAAAGTAAACAGGATGTGGCTTAGGGCAATATTTTTCCATATCACCTGTGTTCATAGTTATTACGTTGGGTTATTACGTCCCCCTAGGTAAATTTCTTGTTACCAAGGTATTGCGCATGAGCAGCCTAATAAATTTATTATCCATTGGATACCCGAGAATATCACTCGTCTGATTGGCGGTATTTACGCTCGTGCCTGCGGCACTCGCGTAAATACTAAGCCAACAGACTCGTGATATTCTCCTGTATCAAATGAATAATATATATATATATATATATATTTATTGCAGTTTTGATATTTTTACTTGAATATTTCCGCATCACGCGAGCGTTCTGTATTCTCCCATATTGTACGGTTTATATTGTACGGTACACTACGCATGCGCGTATCGAGTAAAATCAATGAAAATTGAATTGTAACCGTTGAGAAAAAATATCAAAGCAGCAATAAATCACTTATCACACTCGTCGTACAATATGGGAATGATATTTTACTCTCACGCCACATTTTCACTCGCCTTTGGCTCGTGAAAATATTTTGCGTGCTCGTAAAATATTTTCCCATATTGTACTCTGACTCGTGCTATAAGTATTATATATATCTGTATCTACTATCTATATAATATATGACAGTATGTTTAATATATTATATGCTGTATAAGAATATAAGAGCAATCCTTTCCTCTTGCTCTTCACTTTAAGTTCTTCTGTTCTTCCTAATTTTGCTCTGCCTGTTAAGTTATGTAGTATTTCACATATCATGTGATAGATAGTGATTCTTTGGTTTTTGAGGATTACATAAAAAGTTAAAAGTATAATAAAATATCACTTCTGTTGTCGTTATCTAATTGTGACCGTGCACAGGAAAATCAAGCACAACATGACTTGTAAAAAAAAATTTTTTTTTTCTTTGCACACAATCCTCTGCATCCAGGCATTGAACTCTCCAAGTTTTATAGCCCAGCCATTGCCAACGTACATACATACACAACCTAACCATTTTAATCCACTGACTTCTTAATACATTTTGAAGAATGAAAACTATCTCTTCCTGTCGTTTGCACGCACCACGTTGTGCTCGATTTCACAGCCACAATTATAAACATCTGTGACTACCTGTAAGCTATACCGTCTTATTTGGGCCATTTTATTGAAGTTAGACATGATTATGTGAGCTAACACATTCTCTCGGTTTGGTGGGTTTGTACATATATTCAAAGTACGTATGGTGTTAGTGTTAAGTAGGTAGTTGTTGTTGTTGTTTTGTTGTTGTTAGAATTTTGCAGAAGCTCTGTCTATAGCTACGAAGTTGCATATTTATTGTGGGAGGAGTCCAGCTCTGCAACCACACCCACAGACTGATGAACACAAAAAGGTGAGTGTTAAGGGGGAAGCAGCCTTAGTACGAGCAATGAACAGTACCCGTTGTGTTGTGGTCACTCGTATGAAGAAAAGTTTGTTGTTGTAATGATTATTATTATTATTATTATTGTTGTTGTTATTACTATTAGTTCCATATTACTATTATTATTACTATTATGATTATTATTATTAAATTATTGTAATCATTATTGTAATCATCATCATCATCATCCTGTGTCATTCTCTACGTTTATTTTCGTTCTTCAACTTGGAGCGTAAATAATTAATAACGTTGTAGATTTTCATCGCTACCTGCTGGTAAATTCTTAGCTTATTAGCAAATGTCTTGTGAATTAGTTACAAAATTGAACAATTTCTTTATTTAGATATAGTAGTTGAGAGGATGATATACCCAGTTCCTCTGTGTGGGACTTCCCCCACCCCCATCCCACTCTTTCCACCCGGTGTCCCTGCCAGGTACCTATAGTTATGGTAGATGTAAATATTGGTAATCTCTCTTCTTGTGTAAACACATAATATATAACTTCAATATTGTTTAAGGCAATCACGTTCCACCAACAAACGCCGGTCCACTAACTAATGACGTATGCCAGAAGTGCAACGTTTCTGATGCCCTGAGGTGGTTTTTTAAGACATTTTTCACTACTTCCATACTCTTTCCCTTTCACTCCATTACACCTCGCACTTTCAACCCAATGTTTTCCAGTATATGTAATGACAAATAAGTTACGTAACTACTGCATGTTTTCCTTCCATCCACTGTGCAGAGAGTATGTGCTCTGTTCCTGGGTGAACAACTGTATCTTCTTAAGAGTGGTGAGCTTGAGTTAGACAAACATTTATTTTCCCTAACTCCCATCAATGAGTTGTCCAGATTGATGTTATTGATAATGTGTGTGTGTTTGTTGATAGACATCAGTAGTTATCTCTGCCAGCTATGTCTACACTACAGTAGGGGTCAAAAAAAAGTTCTCATAGTAACCAGACTTTTTAGCGACTAACAGAAAAATAGTCTCTAGGGTAAAGAGACTTTTTAACGACTTTTTATCAACCAATGCCGACTACACTAGTCACCAGCTGCTGAACCAGACTTTTAAACCTGTTTTTAAGGGTGGCCGCACATAGCAACGCGCACTGCCTGTAGATCCTGACATTAATTTATTCCCCGCCAATACCCCACCATTTGATAATACGCGAGCAGAAACTATCGCGCAGTAGTAGCAGAAGTATACTTTGCGAAGCTGTAGTGTTTTAGTTTAGCTTCTTGTTGTCTCATATCCGTTTACAGCAACTCTCCATACGTCGTCTGAGCTCACGCAGCAAGGTGCACCAGGCTGCCTCTCCTCCTGTAGCCGTTCTCTGGACTCTGCGCACCTGAACTCAAGCGGATGGATATACCAGGCTCGATTTCTGCGGAGCGAAGACTTCCCAAGCTGCGCAGATTTAATACCTTCACCTATGGCTATCTCCAATAAACTGCTCTCTCTTCTGACTCTCTTATTATTGTTGTATTGATGTTTGTTTACTCTTGGTATAGGCGGGCTCTTTTTAGAACCAATACAAACTAATTGAAAAAAAAATTGCTCGCGTACTCGTAAGTACGAGATATGGGGGTGGGGCTATTTCTTAAGAATTGCGAGTGGAATTAAAGTTCCAAATTTTGTAACAGTTTTTCTTGGAATCTAATAATGAGAACGGCACAAAAATTTTATACACGGGTAAACCAAAAAAAAATGAACTGCACCACGTTGAGAATTTTTCAATATCTTATAAATAGAAAAAAATGCGAATATATCATAAAGTAATATTGAAATGGATAAGAACTCTTTGTCTTGCAGTAGAGTATCGGCTCGGCTAGTAGTGCACCAAATTGCGGAGCTCCAACTTACCGCACCGCTCCAAAAAATTGCTACAAACTTTTATAACCAGGCCCCGATATTTCCTCCAGATTAGCTCTAAAATTAGTGAGCGGCTCCTTCGGCAGGTACTGTGTCCTTGTGTTATAGTAGAGAAGCCCCTGTAAGTATACAATAGTAGTAATCGTGCATAGCAACCATCAACAAAAAATTGCGTAGGCGGTGTGCGGCCACCCTTAAAGTCTGTTTATTGTATTTTTTTAAACCATTAGCAGCCTAGTTTTAATCTGATTTTGCAGCTGCTACACATCAAGCGGGTGCTGTCCTGTACTTATTTAACCACAATAACTGAAGTGCTCTAGAAGCTGTCCCTAACTGTGCTAGATGGCTGGACCCACCTTACTCAGCTTTCGTTAATGCTCTAATAGATTGATAAACTGTAGCCTTTCCTATAATTAGAATGGTATGACTATTCTGTATTCCTGCACTAGTTATTTGTAAGTGTAAGAGCTTTTTTAAATTTAAAAGAAGTTTATTGCTAGGTCTTTTCAATTACATTCTTTTAAGAAGATGGACAAGTAACAGATGCACCCCCACTATCAAGTGTGTTTTTAATAGGATTGGCATGCCCAAATTGCTTGGATTAGTGAAGTTTAGATTAACAAACTTTTTGAAAAGACTATCTGTTTTATTTCAATATATTTTTTTTTAATAGTTCTATTCAGAAAAAAAAAATACACAAGAGCTAGTTCTGTGTCTTGGGTCTGCTTTGGCAGCTGCATTTAGCAGTTTGTTTGTTTTGTTTTTTGTTGTTGTTTTTTTGTTTTTTGCCAGGTTTACTATCTGACTCTTGACACCCTTCGAAATGGTTTGAATAATTTGACTTTTGACCAGCCTGTTCTAAAATATATTTGAGAAACACAAACAGGGCACCAATAAAATAAAATAAGCATTTTAAAAAGCTCCAACACATGCATGTACATAAGGCTATTTATATACAGTCCTGTCCTTACTGCTCATGATTGGTCACCACTATTACATTGAGTAATGGTGAACTTTTAGCAGACTTTTTTGGCAATTTTTTTTTTGTAGCGACCTTTTACTTGCGGACTTTTTTCTCTAGCAACCTTTATGAGTCTGACTTTTTCGGGCAAACCTATAAGATAGGCAAGGTCATTCAGTAGATGTAAGGACGCAAATGCATGTAAATTAATTAAAGCTCCATGTACTTGCATTGTGCGCTTATTTCAGTTCAAATTCTAGGAACAGTGACATTATTTCTCAAAGGTGACAAGGCAACACACCAGGGTTTGCTAATTCACACCTCCAATCTGCCCAAACACTTCCCTTGCTCCCCCTAGAGAATTCTACTCCCTTTCCATTTTTTTTCTATCATTTCATTAATCGGGTCAATAAAACATGCAATGACTTATGTATTACGTCTAGTCTCTTTTCCTTTAGGTTGGCTATCCTCCTCCACACATGAATTTGACATTAGCTAGGCTTGCATCTGAAACTATGGAACCACTAAAACATCTTATCTTTGTAATTTTTATTTACTGTTTTTTAAGGTTGTTTATACTTCTATGACGTTTTCTCCCAGAGGTTTCCTAATTACCCCATATGTTCCCCTCTTACAATTTGTGGGGAACTGGATTCAACAAACAATAGACTAATAATTTGTGCTCTTGTGTGCTCTTTAATACCAGAGCAGACTTTGTATCTGGTTGCTAGGTAGGAGCCTGCCTGACTTTCAGGTGAGACTGCTCTTGTTTTAATTGTACATCACCACTGTAAGACCTGCAACATTTGTGGCTAGTTTGGAGCCAGGCTGTTTTAAAATGGGCTTGTAGTTTGAAAATTGTCTGTAACAACATGTATAAGTCACAGTCACATGGCATTTAGATACATAATTATGTACAAGCTTGGACTTAACAGCTGTACAAATCTGGCCAGTGGTATGTATGTCTGGCCTGTTTTTTTAAACCGATCTGGCCAGTTTTAAAATAATGTCCAGTACACGTGTGGGTGTGTGCATGTGTGCAATTTTTACACATGTGGAATAGATTCATCAAAAGCTAGCTGGGCGAAATGTGTGGGTTTTCTGTTAGAATGAACATCTGGATAACGCCCTAACAGTATCTCTATTGATAGACTGGCCCTAGAATGAATATGTATAATGATGGACATCATAAAATGGATTTATATTTACATACTATACCAGACACGGAATAGACATGATGTAAAGTTGGAAGGATAAAAGTTCATGTATACATAAACCAGTGTAAATATTTTTCCAAGAAGGGAAGAAAACTATGTCAACGTAGGACCACTATGTGCTCTGGATGTTGAAACTGTTTCAATGTGTTTTTTTAAGTCATCATAATGGTACTCCCTATGTGACATGCAATCTGCTAGCCCATAAATAAACACTGCACCCTTACCCCAGCATAATTTCTCATTAACCCTCAGCGCGCATGCTCCTGAGGGGTTATAGTAGTCGCATAGGCAGTTAGTCGCACTCTGATTTTGGAGATTACTGACAATTAAACGTTGATTTACAAACTTACTTAAAGCAACAATTTAAGACCTTTTAGTGTGCTACTTTTTTTGGATTGATTTTTGAGAAAATGTGAAGCTGTCAGCTCTGTGTAAGGTACTGGCTTTAGTGGGTAATACTCCTATCATCATGTCGTAATTGCAAATAATTTCTTGGCTGCCTCGTTAGTATTGCTTTATGCTGACAAGTTAACAGGAATTGGAGGTTCATGTTTGTTGAAACTATATACTGGTGAGAGTCTCCAGCATGTTTAGAGCCTATGAAGGGGCAGCATTTACAATATATATGTCGTTTCCATTGTTCGAGCTACATATATTGATACATGTTTAGGAATAGCCAAATAAATTACACAATCTTTTGGTCTGAGAAATGATTTTGTAATAGCTTAGCCAAGTGTATTGCGCTTCACAGCTACTTGTACTCACTAATTAACACTTCAGCACCATAATCACTCTTACTGGTTGAAGTATAACATCAGTTGCTATTGTTATTACATCTCCTCCAATATTACTTGCTCTTTGTAGACAAGTACACAGCAAGCTCACCCTATTCATTAAGAAGATAATGAAGTTCTGAGCGTGTCATGTACATGCATGTATGTATGTATGTATGTGTATATGATACAGACCAATTACAAACTTGGACTGTTTTAAAATGGTCTAGCCGTTTTAAAAAGGGCAGAAAAACAGGCCAGACCAGTTCTAATGTCATTCCATACTTCCACGGAGCACAGCACTTGGCTTGTAAAACGTGCGTGCATTCGCTATATTTAGATTAGTATAATTTAGTAGCCCATGCCTTATTAGTCCAGCCCACTAGTGTGGGATTGCTGTGGCTCCTATTGGTGTGTGTTGTATGTAGATTAATGCGTAGACTGATTGAATTTGACTAGTTGAGATTTTTGGGAGTCAATGATCTGGCAAGTTCACGCATTCTTTAGAGGCATAAACAGATTTATTCTGGAAGAAAAAGATTTTTTAACTGGAAAATGAAATTAGAGTAATTTTTTTTTTTTTTGAAAGAATAAGTGGTGTAAGTGCGACCTCTCACCCACATGACATGTTGCGTGGGTCTCATGTATCATGCCATGGTATCAAGCTCTCTAAAACTGTACTAATTTTTCACAACAATTAAAGCTGGCTGTAATGCTATGTATATCAGTAGCTTTCGTGGCCCTAATACGGCAAAAGAATGGAAATGAGAATTACTCCTGTGCTTGCAGATACATACAAGTACAGTATGTAGGTGACTTGGAAATAAAGCAGAGAATTATTTGCTTTATGTTTGAATTGGTGGTGAGATCAAGAGTCATCTAGCCCGGTAAAGATCGTCATGCCTTCTGTACTGGCATAGCTTCATCTTTGATAACTACAATTATCAATCCTTGTGCCTTTCAAGCCACAGAAGTTTCAAGTGTTGTACTCACAAAGAATAATTAACTCAATATTGCTTTGTTTGACCGTTTGTAGGCATTAAAAGTTGTTTTTCTCAGTACTTATTAGATCTCCGCATTTACTATCAATGTCCAGCATTTTATAGCTTAGCCTCAAGCTTTTGAAACTTGCTGATAGAGAGCCCCGTCCTAAGGCTTCTCTGAGTAAAGGGTAGAGCGCTATTGAATCACTATAAATAGCAGTAGTAGGAGTGGGTGTGGTTTCAGCATACCACACGGTGGGGGGCAATCGTTAGAGGGCGGCCAGGGGGAGGAACTACTCTAGAGCCTATAAACTACGCACTTGCGCAGTCTGGGCAATACGGCTCTGCTTGGGTTAGACTGGCCTGCAACTTCTGAGTTAGGGTAGGTTCTGTATTTTTTGTTTTTACAACTCATTGGGCTGCAGGGGGCCAAACACTACCACTATTACTACTACTACAGCTGCTTTCTGGACAGGCTTCTTTTAGTATGGCTGAAAGATCAGACCCTGAGGTAAATACCAGTGTATCTAGCTGTTTCTATTGGTTTTACTCTGTGGTATGTTTGTGTATTTATTTACAGCACGTGGAGGAGGTGGTATGTTATTTCCTTTATTTCTCTTGTAAAGATAGTAATGATAAGTTTGTTGATTTCTACTGGAAAGATTTGTAACTTAATTGTATTACATTAAGTTGAAGATTCCTTCTCTTGTAGCAGTGCATGTTTGATAGGTGATTTTGTCTATTCCAGGGGTTCTGTTAGTCTGAATTTTACAACCTTGTATCTCTTTTACCTTCTACACTGCTTTTACAGAGAAATACTTCTTAGTAGACTTCTTCTTCTTGGGGGAAGAATTGTAGTTTGAGCTCATGTGTGGAATTCATAGAGACTTGGAGTCACTTAGCGCCATGTGTTGGTGCATACTGATCATGCTCATATGTGGTTGCTATGGCAATCATGCCTTGCCCTTGGTAACTCTGTGGCATGTTGACCACAGAGATTTTTTTCTAGGGAAATCAGTAGGTGCTGACTGTGTGCAATGTGTAGCATTCCTTGCATATCTGATATATCTTACTGACAACAGCACACATGCACAAACTCACTCTCCTTGATTGTGGTGGTGATAAGGAATCTATAGTCACATACACTGGTGTTTTTCATAATGTATGTGTGTATATGTCTATATTACATTCGGCTGTGTGTGTGTTTGAAAGAAGCTCAGTTACTTGTAGGCATCTGGAAACTTGTGTTTGGATTTCTGAAGTACTAAATTCACAAGAAATGTATTGAGTTGGAGGGTGTGGCTACTTTAATTTCTTATAAGCACTTCTACTATTGAATTTTGAGTATTCAATAACTAAGTTTTCATTCTTTTGTACAAGATCATGTGTGACTGTGGATTGTGATTCAATATATGTGTGTACATGTGTTTGTATGTCTTCTGTTCTTAAACATCATCCACAGAGTGATATTAAGCCATCACGAGTGTGTGTGTGTGTGTGTGTGTAGTTGCTGAGTACTTTGCATGAGGCAGAAGAAGATTTGTCTTATGGTCAGGTCAATAAAGTTGTGAAGGAGGTCAACTCTGAAGCTCGCAAGGAAAGGAAGTCGGTGAGTTCACACCTTCAACATGTCCTGTCTATTTGCATTATACTGTGGTAGCATCCTCACTAGACCAAAATAACTATACTCGGAAGAGAATCATGACAGTATTATGTTTATGGTTGGTATCTAAATTTACGCTTCATATACATGGAAATTATGAGTGTGTGCGTGTGTGTGTGTACATGTTGTCATAGTTACATCTGGAGCATCAAATGGATCCAGTACCGAACTCTGATGAGAATTCTTGGGATGAGTCTGTGAGTAGTCTAACACCTCCTGTTAGTGTGTGCATATGTTTGTGCTTATTGGCGAGTGTGTGTACATGTGTATGTGTGTGCGTATATAGCTGTTGTGTGTGTGTGTCAATGGTTATTGGTTGGCTAGGTAGTGCAACACATACATTTACACTTTTATCTCTGTTAGAAACTGATTAAGGCAACTTCAGGTCTTGTGGTTTGCATATTTGAAGTGAAGGTTTTTCCAAAAGGGCAGTTGAATAATGGGGGTAGTATTATAGTTTTGCTTCTGTTCAGGGTTGTAAAGCCTGAATGTGCTGCTATTTAGAAACTATGCTAAATAGATCAGTTCAGAATTGATATACATATTAATTTTTTAACATTTATCATTAAGTAGGAAGAAGCAAGCAGAGTAGTATGAGAAATGAGTATGATACAGCAACTAACTGAACAAAAATACTGTGGCTACAGAATATATGAGAGATGCAAGGGCCACCAATGAATGGCCTTACAACAAGTGTGTTGACGTAGGAGTCATAATGCTGTTACAGATGTGTGTGTTTGTGTGGGGAGATGTTATATGAACTAAGTGATTAGGTAAGGTGGTGTTGCTTGAAATGTTGTGAAAGAGATGGTGGGTAGAGTGTACAGGTGATAAGTAGCTAATTAGTGAATAGGTGTGGAGGAGCCCAAACAGCAGTAGCTGATATTGATTTTTTTTTTTTTTTTTTTTCTGGAGAATGTGAAAGAAACAATAAGTTGCTAGAAAGTTGAGGTATGCATGTGTTAGATTGTATAAATATTTGCAGCCGAAATGCTCCAGTGTCGATTCTTGAAGGACCAAAATACCAAATTATTACTGCAAAACATGGAAAAGATGCAAATAACAAAACGTGTAGTAAATGAAGATGCAATGATCTGTTTAAATCATTCAAATTTTCTTTAATAAAATAAAATTTTGGTGATTAATTTATAGACAGTTAATGGTGATAGCTTGCATGCAACACTGATAGGTATTCCAAGAAATGTAATAACCTGCCATTAAGAACCAGATGGGAAGGTGTTTGTATAAGTTCTACAGTATATTCAAGTATTATTCAAAGTCTAACTACTGGTAGCTGTGTGACTATAGGCTCAGCTGTAGCGGTGTAGCTATGAAAGTCCGTGAATAGATGTTATATAAGGTTAACAAAATATTTCCAGAAGTATGTAGAGGATGGCAGTGGTGTGTGAGTAGGCTGTTGTAATGCTGGGACATTGTCTTGTAAACTGGTAGTAAACAATGAATGAATGAATTATATAAATAAGTTGGACGAACATAGATTATAAACTTATTACATGACAAACTTGATAGAAATCATACATTGAAACAAATTACTGCCATCTTGTACCAACCTCCGTAGTTACAAAAAAAAAAAATATATATATATATATATATATATATATATATATACATTATATAGATATATCCAAGTGCGCACTGGAGTTTCTAACAATTCATGGTGTTGTTTCTTTATTTGTCTTCTTTTTTTTCTTTCTATTATTATCACTTACTGCGTGATGTTTGTGTGTTTGTATGTTAAGATGATAGTGGAAGTGAAGAAAGTGGAGGCAGAGACAATTCTGAAGACTAGTGGCCAGTAAGTTTGTGTGTGTGTGTGTATGTTGACCGTTGCGTATGAGCAGATGTGAACAGATGTAGTCTCTACTTCCATTGTGTCAACTTGAGCGTCTAGTATTGTAACTGGTCTAGTAGGCAGTGTGTGTTTGGTAATGTATTTTGAGAGTTTGTTAAATATATATGTAATGTACAATGTATGCATACATGCGTATGTAAATATTATTGGTTTGTTAACAATTGTTAACGTTATGCTATAAAACTCCGTCCTATTTGTTGTGATAGCCATGTATTAAGGCCATTGCAGGGGTCAAATTTAAATTATACGTACATGTTACTTCATGAGTTTGTATGCATTTACACGAGGCAACATAAATACAGTATATACTGTACGTAATGTACTGTGTTAGTGGTAGTAATATTTCCTCAAGAACTATTATTATCATTATTTTTATTATTTTATATATTATTATTACTATAACTTATATTTTGATAATTTTTATTTTTATTTTTTTATTTATTTATTTTTTTACTATTATTATTATTTTATTTTTTTTTACATTCTCACATACATTATTTTATTAATGCATATTTCAGGAAAGGATCATTTCTTATTCGGCCCAGTGAGAGGACCAAAGGGGATTTTGCTCTGGCATTCCGGACACGTACAGACATCAGGCACTGGAGGATCGTTAGCAAAGATGACAAGTACTACGTCCATCCTCGACCTAACCCGTACAACTCACTGCAAGACATCATTGCCGTAAGTCCTTGTGCTTGGTATGTTAGTGTGGAGGCAGGTTTAAAGTGAAAGAGAAGGGCACATTTGTTCAAGATGGTGATCATATGTGTTTAGCTTTCCAGGGCAGCTTATTTAGTATGGGCTAGGATTTTTTTGCTCATATCATCAGATATACTTGTCGTAACTATTCAGTAAGCTTTAGTTCAGGTGTTGTTAACTTCAGAGGCGTCCAGTGAATCGTTGTATGCACTAGGCAGCTCCTAGCTGTGTATAACAGCTGATTACTATTATTTAAAAAAAATACAGCCCCAAGCCTAGAATTTGCAAAAGCCCAATATCTTCATATTGCTTCTTTTTTTATTTGATTTGATTTGATTTGATGGACATTTTTACACTGATTCTATAACTATTGTAATCTTCCTAAAATTCTAGGGTGGAGGGGGGGGGGGAGGAGTCTTAGGCTCCCCTACCTCAGTAAGAAACCCTAAATATATTTAATTAATCCTCTCTCTCCACATGCTCTCTATTGGGTGCAAGTTAGCCGCTCAATTTATCAATTCTTACCATGCAACTTTTTTAATTGGGTGGTAGTTGCCAATAGTGTAAATGTACATGGTGCTAAAGAGTTGTGCAGAAGCCTACCGAGGAATGTAAATGAAAATCAATGGTACATATACTTGAAAAGCCTGAAATTTCTTTAAAAAGTTTGCTTCAACATGCAGTTGAAGGGAAGTATGGTCTTCCATGTTAACTGGCATTTCTATAATGCTGGCATCCTGAGGTCCCGAAGAGCTAGTGTAAGAGAGAATTGAGTGTACATGTAATGTACATGTAATGTACATGTATATAGTGACGTTGGTATATGTACATACAGTAGAAGACAAAATACAGTTCCATAGAACGGCCGTTGCACGGGAGGAAAAACGGCTGTTCCGTTCGACCGTGTTACCGTTTTAATCTTTCTCGTTCACCGTACATATGTCTCCCCCAAAGCAATATAAAAAATTGTTTATCCAATAAAATGTTCCGATTTTTTGTTTACAAGCTCCAGAGGCAGAGCTTTTCGGGTTAAAATTTTTGAAGCCGTCCTATTTGAAGTTGTCTCGCGGAGAATTGTTAGTTTGACCACCGCACAGTATCGATGTTTTCTCGATGTTTGGGCCTTCCTGGGCTTAGATTGTTTACTACTGGAGGTCCATCAGTAGCTAACAGAAGACCTACGAAGTGCGGACCTCGTTTGAGCTCTGTGCCCGTCGGAACTTCGGCCTGCAGCTTTATTGAAGCAAGTTAAATTTATAAAATCTGTTTTGCACTATCCCCGTAGCGTTTAATGGTCGATACAAGGCCTTAGCTTGCTGATATAGCTATGGAAGAGTTTCTAGCTAGAAAATATCTTGTGAATCGACAGGAAAGCTAAACCGTTTTTTACCATTTTAATAAACGGTGTCGGCCGTTTTGTCAAAACGGTACGGAATGCAACGGTGGCCGTACTACGGAACGGAATTCGGAACTTTATTTTGTCTCCTACTGTATTATAGTATTTTTGTGGTGTACATGTACACCAATGACAAGCGAATCAACCCTAGTTGTAGTTTAGTATTGACACTTTGAATTAATTTCTTGTAAGTTAGTTGTTATTGTTATTGTTTTGTTGTTGTTTTTAGCAACTTAATCAAAATTTAAGAAGAAATCGTCTGGTTACTAGTCATAACTGTTAGATTAAAAATAATAATAATTAAAAATCGTTGAGCTTTCAGTCAAATGCCAAAAAAATTAACTTGCTTCTGTAGGGCCAGAAGAAAAAAACTGTGTGTAAGCATAAAAGTAGTATTTTAAAGCACCAGCATCGTTTAAGGGGTCACCTACCATGCTTATAACTTTTCAATTAAGCACTTCCATGTACAACTCCAGTCACCTAGTTTTAGCTGTTGTGTGTTTATACTACAGCATTTCCAGGAGGCGGTTGGCCAGGAGACGGGACTTGAGATGATACCTCTTCTGCACAAGCCTGAGAGACCCAGCCAGTTGTCCCTAGAGACCAGAGAGATTGAAGGTTCCTCAGAGATCCTGGATGGGATAAATGGTGGCAGTACTTTACTCAGACCTACTGTACTGCTGTCTCCTGTCGAGAATGGGCAAGGTGGGTGTGGTGGCAGGGAGATCTGGCTCATTTTTAGCATGGGTAGAGGGTGGTCGTTACTCACTGGACAGTTTTTCACTTAGGCACGACATTCCAAGGAATGCCAGATGTCTCCCTTAGTATTTCATAAGCAAAATACCAAGTTAATGAAGCACCAAGGGTGTGAACCCTCAGTGTTTCTATACACTAGCTAGCTATTACAAAGACTAAAAGAATAATTTATTTGTAGTAGTATTAATATGAATATGCCAGTATGTAGCTATACAAGTCCATATGTAAAGCTTGAGCAAGTTGATATGCAACTCGTGCAATGAAACAGCGGTTGTTAAAGCTGTTTTCGTAAGAAGGTTAACATAAGAGAGACACTCACTTCCCATTACTTTCAATGGAAACTCCAAGCACTCCGGTAGCTAAACCGCTGAGAATATTATGTAATGCAAAACTACTGCACGGGAAGCAAAAAAAAAAAAAAAAGTTTGCTCGCATGAATGTGGTGTGACTATAGGGGACGTTACCAATAATCCCTTACGAGTGTGCTGCCTAAAAATAACTAGCTTTTTCTGAAGAAATAGTCGAAACGAAAATTTCTGGCACATTAAAGGGACTTAAATAAATTGTCCAGTGCAACATTTTGATGCTTGTTTCAATCTTCGGGATGCTGCCATCTTCGGGATTCTTTTTTTTTTGTTGTGATTGCGAAGCTGTAATCCTAAAGCTTATTGCTGCTCTATTTTCTTCCAAAAGTCATACTTGTCTGTTACATTGCCTGAAAATTATATTGCAATATTCTAAGAAAGATCTGTGCCAGTGAAAATGCTTCATACGTGTATGTGGGTCTTACAAGTTTCATTTGTGACTAGGAGGCAATTGAAATTTTTTAGATTATGAAGTAAGATGTTGCAAGTTCAGAGTTGACTTCACCCTATTAGCCAAACATTCACTTTTTTTTTTTTTTTTTTTTTTTTTTCCCTTCCTTTGGTCAAATGTACACATACATACACACATACAACACAACTTGTAGTATATTTACTGTGGCTTATTTATGTTCGCATATTTTGTTCATTAATTGTTTTGATGGTTTTTGGTAGTGTACGTGCATTGGCATTATATGCATACAGGTCTCTTTGTTTAGCTGATCATTCTTGTAATATTTGCTTTGTCTCCGCAGCCGTAGGCCCATCCTCGTCCATGTCCCGACTGAACCCCAGCAATTTGTCCAGCTGGAGTGTGGATGACGTTTGCTACTGGCTCATCGCTCACGGACTGGGAAACTTTGTCGACACTTTCCGTGATAATGAGGTTGACGGAGAATGTTTGCTCACTCTGGACAATAAGCTCCTTCGCGACGACCTTGGTATTACAGCTTTGGGCCATCGCTCCAGGATATTAAAGCGCGTTGAATCTCTCAAGAAGGAAATCCATCCGGCATAAAAAACTTTCAATCATGAAACTTTATTATAAGTAGCACCAAAACTTGATTACACTGAAGCAGTGCAAGACTATTGCTTATTTTTTCTTTTTTCTTTTTTTAATGGTAGCTAATTACATCATATCTCTATACCGACATTATTAAATTCAAATATATGATTTTTTTTTTTCAAGTGTGTTTGTTTTGGTTTTGTATTTATCAATGAGTGTTGTTTCGCTGGCAAATGTATCATCAATTTTCATTTAATTATTTAAATTTTATTTTTGTATTGACCTTGTAGGATTTGATGAATTGTTTGACATTATTTTTATCTACACTCGTGATAGATACTAAACTATAAGATTTAAAAAGTTATTATCAACCAATTGGCTCTAAGTTAGATGTGTAGTGTCCAGCGTAGTAGCCAGCCAGACTAAAGTTGTGGCACACTTAGCTAGTAGCTTTTAGTTGAGATTGTTTGAGAGATGTTGGTTATTTTTGAAAAAGTCTAGCTATACAATCTTTAAGTCCTAAAGTCGAGTCTGTTTTAAAAAAGTATCACAGTTAAAGGTCTTAAATTCTGAGTAAGTTCACACCTAAATTAAGAACTACAAATGAAACTCTGGAACAAAAAACAGATATCACAGCTACATCAGCTCTCCTTCACCCGGCCAAACTGTTAATATGTTCATAGGTAAAGAACACACCTTCAAGAAGGGATTAACAATAACTATGTAATAAGCTACATTAATTTTGAGTAGCTGTCATGTGCTTTATTATTGTTTCTTATGACCAAACCGGCACGGATCAAAAAAAATTCAACGTCTCTATGCATTTAACATTAGTGTCGAACTTGGCTTGTAAAACTAGCAGTGTAAGAGCATGGTACAAAAACCACATCTTTGCACTATCATAGCAGCAGCATTGCACAAATTTTATCATGGAATGTATATCTACCTCATTTTCTATTTATTCTTGGGTACTTTTGATGGTAATACATTCACAAATAATGACACAAAAGAAAAATGAGAGATTGCCCAATTTTTTTATGGATAAATTTATTCAAGATGTTATAAAAAAAATCTTGTGTGACATTTATACCACACATAACTGGTTGTTATTAAATGTTGTTATAAATCAAGTCGAATATTATTCATAGGAAAGAGTCTATAGAATTTGTGCAGTATCTCAGCGGAAGGTGCTCTTCCTACTCCAGAATCTAGGACTGTAAAACTTTGCCTGAAATCCTGCAAGTCTTCCAACCAGCTCTGACGCAAACGATCTATAATCTCGTCAGAATCAGTGACAGACACGACTGCCCACCGATCAAACATTCGTCCCTTCACAAAATATATGCGCTCATCGAGACATTTGTTAGACCAAGAGAAGTCAACAGGCAAAGAGCAAGGATCGGTATAGTCGGCATCACAGGTCTTGATGGTAGTGATGCAATACTGAAGGTGCTGCCCATATGCTAGCTTGTGCTTGTGGCATCTCATCCATACTTTACCTTCAAAGTCATTGCTAAACGCTCTTGCGACCATCAGAGGGGATGTAGCTGTCTCGTGCTCCCCGCAGCTGGACACAAATGAGAGATACGCCTTGTGCCTTCTAGTTGAGTGTTGGCATGGCTTTATGTTATGTTTATCCATGTAGTTCATCCAGGAAGATACCCAGCTACCCGAGTAGTTGCAATCTGACACAACTGTCATCATTTTGCCAGAGAAATATTCGTCATATATTTGCCGTATTTGTTCCATTGTAATGAAACCATACTTGAAGCACCAGTCTCCAGTGTATATTCTTGAAGGACCAAAATACCAAATTATTACTGCAAAACATGGAAAGGATGCAAATAACAAAACATGTAGTAAATGAAGATGCAATGATCTGTTTAAATCATTACAATTTTCTTTAATAAAATAAAATTTTGGTGATTAATTTATAGACAGTTAATGGTGATAGCTTGCATGCACTGATAGGTATTCCAAGAAATGTAATAACCTGACATTAAGATAGCAAATTGTTATAGCTAGTCACATTTATTTCAGTGTATAAGGTGAAAATATGTCTATAGAACTATCTAGCCTTACAAATTATATTTCAGTGAACTTATAGAATATAAAGATTACACTTACTCCCAAATCTTTTGGTTGTCTTACAAACTTCAACAATCTGTCTGAACACTGCGGTAGGAGTCAGGTCTCGGTCGTCAAACACCCCCACGACATTATATGTTGACTTTTCCATTTGGTATCTTTCTTCCAGCATCTTAGTTTCAGATTTCCATGTGTGTGAGGCAATCCCTTCTCTGACTAGCTCTTTTCTGTCTTCTTCTGTCAATTTAGTATAGTTTCTGAAGGATATCAAGTTGGGGTGTAGTTCTGCATCAGTTGCATTGCTCACTCTGGACACAAATATGAGGACATCTTTAGTACCAGAAATAGTATCTTTCATACCGAAGTCAATTTTTTCATTAAAAATGCACTTTGTGGAAAATGCACCGGTTTCTTCTGACCGTGATCCAGTTTCAACATCTTCAGACAATTCCTTCACTGCGCGAGTCTTGTACTTTTCTATTTTTTCACTGTTTCTGGCTTTCCAATCGGAAATGTCGCTGTCCTTGTAATCTAGTAATATGTTTGTGTCACTGATTTCACGTCTCCTCGGTGATCCGTTCTTCAACATTGCAACTAGCTATAACTGGATCATTATTAAGACACAATTGAATGTTCTATTGCTTTCTGAATGTTTTCACACTCTGTTTACCACACTTTTTGCCACGTAATGCATTTCAACACCTCAAAGTGTAATTTCTTACATTGTGCGGGGAACAAAGGCTACCTGAAATTAGTCTCGCGTAGCCAGACCCTTTACCAACCCTAACCGCTACGCGGGGAAGGAAAGGGTCTGGGAACATACAATACAACGACTTGTTCAGCAGCACCCCAAAAAGGGTGCTCCAATTATCACATTCCAATGCTTGCGGTAGCCAATGACGTCACTGCCACGGCCGGGTAGCAGCTCTCCTATTCATGCTGGTCCGTTTATTGCTTGCCAGGAGTGCTTATAAATAGTCTACGAAAACAACTTCACCAGTTTGACGAAGTTACGCAACGTTCTCACCCTCCCAGATGTGATGTTGACGTCACACAGTATACCGCAAGCTTGCTGGAATGTGATAATTAAGCACCCTTTTTGGGGTGCTGCTGAACAAGTCGTTGTATTGTATGTTCCCAGACCCTTTCCTTCCCCGCGTAGCGGTTACGGTTGGTAAAGGGTCTGGCTACGCGAGACTAACCTGAAATAACCTCTGACTGGGTGTTCTCCACATTAATGAAGATATACCTCAGGCTATATCTTACTACATTATTATTATTATGTCACTAGCTGTTGTTATTTAACTAAACCTGTTCAATGATAATGATTAGAATTCTAATGGTGCAATACTAGTAGTGCCTTGGGCACTTGGCTTGTTGATTCATGATGCTACTTCCTTGTGGCTCCTTCATTGTCAGGCCACTACACTGGAACTTTAATAAAAGAGACCAGGAAAAAAGTATGTTGCAAGAGTAAAGAAACTGCAAGGAATTCATCCTATGGAGCCTATATGTAAAGTTTGAAGAAGGAGTATGGGGGAGGAGGAGGAGTTAGAAGAGAAAGATGACCAGTTGGAAGAATGTATCAGTGATCGTCCCACTTACAGTGAAAATTTAAAGTCAGGAGTTGGCTTCATAAGTTATCTTAATCGTTGCATGACTAATGAAGACTTCAGATTACTACCTGAAGTGAACGCTAGACTTGTTTGCTTTCAGTGGTTACCTGGGCATTCCTCAGAAGAAGTTACAAAAATGTGATTTAATATTGCGAGACTCTAGTTTGTCTGGAACGCATGCTCGTGAGTATTCGTATTTTCCCCGTTCTCTCGTTATAGCGTTTCTGAAACTGGTGACGCCTTGTATTTTCTGCAGTTGGTTTTGTTCTGAAAACGAGGTCGGTATAGGATATAGTTAAACTATCCAAAGAGCGAAAGCAAGAGAAAGTTTGTGTGTTGTAGACATGAATTTTGAGGAAGAAACTTCCCCTAAGTACAATGGTACACATTCCAGCGAGTCCAGTATTCCATCCAATTCATCAAGTGGTCCATCTAACAATGTCATTCACTTTGACGCCCAAGTAAGCCTCTTTAAACCCTCCAAAAGATTCTTTTGCCACCAAGATTTGACATCACCATCAATGGAGGAGTCAGAGGAGGAAGAGTTAGAACAAGTTGAGTCAGAAGAGGAGCAATCAGAAGAGGAAAATTCAGAGGATGAAGAGTCAGAGGAGGAAGAATCAGAAGAGGAAGTAAGTGAGTCAGAAGAGAGTGAGAATGTTTGTCTTACTTCCGATTTAGACGACTCAGTATCCATTATGTCGAGCATTCCTGAAAATGTGATGCATTTTAACACCCAAACAAGTCTGTTCAAGTGCTCAAAGAGATTTTTTAACAATCAAGACTTAGCATCACAATCACTTGAAATATCTGAGGGGGAGGAGGAGTCAGAGAAGGAAGAGAATGAGGAGGAGATGGATGAAGAAGATGATACTGAGGTGAAGGACGTAGAAGAGGAGAATAACGAATCAGAGAAGGAGGAAGATGAGGATGTAGAGGAGAAGGATGAAGAGAACAAAGAGGAGGAATCGAAAGAGGAAGATGATGAGTCTGAAGAGAGTGTTAATGATTGTCTCACTTCAGATTCAAGTGACAGATTCTTATATACATCGAGCATTTCCTCTGATCACATCTTACATTTCAACCAAAATACAACTCTCTTCAAATATTCTAGGAGATTCTTCAAGCAAGATTTGACATCACCATCAATGGAGGAATCAGAGGAAGAAGAGTTAGAACAAGTTGAGTCAGAAGAGGAGCAATCAGAGGATGAAGATTCAGAGGCTGAAGAGTCAGAGGAGGAAGATTCAGAGGCTGAAGAGTCAGAGGAGGAAGTATCAGAAGAGGAAGTAAGTGAATCAGAAGAGAGTGAGAATGTTTGTCTTACTTCTGATTTAGACGACTCAAGCACTCCTGAAAATGTGATGCATTTTAACACCCAATTATGTCTCTTCAAGTGCTCAAAGAGATTTTTTAACAATCAAGACTTAGCATCACAATCAATTGAAATGTCAGAGGGGGAGGAGGAGTCAGAGAAGAAAGACGATGGGGAGGATGAGGAGGAGATGGATGAAGATAATGATACTGAGGAGGAGGAGAGGGCAGAGGAGAAAGACGAGTCAGAGGAGGAGGAGGAGTCACAAGATGAGGAAGATGAGGATGAAGAGGAGAAGGATAAAGAGGACGAAGAGAAGGAATTCGAAGAGGAAGATGATGAGACTGAAGGGAGTGTTAATGATTGCCTCAGTTCTGATGTAAATGAAAGATCATTCTATTCATCGAGCATTCCCTCTGATCATGTCTTACATTTTGACCACCATACAATTCTCTTCAAGTATTCTAAGAGATTCTTCTGTCTAGACTTGACATCTCCATCAATTGAAAAGTCTGAGAATGAGTTAAAGGAAGACGATAATGAGGAGGAAATAGTGGAGGAAGAAGAGGACAAAGTGAATGGACTTGGGGAGGAGGAGGAGGGGATAGTGTCAGAAGATTGCATTGAAATGTCTGATGAAGTGAATAGTTCTCCATCAACTGTAGTGGAGGCTAGTAATTATAACAGGGATGGAGAAGAAAATCCACATACAGTAAAACCTTCTCTAACTCAAAAGACTTCGCATACTTCATGCAATGTTCCTGTAAGCACTTAATATTATAGCTTTTCTTTATAATGTTTATTTTATGTTAAACATTACAGGTGATTAAAAGAGAGAAGAATTTTTGGCTGAAGGAATTCAAAAGAACATTGTCAGTAACCTTCAAAGGTGTATTTTCTTTTCAATTGTCCCCAGGACATTGATACTTTCATTGATGATGTGAACATTTTAACATAACATGAGCACTAATGATGTGCATTTGTTAAATAAAGACATAATTATATTTCAGTATGAAAAAAATAATTTATTAAACTTGTAAGTTATATATCCATCATACAACAAGTTAGGCCAAATACTACTTAAAATGCTGAGAGAAATTATTGAAGCTAGCAAACGTAGGACTAATGTAGAACCAAACAGTCGTGTAGGCAGGATTTTCAAAAGGGAGACTCATCAGAATTAGCAAATAATGTTCAGATCTGCAATGACCCCTGAACGGAAGCGTGCGTTGTAATTTAGTCGTCGTCGCTGATCGTCAATCTAACTTATAATACATACTTTTCATTTTTTCTTTAGTTACACATGCTATATCATTATTGATTCTCTATTGTGTTCTATATAATCTATTACAAATTCCAGAAAGTCAGTGGGATTTGTAACCCCACATTGTGGAAAAGGAGTCTCTCCGGAAGGACGTGACCTAGTCTCGCAGGCCAGACCCTTGAACGCAGACCACTTGCGTTCGGTAAAGGGTCTGGCCTGCGAGACTAGACGTGACCGTCCAGTATAACGGTGCACCCGGTTCAGGAATATTTTGCGATTGAATGTATCGAAGATTCCTGGAAGCCTTGGATGGGAAATATCGGGTGAAACTGGAATCTTTCCTGGCCCATGCGCGTAGACGGGTCGTCTCCCCTGCCTAAGCAAGCCTTACAGAGCGTGGGTCTTGAGCTGTTAGCTGCGATCGAGCTTCCGACGTCGCTGGACAGGTTAGGGAAGCAGTCATAAAGGCTGGCCTCTCATTTGTTGTCTGAGACTTCCACTCATAGGGATTAGATAGCGATTGTTTATTGGAATTGGTTCCCTGCATTGGACTCCCACTAACTATGTAGCCAGGGACTAGTCATGCTATTTTAGCTGATGTGTAACAATGAGAAGTTAGAAATGATGCAACGAGCAACAGGAGGTGATATGTGACTAGCATGTAAAATGAAGGAAGAATAGTGCATACTAGCTAATGTGAAATAATGGTGAAATGATAACTAGTGGAATGTTTAGCATTGGCTTTGGTCTTCAACACAACACAATAATTATATTTACAGAGAGCATTGGCTATGCTGTCACAATTGAAACAATACAAATTTTGAGGTGTGTATGGAAAACTTAACACACACACATACAGACTTACACTAATGCACACCACAGCAAGGTGGTGTTTCAATATGCAGCTACCAGGACTAAGCTGTTCTATTATTATTATCACTAGTGGTGTGTTTCAACACAAATAGTAAGTGAAATAACTCAGTTATTCTCAAAATTTAATTTTTGTCCATAGATCAATAGGCTAAATAGCATAATTATTGGTTCCTAACCTTTAGATTCTTGAGCCCAAGTATAGTGTTTCCACTCACGCTAGAGTTGAAATTTAGCAGCACTCTGAGGTCAAAGTGCACTTGTCTCATAGTGGACTATGTGTTGTTGTTGATCAACAAAGTAAACTAAATTTCAAGTCCTCAGTCTACTCCAAGGAGGATAGCCAGCTTTTATAGGCACAAACTTTGATTCTTAAGCTGGCACAAAAATTAAAGGCAGCTGAACTCACTGGCTTCACTTGCTTGCCAATTAATATTATTATTATTGTATTCTAGGGGTAGGCACCCATATCAGGAAAGGCACTCAGTCCATTTCTCTGATAAACATTAATGCCCAGGTCTTAAATTGCACTCTGTCCATTTCTCTGATAAATATTAACGCCCAGGTCTTAAATTGCATATACCAACAAGTATTCCTTGTCAATTATGTGGCCAGCAATAGAAGTCCTTCCTCTCTGTGCCATTTCAAGCAAATTGACCGGCAGTGAAGGCAGAGTTTTCTGACTAGAATATCAATGGCCAATGTCCACAAAGCCTTCAAGATTATTGTATCTGATGTCTATGTTAGTTTTGTTAAAGTCGAGTAAATAGTGCAGCCAGTGCAGGTTTCAATAGTGCTGTGTATGTAAATTTTGTGTATGTGCAAATTCTTGGGTGTACAATAAAATGGGTGAGCATCCACTCACCAATTTTTGTAAGTGAATGGTTAAGCACTTAGCTACCGGTAGGCCTACCGGTAGGCATGGTAGACTATGGTATTATTATTATTGTTATTGTTATTATCATCATCATTATCTATATAATAATATGCTTGCCGATGACAGTAGTGTGTGTATTCATGAATAATTCATTAGCTGGGCCCAGGATGGTAAAATGTCGCCACTAATTGAATGGCTAAAGTATCATACAGTAGAGGCAAGTAAGGAAACGACATGTGTACCTAAGATAAAGTGAGGATTGAACAGGGAAGGCAAATTCAACAATCATGGATTGAAGTACAGAGACACTGAGAACCAGGAAGAGGTACAGATAAAGGAGCAGAAGGAAATCCATTAACTCAAGAAGAACAAGGGAAGGGTTCAGGAAGAAAGAGAGCAAGAGAGGACCAATGATGTAACTAAACCAAGTGGTAGAGAATTAAGAAATTAAAGTACATGTACCTTATGCTACAGCGCTCCTAGTTTGTGAAACGTGTTACATCAAGCACCACTGTGTGGCAGAGTACTTGCTACTTATTATGCGATGTTATTTATTATTATTATTATTATCATTTTGTACTATTACTAGTGAAGTGCAAGAGCACAAATGGCGAGCGAGCCTAAAGACTATACTATTTTTATATGAATGATTTTGACTTCTAACTCTGATGAAGAGCTACTGAAAATAAGGTCCAGTTTTTTAATTTCGCATACACGGTAAAGGGATTTCAGTGCCATAGTAACAACTCTCTGCAACTGCTTGAATTGAAGGAAAAAAAACAACAACAAAATAATACACGTTATTTAAGTTCTTTGTGATATTCTTTAGCTAAGTAGTGGTTGTAACACACAATGCTTTGACACAACTGGACATGCACCTACACAGACTTACCTTCGCCGTAGTCTAGTGGACAATATAATTTTCAAGTAAATACTGTTGCGTACGGCTTATAACCATGACAAAGAGCGCATTGACTTACCACCGCCACTAACTCGAATAGAAATGGAAGTCCCTTAAGTTTTCAAGTTTGAACTGCACCCGCAAAAGAATTCAAAACGGTAAACAATTCAATTTCTAGGGTGATACGGGTACTGATCGTTAAACCAGAGGATTCTGTTTAGTGCAATTTGGGACGGGGTCGACCACCGAACTAACACAAAAACGCGAGGGTCAAAGTACAAAATGACATACGTACGTCCAAACATATAATTGGCAAGCGAGCGCAGCGAGCGAGACACTTACAGGAGTAACACAATTGAAAATCGGGGATGTTTGTTTATTTGTATATACTAGTGATGTGCTTGAGCACAAATGGAGAGCGAGCCTAAAGAATATACTATTTTTATATGAATGATCTTGACTTCTAACACTGAAGCTACTGAAAATAAGGTCCAGTTTTTAAATTTAGCATACAAGGTAAAGGGATTTCAGTGCCATAGTAACAACTCTCTGCAACTGCTTGAATTGAAGGGAAAAAAAACAACAAAACAATACACGTTATTTAAACGTTTTCTTTGTGATATTCTTATAGTGGTTGTAACACACAAAGTTTTGACACAACTGGACATGCACCTACACAGACTTACCTTAGCGGTAGCCTAGTGGACAATGTATTTTCAAGTAAATACTGTTGCGCACGGCTTATAACCATGACAAAGAGCGCATTGACTTACCACCGCCACTAACTCGAATAGAAATGGAAGTCCCTTAAGTTTTCAAGTTTTAACTGCCCCCGCAAAAGAATTCAAAACGGTAAACAATTCAATTTCTAGGGTGATACGGGTACTGATCGATAAACCAGAGGATTCTGTTTAGTGCAATTTGGGACGGGGTCGACCACATAACTATCACAAAAACGCGAGGGTCAAAGTACAAAATGACATACGTACGTCCAAACATATATACAAACAAACATCCCCGATTTTTTCATTTTACCCCTGTAAGTGTCTCGCTCGCTACGCTCGCTCGCCAAATAAATAAATAAACATCCCCGATTTTCGATTGTGTTACCCCTGTAAGTGTCTCGCTCGCTACGCTCGCTCGCCAATAAATAAATATAGCGAAATCTCGATTGAGTTACCCCTGATAGTGTCTCGCTCGCTACGCTCGCTCGCCAACAAACAAACATCCCCGATTTTCGATTGTGTTACCCCTGTAAGTGTCTCGCTCGCTACGCTCGCTCGCCAATTAAGAGTGACACTGGCATAAAGCAACTGTAATTTAAGGTGACACTGGCATGTTCAACATATGTGTTAGATAGCAAGCAAGCACTAAACTGAGATGTGAAGGAAGCAAGTAAAATATGATGCTAATTCAGTTAAATGTTTAAGTTACTGTATGTGAGGGGAGGATTTCCTTTCACAAAGTTTAAAACTATTGCACTATTGATCCAGGTAAACAGATCTCCTGACTTCAAATTCAAAATGTTGTCACAATGACACCATATAGCCGTGTAAGTAGAAGAGCACCAACAGGAATTGAGAGCTTTTATAAGTGTCATTATTGTCTTCTCCACAACTAATGCTACGTGTATTTAACCAGAGGTGTCAACCTGGTGAAGGTACACCACACCGGCATATGAGAATCCATGAATTTAATTCACTTCCTTGTGATAATGACACTCGGGATATGCTTGTATTTGAGCAGGACCAATTCATGTTTTCATTTTAGCCATTCTTTTTTGCAAACCCGCTGGGACTTCTTCATCCCACTCAACACTTTTCACCTGTAATATTGTAGGGGAATCTTTACTTTAAATGTTACCAGAGCAACCCAGCCAAGTGCATCAAACACCTTGGGGTATGCTATGTCGATTGACTAGGTGTAGCTTGCAATGGTAAGTTGAAATTTCCAATTGATATCTTCACCATTTTATTATTAGGTCATTGACTATGACATATTCACGATATCACATGGGTGCTGACATGAGTGTTATCTCATGCTGTATTGTGTATACCCTAATAGTTATAGCAACTGGCCTAGCTTACCAATTTTCCAGTGTGTTTTTACAGCTACTTTCCTCAGAAAGCCTACCCAACCAGGTCAGAGCCGCCGCTAAAATATTCCGGGGCGTGGAACGCCCTATGAACTAACACTCAGAGTTCTACAGCTAACTTTACACCTTTAGTTACCAACTTTAGTACAACTACAGCAGTCAAGATATCTAGCATAGAATAAACCACTTATTACACTCATCAGAGTGATAGGTGCACTTTCACTTGCCTCTGGCCCGTGAAAAACATTAGCCTGCCTGTGAAATACTTTGCCATATCACACTCTGACTCATGTAAAAAGTATTATATTAGTTTATAATGAAGAGAACTTAGAAATATTAATGGAAGAAAGAATGGAAGGAAAGAAGGGAGGAAAGGGAATTCAGGAAGCATTTTTGGTTCAGCAGAGACTGATGGCATGACAGAGCCCACTCATGAGCCTACAGACCCCCCCCCCCCCCCCCCCCCTGGACATCCTGTTCAATGTTCAATGCCTAGCACAGTTGACTTATCTTCCTTTGGGGCTAGCTCTAGCCTTTCTATTATCACATATTCAGGCTTGCTGTCTGTCTATCACACACTCAGACTGTCTGTCTTTCTGTCACTCTCAGGCTTGCTGTCTGTTTATTATAACACTCAGGCTTGCCATCTGTCTATTATCACACTCTCAGGCTGTCTGCCTGTCTATTACCACACTCTCAGGCTGTCTGTCTGTCTATTATCACACTCTCAGGCTGTCTGTCTGTCTATTATCACACTCTCAGGTTGTCTGTCTGTCTATTTTCACACTCTCAGGCTGCCTGTCTGTCTATTCCCACACTCTCAGGCTGTCTGTCTGTCTATTATCACACTCTCAGGCTGTCTGTCTGTCTATTATCACACTCTCAGGCTGTCTGCCTGTCTATTACCACACTCTCAGGCTGTCTATCTGTCTATTATCACACTCTCAGGCTCTCTGTCTGTCTATTTTCACACTCTCAGGCTGTCTGCCTGTCTATTACCACACTCTCAGGCTGTCTGTCTGTATATTATCACACTCTCAGGCTGTCTGTCTGTCTATTATCACACTCTCAGGCTGTCTGTCTGTCTATTCCCACACTCTCAGGCTGTCTGCCTGTCTATTATCACACTCAGACTGTCTGTCTGTCTATTATCACACTCTCAGGCTTGCTGCCTGTGTATTATCACATCTATCGTGCTTGCTATGGTGGTCAGGGTGGGTCGCTCCTTCCTCTGCAGGTTTAGTGACACACTCCATAAAAGTGAGAACAGATCACAAAAGGACAACTTTGTGCATCTGAGCAAGGGATGTCAGGCCGACATCGTGTGGTGGGTAGAGTTATTGAATAGCTGAAATGGCAATTCCTCCCAACCCCCCCCCCCCCCCCCCCCCAGTCTGTCACCACATGTAAGATTACATTTGACATGTCTGGGTCGTTGGGGATATGGTGCCTGGCATGTCATGAGTTGGTTTCAGATGCCGTGGGATTGCTGAGCTAATGAACTGTCAATTGCAGCGAACGAGCTAGTGCCCAACATATTCACCTATGCAACATGGGCCTGGTCCTTGCAAGCATGCCTAGTGTGCTGCTAGCACGACAACCAGGTCATCGTGGCAGCACTGTGCTCGAGATTGAGTGGGGATGTGGGAGTGATACACCTGTTGAGGTGTCTGATATTTGTGGAGGCTAAGCTTGTTTCCCACCTTATTGGGGAGTATGTAGATATATGTAGCAATCACCTTGGCTGATGATCTGTCATGTGACGATGTCTTTTCTTGTCTTTCAAAAGTCCTTCTACCCGACAGACCTCCGGCCCCTATGTCTGCATAGCTGCTCAGCCTGCTCCTGAATCCCCAAGCGGCCTGGACATCTCAGCAATTGGCGCCAGCAGTTAAGCACTATTTTCAACATGGCCTTACCCCTTCCATGCAGAAGGATTACAGGGCCAGAAGGAATAACCACTTTGCACACTCTATAAGCAGTCACAGTGAATCTACATTACTGTCTTGTGTTGTACCGGGACCAGGACCTGGTACCCCAGGCAATTGAGGGATACCTGGCAGCTGCTGTGCAGAACACCTATATATCCTTGGGGCTCCCAGACCCCTGTGATAGATCATCATTTCCACTGCTCAAGTGTGTGCAAACGGGCATAAAATACGTGTTCATTTATCAGCTGGCCGATCCACCTATCCACGTACTGCAATGCTGCTGAAAAAAATTGGTCAACACTTGGATGTCTTGGCCCTAGCTCATATGTGGGCTGTGTATTGCACATGATTTTTTTCTAAACTTGTTTGCTTGGACGAAATGCTGCCAGAAAAAAATGGGGCGGGAATATAATCCACAGCGTAATGTTAGGTGATCTGGCAATGGATAGCAGAGACTCGCCATCCATGGTCAGGATCCATATCAAGTGATCAAAGTGTGACCAATTTGGGACATCATCCTCAGGAAAGCTCAATTTGTCCACTGGCTGCCATGGTAGATCACTTGGCCATATCTGGCTTCTGGTCCCCTGTTTCTGCAAACTCAGGCTCAGCCTGCCACAAAGGCGTAGTTTGTGGATCAATTATGGGACATTCTGTCGGTGCTAGGTCTGCCTCCTGAGGTATACACCAAGCATAGCTTCTGCATTGGGGCAGCCATGACAGCAGCATTGATGGGCGTGAAGGACAGCACGATACAGATTCTTGGCAGATGGCATACTTCCTCCAGTACATTAGAATGCAACAGGAACAGTTGGCCCATCAGGGTGTTGACCAGAGACGTATGATTATGCAGTTGTCTGTTTTATCTGTGTAGTTGCTAATTAAAACACTACCTTCTTAATAGTGCCTTGGGGGAAGGGCCACATGTGACCCTGGTTTGGAGGATGAGTATGAGCCTTTCAGGCAGTAGCCAATACCCAAATAATGGTCACTAGCAATTGAAGCAATATGTATTTTGTCAATTGAAGCAATATGTATTTTGTCAAGTGTAGTTAAATTACTTACCTATCACTCAATAGAGTGTGTTGCTTCTTGTAGCCAAACTACATTGCTTGAGATAAATACATTTGTATGACATTTAATCTGACATCTCATTACTTCAATTGTACAATGATGGAAACACGTATGACTATTTAATTTTCCACTTACTCTTTCTTCTTGTTTGAACATTTCCGTAATGTAACTGATATAACTAGTATAATAGAATACACTATCACCGTGGCAACCAGTGTGACAACTGCTGTAATAGCAATATCTATAATTATAGAATATTGAATAACTGTAAAAAATTGTACAAACAATTATATGAAGTTCATGTTAAAGTTAATTTTATGATAGTTGTATTTATCTTTTAGTATTGACTATTTTTGTGTTTCAGCGCACAAAAAGTGAATGCAGTGATTATTATTTTTCTGGTATCCAAAATTGAGTATTGCATTCATTAATTATTAGCTTGAGTTGTTACATCCTGTTGCTATATTATTACTAGGTGTACTAATTTCATGATAGTATGCACTATATTTGCTATAGATACTACAACTATATAGATTTTATTATTGGGCAAGTGAAGTGAGCCCCTCTGAAACAATCGCAATTGAGATTTTGGTATACATATATGTAACAAAGTTCAGAGGTTAACATTAGCACGGGAACAAGAAGTAATAAAAACATATTATTATTACTTTGCAATACGTAAATGGACACTGTGTGGCGGGGTACTTGCTAGTACAATATAATGCGTTACCTACTAGATAAACAGAATTCTTGCATTTATTGATCCATACCAGTATCATCCAAGGAAATTTAATTGTTTATCCCTCTGAATTAGGCTGTCCATGACATTTTACTGACTCAATTAGGTCTTACAAAATTAGTATAGTTCATTAGTAGACAGTGGTAAATTGACCATGTAGTTTGTCATAGCTATGGGCCTCTAATAAATTGTTCCTACTTGAAAATCCATTGTCCAATATAACACAAGTATTGTGTTGGTACATCCTGTGAATGAGTGTGTGCTTTTGTTTACTAAAGAATAGTATAAAAATAATCTAAAACAACCATTTAACGATACCCATTCAATCATTAAATTAATGAATTTGATTAATAGAAAAGACAATAATTATAGAAGTTTTTTATCAAATGAACCAAAAATTTATTGTATAGCTAATAAAGCTACTACATATAAAGCAAACAGTTCAATGACATAAATAAATAAAAAAAACAACAACAACAACTAAATCCACAATCATTAGAACATACAAAAGTCTACCTTATGTTGCAATCATAGCTTCATTTTCTTCAAACACTTTCAAGTAGTATGTGTGGCAATAATTAAATCGGCAGACCCTTAGTAGTGCAAAAATGGCCACTTTGCAAATTAAAATGGTGGAATTTCCTGATATCTTCCATATAATGATCGATATTAGCTATTTATCGACCGCCCGATTTCGACCGCTCCATTTGACAACAGCGTTGAGATCCGGTAAAGTGCAATAAATTAATAGACACACCCTCCTTTTGTTAATATATTGGTGCATGCATGGCCCTGTTACACCCAGTAGCTCAAGTGTTGTAATAGAACTCAAATGGTACATTCACCAGAATCTGACAGTACACCAACTGAAGGTAAGGTGGATGAAACATAAGTATATATGATATCATGAATGTTGAAAAATTAGTTCAGTGTTTCCCTTTAAATCCAAAGTATTAAATCAAAAGATGAACGTGCCTAAATTAAGAAAGATGATTCTATAATTACTGCTTTGCGCCATTTTGTCAACTTTAAAAGTTTGTCCAACACATGGTAGGGTTTTTGTTTGACTTTGCCTTTCTTGATCCCCAACCTTTTTTTCGAGAAATCCTAAATTTGTTTAATGTTATTTTTTATATTTGTATTTATTTAAAAAAATGTATTTATTATTTTAAGACAGTGATTTTGGGTTGTAGAGCCACTATTGGTGGGCCCTTGATTGTGTAATACCATACCAGCCTCCACTTTGTGGTGTATATATATATATATATATATATATATAACTTACACGTATGGTGTTTACACAGTTGAGGGCCAAAGGCTCGAGGATAGTGTTGGAGTGGTGCAACTGATTTGTACTATGGCTGTTGGCTTAGGAAACACACAAAAACTATTGTTGATGGATGGTTTACTTATTCGTATGAAATGTATTCACCTCGAATTGTGCAATCTGATTGGCAGTTTGAACGTACCGTGGTACAAATATATATGTATTCTGCAATCATTTAAATGGTGACATAATATTTTAACTTACACTGTCCATGACTTTGAACTGGACACTCATTCTGAGTAGGAGTCATCAGTGAGGCAGTTATTATGGGAAGACTTGATTCAATTCTTTTGCCAGACACTGACTTGTCTCCTACAGTAACTCTAGCAACCACTTGGAATACATATGTTGCTCCACTGACCAAACCATCAATAATGACAGACTTCTCAGATGATGACACCACTTTACTCATTTCCTGGTCTGGTCTCTGTATATTGTTAGTCTGTCTGTAGTAGACTACATAATCAGTGATGTCCTGTACTCTGTCCCAGGAAACTCTCACGGTAATGTCTGTTAAGACTTCAATTACAACATTCTCTACTGGAGCTACAGATAACAAAGGATGAATATCACTACTGCTATTATTACTGAACCTTTTCTGTTTCAGTGCAACTAAAAATATAAACATTGATGTGATAAACTCCTTAATTAATAAAATTGAGTATATGTTATAGCGTATATATAACATTGTATATTACACATAATACATACAATGCACGGATTACACACAATCCAATTTTTAGTATCGTGAGTAGAACTTTCTCCTTTTCTGCCACCCCCACACAAACTAATTTTTTCCCGTTATAATACAGCAGTAACTTTATTTTAAAAGTTGTACTAAGTGCTTGCTATTGAAGACCCATTCCAAAAGGGAAAATGATTAGGATAGTTAATAGACAGTTATTATTTTCTAATTTGCTATGATGAAATATATACAGCCATTGAAATTAGTGACAGAAATAATACTTTTATGGGTATTGCATTTTAATGAATGAGTATATATATATATATTATATATATATATATATATTATACATTCTATTTATCTATACAGTGTAAGTATAAATGGAACATGATCCATTTTGTGGTAACATGGGAGAGGGTGTTTTCTGTAACCTCACCACAAGCAGTTCAAATGTATTTAAGTTTTTTTCCAAGCAGTAAGTCTCACTTTGATGTAATGAATGCATCCTTGTCTTTCATTAAAGGTAAGAAAAACTAAATCATTGTATTTTTACAATATTACAAGAACTACCCTGACACTGGAAAAATGAAGTAAGAAAGTAATTGTGCAGCTAAAACAGCAATAACAACAATAACAATAATAACAATAATAACAACAATAACAACAATAACAACAATAACAACAATAACAACAATAACAACAATAACACAATAACAACAATAACAACAATAACACAATAACAACAATAACAACAATAACACAATAACAACAATAACAACAATAACAACAATAACAACTGCAAAAGAACAAGGCTTAGCTAAGCATAACAAGAGAGAAGTCTACTTTATTTCATAGTTTAATTAACCTAGGGTGGCAATCAGTCCGGAGTATCAAAAAGATGAAGTATATAATGAGTTACTTTTATAACTGCAGGCTTGCTTGCCATTGATGCACATGAATGAATATTGATGCTCATTGTGGGACCACCCACCATGTAGACAGGCCAGGTGATGAAAACTTGAACGCAGATTGATTGAGTCGCCAGGCGTGGGAGGACAAAGATGCACCAGTGGCCGTTCCCAGTTCTGTTGGGAACCCGGAGCGTCCCTTGAGCAGCGGGGGATGTGGGACCGCCCACCATGTAGACAGAATTTTGACAGGATCAAAAACATTGGTTGATGTTAAGACGCAATTATTAAAGATGTATCTCATGAATCTCGGTAGTAAGGAGTGCTTATTTGCTCTTGCGGGTGACAGCATTTGTTCCAAGTCAGATGTGAGGCAAGCTATTATCACATGTTATGAGAATCATGGAGTGGTGATTGCTCTAAGAATGTTGCGAAACTGTTCCTACCACCAAACAGGAAGACGGAGGCCAATATGTGGGAAGTGTGGAAAAGTAGGACATAGAACAGTAGACTGTTTCAGTAACACCAGTTGGAGAGACCAGAGGAACATCACCAGCTACAACTGTATGCAGTCAGGGAACATTAACCCTAATTGCCGTTATCACCAGGGAAGGGACAGCAGTGATGAGGTGAAGAATGACAAGCCTGCAGCAACCAAGAAACCAGAGGAAAAGTCATTTAGTGTGGCGACGCCAGACAGAGAGGGTCCCAAGGAGAATGTGATTGAAGTCAGCATATGTGAAGTCTCCAAGCCAGCCATCTTAGATTCTGGAGCAGACATCTCTATTCTACCAGAGGAGGTGGTACCGACAGCAGCCAGGCTCAACGAGACTGTCAGTGTTGTGAGCTATGATGGGAGACAGAAGGTGAGGGAATTGGCTGAGGTAAATATTAGGATGGGTGAGGATGTGTTGAGAGAAAGGGTGGCTTTAGCAAGTATGGAGGAGCTAGGGGGGAGAGCCTTAATAGCTCTGCCCTTGCTAAATGAGAAGAAGAGGAATTTATTGCTAAGTGTATTAGAAAGACAGAGGAGAGTATGTAGTGTTCAGACAAGAGCTATGGTTGAGAGAGAACGTAGAGAGAATGAAATTGAGAAAAAATTGTTGGAGGAAGAGCAGGTTGACAATATTAGGTCAGTACCCATGAGGGAAGTTACCAGTACTTTAGGTTGTTGTGAGCAATCTGCCAATAGTGGGATGGAAGTATGTGATGATAGTGTGGAATCTGAAGATGAGGAACTGGGTGAAAGTGAAGGAGTTATGGATAGGAATAGTGTTGTAAGTGTGAATGTAGGCTCTGGCATTGATTGTGTTCATGAAGGAGAAGATAAGGCTATGTTGATTGATGAGATCTCAAAAGATGGTTCATTGAGCTACTGTAGAAAGCTAGCTTCAATGGGTATGCCTGGTTATAGTTGGGACAAGGGATTGTTGTTACACACTATTGTTGATTCAGTGGGAAGTGAAGTGATTAGAATTGTTGTTCCAAAGTCGAGGAGAGAAAGCTGACTGGAACTAGCTCATGATAAGAGTGGTCATATAGGGTCAAGAAAGGTTGCCGATATTATAGGCAAAAGATTTGTATGGCCCAATGTAAATGCAGACATTCATAAATACGGTGCATCCTGTTGTGTGTGTCAGAAGGCGAGTAGACGTGGGCAAGCTAAAGCCCCTATGGTTGAGAGGCCGATAGTTTCTGAACCGTTTGAAGTGGTGGCAGTGGATATAGTTGGCCCTCTACCTCCTGGGAAAGGGAAAATGTCATATCTACTCACAGCCATTTGCATGGTGACTAGGTGGCCTGATGTTATCCCAAGGAGTATTACAGCAAAAGCTGTAGCTGAAGGACTTATTTCTATATTTGGGAGAACAGGTCTACCACTCCAACTAGTGTCCGATAATGGTAGCCAGTTTACGGGGAAACTAGTTAAGGAACTGGGGGAGTTGCTGGGTATTGACTTGGTAAAGACGACCCCATACCACCCTCAGGCTAATGGAGTAGTTGAGAGAATGCACTCCACTCTGGAAAATATGCTTAGGAAGGCTAAGGCCGAAGGGAAAGATTGGGTCACGCAGATACCATTTGCTTTGTTTGCATTGAGGCAGATGCCTAATAGATCGACAGGCTTCAGCCCTTATGAGTTAGTGTGGGGAAGAAACATGCGTACCCCACTTGATTTGGTTTATGCCGGTTGGAAGTGTAGGGAATTTGAAAAATTGAATGCTAGTGATTGGGTGATAAATTTGGCAGAAAGATTGGAGGTGATGGAGACGTAGCAGCTCAGAAGAGTAAGACAGAAAGTATGAAGAGGAAAGAGTATTATGATGTTGGGAAGAAGAAGAGGAAATTATGTGTTGGTGATAAAGTATGGTGCAGGATACCAGGAAGAAATGGTAAATTAGATGATGCTTGGGATGGCCCTTATGAGGTGGATAGAATATTGAGTGATGTTAATTATCGTGTCAAAGAGGTTGGTAGTAAGAAGAGAGGAAAGACAGTGCACATTAATTCAACCAAGAAGTTTGTGTAGAGATGTGATGTTAATGCTGTGACTTTGGTGGCTGATGACATGGGTATTGAGGAGCCAAGTGTAAAGTTGAGTGATGTAAATGTTGAGTGTAAAGAAGCTATTGAAGAGGTTTTAAAGGATTTTGGTGATGTATTATATGGGGGAGTTGGTAGGTATAAACACGGATGTGCAAAGATTGTTGTGGAAGAAGGTGCTAAACCTAGGGCTCAGAAACCATATAGGATCCCTGATATGCTGAAACCTAAGGTTGAGGCAGCTGTGCCAAGCATTTCTTCTAGTAAAGGGATTTGAAAATGTATTTGAGGGGTCACATTGTTGTATCTAGGGATTGCTGTGGGTGATTACTGAGAGCATAGCTCAACTACAACACTGAGAAACTTCTCCCCTTAACTTCTGGTGGCAGCGTGTGAACCTACCCCCACACTCATAGCATTTTGACACGTTTATAGGTCAGGGGCTAGTGTAACTGAGCCCTACCCCCCCCTCCTATTCCCCCCCCCCCCTAACTTATTTTGGGGCACAATCTAAATTTTGGTTGATAACTAGCAGGGCATGTTCTTGCAGTTTAAGTGTTCATGTGAGAAGTCACCTCCTCCTAGGAAGTTTCAGTGTTGCTTGAATTACGCCTTTATTTATTATAATTATCGGTTAAAACTGTTTAAATTATATATTTTTTACTAACAACTGTATTTTTGTTGACTTGTATTCATATTTACTGCACTGCACTGTATTCATTGTCTACTAGACTTACCACGAAGGTAAGTCTTGCGTAAGTAAGTATTGTGTGCTACAACAATTACTAAGAATATCCCAAAGAAAAAGTTTAAAGAACGTGACTTGTTTATTGTTTCAATTCAAACAGTTGTGGGGAGTGGTTACTATGGCATTGAATGCCTTTACCGTATAATACGTAATTTAACAACTCGGGACTTTTTTTAGTAGCTTGAATGTTAGAAGTTAAAACCAAACGTTTTACAATGGTGTAGTATTAGGCTCACTGGCCATTTGTGCTCAAGCACACCACTAGTAATAGTAACAAAATCAGAAGAATTATCTTATGTGTAAGTGTCAAATTAATTACATAACACTCACATGGTTTGTCTAGAGTAATAATGTTAGACAACATCTGAGGAGGACCATCTCCTGCACCTGTAGCAGCTATGACTCTGATATTAGACACTACAGTGTTTGGGTTCAGATCTGTAATAGAGAAAGTGGTGTCCCTTGTTGAGTTAGTTATCTCACTGCTGCCATTCACTGAGTATCTGATAGTGTATCTGTTGAGAATGCCATTGAGAGGGACTGGCTCCCTCCAGGTCAACACCACACTGAACAACATTGCTTCTCCACGTAACTCGCTGACAGCAGAAGGAGCTAATACACACAACATAATATTAGATTCATTGAGTAACCATCCCAGATGGAGTTCAGAATATCGGCTATGTTGGAAAGAAATAATAATATTGTGTTGTAGCTTTTAAAAAAGCCTCTTGACCTTTACATATCTAAATATGCTTCCACAAACAATCATTTATATTTTGTGAAGTTGCTTGCAAGTATTAAAATTCGGCTTCAAGTGACAATTGCCTTATTGTTATAAAGTCCAGAATCAAAACCAAAACTGATATTAGACACTACAGTGTTTGGGTTGAGATCTGTAATAGAGAAAGTGGTGTCCCTTGTTGTGTTAGTTATCTCACTGCTGCCATTCATTGAGTATCTGATAGTGTATCTGTTGAGAATGCCATTGAGAGGGACTGGTTCACTCCAGGTCAGTATAATACTAAAAAACAGTGCTTTTCCTGATAAATGTCTGACAGCAGTAGGTGCTAAAACAATGCACAGTAAGTTATAAGAAAACTGGATTATTATCTAATTAGTTAGATTGACACTTTCTCACCTAAAGGGGTCTGGAAAAAAGCAAAGAAAAAATGTGAAAAAATCTTAGTTGTTGCCGGGGATTCGAACCCAGGGCCACTGGCTTCAGCCACCAGTGCTCTAACCACTGAGCTACGACAACCCTAGACTTCCAAGACTCTCACATTTTTCCTTTATACTGTTGAGTAGTACCACTTGTCGCAGTCTCATACTCAACAGACCACCAATTATGTGCCGTCAGAACACCTTTTCGGTGTCCACCGGAAACACCTCCCCCTCCGGAGAGGAGTCATAATTTGTGGATTAAAAAGGCTTAAACATCACAATTATCAATAGATTGACACTTTCTCACCTAATGGGGTCTGGAAAAAAGCAAAGTAAAAATGTGAGAGTCTTGGAAGTTGAGGGTTGTCGTAGCTCAGTGGTTAGAGCACTGATGGCTAAAGCCAGTGGCTCTGGGTTCGAATCCCCAGCGACACCTAAGATTTTTTCACATTTCTCCTTTGCTTTTTTCCAGACCCCTTTAGGTGAGAAAGTTTCAATCTAGTTTTTATGAAGGGTCAGAACGTGATAATTGTAATCTAATTAGTTACAAGAAATCAATCCTGTACCTAACCCTTTACTATCTATATATTGCAATATACTCCAAGAAGCTAAGAAAAATGTTTTGGGTAATAATCTTGTCTTAGATTTAATTACATACAATGAACTTAATGCACTCACCAGCTTCATCCGACCTTATGACAGCCTCTCTAGAATAGCCTCCACCTCCTGCAATATTCACTCCTCCCACTGAGACAGTGTAGTTGGTAAAGGGTGTCAGACTAGATATTACTCTACTTCTATCAGTAGATGTATGATCTATTGTTGTAGGTAAAGTGTTAACAGGTCCATATCTAATAGTATATCCAGTGATCACTCCATTCCTGCCTAGACATGCTATCTCAGTCCATGTGATGGTGATACTAGTTGATGTTGTAGCACTAGATGTTGGTGCACCAGGACTTCCACTAGGAGCTGTATCAATGTGATAATATATCATATGACTTAATTAATTATTGGATCAATTCTGTAAATGACTTGTTTGTTGAGTGAACAATTACTCTATTATTACCTGCCTCACTTGTAGTTAGAGTTGCACTTCCAGTGCCTTCTAATGCTGCCAAATTATTTCTACCAACAGCAGCTACAGAGTATCGATTACCAGCCTTCAGATTACCAATAGTTACTGAGTTTGTCATAGTAGTTCCTGATCTCATAGGGACTCCATTACAAGTAGTACCATTCAATGTAACTGTGTACATATCTACTGATAAACTATTGGTAGGTTGAGAGAAGGACAGAGTAACTGATGTAGCAGTCACTGATGATGTCATTACAGTTGGTGCCAATACATCTGTAAATAAACATATGAAAACAGGAAATGTTGACTGTTTACATATTGGAAACAACTCGAAATTAAAAATGCTAAAACTAATTAATGATTATTATGTACTTCATCTTTTATGTTATGATTTGTTCAAGGAGGATGTCTGCCATTTAAAATTAACAGACAAAACTAAAATAGTGATCTCTGAATCTTGTATTATGCAATTAGGTTCAAAATTACAAACTAAATAATGAAAACACATTTCCTCTCCAAACTGTGTGTGTTCGGTTTGTCAGTTGGTTGGCTTGTCACTTAATAACTAGTCTCAAAAATGGAGACTTTTCAGAACATTGAAAGAGAAATCAAACTATGTAACATGCCAGAAATTCTTTTTTCTTTCAACTAAACAATCCAGAAAACGTTTTTTTTGGCAGTGATCATAAACTTTTGTGTGGTAAATTATTCATTAGGTCTGATAAAATATATAGTAATAACTTTCTAGTGTGTATAATATTGCTAAGGGTTCAGTCCTGTGGTGATTCATTCAAGGAATGTGTTTCATTAAAAGAATAGCAGTAATTCAACTACTCAGTCACTAAAGCTTTAGAATCCACTGTTGTAATCTCAACTTATTTCCCACCCAATCATGACATGCAGTGTGCAAGTAATTTCATTCTGATAGTCACCATTTTTTAGATTCATTGTGAAGTGACTGCCAGACTGCAAGACTGACCTACTAAGTGATAACAATAAACCTCTCATGCTACATGCTTAGGGTTAACAATTGTGGCTGTAAGAAGATATATAGGAAGACAATTGAATGGTTTGAAAGTTCAAATTCCTATGTTGTTGCAATAACTGTTTAATTGGTAAAAAATAAATTCTCTAAATTTCATGTATGTATTAATATTGTTTTTATTTAAGTTGCTTTTTATCGTATAATTTCTTTATTCTGTAGTTATTATAAATTATATCATCATGGAATCTACTGCAACGCAGAAGTACCAGAAGATGATGATTATGATAATGAAGACACTTTCTGATAACCTGCAATGTATGTAAAGGGTTGGAGTGGTTGCTAGTAGCTTAAATGTCATTAGTCCATTCAAGTTATTTCATTTATCATACTCGGGAACATCTGAAGTACCATGAAGACATTAGTGTGCCCATTCATAAAAGAATTTACCGGGATTGGAAATGCCCAGTAGCCAATACAAAATGGACGCTTACGCATGTATCTGATTTTTTTTCAGCTTCCTCTATTTTCTTCTGCTGAGTTTAAAATGATAGCTAGTGACACAGAGACCGTAATATCTGCAGTATGTGCCATTAAGACCTGAATTAAGTTGGGGTCAGCGATGTTTATTTTACTAATCTTCTAGAAGTATATTCAATAGCGAGCACATAAAACTGTTTAACATTCTTTGCAAGAAAGTAATTGTGACTATTCATGGATGATCACAAATGTAATTGAGTAATTAATGTTCAAGGATGCCCAGTTGCATTAGTACAGTATACATGAATAAGTTTAAATGGATCTCTTACGCTGATTAAAGCTTTATTAATGTCAACTTTCTAGGCATATCCCTATACTATAACAATAAATATAAGCAATCAGAATTTTAATTCTTATTGCATTTACTAGCACATTATACACACACGATTCAATTGTTATTATTGTATCAGTATCAGTTGGCTATGTAGCAAAGGGATTGTAACAGGAACACTATACACTTTAATTGAAGATAATATTTCCATTATGACCATTGAAATGGTTCACAATGGTGTATAGTGGTTATTTAGGACCAGTTTGGCTTCAAACCTGCACTTTAGTTCTCAGTCAGTTATAGGGATTGTAACAGTTTTGGTCGAATGACTGCAAAGGGTATAGTAATTCTTTCAAGAACAATATTTTTGTACATTAGAATAAATCCAGTAAAGAAGTGGTCATTCCCTGAGTTAGCTTGCCTTATGCAGCTCTGGGTAGGTAGTTAACCAGCTTTGCCAACCGCCAAAGAATGTAACAAATGCTACACGCCTAAAATCAGCGTTTTGTCCAGTTTCCACGGGCACACTTGATCCATTTCAAATCCTGTTAGAATTCTTTAATCAATGGTGTGCCATTTATATCAACTATAAGCTTTGAAGTTGACAACAACAACATAGCAATTAACAAGATTCCACAAAGTATAAAGTGCTCGACAGATATTTTCTCTTTATATGTTTAAAAAATTATTTGAAGTTCCCATGACTGCCACTAGACTCTTTTCATTTTCTATTGTACTAAAATGTCTGTTAAAGTGATACAGTACACAATTAAGAACATGAGAAGGCTAAGAAAGAAGTACTGAGGTGAGGTAAATAGTTTTTGTTCATGCTTGAAAACTATTAAATACAGTAAACAATGAGAGCTTTTACATTTCAAAGAATGATCCTATGAATATTTCTTAACTTGTGATCAGGAGTGAGGAGCCATTGTGCACTAGTTTAATCAAACAAGGTAGAAATTGATAAAATTTGATTTTTACCTTTACAAAATCTGTATATCAAAGTAGCAATGAGCTACATTCATTTAATCTGCTTGGATCCTGTTCACCTAGTTTTATAAGGCATTGTTCAGTCTATTTAGTTCTACAAGTAGCTACAAGTAGCTATGCATCCATTAACTATAGTAGATAGCTTCATCTACAACAAACAAAAAACAACAACATACATTTCCAAGGAATTACCACTCTGTCTTACCCTAAATGGTGACTTGCTTAGAAGCAGAGAAAGCTGTGTAAAGGCAGCTAATATGTTTATTTGGTAGTTGTTTACGTTGTGCTATTCTTTAGTTAAGCAGTAGCTGCTAATTCAAACAGAAAATGAACTCCTAACTTTGTAAGCCTTAACTACATCCCCAAATATCAGATATGTCAGACACGACCTAATTTGAAGAGATAAACAATGTTGATGAAACAGGTAAAGATCGATAAACCAAATACTTCCGTTTAGTGGAGTATGGGGACGGGGTCAAACACCAAGCAAACACAAAAACACAAGGGCCAAAGTACAAAATGACATATGTACGTCCACACATATATACAATAGAATATCCCAGATTCTCAATTTGACACCACTGTATAGTGTCTTGCTTGCTTCACTAGCTCACCAACTAAATTGTAACTGATTTATGCACACTGAAGTTAGGATAAATTGAATTAACTTATCACCTATTTTCAAAACTTGGTTTGGATACAAATATTCTGCCTACCAATTGTTGCTGCCTCATAATGGTTTAAACAAGATATTATTGGAATGTGTTTTTTCTCAGAATATTATAATATTTATCTATTGAAATGGATTCACTCTCATTTCATGCTGGCTCAACATTTTCTCTTCGGCTATTTACCTCTTAACTTCACTTTTCCTCAAATCTTCACTTTTTCTGTCTGTATTTTTGTTAATACAGAACTTGCTCTGCTGCAAGTAACAGGGGACAAGAAATAATTGCTTTGTTATTTTTTCTATAAAGAAAGGACTATTAGTGAACATGAAATAACTAAAGTGATGATTATTGTACTTCAAGATGCACTGCAAATCTATGTTTTGTTCTATAGCCAGTCACAGTAATATTCCATAAACCTTCCTAGGAACCTTCCTAGGAATACAATAGAAAAATTATTTCTATGAGCTTTTGTTGCTTTGTTTTACAAAATATAATAGTATAAGATAAACTATGAAAGAGTGCAGTAGCACTCTCTGTTCAGGGTTGACCCCACCCCCTCTATTTTGACTTTCAGTAAAAAACAAAAATTTAATGATTTCTTCTTGTAGGAAATGTCTATCTTCTAAGAATTCTGGCTCTGTTCTTGACAGTCCCTTGAAGTGCCACATTAAATTTCTACTTTTAGAGCTTTGTTAGTTCCCATATTTCTTGAGCAATCCTAAATCCCCATCTTTATATTATCAATGTTTAATTCAACAGAAGTGAGTATAAACTATGCAACACTTAAAAAATATATTTTACATCTAATAGCTATAATTGAAACATAAATTAGTATCATCACATTGGTGACTTTGTTGGTGGTTGTATGGTGTGTTGTGCTTAACAATAATAATTATTATTCAGTCATTCTGGGCTGACATAATTATAATACAGTAGGACCTCAGTATAACGGAACTCACTTATCAGGATGACTCCGAACGAAAGGTGCAATTTGCAAAATTTTGTGCATGTGCACAAACCACACTGCAAAAGCAGCTGTTTTGTTCCCACTGGCTTTTTTGCTGGCACAAACCACACTGCAAAAGCAGCTGTTTTGCTCCCACAGGTCTCCATTGCTGGCATTTACAATTTGAAGTCAAAATTTTAATTAAACTCAATGAACCTCAGTACAAAGAACATTTCACTATAACGAACACCCTGTGATCCCAAAGTGTTTGTTATACTGAGGTCCTACTGTAATAGCAAATTTTCTTGCTCTAACAGCTAATATTGTTAATTAAAACTTAACCCGGCATTTCAACTTCTTGTCGAAATCCTCTTCAGGGGTCAACAACAAATCCAATTTATTGACCCCTGAAGAGGACTTTGGCAAGAAGTCGAAATGTCTGGTTAAGTTTTATTGGCTGTTAGAACGATAAAATTTGCTATTATTAATAATAATAACAATGCTATTGAAGCATTAGCAACATAAATATTTAGAAATCACTTACTATTATATGTATAACTTGCAATTGTTGAGTCATGCAGTAAATATTATAATTGCATTAAATGAACTATTCCATATAAAGCAACACATAATAAACTACAATAAGAGAAGTGACTAGTCCTGTGAATTAGTAACAAATAATCAAACAGTTCAAACCTTATCTATTACAATTTAAAGCATTTCCAACATTATTACAGTAAGTGTCTCTGAAAATTCAAATGGATGTAGCTATACCTCTATTAGCTATGCCTCGTTAGCTAGATACAGCTATTTATAATCATGATGCAATAACCAACAGTGGTAATGTAACTAGCTAGTGATGTGTTTCAACAAAAATGACAAGCGAGCCATTGTGCACAAGTTAATTCATACAAAGTAAATCTGATAAAAGTTGATTTTGCCTTCATAAAATCTGTATTTGTATACAAAAGTAACAATAAGACTACATTCATTAAGTTTTCCCGCAGCTAATGTCTTAGATCCTGTTCACCTAGTTTTAGAAGGCATCATTCAGTCCTAAAGGTAACTACTAGTGATGTGCTTGAGCACAAATGGCGAGCGAGCCTAAAACTACACTATTATTATTATGATTGATTTTAATTTCTAACTCTCAAAGTTACTAAAATAATGTCGAGTTTTTAATTACGTTTAATCCGTAAAGGAATTTAAATGCCATAGTAACTACTCACCGCAACTGTTTAAATTATAACTCGCAAAACTTTCACACAACTAGACTTACCTACACAATACTAACCTACGTGGTTAGTCTAGTGGACAATAAATTTTCAAGTAACTGCTGCAGCGTATGAATTATAAACATGACAGAGAGCACACTGAATTACTAAGGCCACTAACCCGAATAGAAATGGAACTCCGGTAGTTTTCAAGTTTTAACTGCACCCGCAAAATAATTCAAAACGATAAACAATTGAATTTCTACGGTGATAGGGGTAAATGATCGATAAACTGGAAGATTCTGTTTAGTGAAGTTTGGGACGGGGTGGACCACCAAGCAAACACAAAAATATGCAAAGGTCAAAGTACAAATGACATACGTACGTCCCCACATATATACAAACAAATATCCCCGATTTTCAATTGAGTTACTCCTGATAGTGTCTCGCTCGCTTCGCTCACTCGCCAACAAGTAGCTATGTAGCCACTGACTATAGTAGTGATAGCTTCATCTAAATAAACCAAAGGATTCCATTAAGTGGATACTGATGCGTAGGGCATATAACTATGACAAAGAGCGCATTAGCCAAGATCCACCATTAATTCAAATAGAAAATGAACTCCTAAGTTTGTAAGCCATAACTGCATTTGCAAAGAGTCAGATATGTCAGACACAACACACAATAAACACTTGATGATATGGATAAAGATCGATAAACCAAAGGATTCCATTTAGTGGAGCATGGGGACAGTGTCGACCACCATGTTCACACATAAACAGGAGTCAAAGCATGGGGACAGTGTCGACCACCAAGCTCACACATAAACAGGAGTCAAAGCATGGGGACAGTGTCGACCACCAAGCTCACACATAAACAGGAGTCAAAGCATGGGGACAGTGTCGACCACCAAGCTCACACATAAACAGGAGTCAAAGCATGGGGACAGTGTCGACCACCAAGTTCATACATAAACAGGAGTCAAAGCATGGGAACAGTGTCGACCACCAAGTTCACACATAAACAGGAGTCAAAGCATGGGGACAGTGTCGACCACCAAGCTCACACATAAACAGGAGTCAAAGCATGGGGACAGTGTCGACCACCAAGTTCATACATAAACAGGAGTCAAAGCATGGGGACAGTGTCGACCACCAAGTTCACACATAAACAGGAGTCAAAGCATGGGGACAGTGTCGACCACCAAGTTCACACATAAACAGGAGTCAAAGCATGGGGACAGTGCCGACCACCAAGCTCACACATAAACAGGAGTCAAAGCAGCATGGGGACAGTGTCGACCACCAAGCTCACACATAAACAGGAGTCAAAGCATGGGGACAGTGTCGACCACCAAGCTCTCACACATAAACAGGAGTCAAAGCAGCATGTGGGACAGTGTCGACCACAAGTTCCCACATAAACAGGAGTCAAAGCATGGGGACAGTGTCGACCACCATTCAACATAAACAGATCAAGCATGGGACAGTGTAAACAGGAGTCCAGCACACAGGAACAGTGTCGGAGTCAAAGCCATGGGACAGTTCACACACCAAACAGGCTAACAGTCAAGCATGGGGACAGTGGTCGTAAACAGGAGTCAAAGCATGGGGACAGTGTCGACCACCAAGCTCACACATAAACAGGAGTCAAAGCATGGGGACAGTGTCGACCACCAAGTTCACACATAAACAGGAGTCAAAGCATGGGGACAGTGTCGACCACCAAGCTCACACATAAACAGGAGTCAAAGCATGGGGACAGTGTCGACCACCAAGCTCACACATAAACAGGAGTCAAAGCATGGGGACAGTGTCAAGACATAAACAGGAGTCAAAGCAAGTTCACACATAAACAGGAGTCAAAGCATGGGGACAGTGCAAGATAATAATAATACCAAGTGTCACAACATAAACAGGAGTCAAAGCATGGGGACAGTGTCGACCACCAAGCTCACACATAAACAGGAGTCAACAGCTGGGGACAGTGTAACCGATTCCACTAGGCTCACACATAAACAGAAGTCAAAGCATGGGGACAGTGTCGACCACTAAGCTCACACATAAACAGGAGTCAAAGCATGGGGACAGTGTGGACTACCAAGTTCACACATAAACAGGAGTCAAAGTAAGGGGTGTTGTCGACCACCAGTTCACACATAAACAAAGTCAAAGTGTTAACAGTGTATGCCCAGATTCCACAAAACACAGTCAAAGTCAATAATATTAACTACAAGTTCACACAAAATACAGAAAAGCAATGGTGTTACTTCGGCACCAAGTTCACACATAAACTACAGTCAAAGCATGGGGTTAGTTTATGGCACCAAGAAAAACACATAATACAGGATTCAAACAGCTTTTTGTTCTATTTTTCAAGATTTGCAGCAATTGGTTACTACGACATTGAACCTCACTACATGTATATGCGAAATTTAAAACTGGCCATTTTTAGTAGCTGGAGAGCTTTTTGTTGGGAATCATTAGTCATTATAGTCAGAATAGAAGTTCAGGTGAATAAAAGCTAGAACAGTATGTTCAGGTGATAGGAGCTAGAACAGTAAGTTTAGGTGAATAGGAGCCAGAACAGTAAGTTCAGGTGAATAGGAGCTAGAACAGTAAGTTCAGGTGAGTAGGAGCTAGAACAGTAAGTTCAGGTGAATAGGACCTAGAACAGTAAGTTCAGGTGAATAGGAGCTAGAACTGTAAGTTCAGGTGAATAGGAGCTAGAACAGTAAGTTCAGGTGAATAGGAGCTAGAACAGTAAGTTCAGGTGAATAGGAGCTAGAACAGTAAGTTCAGGTGAATAGGAGCTAGAACAGTAAGTTCAGGTGAATAGGAGCTAGAACAGTAAGTTCAAGTGAATAGGAGCTAGAACAGTAAGTTCAGGTGAATAGGAGCTAGAACAGTATGTTCAGGTGATAGGAGCTAGAACAGTAAGTTTAGGTGAATAGGAGCCAGAACAGTAAGTTCAGGTGAATAGGAGCTAGAACAGTAAGTTCAGGTGATAGGAGCTAGAACAGTAAGTTCAGGTGAATAGGAGCTAGAACAGTAAGTTCAGGTGAATAGGAGTCAGAACAGTAAGTTCAGGTGAATAGAAGCCAGAACAGTAAGTTCAGGTGAATAGGAGCTAGAACAGTAAGTTCAGGTGAATAGGAGCTAGAACAGTAAGTTCAGGTGAATAGGAGCTAGAACAGTAAGTTCAGGTGAATAGGAGCTAAACAGTAAGTTCAGGTGAATAGGAGCTAGAACAGTAAACTCAGGTGAATAGGAGCTAGAACTTTTCAAGTAAGAGCACAAGGCATATGCTAAGTCAAACAACATGCATTAACCAAGATGACTTTCCATCGCCACAAATAGAATAGTAGATAAACTCCAATAAGTTTTTTATCACCTAACTGTAAATGTCTCTCCTTTTCTGTCTCCTTAACTCTTTGCCATTTTACTTTTTCCTGGCATTTTCAAAGTCTTTTCTCCTAAATTTCTTGAACTTTACCAGAATCTCTAATGAGACTTTGCTCGCCCAGTAATAATGACTGACATATAAAATTAACAACAATAATTGTTTTAGATGTATTCTCGCTCTTTCACAGGCCTACTTAAATAATACAGAATAAAAAATGTTTGATTGCCACTGGGAATCGAACCCAGGACCGCTTGAATGCAATGACCAAATATTTTTAACTCTGTATTATTTAAAATAGCCTGTGAAAGAGAGAGAATACATCTAATGAGTAAAAGAAGGCTGAGAAAGAAATTATAAATAATTGTTTTGTTTGATAAAGTTAATTATCGTAACACTCAAATTCATTTGAGTTTCTAATGAATAAATTAGTCTCGCTATGTTTGAATCACTATAGCTTACTATATTATTAGTGGGACTCAAACATCAGATTCCTTAATTAATTTAGATACAGGTACACAATGGGATAGTCAGACACTAATTGGAATATACTATAACAGTATATAATATTATAATGATATAATAATAAGCAAGCAATGCCTGATGGTGATTCAATATTGTACTTGCAATTCCTCACCTCTAACAGTGAATGTTTCAGACACAGCTGGGACACTGTAATATGTGCCAGTAGTAGCTCTTATACGAAGAGTGGCAGTGAAGCCATTACTATAAGTAGAACTAGTAAATGTAGTTCCAGTCACTGCAGTACCACCAGTATTGACCATGTTAGTGTTTGTAAACACACGATATGTAGCTCCAGAGAAACCAGCTGGAGCAGTCCAGGTGGCCTGTACTCTCCTATTACTAATCTGTCTCCATACAATATTAGTAGGAGGACCTGGATCTGGAATATAAAATGCATTCAGTAGTTGTACTCCAAATGACTTAATACAATATAAAGTAGAAATATGAATTTAAATAATATCTTCAAACTGCCTATTTATTTAAATCAACAATAATTTTAAATATACGACACTACACTGTCTTATTGTATTATCACATTTTTCTTTTACACTCCCGTGTTAATTCTGTAATTAGGAAGCATGGTCAATGAAATATAGAGCAGACACAAATTATTAATATTAAAATACATACCTTGCACTTCAAATACTGGTGATGTCGCTCCAGGATCTGCTGTATTAGCATTATCAACAGTGTATGTGTAACTTCCAGGTAGATATCCATTAAGTTGTATAGCAACTCTATACATGTGACTCGCACATGGTCCAGTACCTACAATAGTATCTCCTCCTCCTATAAAGAATCCACCAGCACCACTAGTAATCATACTTCCATTCCTTCTCCAAGTCACTGATGTAGCTTGTGCTCCTGTAGTTATTCCTTCTATGGCTAACTGTAGATTATTACGATCTAGTAATCGTTGACAACAATTATTAATATTTATAGTAGCACTAGTGATGGCACCTACAAACATCAGACAACACAGAGTCACAATAGTGCTGTTAGAGACACTGGACTTGGAGCCAGAAATCTCTCTCACTAAGTCTCTAATTGTCTGCTAACTTTGTACAAATACATATTAAAATATTAAAAATGAGTGGATACTGAACTTCAAAACAACAAATATTGCATTGAAATGTTTACTTAAAGAATAAATATCTTGACAATACAGACATGAACACTGATGGTGGATTAACGATTAACAGAGATGGATTAATGAATAGGGAGTAGGAGGGAGGTGTGGCAAGAAGCAAAACTAGAAGGCACAGGAGTGCTTTGTAGGCCGCCAACAGAATCATCACTGACCCACAAGAGAGAGGAAGGGAGTTGCAGTTAACTACAGAGAAGCTCTCTTATTCCTCCTACCCAGTGGCAGGCATCCACAACCCAAGATTTCTGAGGGTTTGGCTTTGTAAACTCTTCTGACAAAGTAATACAAGTTTGAAGTGGACATGAGTGAAGACTGAATCAGGTGTACTAGAACAGACAATAAAACTGCCTGTCACACCCTCTTCCTGAAGTGCATGAAATAGAAATACAACAAGTGATAAGTTGAGTCATGTGTATGAACAAAAAAGGCAAAAAGAAAGGTGTGAGGATCAGAGAACATATGCATTGTCAGCAGAAAGCAATGATCCTTGTGTGTGGAATCCTGCTTGTTGGTGGGAATTCCACCTCACTTTCCCCAACTGTGGAGATTGGTGTCAGCAATGAATGAGATTCTGTTTGAAGGAGAGCTGCTCACCACATCTTTGTACTGTAAAGAAGGCAGTTCATCCCAACATTGTCAAGATAAGACATCTGGCAAAGAATGGTCTTTTCCTTGTTGGTAATGGACTTCAAATGAAAAACCCAAGACAGTGAGTAACCATCACCACAGATGAGAATTCAAACTGGTTGAGGTCATCAGTGCCTTGAGTGCTCATGCTCAGTGTGAAGACTTCAAATGTATGGCCTATCAGATACCCTTTGAAGTGCTGTAGTGATTCTGACTGACTGTAATTGGCTACAAGGACTTCCTTCTGATTCCTGTAGACTCATAAAACACTCCCAACCCTCTTGAGGAAGCATCACACAACAAGCATAATACATCAGTAACTTCAGGAATAGTAAGAGCAGAGTGATTAGAAATACTTGTTATAACATGATCAATATCTGAACACATTTGAGATGACTACAACATTTAGCTAGGTTGAGATTTAGTGAGACAGGAAGCTAATGATTTAGTAAAAGATGCTAATGAGAGATATTATCAGGACAAAAAGTTGACCAAACATAAAAATGAACGCATCTGCATGTTGTTTGAGGTTTAACATCAGATTGAAATGCCTGTACATGAGCTTGTGGAATAAAATACCATGACAACCAACACCTTTCCTGAAAATTCGAATGAAGTGCCCCCCCTCCCCGCCTGCACACACAATGAGATGATTTTACAGTAACAAAATGCTTGCATAATTCAATAATATGAGACACATGCTCAGACTATGAATTAGAAGATACAATTATATCATGAATATGTGGAGTGGAAAAGTGATCTAGACAAGACAAATATTTAGTCATCATCATCTGAAAAGCAGCTGGGGCATATTTTAGTCCAAAGGGAGTCAGAAGGGAAGCCGACAATATCGAAACTTGCAAAGGCGTAAAGGAATTTTATTCATAAGGTCCCAGGTCAATGGGAATCTGATGGAATTGTCCTTTTGGGAATGTAAAAAGTTTCTTTCACAATCTCAGCATCAATTTATTTTATAATCATGACAATTTCTGAGGACCCCATTTTTTTCCACTGTGTGTACCTGAATGCCCAATTTGCAGGCTAGACTCAATAATTCCATAGAGTGGCCTCAGCTCCTGTGTCTGACCACCTCCGCGTGGAAGGTCATTGACCTGTGAATAGACTGTATGAAGGAATCCTTAGTAGTAAGCCAGTTAGCCTTCTTAACTGGGTTGCGGCTTCACTTCTAGCTGCTTTTTATCCTCAGATTCCCTGCCTCTTCAGCTGTAGTGACTCAAGGAACAGTCCTGCAAGTGAGTAGCTAATAGTACAGCTGGTAAGAATGTTAGAGCATAACAATCTTTTTTGCATGTATACAATTTCCTACTGAATCATGAAACTCTTTTCAAATGTTTGAGTAATTCTCATAACAGACAATGGGTGCTTTAGGGAATTGGCCTTAGAATTTAGTCTGACGTGAGTAATACTCACCAAATTGTGTTTTATATCATGGCAATCCCATGGCCCGAAAATGGGCTTAGAACTATAGAGTGTTTCCCTGGTTACTACCAAGTGGCCTGAACTATTATACCACAGTTACCAGTGTCTTGACCAGCTGTTTAGGCTAAAACATAGCAGCATAATAATAGCAGCAAAACATAACAGCAAAACAATAACAGCAAAACAATCACAGAAAAACGAGAACAGAAAAACCATAAGATCAAACATGCTACATTGTTTAGTACCAACATTGGACTTAGATGGCCTCATCTGGGTCTAAGCTCCATCAGTGAGGTGTTGCTCCTAAGGTTTTGAAATTACATTTATCTTGGAATAATACCGTTGCATCCTCTTTTCCCTGCTTACTAGCTTCTTGTTCTTGCCCCTGGATTTCTTTGGCTTGTGCCCTATTAAGGCGAACTTGTTGCTCCTTGGCTAGTGAGGCAAGCTCAACAAAGTATCTCGCAAAGTCAAGATGTAATAGACATCACATCACGCAACTTTTGCTTCCCGCAAGAGTTAGTATACTGCCAGCAGTAAAATTTAAAGTTTAGCTTTAGGTATTTTAAAAATATTATCATTTTACCGCACGAATGTTTCAAAAATCCTTCAATATAGCAATCAAGGACCAAGTCTTTCGACCAAGGTTTAAATTTGCCCCAATATCCATGTAATTTTAGCTGGTTTATTCCCAGCTTTTCCTTGTAACAGGCATGGAAGGAGATAAAATTGGGTTTAATGAGTGGGTGAAACCTGTGTAAGTGGTGCAGGCTTAGTCCTGCTGCTTAGAGGAACTTTAGAGGACTTACCTTATTTCTATTCTATTTAACTACTAGCCTTTTCTGGGAAGTCAGGACTCCAGTACCTACCCACATGTAATATTCTTCGACCAGGTTCACCGCCCTGCTTTGGATTTTGGAAGTTCAATCTACTGACTCATCACCATCTGGCCTGGGACATTCATTGGGAAGGTTTGTCAGTTTGTTTGGAATCACGTCTATTGTAGTAGACTTGTGGAAATAAAACGTACTTTGTTGTTGCCTCACCATACCACTGGAATTTGTTTTCTACTTGTAGTTTGGTTTACATTTCTTTTCTTTTCTTCTCTTTTTCTAGCCTCTCATCCTCCACAACTTTTTCAATGGTCACCCACGCTGGCCTGCCAGTCCTTCCTTGTCATGAAACCCCCCAAGGCCATTAGAAACCAAGACAATGTTTCCCTTAACCATTTCAAAGATACAAACTGATCCCTACCCACGGCCATTAGAACAGACAACAATGTGGGGTTTTTCCTTACCCATTTCAAAAGCTAACAGAACATGATACCTCCCAAGGCCATTAGAAACCAAGACAATGTTCCTTAACCATTTCAGTACAAGACATGATACCCACCCAAGGCATTAGAACCAAGAAACATGGTTCCTACATTTCAAAGATACGACATGATACTACCCAAGGCCAATTAGAAACCAAGACATTTCATTTAACCTTTCAAAAGACATTTCATTCAGAGAGGTTATAGAAAAAAGAGGTGTTAAAGATTACTATCACTATCACCAATGACACTTCCAATCTATCCAATAGTTTAGTAATGGCCACCACTACCCCATTTGGAGATTTTGTCTAGCTGCTGTGTTTGTTTAACATTTTCTTTATTCTCTTTTTCTAGCCTCTCATCTCCAACAACTTTCAATGGTCACCCAGCCTGGCTGCCAGTCTTCTTGTCCTGCCAAGGTTTCTTGTCACTTCAGCCTGGCCTGCCAGTCTTCTGCATTTGTTCTTGCATCATCTGAAAGAAGACTTTCAGTTTCTGATACTAACGAGTCTATGACCAGAATTATGGCTTGAGGCTAACAGAGGATGGTAACAATTTTCTTGTCATGAGGGGCCATAGGAGAGTAAAATTTAGCTTGAGAAGTGAAATATCTTGCCATATGTTTGTTTATCAGTGTCTTTTCAACTGTTTTTCAATGGTCACCAGACTGGCCTGCAGCTCTTGTCACCACCCAGCCTGGCCTGCCAGTCTTTTGTCACCACCTGGCCTGCCAGTCTTCTTGTCCCCCAGCCTGGCCTGCCAGTCTTCTTGTCACCACCCACCTGGGGCCTGCCAGTCTTCTGTCACCCAGCCTGGCCTGCCGCTCTTGCCACTCAGCCTGGCCTGCATCTTCTTGTCACCCAGCCTGGCCTGCCAGTCTCTTGTCCACCAGCCCCATGGCCTGCCAGTCTTCCTTGTCACCCAGCCTGGCCTGCCAGTCCTTCTTGTCACCCACCTGGCTTGCCAGTCCTTCTTGTCACCCAGCCTGTCTGCTACTTCTGTCTGTCACCCATCCTGGCTTGGCCAGTCTTCTTGTCACCCAGCCTGGTCCGCCCGTTCTTTCTGGTCACCCCAGCCCTGGCCTGGCCATCGTCTCCTTGTCAACCACGCCTGGCCTGCCGTCTTCTTGTCACCAGCCTGGCCTGCCAGTCTTCTTGCCACTCAGGCCTGGCCTGCCAGTCTCTTGTCACTCAGCGGCCTGCATCTTTCTTGTCACCGCCTGGCCCTCCAGTCCTTTCTCTTGTCACCCCGCTGGCTTGCCAGCTTCTTTTCACCCACCTGGCCTCCAGTCTTCTTGTCACCCAGCCTGGCCTGCCAGTCTTCTTGTCCCCCAGCCTTGCCTTGCCAGTTCTTCTTGTCACCCCCATCCTGGCCTGCCGTCTTCTTGTCCCCAGCCCTGGCCTGCCAGTCTTCTTGCACTCAGCAGCCTGGCCTGCAGTCCCTCTTGTTCACTCAGCCTGGCCTGCCAGTCTTCTTGTCCCCACCTGGCTGCCAGTCTTCTTGTCCACCCGCCTGGCCTGGCTAGTCTTCTTGTCACCCCCAGCTGGCCTGCCATGTTTCTTTCTTGTCACTCAGCATGTCCTGCCAGTCTTCTTACTTTGCTTGCATCATCTGGATTGACATAGCAGTTGCTGATACGAGGTGACTGGAAAGTATTGGCTGAGTCGTGCAGTGGATGGTATGAGTCTATGACTGGAAGTAATTGGCGAGTCGTGGCAGTGGATGGTAATGAGTCTATGACTGGAAGTAAATTGTAGGGTGTCGTACAGTGGGATGTAATATCCTAATGACGGCAGTATTGGCTGATGTCGTACAGTGGATGGTAATGAGTCTATGACTGGAAGTATTGCTGGAGGGGTCGTCTTGGATGGTAATGAATTTCTTTCATGAGCCAAAACTCGAATTTTAATGAAATGTGTGGGTGGGCCTGTGTTAACCACATTGTATGACCCATTTAAGAGTACTCTTGCTATTAGCCCCGTGTAACAGCTAGCTATTATACCAGACCAAAGAACACCTACTGCATAAAAATGTTAGACGTAAATGATAGTCTGTGTGAAGCATACAGGAAAGTTGAAGTGGGTTTTATAATCAATATACAAGGACATTCACTTTCACCTTGAATCCATGGGAAACGCCAATACTGGCATTCCAGCGATTTAAAGCAAATAATAAGAATGACTTTTGCTCACATGAGTCATGAAAGAAAGGAAGGCCGTCCCCTAAAAGCTTGTGATCATATGACCCAATATAACCAGTTAAATCAAAACAAGTTGAGACAATAATTTCCCGCACATTAAACATGGCTTTAATTATCCAGTAAACATTTTGAGCCTCTTCAGTATTTTCCCAGAGGTGGCCATCTTCAGGCTCAACTGTATGTGGCCATAATGACTGATGGACAGACAGACAAACTGAGTACTATAAATTTCAACCATCAGTGCGAGGGTTAGCATGATTGTTAAGTAGCTTTACTTAAAAAGACATAAAGCTAATAGTCCACAGGAATAGTTTTATGACAAAATGGCAGGATTTTACCAGAGGGGAGCTCACAATAACCTAAAGTCCACCATACCCATTTAACCACAAACACACCCTACCATAAAGCCACACCCTCTTGTGGCATTAGATATATATTTGCACAAATAACTGAGCATTATAATCTTTTGTAAAAATTGATGCGTAATAATATGATATATCATTAAGTTGATATAATATGTTTGTTGTGATCTCCATAGGAATCATCTAAAAACTACTTTGGCACACACACATGCCACACAACAGCAATGATAGAAGTTGGTGCATTTAATTATTACGTTACTATATATCTCAGTACTGTGAACTGTTAAGCTATATCCTATTCAGTTGAATTTTAGCTGCATCAATGTCTAACAGTATATCTGTGGTGACTGTATACATATATCCTATGCAGTTGAATATTAGCTGCATCAATGGCTAACAGTATATACTGTGACTGTATACATATATCCTATGCAGTTGAATATTAGCTGCATCAATGGCTAACAGTATATACTCTGACTGTATACATAATATATCCTATGCAGTTAAATATTAGCTGCATCAATGGCTAACAGTATATACTGTGACTGTATACATATATCCTATGCAGTTGAATTTTAGCTGCATCAATGGCTAACAGTATATACTGTGACTGTATACATATATCCTATGCAGTTGAATATTAGCTGCATCAATGGCTAACAGTATATACTGTGACTGTATACATATATCCTATGCAGTTGAATATTAGCTGCATCAATGGCTAACTAACAGTATATACTGTGACTGTATACATATATCCTATGCAGTTGAATATTAGCTGCATCAATGGCTAACAGTATATACTGTGACTGTATACATATACCCTATGCAGTTGAATATTAGCTGCATCAATGGCTAACAGCATATACTGTGACTGTATACATATATCCTATGCAGTTGAATATTAGCTGCATCAATGGCTAACAGCATATACTGTGACTGTATACATATATCCTATGCAGTTGAATATTAGCTGCATCAATGGCTAACAGTATATACTCTGACTGTATACATAGATCCTATACAGTTGAATATTAGCTGCATCAATGGCTAACAGTATATACTCTGACTGTATACATAGATCCTATACAGTTGAATATTAGCTGCATCAATGGCTAACAGTATATACTGTGACTGTATACATAATATCCTATGCAGTTGAATATTAGCTGCATCAATGGCTAACAGTTCTCTTCTTCTTTCTCTGTTTTTATCCCTCATTTTTCCTCACATTGTTTTTGTTTTTTTCTTATGTTAAGGATTTTTCAGAGGGGTGCTCAGAATTAACCTAAACTCTAACCACACTCATTTTACCACAACCACACCCATTCCATAAAGTCACACCCCAAAGATGTTTGGTGAAACCAGCCAGCTTGACACTTTACCCCACCATGATGATGGAGTGACAAAACTGAATAAACAAATGAAATTACAAATGAATTGAAGTGGAAAAAAAATTAATAATTAAAACAATAAACTTGCACATTCTATTTTACATGGATGCTTGTTTAGATATAGTCTACAAAATCTATCAATGTCTATTTCCATTTCATAATTGATCAGATCTGAGCTAGTGCAGAAAGTCTTTCTTATTTATGACTCAATTGAACTCCATCTTATAGTGATCCTATTTTACCACCTTGAGGAATGTCCACTGACCACTTTAGAATACATCCAGCCAAACCAGAAGTCAGTCCTCTATCAGTTTTTGTGCTCCCTGTGAGCTCAGTGAGCATATTATTGTGTAAATTACTATAATTTTGAGGGAATAATTATACACCACTAACTGAACATTATATCCAGTTTTTAGAAAGATTGATGTATGAATATCATTAAGTTGAAAGAAAGTTCACGTGAACCCCCTGAACCCCCCTCCCTGGTCTATGCCCCTGCAATCCCTGACAAGAAATTATTAAAGCTTCAATATTTTATGCTAAAATATTTTGCCTGCATTTTTGTACATTCGTTCAAAGATTGTGTTTTGTAATTTCTAATCCCAATCCAAATTAGTGAAGGTCCAGTACACTATAATATAATTTCATTTGTATTAGTAGATCGCGCTCCCTTATTTAGTTAATTACTGAACTCTTTCAGCACTTGAATAAATTATGATTTCTTGATGGATGACCTCAAGTGGTAGTGACAGAATCAATTAGGTTTATTGGGCGAGTAAAGCGAGACTCTCACTAAATACTTGAGTCAGAGTGTGATATGGTGACATATTTCAAGAGAAGGCTAATTTATTTTCATGAGCCAGAGGTGAGTGAAAATAAAGCCTAATAATGAAATATTATCACTCTGAAGAGTGTAGTAAGTGGCTTATTCTACCCTAAATATCTTCACTACATTAGTTTGTACTAGGACCTTAACTCACAAGGTGTGAAATTAGCTGTAGGGGTTCCCTAATCCGCCAGCTTTATTTTAGCAGCTACTCATTCCCTGGGTTGGGTAGGCTATACCAGAGGAAGGTAGCTGAAAAAACTTGGAAAAGTGGTGAGCTGGTTGCTATCACTACTAGGGTAATGAGCTTGTCAATACAGCATGAAATAAGGAGCATGAAATATCACGAGTTATTTCTCAGGTCATATACCTCAAAATATTTTTGTGAAGATATCTAGGGTGGAGTAAATATATATATATATATGGTAAAGTTCAAAGAGTCAATGCATGTCCACCCCTGGAGGCTACTTAAAAATGTAAAAATTAGTGTAGGTGCAACAAAAGTTTGGAGAAAAGACTTTGAAATAATGCCAGAAAAATAAAGACAAAAGCTATGGAGACGAGGACAGATATTCACAGTTAGGTCTTGCAAACTTAGCAGAGTTCATTTTCTATTCTGTTAGTGGCAGTGGTAAGTTACCTTGGTTAATGTGCTGTTTGTCCTAGCTATATGGATGCCTTCCGTAACAGATTTGTTCTTACTTGAAAATCCGTTTTCCAATAGTTCAGTCACTAAGAGAATCCAATACGATGCTTTATTCACTAGAGCTCTGGTACAATAGAGCATTTTCAATGGAGTGTACTTTGGAAAGGCGACTTGATAAGCAGAATCCTATGGTTTAGCGATCCTTACCCATCTCGGGAAAAATTTATTGCTTACACCTAGAAAATCATTTGCCCAATAGTCGTGAAGAGAATAAGATGTAAGTCTTGTGTTGCTATATCCAGTGATCAAGTGTATATTATGTGTGTACAAGTGTTGTGCTGGTATATCCAGTCATCAAGTGTATATTATGTGTGTACAAGTATTGATTGTTGCTATAGAATAGCACAATAAACTAAATGAAAACATTCAAATAACAAAGAAGTGTTATAACCACTAGCATTCAAATTTGAATTTCAGTCAGACCAGCTCGCTTGCCATTTGTGCTGTAGCACATCACTAGTATTATTGTATTGTATTATCTCTAACCCCCCCCCCCCCCCCCCCCCTCCTCCTTTAAAAATTCTACATGAATCGAAAGACCTAGAAGTGCTGGCCAAATAATAGGAGAGGATAGATAAAACTGTGTTGTAATTATACATAATATATTTTTACTTGAAGGGACTAAAGAGTTTGGTCAGTTTTTTCCTTCACAACTTCCCTGCTATTCAAAAACTTAAAATCTTAGCAATGCTGTATAAACTGGAACATTTTAAGTAACTTCAGCAAACGTTTGGGCACATTGAAAAATACGCTATGTGTAAACAGTAAGTATCATTAAAAGAATGAAGGAGTTAATTTTACTCCTTCTATTTGCAGCTGTAATTAATGTGATAGCCAGGTTATTATTAGCTAGAAGTTTAAAAGAAACAACATATGTTGTAGTGATGATATGTTGATTGCTTTCTCTAAAACAGTTTTTTTAATAACTCGTCAAAAACATAAGCTATGTATAAACAATAAGTATCATTTACACAACGAAGAAGTTAATTTACCATGAAAGCATCTACTGGCAGAAAGGATTAAGTTAGAACTTAAGTTCAACTTATTAAACTTGTCCTACTTTAAATGATAAAATAATCTTAGGGAGGATATCACTATAATTTTCCTGAATTTGTGAACCTAGACAAATCTCTCAGAGTAAAGTTGTTGTTTTTTTTCTAATAGCACCAATTTAACAACCACCTTATAATTAACACAATAAACTCATGGTAATGTGAAATGATAAGAAAAGCAAATAGGTTGGAGTGACAGAATTGGAGGTTGCTAAAACTTAGCTAGTTGTGTTAACTAAATCCAATCAGCCAGCAATCAAATTAGCAATAGCTACTGCTATTAACAAGTCTAAACTATCTGGTCATTTATATATAGCTAGCATCTAACACAAATAACTAATGCCTTCACTAATAGCTAGCTAGCTAGATTTCAGTGAGTGTAACTTACATTGTCCATTTGCGTAAGTTGCTACGTCCAAGATTACAATGAACAAGAAGAGTACTCTCGCCATGCTTGTGATGCAAGAATCACTGTACGAGAATTCACTTATCGATTCAAGGCTAGCGCTTCTACCCAGGATGTAGGAAGTAATTTCGTAAGCGTTAAAGTATGGTATGGGGAATCGCTAAGTTCACTCGATCTGACGGAAATGACGATGAAGCCGCACCTTCGCGGTTACGCCTCCTAAAACATCGTTGTACGCGTTTGTTTACATGATAAGGGACTTTGTCTTTGGTGCCGCTGGAAAAGAGAATGCAGTACAAGTAACCTTAATTCTAGGTGAGTACTTAGCTAATAAAGCAAGACTTAATGTGCTGCCATAGTTCTAGATTGTACGGTTGTACCACAGGGAGGGTTTTTTTTCCAGCCTTCAAACCCTCTTTCCAATTCCCTGCAGCCATAGAAGTCCAGATCCACTGAATGTTACCCAGATTCCCGCCAACGGGGAAAAGGCATGGCTAATTTCCGAGCGCGGCTACAACGTCACCACATCCGTACTTCAGATCGAGTGAACTTAGCGATTCCCCTTCTACCACGGCGGCTAGCGCTTCTATCATGGCAGCGTAGCCAGACCCTTTACCAATCGCTACGCAGAAAAGAGTCTGGTAGACTACATTGAGCAGTTTGTTCTTGCTTAGTCTGCAAGTAGTTAACTGTGGTTCAATTAGTGTGGGTTTACATTGCTAAATATTAGCACAGTAGCTAAAGTAAGATCAGAATTGATTTTATGCAACAGTAAGCTAGTTTACAAAGTGTTATGCTTTGGACGCTATATGAATCTAGAGGGGTGCCACAAAAACATCTCTGTTTGAAAATATTCGATATTAATTATGCAAAATTTATTTCAGAAAGAATTAAGCTTTTACAATGGCCTGAAATAAGTACATGCAACAGGTAGGATACACATCAATGTCCAATTGCAAATTCACATTGTTTTTTCATGATGATCAAAGTTATAAATAAATATTAATGCCAAATTTAACATTGCAAAGTTAATGTTTATAAAGGAGAGCGATTATACATACACTCTCTAGGTGAAGTAGACTTTAACTTTTTTAAATAATGCAATTTCTGAGAAAATCATTGAATACAATTGCAGATAGGATTCAAGTTTTATTGAGGTGAAAATAGAAAAAACCAAATCTGCAATTGTTATCAACAGAATAAATAGCTACTAATATATGTTAGCTATCACATGAGCCACCACAATGTCAAAGTGGAGTACACTGAAGTCCAGTATCTCTACACTTGCACTTCTTGGAACATAAGGGAAGTGTTTGGCAGCCACACTTAATAAGGTCGTGGCAAGCACTCACAATTTCTGGAAGAATAGTCTACACTGGTTTCCAACCTTCTTCCTGAGTCCAACCAAATCCTTCTGGAAGAGGAATGTTCTGATTCTTCTTAAGGTAAGTTGCCCAGATACTTGCTTGAAACAATGCCCCATTAGTGTGCTCTATATAAGCATCCTGAGTACCAGGAAGAAAACACAAGAGAAGGTAAAATTCATCTTGTAGAAATAATACATGAGCAGCTAAGCTTACCTGTGTTGGTGGGAGACTATTGATGAATTTTTCCTGCTTTGAAAATAAGTCTTGCCTTAAATCAGTTACACTTGTGATTGGTGTGGTCTTGTCATAAAGGACACATATAAATCTTTCAATGAATTTAAAGCACATAGTATTCTTGTTGACCTTCATGAACATGGTCTTGAAATACGTACTTAAAAGCTACAGAGGATATGCTTTACAGGCAACTCACGATGATCAATAACTATGGGATCTCTAACGATACCTGTGTAATTATATATATGAAATGTATATTGGCAAGTGAATTTTCAATTTGTAACACCCGATTATAGCTAATACTAATACTAGTTTGTAGTGTCTATTATCTTCCTGCTTCTTACTTGTGTACAAGTTTGTAGCCCTACAAACACAGGATGAGGTGGTTCATGAGCCTAGGTATGTCGAAAATTAACAGAATTTGTACTGAACTTGGTGTTTAAATAATATAGTAATTGTGCTGTGGTTAGGGAAGCTTGAGTGTCATGGTTATGCTACTTTTGGTACTGGAACCATTAATCAATAAGGAAAAAACAACAACAACAAACTTCACAGTAGTATGTGCTGCATTACTTTGGAAGTCCTGTGAAAACCCCCACTAAATTAATGATTTTCATTCCCATGATTTCTTTTTTAAGTACTTTTACCAACTTCATCATTGCCAGTGTTTCTGCCTCAAAATCACAAAAGTCTACCACTTCCTTGAGCATATCTCTTGAACCCTGATTGAAAACAAGTGTAACACTCTTTCATCACATAACTGCTCTTGCTAATTACCAGTAAAGCGATTTAGTATTTTTCAATTATATTAAAATTATGTTTCTATCACTAACACTACCAGCCTCCAGACTACCAATAGTCACTGAGTTACTGGTAGTAGATTCTGTTCTAGTATGAACTCCATTACAAGTAGTATCATTCTATGTAACTGTATAATATATTTACTGATAATCTATTGGTAGGCTGAGAGAAGGACAGAGTAGCTGATGTAGCAATCGCTGATGAAGATATCGTTGTTGTAGTACATCTGTAAATATACACATTAGAAACATGTGGTAATTCTCTCCACCACACACACTAGAGAACACACACAATACTGTAGTAATTCAGCATAAGTTTCCAGTTTAAGATGAAGATATCATTGGTGATATAACATCTGTAAATAAACATTCAAATTACAGAAATGATAACTGTTGGCATATTGGAAATAAGTTAAAAACATTGAATGTTAAATATAAACCATGGTGACGTTCTTCATCTTTATTTTAGAAAAGAAACACAGAATTTTTAAGACATCTTATGGTATGCTGCCATTATAATTAACAGGCAGAAATAAAATCTTCACCTCTGAATGTTGTTCACAAACAGGTTAAACACAATTTGGCAGAAAATTACAACAAAAAATGAAAAAAATAACAGAGGACACAATATTTTCCTTTGGTCTGTCGGTCAGTTGATTGATCAGCGAGTCAGTGAGTCCGTTATTCAGTCAGTCAATGCTTGTAAGAAGACCACGTTGCAGCATGACACAAGAAATACCTGTGCCATCTTCACACAGTAAAAAATGGGGTGCTTAATGGGCACCTTATGGGGTGTTAGAATGGCGCCTCCTCTACAACTCCTCACATGGTGCTCCCTTAACCCCCCTAACAGGGTGTAATGAAACACCCTTAAACACCTCTGTAGGCGTTTGTGTGGCACTCTAGACAGTGTTATGCATGCACCTCTAGCATGTGATCCAGAACACCTTTAGTGGTGCTTTTAGTACACCCTTAGTAATGTTTAGTGGGCACCATTTTCAGTGTTATTAGTACGCCCCTACAGTTCTCATATTTTTTCTTTGTTATACTTTCTTTTATAACAGTACATTCAATAAAAACAATGAATATGAGTAAAATAAATGATAATCATGTTCATGACTTCACTATAGTTTGCTTGTATTGTTCACAGAAATAACCTTCAGTCATTTCTTCAAATTTCTGGACATTTTGAGGAAATTGGTGCACTGAAGGTCTCCACACTCTCGCCTAAATGGAAAAAACAATAACATTAAATATTTATAAATATTCAATTTCAGACTGATCATATAATATGCTGAAAAATCACCAAATGTATTTGTTTGAATTGACTCCATTCTCAAACACTCACTCTAGTTATAATTTAAAAAAAAATACTCAAAGTTGAACAGCCAAGCATTTACACAATCACTGAATAAATCCTCATTCTATGTTTATTTTCACTTTAGTTGGTTACGACTTCTCACACACACACAACTAATTCTAATATTCTACTTAGACCCTTTACCAAGTAAAGGCATATATGCCATGGTATACACATTTCCTCGATAACTTGTAGACTAGGTTGCACTCTACACACCTGACTGCTCTATGAAACATTGTGTACCATCGTGAAACTAGTGGAGACCTCTGTATATTAATACAACTCCTATGTGGCCTACATATATATAAGTACTTTTTAGTTATAAAAAAAGATATTTTAATATGAAAACCCTTTACCTAAAGACATTCAATGACCGTTGCATATAGCCTGACATTGCTAACCCTTATCTCCTTTTAATATTGTGCGGGGTTGGAGGAAAGGGTCTGGGGACTCTAGTGCCAATGACTAGTTCAAAATGAATTTTTGTGCATGCGCTAATTAAGCCTAATTATGGACACTTGGGTAGTCCTGCAGTCTATTATCCAAGAGAGGTCCCTCACTTTGCAATTTATATGCTATGTCAGTCTCAGAAGGCGCTTGTATTGCATGGTAATGAAAAAGATTGCCTTACTTTATATCAAACGACCTCGCTCTGGTTTGAAGGTATCAATCTCTTTGAGGCAAAGTATACAAGCGTTGCGGTGAATATTTTTAATGGGTGGTTAGCGCCAGAATCTGGCGCTCTGGACTGATCATTAAAGTCCCCAGACCCTTTCCTCCTCCCCCGCACCATATTAAAAGGAGGTAAGGGTCGGCAAAGCCAGACTATGCTGTATAGTGGATCCTTGAAATTCTTAAAATACCACATTTTAGCTTTCTGAACTATGATGTTTAGTTTTTCCCCACTGGCTTCACTTCAATGAAAGAGCCTGCACTGTTTGCCAAAGTATTCTAAAGAGGCATTACTTTTTAGCATGACGACCATTTACCAAACCAAACTATATACAGGTCCTAGTTAATCATTATGTTGCCTTGACAAACATTGGCAATAAAGTGATGATTCATAAATATCACCTTAGTATGCACTTAAATTGATAAGAGGGCTACTCCCTCCTACCCCCTTCCCATCACTATCTCTGTCATACAGGTATTGTCTGGTAAAAATTTTCAACATCATTTAAATGTCAGTGTTCTCAATCAGATAGGTTTCCAGGCCCGTAGCCAGAGGTTCGCATTGGGGGGTTCGGATTTTAAGATGCAATAAGCCACACCTACTTTTGTTTCCTCGTTAATTCTTCTACAATACTAAAAAACGAAAGATAAGTGCACTAATTTGTTCTAGCTAGGTATTCAACTTCAAAACTATAATTCATTAAACACTGTTGATATTCGAGAGAAAAGCGGTATTATTCTCATGTAACCAAGTTTCTAACCACTACGGTGAGCTGTATCTAAACAGTGCAACATTAATTCGCCTTATTCGTACTACTACAAGTTATTTAATAGTACGGCGTGTGAACTGCCCGTTCAAAATGTATTTGGAAAAATCGAGTGAAATAGCACTGGACAAAGTGAAATGTCACGAAGAGTAAGTGCGCAAACATGCAGCTCTAGCCTTGGAAATGTACAGTTGTAGTTTCTAGTTGGAGACAACGTCATTCTTTAGCGCAGAAGCTATACCCCTATTAGACAGAGTTTTTTTCAACAGATTAGGAGGAGCCATCGATTAAAGCAAAGTTCAAGAGAAAGTTTATCCCGAAGTACAGAGATAGTGACTGCACTATACATAGTAGTCACACTGTAAATGATCTTTAGCTTACTGTAGTCTCGTGCAGTTTTATAAAGCTGGCCTAACTTTCTCAGACACTTCCGACGGCTCCCTTTCTAATCTGTTGAAAAAAATCCGTTGCTTGTGCTATTAATATCGAATCGCACGCACTTTATAAAGAATAGATGTAACGTAGCAAGCTTTACTCATGCCGATATGAGAGCGAAATTTGTATCCAAGGAGCTGAATGTTTATTAGGTCACTTGGACTCAGACTAGGCCAGAAACAGCAGATAATTCAAGCTCAGGTTCAGCACGATTGAACAGATGACTATATTCCAGAAGTTATATGTGGGGTGTGGCTAAAATATTTACTTCCGGTCACTCTAAAGGGGGGTTCGACCGAACCCCTCGAACCCCCCCTGGCTACGGGTATGGTTTCCTATTTTAAAATTCACATATTTTCCCAAATGTTTTCACAGTCGGAAAAATATGGGTGGGACAGCGTCATGTTAAAGACTCAACATCTACCTTATGCGTAAAAAGAAATGCTAGAAATGGCTTTGCATGACTCAAGCCATGTACATAAGGAGGAACACAATGAAAGACCAAGGGCATGACACGACAAGGTATTCAGACTAGAATAAAGTGAATTTAAGAGCTAAACGCAGGGCAAAGTTAATCTACAAACACACGAAACTTCAGATGTGCATAGCTCATGCAACTTAGTACTTAACTGACCACCCCCTAGGAAATCACTTACTCAAACATCTCACATCTGTGAATACTCCAGATTGCCACAGTTCTACAGGGACTTGTTTTAGGTTATCAAGTACACCTGCATGAAAACAGAAATATTCAGATTATAAATTATCACATAAGAATCAATACCTCCATTTCTAGCTAAATTTACGTAACATTTTATAGTGTCAATTTGTACCAAGTGTCAAGGCTAACTGATTGAGATGTGATTGTCTGATCAGGCCTTTCGAAATAATTGTACTGATACTGTGTTAAGTAATTATTGTAGTTACAATCACATGATGTATAAGTACACATACTACTATTCATCACAAGGCAAACTCCATTAGCAAAGAAATGGGCAAAAAAATCTAGCCAGCCAAACCCTTTACCTGATTACTACCAACTACCAACTACTAACTGATATCCTTTACCCAATAGAAATGTTGTGCACTAGTGAAAAATAAAACAAAACAGAAACACCCACACGAAATATTGGGCTTACATGTGATTTACAAAAAAAAAAACAAGTAGTTGGGGATATGTTAGTATACATATAACCATGATAAAAACGCTTTAGTTTCTTCAAATTTACTCTTTCACCAGCTGACTCCCACTAAGGTAAAGGGACATGGTTCTACCAAAGTATTAAATAAAAAAGAATTAGGTAAAGGGACATGGTTCTACCAAAGTATTAAATAAAAAAGAATTAGGTAAAGGGACATGGTTCTACCAAAATATTAAATAGAAATGTACATAGTTCTACCTGTCTGGCATAGCCAGACCCTTTACCTACCGCATAGCGGGGAAAGGGGTCTGGTCAAATGCAATAGTATGACCTGTTCTGGTTCCCCACGTTAAGTGGGGGAAGCCGCAATGGCCATTAGCTAACCGCGCTATCCTAATAAAATGCGTGTAAAAATCAGATCTCTGCTGCAGCATCCAGACGGGCTAGCAATGGCGACTTGCTGCATATGCAGGAGTGATCTATCTACTGTTCAGGCAAAGAAGCGGAGGAAGAAATTATATGGTATTAGCTAGAAAAGAAGCTGTGACTTTATTAAGCTTCACAAAATATCTGAGCTGGAGCAACAACTCAAGCTGTTAGATCAGAGTGACTTCCACATATAGCTTCTTTCATGTTTTCTTTCAGTGACACCAAATAACTGCATGCTCTCCCTCATTGCACTTTCTGCATCCACACTTTAATTAACAAGCTAAAAAAATGAAACGTGTGCTGCAGAATTGTGCGCATTTTGTGGTAACATTTCACGCACCAATGTATGATGAGTCAGCAGAACAGGTCATACTATTGCATTTGACCAGACTAGTTCTACCAAAGTATAAGGTAGGGACATGGTTCTACCAAAAGTATTAGGTAAAAAAGTATTAGGTAAAGGAACATGGTTCTACCCTTTACCCACTAACTATGTATTGGTTCTACCAAAAGTATTAGGTAAAAAAAGTAATAGGTAAAGGGACATGTAATAGGTAAAGGGACATGTAATAGGTAAAGGGACATGGTTCTCCCCTTTACCCACTAACTATGTATTAGGTAAAGGTACACAATCCCCACTACTACTTCTCCCCACGCTCCCTAGCTCGCTAGCTACGAATAGTCTGGAGGCGCGCAGTAATTTAAACAAACTTACAGATAGTCAATACAATAGGAAAATATGTTTTATGAAGTCACACTAACACAACTTACTTGTTGGATGTCCCCATCACAACCCCCACTACTTCTCCCCACGCTCGCTAGCTACGAATAGTCTGGAGCGGCGCGCAGTAATTTAAACAAACTTACTCCGCCCACTCTGCACGCATGCTCTTCAATTCCTCAGTTTTTAGCTTTGGATATTGTGGGCCGGGAAAAAATACGCGACGACGTCTCTCTACTGACTTGTGGACGTATACTCTATGACGCGATGACGGGAGGGGGCTCAGCTGTCATGCATGTTTTAACAAGGAAAGTTATAAAAGGTGAGTTTTAATGTTTTTGGCACATATAACCCATAGCCAGCACTTTGAATTAGGGGTTCTAATTTTGCACCGAAAGCCACATCCACTGTTTTGTTTTCTTCAATTATTTTTACACATAATTAAAAATTTTGATGTAGATAGCTATCTATATTGATGACACTAATTTAGTCTCTATAGCTAAGTTCATTGAATACTGAATGAACAAGGCCGTAGGAAGCAAATTTCAAGTGGTCTGGCCAGGAAATGGGTGTGGTCTCAATAAAGCTCAAAATCGTAATTTTAGAAATACAATAAAATACAAAAACACTAAAGTTTAAAATTTATACGAATGGTCCTTAGTTTAGCCTTTCTTGAGAGCCCGCACGAGATGCTATTAGCTATTTTCTTCTATTGTATCCAAGGAGGCAGAGGTCTGGCAGAGCACTACACCTTTGAATGGAGGAAAGGCCATTTAGAAAACCGGAGGGAACTCCCTCCTTAATACGGGCCTATCCTTCCCAAAACTTTGGTTCAGGAAAGTCTAAGTTGCGTGGCTGGTGTCGAACAGCACGCGGTAATGGACCTCTGAGTAGTGTAAGCAGTAAGCGCGTGAGGTCGGGGTGTGGTCTCGCAGAAAAAGTGGTCGGCCCAAAACCCAACCAGCCATACCACTTCCTACGGCCTTGATGAATACTTAACTGATAGTGGCAGAGACAGCATATGAAAAGTGGGAGGGGGGAGGTGCTAAGACGGCCACCTGTCAGGTTGGCTATCATACACTGAGAGTGCATCATGTTGTACATGAATAGCTAGTACTTTTAAGAGTATATGAAATTTGATTGCTGTAATTGACTTTAACCTCTATGAAGTATTCTGAAATTCCTTTATCCCACAATATGGGGGGGGGGAAGTCCCCCTCCTAAAAAGTAAGGGGGCTCAAGCCCTCATCTGCCCCCTGGATTCTCTGCCACTGTGATAGTGCAATAGACTTCTCGCATAGTGGGCTTCTAATAACAACAAGGGATGAACTGATACTCAAACTCCTACAGGTTCATATGCCATGTAACTAAGAATTTAAATTAAAATATTAAATGTAACATAGCTTGACTTACCTGTGTGCTTAGTGCTAGCACTGTGCACGCACGTAGTATTAACACTGTGCACGCTAGCTGCAATTGCATGCCTTGTGGTACCTGGGATAATTGGTGCTAGTCTTATACATTTGTGGTGGCTAGGCCTCTGGACTACGAGGTACATATTGTGGCTAATTATTAACTTCTGGTCACTGAAAAGGGTTAAACCGAACCCCCCTGGCTATGGGTATGAAAAAAATAATCTGCTTGCATGTGAATGGAGGGGGCACAGGAGAGCTTTAGGTGTATGTTGTTGTGTAGATGATCTTTCACACGAATCATGCACACTTCTGAAAATTAATTTAGATTTAATGATGCCTTCACTTGTTTCTTTATGGTCGATCAAATGATAAAGTTGAATATCTGTTATATGTGACCGTCTACAGGAAAATCGGGCACAACGCGGCCCCGACGAAAAAAAATTTTTTTGCACTTACACACTCCTCCGCAAGCAGATATTAAGCTCTCCAAGTTTTATCACCGTAGCTTTAGCCATTCCCGCTATATATCACCTAACCGCTCCCTTCGTTAGGCTTATTTAATACAATTTTAAGAACTAAATCGATCTTTTTGCGACGTCTACGCATGCCGCGTTGTGCCCGATTTTCCCATAGACGGTCACATATGTACATGTATGCTAATTGAGTTGACTACGTATGTTAGCTATCTATATTAGTATTAGGGGATGAGATTTCCCCTTTAGTGAAAAATTGTTATTCCTATTGTATCTATTGTTATTATTTCTTGTTTGTGTGTTTGTAGGTCTGTTGTTTGCAGTCACCTGACTGTAGGACAAGGTCTGTGGATTCCTCGGAAGGCACATGTAAGGGACATGGGGTGAATTGGGTGGGGGGTAGGGGGTAAGGTAGTGGTGGGTGTGATTGGTAGGGGTTGGATAGGTGGAGTAATTGGGTAAGGTTAGTTGGGTGGGTTGGGCGGGTGTCATTTCCTTCAGTGCATCAGTCTGTAGTACTGGGTTGGTTAGGATTAGATGGACCTTACTGAAGTTTAGATTTAATCATCTGTCCCAATGTGTTTGATTGATCGCAACCCTTCACAATCATTTTTATCGTGTTGTTGTAGATGGTCTCTGTAGCTGCGTTACAGGTGTTGTGTCTGCCTCTCTCTTCATCGTGGTCCATGCTCCCTGCTACTGTGAAGCTATCTCGGGGGATGGGGGTGGTTGTGTGGGAGTGGCTTCTCCTGGTTCAGTGCTTCTGTCCGGTTGTCGCTTAATCGGTTAGTGTTGTTTCTTGTTGTGTGCCTTGTGGAGGTGACTCTTTAGAAACATGGTGGTGGGGGGTATGGTAGTGTTCGGCTGCGGGTGTGGTGGTTGGGGGTGTGGTTCTGTGACGTCACCTGTGGGTCCATTTCCTGTCGGCCATTGTATGGTGGGTGCAGATGATGGGTGTGGCTTCCTGTTGATGAGCTGGTTTCTGATATAGTTCATAGCAACCATTGAAAAATAGGGGGGAAACAGAAGTGGTGGAAATAAAGTTTGTTATGTATTCTTTGTGTAACAATTAGCTACAACTTTACTCTTATTGCACTTAGCTAATTAGCTGTAAGTAAGGAGCATAGCTAGCGAGCTATAATATACAAAATGTTTTGGTTTTGTTACGAACGTTTGAGGTTTAGTAGCAGTTGCGACAGAAGCGTTTCCTAGCTAGGTTTGCAACTCAGTAGTTAAACATTTATAACAAAACAATTGGAACTTGGCCACGGTTTACTTTAGTACCTACACCGCGACTTGTTAACCTTATTTTGTACGCAGGGATAGGTGGCTATCTAGACTTATTTTTACCATAAAAAATATATTTAGCTATCAGCTATACTTGAATCATGTAAGCTAACACTTGCTAGATTAATTTAAAGATTATAGTTTTGGGGTGCATTACGGTTACATTTCTGTTTTGTTGAAACAGCACTTTTAATGAATAAAAGACTGACTCTTTCCCTGCCACTCCAGCAGCCGTACTACTGCAAATAGAAATTTCAAGCGGTAACTAGCTATGCCCGCGGGCTATAAATTAGTTAAAACCAATATTTTTTTATAACTAATATCCTGGCTCTATTTACACCTTGTCTTGGATATGTGGCTTCCCCTCCCACTACATACATAGAACCCTGAAGATGTAAGCAGTTGTGAGGGCTTTTAAGAGTATTGCTGGATTTTATTTCTCTAACTGAGCTGGTCATCCGGTAGGAAAAAAAATTGGCACAATATGTGTGGACAGTACCATTTGTGACCCGCTATGAGAAAATCGACCGTTGTGACAATAAATTAAAATCGCGTAAACGCACCGTCAATGGATTTACCTTTTTTTTTCAAAATTTTTTTTTTGGTTTATTCGGAAAGTTCTATATTCAAACTATCTGGGGTTAAATTTTGAGCCGATTTGGACGTAAGTTTCTGGAGAAAATAACGCTTTTAGTTACGGCTATTTACTCGTGCCCCTGTAGCCTGCCGTATGCGGAGTAGGCGGTACCCCGTTTCTATGACAATACCCGCGTAAACTTGAGGGAAAATGGCCGAGGAAAGAATTGCTCGTGCACTGAATGTGCTTGGGGCTGACCAAGCCTTGCTAGACAGCGACAAAGACGCCCTGCTTGATTTTCTCGATGATTATTGCGAAGAGTCAGACACTTCCGCGGAAGGTAAGTAACTCCACCCATTAATTAATTCTATCAATGAATAATACTTAAGCTTTTTATCAGATGAATCATTAGCAATAAAAATAATTGGCATAAAACAAAGAACAGGCTATAATATAATTTCTTATAAAATAGATAACTTGGACTTCACAATAAATCAAGTGGAGGAAGGTGTGGAAGAAGGGGCTTCTGGTAGTGACAGTAGCGATAGTGAGGACACAGATGAGATTCAGAATGATGATGATCCAAGTACTACTGCCATTGTCTCTCGTGCTGTTCAATGCACGCACCTGTAAACAATAAATAACCACCAATTATCTGTCAATCCATTCATTCATTCACAATTATTTATCTGAATCTTAACCAAGGATAAACTTTTTACAAATTTAACAGCTACTTCACGTTTTGACTAACCATTCATCTAACTGAATGCACTGCAAATTCATTCCTTTACACTTTAGCTACTAGTACTGAATCCTAAAAGCTTACCTACTTTTGTTTTATCGAAGTCTAGGACTAGCACAAAAAATAAACGGCAACTCTGAAAAAACACTATCCACGTGCCCTCGCTTTTTCCCGGGAAAGTCTCATTTAGCATTACGTAATTCTTACGTAATAGTATAGCGGACCGTGCACGGAATACTTTCGTAAATCTTCGTACGCAATTTTCTCTGGAATTTAAGTTTTATGATGGCTGTCACCGCGTAGTTTTAAGAGCGTTTGTGTAGCCCGCGGAGACGCCTTAAGCTAAATAAAGCTTACAGAACGCTTCTCCAGTGTCACGGCTACAACAGTAACGCAAAAACTCGATTTTCATAATTTTGTCACAATGGTTGATTTTCTCATAGCGGGTCACATTTGATTAGTGAATCCTGCTTGTCTTGGCTAATACCTCATCACGATGATAGCCCAGTTGCCTAACTGTGTTTGTTGATTAGGTTTGTGGTACTTTAGACAGGTGTTGCACAATTACCACTGAGTGTTCACACCTATGGTGATCTCGCTGAAACAATAGAATATCCAGTGTGTGAGTGTTGCCAGCTTTGTGCTTATTATTTTGTATCGCTAAGGCTTATTCCATTTAATGCTCTCCCAACATGTGGGTAGAACCTAAGTTAATATTATTACGGTTTGTTAATCAGTGAGTTTGTGATAGTAATGACTGTTGTCTGAAAAATGATTCACCAAATTGAGGGAACATCAGATCACAATGAGACAAAAGGAATTTTGTTGGACATATATATTTTTGTTGTCATCACTTACCTGGCAGTTCTGTTTGAAGTATTAATGCAGCCGCAATTACAGAAAAATGTATACATTTGTGTTTAATTTGGAATATTTTAAAAAAAAATTCCGTAATTGCATTTTTTTTAGCTACATAGATTACTGGTAGAACCTCTCGTATCCGGACTCCTCACCTCTATTATCCAGGTGCCTAAATCTGGACAAAATCAATTAAATGAGTTGGTGGATTGACATTCTAGTGACCTTTCCAGACATAACTAGATTGAAAATACTTTGTCTCAGAGATACGGTCACTTTCAGAGTTACCGGCACCCACTGGTCCCAAGGCGCCCGGATAAGAAAGGTTCTACTGTATATATATTTATTGCAGCCTTGATATTTTTAGCTTGAATATTTCTGCATCACGCGAGCGTTCTGTATTTTCCCATAATTGTATGCTTGTTATTGAATGCAAGTAGAATCAATTAGAATTGTATTGTAACCGATTAAGAAAAAATATCAAGGCAGCAATGAATCACTTATCACACTCGTTGTACAATATGGGAATGATATTTTACTCTCACACAATATTTCACTTTCTCTTCGGCTCATGAAAATATTTTGCATGCTTCTAAAATATTTTCCCATATTGCACTCTGACTCGTGCTACAAGTATTATGTATGTATTTGCAATGTATTTCAATACTCTGGTTGAATATTAGCTGGCCTCAAATTTTTCAATCTGTATTTGTGACCGTCTACAGGAAAACCGGGCACAACGCAGCACCCTTTGAAAAAATTTTTTGCACTTACAGAGTTGTCGGCGTCCAGATATTGAGCTCTCCAAGTTTTATCGTCGTAGCTTAAGTCGTTTCCGCTATAATAGATTTAACCGTTCCCTTCCGTCGGCTTGAAACAATACATTTTTAAGAAATCGATCGATCTTTTCTCGATATTTACGTTCGCCGCGTTGTGCCCGGTTTTCCTGTAGACGGTCACATTTTATCATAACATTGTATTATTGTAGTATTGTGTCATTGAAATAATAATAGAGATGTTGTTGTTTTTGTTGTTGTTATGCTATCAATGTCTACTGTGAGCCTGAACACATGATATGAAAATAGATATTGAATTATGCATGATTGTGGCGTGATGAAGGTGGTGGGATTAGGTTACGTATCACAAAGTGTATAAGTTCAGATTGGAAGTTGATTTTAGGCCTGAATATTATATATATATTTTTTTTTTTGGTTTTTATGTAGCTTGATGGACTGAAGTCTTGTGACACTGAAGCTGTGAACTCTGATGACCAGTACATAAAATCCAACATCTTTATTGTCACTTTGTGTGTTATATAATATGTATTCTATTGTAATGAATAACTTCTTTTTTTTTAATTATTGTTTATTATTGTTACCGGTAATATTATTATTATTATAATGATTAATAACATTGATTTTATGATCACAGCAAAAAAGGAGAATGTAAATTAGTAAATATTAGCTATTATAAAAATGAAGGTCACTCGACACCGCTGATTGTCCCCAGGATAGCCACATAGTTCGCTCTTTATTAAATTAAAATGCACTCTAATAAACTACTTTGACTTGACGTCTTGGAAAGGTTGGGGTTGTCCAAGCATTATAGGGAGTTGGGTCATCTGAACATTTACAAAATACTGGTAGTTCACTATCTAATAAGTTTTACTAGAATGAAGAACAATAATACTGGAGACATTCCCTTCACACGTTTGATACAGATTAGTGCATAGCATACCACCTCGAATCATAAAATCAGCAACATGTTTGAATATAAGTTACTACACTATCAGACTATACATTATAGATAAACATGTTAGGCAAACTATGAAACAAGTTATATACAGTGAAGTCTCCGATAAAGGACACTCCGACAAAGGGACAATGTATTGATAATCTCTCTCAGAAAGACAAACCTGAAGTCCCCCAAAATTAATTCCTGTACCAAAATAATGCAAATAGAATCTCCCAAGGACAATCCCTCTACAAGGGACAAAATGCGCTGAATTTATATAGCTCCCGAAGTGTCCTTTATCCGGAGACTCCACTGTATATATTTGAATTGTAAATTGGTGCGCACACACACACACACACTTATATATACGTATACTTATTATACTGAGTACGGAAAAACATTTAATAGCACACCGTTTTTTTAACGTGCCAAATTGGAGTGATAATATGGTGAGAGAACCCACATGTATTTGCAGTAAGTGATTTCTTGTACTTCTCGTGATATTAGTACTCCACCAGTTACAATTTTTTTCCATTGATTTTCCATTGATTTTGCTCACTGCGCAAATGCATGAGTAGTGATGTGGAAATCATTGCATGAGTAGAAGTATAATTATGATGCATAGTTCACAACACAATCATAAGTGATTAATTTTCTTCTTTTAATGTTCCAGAATGTGGAGTTTCACCCATAGAGCATTTGTGTTTAATATGGGAAATTATAACACACTAATATGTGGAAATACTTTGATAATATCAAGGGTACAATAAATACAATATTGAATCCTATTGGATTATCAAATGCTTGCACATGATAAAGCAGTAGCCGTAATGTGTTCCAATGCCATACGTAGCAAAGATTGTGGTTGAGCACTGTTTTTGTGCTTCCAAGTTCTTATGCTGATTATTGTATACAATTAGTACTTTCGAGGCAATGTTAGAAACTGTCTAATATCCACGTAGGTATATTTTATGCATATGTATGAATTGAATAAAAACCACCAGGTAACATCTAGCAACATGAATGCACAATACAAACATACATACACACACAGCAAATTATATATTTAATTTGGTAGATGTTTTTTAATGAACTTATCTTTCCGACAATTTAACTACATACTGTAGAATGTCAGTTATCCGAAAACAACCAAAACTCAATAGTGGCACGTGCAGTCACGAATAATTTGCTTGACCACACCCTCTCATAGCAGCACTCTACAATACATTTTTCTATAGGATTCAGTTATCCGAACACCCCTCGATCCCAGTGTGTTCGGATATGTGACATTCTCTAATCAGTCACACAAGAACTGGAGAAAACAAGTATTTTGTACAACAATGCGCACCTCATTGATGAGGACAATTATTGTGTGTGTGTGTGTGTGTATGTATGTGTGTGCAGAACTGAGAAGATATACAATAATTTATTCAACTGTCAGACTGGTTTGTTACCACACTATAACACAACCTATCCTCTGCCTAGCGTATGTTCACAGGAAGTGAATTACCAACAGTTGTATATTCATCACTGACAAAATTTGGTAAATATATCTTTTTATCTTTTTCAGCAAGCTGGCTCCCTTCGCAAATTCAATTAATACAGCCACTCCTTGCATGTTTTGAGCTATCATTGACAGAGCACCGCAGGGATAACAGCCTCACATATGGCACATCCCATCATAAAAGAAAACTTGACAGCTCCATGGAGCATATATGTGTGAGTGAGTGTGTGTGTATGTGATGTGATATGTAGTGTATGTGGAAGGAACTTCGCACGGCCTGGAGACCTCAAACGACACAAGTGTTTACAAGAACGACAGAAACCAGTGAAGGACCAGCAAGGCGCTGTACAATGTGGAGTATGCCAGCGATGGTTTGGAAGTGCCAGCGGTCTTGCTGTTCATCGGCGCACCCATAATCCCCAGCTGAGTTGAGGCCCTACTCACCCTCCATTGGAGGGACGCGTGACCCGTTGTGGGCAGTATTGAGACAAGACAAGTATGCACGTGTGTGCATGTGCGTCCAAACTGTGTGCTTGTTTTTCACATATCTTAACATATTTATACTTTATACCACCACCCTCATGTCACCATGTTATTTATTGTTCGATGAAGGTCACTGTTAGTGTAATGAACCGAATTACAACAAAGAAAGGCTAGTGGAGTTTCAATAAAAACCTTGTTATATCTATCCCTAGCCAAACAGGTATATTTAAAGTAATAAATGTGTATGCTTGCATGCAAAATTTGATAGGTAGGCAAAGTAGAAGCATTCATTTCTGATATATTGCCCACATGTATCGACTGGTTGCACCATTGGATATTCACATTTAAATAAATTTTTATTTTGAATAACTGAAACTGGCAATATTAAAATAATGTATGAATATGACTACAAAATACCACAAAAAAAACAGCTGGAAATTTTGAAACAAGGAATCAATTTAGTTATAATAGTTACTTAGATATCCTGGACATCTTCTCTATAGAAGAATCCTGAAAGTCAAAGAACAATAATGAGGAAATGTTAGTGAGCAAGCATTACTGCATCCTACTCGGACCAAGATGTACGAATAAAAACTAAAAGTATTGCATACCCACACTGACAACACAACTCAGGATTAGGGCTACTAACTGCTATTATTAATAAAAAGAGGCTCTAAACGGTGATTGCTAAAAAAAATAATAATAGTAGTACAATTACTAAATTTACCGAAATTATGTTTTCTGTTTAACAAGAAAGTTCACAAACTGAGACTGAGCAGATGACCCCACATATCAATAACCTATAACCACGTATGAAAGCAGCCGCAATAATATGCGGTCAGGTTGTGGATGCGATTTCTGCGATTTCAACTTACATCATGCACATACTTTGTAGGATTTTTCAATGTTTCGGGTTGTAACTCTACAACTAATCATACGCTATTTCTGAAAAGTAATTTTCAGCCTGAATTCATAATTCATCCTTTAATGTAGCATTACAGAAACTTCGAAAATAGTTTTCAGTCAAACAAAAAAAAAATGCTTTCTGAGGTACTCAAGATCTATGACCTCGCGATATAAGTCAGGAACAAAAGTGTTAAGCAGGAAGCACCGTACATAGACATTAAAGTTTCATTTGCGCATGTGTCGTTTCCCGCCCCCAAGCAAAAAATCCTGTATGAATCCCTGACTTGGGTAAAAAACAAAAAACAAAAAAAAACACACAAACAAACAGAACAACTGTAATTTGCTTAATATCAATCCTTTATGGGTACCTTAGCAACATACTATTATAGTCTTGCCGTACTACATCAGCAATAATTCTTTGCGGCACGCGGCAACTACTGGTGAGGTGAGTGTTGCTTGTAGGTTAAGCTTCTCTTATGAAGACAGCATTAATGTCCACTGTTTCATTGCAGGAGTTGCAAAATGACTTGCTCAAGCTCTATACCTACCGACTTGCATGAGTTACACGTCTGCATATTCATCTTGATAGTACTCCAAATAACTAATTCTTTGGTATTTTAATAACTAGCTAGTGTATAATAACGCTGAGGTTCCACCCTTGTGCTTCATATAATTAGCAAACACTGAACAAGTGAAACCTTCAATAACTTCATCTTCGAAGTGTTTCTCTATCGCTTCTTGAATTTGAGTATATCCTTTCCCCTGACATTAAAACATAACACGAAACTAATCACAGATATATTAAAACTCACTTCATTCCCTCAATTATTCATACTTTCAAACTACATAGAAAGACACATGAACCTGAAAAAAATTGATTTATTCTAATTTTTTTCGATAATGTAGAAAACATTACCTGTATGGTAGACCCTCCCCTGAATTACAAAGTGAGAAATACTCACATCACTGTAAACTTTCAAACTTGGACAACTCACAACTTGTGAACTGTATGCTTTCCCACATAATTTATAGCAAGCTATAATTAATATATTTTTAATGTTTAGTGAATCAAATTACTACATTTAAAGTAGTGTTTTTTTTTTACTTGAGGATTCTTCTTTAATATTTCATTACTGGTTCGGTTCCATTTGAATTCTAAAAAATTTCTATGGCTTATTTTAGACAGGTAAAAAGTATCTACTCTTCTGTACAGAATTCTAACAGTTAATCCATAAGAACATAAGAATCTTGTTGTTGATCTCTACTAAAGATGGGTGAATACCTAACAATTAAAAACATATTGGGAGTAGGGCCTGCCCAATAAAGCTCGAAATATTTAGATTATTCCTTACTTTATTATTTAAAAAATTGTGTTATTATTCCATAAAAATAATTAATATTATTATTCCATAAAACTTCTTATTATTCTCTTAATATTCCAATTAGAAATAAGTGAAATAGTGATAATTGCAGTAGCTATATTATAATGTTGGTATGTTTATGAAATTAACGAGTAAAAGTATTGTTCTCTCTTACTATTATACTTAATTGCTCAGTATAAAGGATTTAATAATGCTATTTAATTTTTCAGTGAAAACCTTGAATACCACCGTAAAAGTGCTCAATAAACGGAGAAAAACTTGCTCCTGAAGCTGAAAAAAGTTCAATTCTGAGAAATCCTACCAGACATTTGGAGTAAAAAGTGAATTACTGAATTATATGCTCAGCAGTGGATGAACCTTCTCGTTTCTCTTCAAATTCATAATTGGTAATAGTTTACATTTTTTTGTCAATTGTGATCCAATATTTATAGTTTTGCACCCTAATGTGCTTTAGTATATTTGGCAATTTAAAATTTTGTGGACACTCATGTTTTGAATTATAAAGTTATTGTGCTATTAATTTAGTGTTTTTAATGTTAGTTTGTTTTTATTTGGGTACCATTAAAATTGAAGGCTTATTAATTTAGCCATAATATGGAATAAAGTATAGCAGTAGTAGTACACAGTCGTTGGTATGCAGTATAAACAGATGTAAGGAAGATAAAAGGATTGTTTTTATATTTCCTTAAACTACTTTTTCACAGTGCTGTATCGCACAGGTTCCGTGTTTACCCAAGCTCTAGCCACAAAATATTTTCTGATCACTCTAATCATTCTGCTAGATTATTACTTGTCTAGACAATTGTAAGACAGTTAAGTCAGTGAATCAAGACAGTTGAAGAGGCATCAGGGACTGCAACCCCCTTATCTACTCTTATACAAGTGCGAGCACAAGTTCAGTTATGATGGTTAGCTGTCTTGCTGGATCATTGATGAAAGTAAACTAGCTAATGAGTCTTCTCTACTCGGAGTAGTCATCAATAGCCAGTGTAGAGTAGTGCATGTCAACTGGCAACACCAAGCTTGGGACCATCCCCTTGGGCTTATCCCTAGCAACTTAAGTTTACACATGTCTATGCTAAATCATGACTGTTTGTTAAAAGCTACAAAAAATGTAAATTTAAATTACACAAGCAGGCAAATAAATGAACTAGCTGCTACAACAAAAAATATCAACAGAATACATAATTGTTGTATATGTTTATTAATAATAATTTTCCTTGGAAAACGTTAGATTAAAATGTAGCTGTTCTATTATTTTTTCTGTTCCTCCAAAACAAAAATAATGCCAATAATACAATCATTCCGGTAATGCCCATACATGCTAATCGAACAATGTGGTCTATAGTTCCGCCATTATCAGTAACAACTTCTCCAGTAGAATTACAGCTTATGTAAACCAATGGAAGTTGGTTGTTGCCAAGTAGATAAACTGGGGGCACCATTAACAATAACAGATAGCTGATTATAGGCAAGATATATCAGAGCATGAAAAACAAGAAATTCTATTATCATCGTCATCATCATTACTATTGTCCTCATCCGTTGTATAATTAACACATATTTTAGTAATAGCCACAACAGTTATTATGAACAGAAATATTGAGCCCAAAACAACTGCATAGATAGTGCATTGGATATTGGCTGGTATGAGTGAAATAGTGGCAAATATGGCATTGGCGTTCACTAGGACAGTGATCACTCCAAAAAAACGACTCTCAAATATGTGATAGGTCTTTTTGGACTTCTTTTGAATGATAGTATGCAGAGTTGGAATAACATAGGTCAGAAAGAGTATTGCAAACAGCAAAGAAGTTAAAGCTATGAACTGGTTTGCTCTTTGGCAGGATTCGTTGCAGCCTAATAACATTCCATAGCGAATCATAATTCTGTTAATGTTTTTACCATAGTAATAGGCAATTGCCAATATTATTTGAAATATCCAAGCTATATATCCTGCTACTGATTTCTCTAAATACTTCAAAACCAACATAGATAAAGGCAGAATTATAAGGGCACCAGAAATGCTGAATAATACTATGATGGCTATAGCGGATTCTTTAGTAGTCTTGAATAATCCAATAACATTTGATAAAATACTGAAAATGATATCTAAAAGGAATATAATTGATGACATGGCTTTTGGGTGTAGTAGAAGTTTCTTCTACAAGAAAACAATAATCAATTATACATGAATTTATACTATTTAAAAATATTTGTACCATTATTATGTCCACAAGAAGACGAATTTAACGTAGATACTTCAAGTTTGCTCAGATACACTAACTGCAATTACAAAATTTAGCATTTACTTAAATGAGGCACAAACAGTCTATCAGAATTTGACTCTGCTTAATTTTGCTACACATTAAACAATATAAATATGAATTAAAGATTCCATAATATTCTTATAACAATGACCAAAATAAAAAAAAGGGAAGTACTAGACATCAGCAATAATTTTAGAGAAGCGTTTGTTAATTTTTGGTACATAGAAGGCCGACCAAAAAATATATACAAGCAATGTAATGATGACAGTTGACTCAAGATCTTCTGCATTATTATGTTAATGCTCATACTAGAAGGAATTATCTTGCTAATATAATAGCTGTCACAAATAAAGTAATATAATACAATAATACCAAAGTGAAAATCATCGACAATACTGTCAATGTATTTGCAACCAAAATGTAAATTACACATGGATTGCCAAAAATATAGCCATCCCTTGCACAATTAAGGAAAAGGATGTTATGCTCATCATAAATATTATGTTGGATCAAAGTTACAAATGTTCCATTCATTACAACTATATATCCAGCTTAATAAATTCTTGTTCTTTTGTATTGATTATTGTTCTATCTATATTAACCTGGACAATGCATACTAAAAAAATGAGTTAATGATGATCTAGAGAGATGCATCATCAATGGGAACATTATAGTTCAGTAACGTAAAAAAAAAAATGTTAATTTAAGCACTTGGACTCAACAAAACTAGGAGAAGATAGAGCTTAATTAATTCATAAATCCGTTTATTATGGCTTCCAGTAGGCGCTCAGCGTATTTATTTCATGATTATAATCATATCTATTGCGAAAGTATATAAAATGTGTTTCGGTAGCTATAGCATGACAAAGTCGCTCGCAATCTTTGTTGAAGCACACCAATAGTTACATTATCAACAACAGCCCTAATAATATAATTATAAAGAACTTGTATAAAACTGGCGCGGTAAAAAGTTACATATGCCTAGCTTACCTTAAATATTATATAGAGTTTTGGTCGGACTTGAGCTAGTAATCAGAGGCTATAGTTTCACCCAGATGTGAGGTGGAAGTGAGGGGCGGAACATCAGTGTTAGGTTCAGGGGTGGAACATCAGTGTTAGGTTCTGGGGCGGGGTTGGCTTGGTGAGTTAACATTCTTTGGAATGATATTCATAGAATTCAAAAAAATAACTTTCTGAGGAGTAAGGAAATTACTCTGTGGATGTATTCGTACTTCTTGGTAAAGTATACAGAATGGAGTGGGCCACCCTCTAAGATACTAGACAGGTGAATATCTTTCTTCTTTTTGTCTAATACTGTGGCAACATGTGACATAGTTTATCTTAAGTTATGAATTAGTCGAATCCTTTATGTCCAAAAGTGAGATCTAACATAGTTCATTCTCCCAGAGTAATTGTTATGGCTAGATGCAGAATGGCTGAATGTGTAGCATGAGGGACTGACTACCAGGTGAGGTGTAAGCAGGGAGTGAATAGGTGAAAAAGTTACTGCAGATCATCAAATTATAATCTTCTATTAGCTTGTCGCCTCACTTGGAGTAGTAATATTAGGTATGTGCTGTATCGTCTGGGAACTTAATAAATTGAAATAGTGCCAAAGCTACAGATACTCTTATCTTTAGTTTTAATTCTTTGTATTGCTGCTGTTATTTTGTGTTCACTAGTTTGTTTGATTTTTCTATAACCACTGTTTTAATTGCTTATATTTTAATTTATATTCAGTATTGTTCTAAATGTACTTGTTATGCGATGTTTATATAGCAATAAATAATAATTATGGATTTTTAAGTTTATTGTAGTCACAAATACATACAATTTTCACAAGACACAGTATATAATTGCATTGTGATATCTATATTAACATAAAATTAGTCAGTAAGTATATTATCTGATCGGAGTCTTGCTTGCAGACATGAATAAATATCTTCAAATCACATTATTTTAATAGTTTTCAAAAAGCATGGTGGTCACATTATATTATTATGAGATTGATATATTATAAAAGATACATTTACATGGATTATTTTTTATGCAAAAACTCAAGGTCATTCTGCACATTTTCAAATTAAGTTAATTACATGATAATTGCATGCAATTTCACTTTAAGGTTATTTGACTTATTTATGTATAAATTACATAGAATGCAAGCTTGAATTTCCAATAATGTTAATTTACAACAGTGAAATCAGAAGTGGAATTTATATGATTCGCTAGTAAGCGTTAATGCTTGACATAAATATTTAATAATACTTGATATTGTCCAGAAGATTAGAAAAATACCAACCAACCACGATATGGACCCATCTTTGGTGTGATAGCTGTCTTCCTTAATACCAACATCTTTGGTGTGATAGCTGTCTTCCTAAATACCAATTCTATATTTGCCACTTCGTAGCTCATGCTAGCAAACTTCCAAAATACACATTTATGTCAGTGATATATTGTTCAATGTGTCAAGCCACAGTGGTGGCGGAAGCATTTTTTCATTGGTCAGGCAAATTCATACCTTCTATTTTCATAGCTCATTTTGTATTAAAGGAACAATGTTATTAAAATTTGAATTTGAAATAATAAAAGAAAATTAATGATTAGCTCAAGTTAAAATGATCCAAAAATTCTTCCTGCGCTCACTTCCACTAATAAATTCATGTTTGCAACTTAACTGACTTCTCTGGACAGTACTGCTCTAGTACGCTACCGCTGGAGTCGCCACAGGATGCCATACCAAATTCAACTGGTAAGTATCGTTATTGGCGAGCGAGCGTAGCGAGCGAGACACTTACAGGGGTAAAAATGAAAAAATCGGGGATGTTTGTTTATTGGCGAGCGAGCGTAGCGAGCGAGACAGTATTAGGGGTGGATAATGCAAAATCGGGTATATGTTATATGTATATATGTATATATGTATGTATGTATGTATGGATTGTACGTATGCCCTTTAAAAGCGCGCGCGGGGAACTTTTTTCTCCAAAAACACGGCTTTTTAGGCTTGACCCCACTTTATTATGAAACTACAGCATTAAGCAAGCCTTACTTTATACTTAAGCGCAGAAGTGTGAGAAAATTCCTGCAAAAACGCTTGCTTTTCAAGAAACAAAAAGTTGATTCGACCGGTTACTATGGCATTGAAGACCCTTTTCCAGACTTAATTTCAAAACTTCGCCGTTTTATGGGGGGATAAGGAGTGCAGGTTGTTGGTTGTCAAGAGCCGTTGGTAGTCAGAATACCGTAGTATTAATGCTGAGGAAGCTACTACTTCTCGAGGGAAGCTGAGGTCAGTACGTAATTCCACATTTGTTAGCTAAATATGCAAAATTAACTCTGGCCTTTCTTTTTTGTAGCTAAGAGCTTGTCAACAGTGACTGGTAAATTCAAATAGTCAGATTGGCTCCAATTTGGTACTACAAAAGTTACCACTGCTCAAGAAAGTGAGGTAAGAAAGTAATTTTGTATTTGTGTGCTAAAATTGATTGTCTTTTGTTTTTGTAGGTGAGAGCTTGTTGTCAAGAATTCAAGATAATTCAGATGGTCAAAGTAACTTCAATCAGAAGTTATCAATACTCAAGAATGATGTAAGTAGTAATTCCATATTTGTTGGCTAAAATTACAAATAATAACACCAGTTTATTTTTTTTATCGTAGCTGAGAGCTTGTTCAAAAGTTACTGGTGATTGAGATTATCAGAATGGTTGATGTTTGATACTCCATTAATCAGGTAAGAGAGTGGTTTTGTATTTGTTTGCTGAAATAAAAGGTCATAACTGCTATTATAGTGTGTGCATGAACTAAGCTAAAACATAGTAACAATACTTAGTTTTATGTTACCTAACATCAGGCTCGCTCGCCATTTGTGCTCAAGCACACCACTAGTTTATATATATGGACGTATGTATGTCATTTTGTACTTTGACCCTCCGTATTTTTGTGTTCGCTCCGCGTTCGACCCCGTCCCAAACTTCACTAAACAGAATCCTCCGGTTTAGTGACCATTACCCGTATCACCTTAGAAATTGAATTGTTTACGGCTTTGAATTGTTTTGCGGGTGCAGTTAAGACCCAAAATCTTATGGGAGCTCCATTTCTATTCGAGTTAGTGGCGGTGGTAAGTTAATGCGCTATTTGTCACAGTTATAAGCCCTACTCAACAGTATTTACTTAAAAATGCAATGTCCACTAGACGAACCACGAAGGTAAGTCTAGCGTAGGTATGTCCAGTTGTGTGAAAGTATTGTGCGTTACAACTACTATTAAGAATATCACAAAGAAAATTTTAAATAACGTGATTTGATTTTGTTGCTTCTTTTTCAATTCAAACTGTTGCGGGAGCGGTTACTATGACATTGAAACCCCTTTACCTCATACGTAATTTAAAAACTCGACTTTATTTTAATAGCTTGAGTGTTAGTTGTTAAAATCAAATTTAACAATAGTGTAGCTCGCTCGCCATTTGTGCTCAAGCACACCACTAGTATAGTTTTGTACCCAGTTCTATCCTATAAATATCACTGCGCATGCACATGAAATATAAAGAGCTACAAGAGCCGACGTAGAGCGGTTAAGTAAATAGTCTCGCTGGCGAGACTGAAATAGTCACGCAGTTATGAAAAAGCAGTTATGAAAAAATTGGTCAGGCACTTATGAAAAATATTGGTCCGGCACTTGCCGGGTCTGCCGGGCCAGTTCCGCCGCCACTGAGCCATAATCACAATAGAAGCCATCATCAAAATAATTGACGACTGCTTTATTGAAGATAATAATACAGTAACTTAGCTTGGATTTTTACATCACGTTATGAGACTGAATGTGATGACACTTTAACCATTCAGGTAATGACGATGCTTTGCCAAACTGTTAAAGCACATGAACTATTCATGAATACACACACCGCTGTCACTCGTCTGACACACAAGCATATTATTATTATATAAATTGACATTGTGCAGGTATTCAGACAGTTGTATAATAAGACTCATTATATTTCCAGTCTTCAATGATTCAGAATTGGCATTCCTGTTGCTAAACAAAATCTGTTGCTTCATCAATCATTCGTCAATTATTTTATAGTATTTCCACCCTTAATTTCCTTTATCAAATTAAGAACAAAATTTAAGTCACTAAAACATTAATTATTGCATGCATGCAACCTTATATCTGGCTGTGCAGACACAACTCCCAGCATGTCAGTTGACAAGACAGTTTTCTCCCACAGCAATTGGTAAAGGGTCAGGCTATGCAAGACTAGTACTTACATAGTCTGACATAGCCAGACTAGTGCTTGCATATGTAAGCTAATTGTTAAGCTAATCACTTTGTGTTTAGTTGGAAATTTAAAAATATTGGCACAATGAAAGATATTTGTTCTGAATAAGTTCATACCTGTATCAACGGTTAATTTTCAGTAATCAGATCATGACAGACTGAAAGACAAACAGACAGACAGGACAGCTATTATGACCTTCTTGTGCATGCGCACTGAGGGTTAAAGCATTACAACAATTGACAACCCTTTGTGTGAAAAGAGATTTACCAGTCAAAACATTCAGTGTTTTTCTTTGTTTTATAATTATTGTCATTATACTGCATTTAAAAATATTTCAACTGTATAAAATGGAAGAGAAAGTATGACATATCGTCCATATTAATAAATCTATATAGTACCTGCACTCACTTTTATGAAAGATAAGTAATTAGTGAAAAAAATAGTAACGAAGGACAAGAAAGATTGTGACCTTAAATTTAAAGTTCATAAGCAGAGCATACTGACATGGCAAAAGGTTCCTGAGTAAATGTAATGACACCATAAGCCACTGATTTATTCACAACAATTGTACTTGTGTTGTCCTCTGAGTGCATTTCATAATATTGGATCCGAAGTTCATGATGCCTTACCTTTTTGTATTTTAAAATTAAAATTCCAACTGTGAAAGTAAGTATATCAATTACATCAATTAAATGACATTTTTAAGTATTGGAATTTTCACTACTTGACAATCTCCATTACAAATGGAATACTGCATTTTGTATTAACTACAAAACATTATTCTAGAATCTTTCTTTGCTAAACACAGTATTCTATATAATAATAGTTTACGTTAAAAGGATTTGCTACAATTGCTTGTACATAAGTGATGTCCAAATATCCAAGTTCACATACTTGAATATATATCCGGGTCGGCTGGTTTGCCAGGAAATTGGACAAGTTATTAGTTTCTATTCGATATTATCATGATGAGTTAGATAGTATAAAAAGGCATTAAAATTTTTGTAATTAAATAATATTGTATAACTAGTATTTCTATAATAGCATACAATTATACTTGAAGACAGATTCTCAATGTAGCATATTATTTCCTTTAAGGTAAAATAAAGTTAGTACAAACTTATGATAGAAATAAGAAATAAATGAATAGCATAAATAGTATAGCAAGTAGGAATAGTAAATAAGATATCAAATGTAAATAATTTATTTATAGAACAAAATCTGTAATAGATTTATAGTAAAAATGAACTTTGAAAAAAATCCTGTAGTAGCAATAACACTTCTTCCTATTAGTGTGGTCATGGAAACTATTTAAATGTGCACAGCTCATAAAAAAAACATTTGTCTTGCTATTCTTAAATACACTCGAAACTTCATTTAGTATATGAGGAATTTCAATGTGCTATAATTGTAATACAATAATTCCCAACAGCCAGCATTATTAGTAAACTTAGCTTTGCATGGAATGGATCAAAGGATCAGGTTTATATTTGTGGACTTCACGGGAGAGAGTAAGTATTTTTTGTTTCAAGAATGCCAGGTAAATGTAACATGTTTGTTAGAGGAAAATATTAAATATCAATAAGTTGCAATGTGTAAAGTCATGCAGCATAATAAGTTGCTGAAAAAATGTATGGGTAAGTAAAATATAATATAGCTATGATAAAAATAAAAAAAATTTAAAAATTTAAAATGATGCAGTTAAAAGGACAGATACCACGCTTAAAAAACTTTCTGAGAGGTGTGAAATTAGATTAATGAACAATAAGAAACATTGTGGTCCCAGTTCTTGCTTAGAAAGACAGAGACTTCCTAAATTATAAGTTGCAACATTATAAGTTGCAAGAATCCTCAACAGTAAACCATCTCACAACATAGATGTAGAAACTAGGAGGCACTAGGGGAACATGCCCTCCCACCAATATTATTATCAGTGTCATAGAAAGGTGAACTCAGGGGGCTGGAGCCCGCCCCATAATTTTGAGGCACAATTTAACAAGGTGATTTCTCACATGAACACTTTTAAAATACAAAAGACATACCCTTGGAACCCCATTTACCGAAACATCTTCCAACACCTCTGATTATGAAACCTTTTTTGGACACTGCCTGAAGTTTGTGTATGTGAATGATAAGACGAATTCCTTCATTTGATTGAAAAAATAATTTACTTACATCTAGCAATTTTTTTTTTGCATGTGACACAATCTCTCAAGTATGTTTTGGTACTTACCATGTTGTACCCCGCCCCCCCCCCCCCCCCCCCCCCCCCCAATTAAGAAATTATTTCTACACCTATGCACAATTATTTGTATATTCATGTTTGGTAACATTTATTGTATTTCCATGTAGCTTTGTAATGTGCATTACCTGTATTAGTTTGTCTGAGTTAGTTCATTTCAGTAGACAAAAAATACTTAATTTCATTATCTTTAAGAATCATTGATCTATCTACCTGATTTATCCAGTTAGACAAAAGAATGTTTTAAAATGCTTACTCTTTGAGAAACAGCAAGTACCTATTCAGTCTCTCAATATCTTATAGTCATCTTAAAATAATGTTGTTATGCAAACAATCACGACAACTATTGCATCGTAAAATTATAATTCACCCAATAGCTGTGGCTCCTAGTGTACTCTACCACAACTTCACATTATCTGTCTTAGCTTGTACAATGCTCTTATAGCTGGAGTATAACAGTGGATCTCTTGGACACACCCTCAGTTATGCATGGGTCATGTGTCATAATCTTATTCGCACAGCCATCTACATCTGCAGCCGATATCCAAAATAATGTGTATGCAATAGCATTACCATAATATATATATATATATATGTATATATTATGTAGTTTGTTGTGAATATTTTTGGAGGGTATTAAGATATTTGATATGTTTAGGCTATCATTAATAATTGTCATAATAATATGGTTTTAATAAAATAATATCCCCCACTTATGTTTATGGATTCGTTCTATATGCAAGTACTCATTACACAATGCATTATTCAAAATAATGCATTGTGTAATGAGTACTTGCATATAGAACGAATCCATGAAAGTACATAGCTCTTGCCCCCGCCACACACGCCTACTGGGTTCACTCAATTTGCACTGTGGAATAGATACATACATCTGCTACACACTCACATTTGTGCTGATGTTTCATAAATTTGTGTTCTTGTCCTGCATATAGGACAAACAGGAGAAAGAAGAGACAGAGGACTTCGTATCATTATACATACTATTATAAGTATAGGTATAGTGTTGATGTCAATAAATAGAGGGTATTAATTGTGCAATTTCATGAAAAAATAATGCTCTAAGTCTTAATTAAATGGCAAAATGTATATAGCAGCAGCTTATATAATTCCATGCCCTTTCCACTACTATACTCCTAGCATCTTGAATTCATTATCCGTGCTAAATGCTCATTACTATACATATTTCTTATGTGTAACCATAAAGGAAATTTTATTAAAGTAATATGACTGTAAGGGACAAGAGCAAGATGAGTGAAACCCATTAGGAATTCTCGTACAATTGAAAATTTTTGAAACCTTTAGCAGTTATACTCACCTGGCAGAGCCCGGACGCATGTGCACTCAGGCACTGTGAGCCATGCAAGAAAAGCTGCTGCACTGTAAGCCGAAAGGTGCGTAATCCACACCAAATTAAGTATGAATCACTTATAACAATAATCACATATGGTGTGATGTGCACACCTCATCATTTGATGTGAAGTACATGCCAAATTCAGTGTAAGTTCACAACATAAACAGTGTGTACTCATAATTACATTAATGCTGAATTGCTTTTATTATTTGGGTTGATTCCAATATCAACATTATTTATCAAAAAGTGATTAATGTATATGTTCTGTGCCTGAATCACAAATCTCATTAACCAAAGGACCCAAATCTTTATTAGCTCTCTTACCTAGCACACAACTGCACAATAAATTTATAATTACCCCCCCCCCCCCTCTCATCCCGAATCCAGTAAAAAAAAATAAATGTCAGTGCTAATTTCATTCATGTGTCCAATGGAAATAATCATGAACTCCCTGCTTAGGCTTAAAACGCCTGGTCCGCAGTTAACAGTCCATGAATGCAGATAACATAAAATACTAGATAGACATTTGAGAATTGATATCTTCAAATTCTCACTGGAACCTACAATACCTCTAGTTTGGATTTTTAAAGCACTTAGCATTCAATACAGTTATAGGCTGAACACATGCCAAGATTTCAGGCCGCTTTGTGCTTACTGTTGATAATGTATTTAACTTGTTTACATGGCATTTGAACAAAAAAATAATTATTTAAAAAAAATGGTTGTATAGTAAAGAAATTTGTGATCCAAAACTCAGTAAATTTGCATTGATAACAATGACAATCTATTGGTACACTAAATCACTTACAATTACATCTCTAAAATACTTAAGAAGTGAAATTAAATGTTGCATTTAAAGTTCATAAGCAGAGCATGCTGACATGGCATAAGGTTCCTGAGCTGACGTAACGACACCATAAGCCTCAGATTTCTTCATTTCAAGTACATATGTGTTCGTATCTGAGGGTATTTCATAAATTGGATCAGAACCTGATGATACCTTTCCTCTTTTGTATTTTATACTTAACACAGTTACAATAGCAGTAACTATGAAAGCTATGACTATAGCAGTAGTGATTACAATTGTCAGTATCAATAAAGCAGAGGAAGATTCATTAGCACCTTCAGAAAATGTTTTTTCCGTTGTTTCACTAGTTTCTGTAAAAATAAGTAGATTGCAACATTCACTATGCCGTGAATTACACCAACCACTCATACGATAATAATATAATATCACATTATTTGGCATTGTCTAAATTGTTAAAATATCACTGCCTGAAAAGTGTCCATTGTAACCATAACAATAATCGTAAATTATTGTATAATGTGTCAATAACTAGTTTGATAACCTCTACAGTCTTATATGTTTGTTAACTCTAATTATCAAGACAGTTTACAGATTTTGTTATGGTTGTTAATGGACTCTTTTCATGCTATGGTAGAATTCTCAATTTACGTTAGCCACTAAAAATTATTTAGAATCAGAGTCTGCTAATCACAGCACAGTAAGATAACATTGATGTCAAAAGCTATACATTAAATCAATATGTTTTATAACTACTCAAACAATAGAATGTAGATTTTGTTACTATGTAGCAAGGTATTATAACTTCATATAAAATATTTCTCGTCATGTAAGATTGTCAAATTCTTTTATGAATTTGAGGAATAAAGAACACATCAAAATATAGTTAAACTTTCAATTTAATTAATCAGCTATGCTGAGAAAGTAAATATTCCTTTTACGTTTGTTAATTATAATGCGTAAACAGTAGAACACGCAAATCTATTAAACTTGACTTAGCCATAGTTTGTACTGGTGTAAAATAAAGAAAGCCTTAACTATAACACTACAATTGTAAAAATTAGCTACCTTAAAATTTGTACATCACAGTTTCTTGCGGTGGTATTTATTCATTAAATTAAATTATTTGCATCATTTTAACTGAACTAAATAAATAAACTGGCTGCTGTTTCACTGGCATTTAAATATTTTCTCGGATAAGTACATTGCATTTACCTGGAATTGTTGAAATAAAGAATACTTCCAGTCTCCCCTGAAATTCACAAACATAAACTTGATTCTGTGTTGATGCATTCCACTCAAAGGTAAGTTGGCTGATAATACTGGCTGTCAGGAATGCTCCGCCATTTTGAATCAATTTGGTACCTTCTGTAGTGGTAATGGTGAATGCAGGATAATTGGTGAGGATGATTTCATTGTTGACTCTCCAAGTGATATCGGAAAGAGATCTTTGCAAGTATTCATACACTTCACATGACAGAGACACTAGACTTCCTTTAGAAACTTCAAGGTTACTGGCAACTTTTGCAACCAATGTGACTACAGTAAACATTACAGTGTTGCAGTTGGCATGATACACCTACAAAGAATTATTAGCTAATATCGATAATTGATATGCATAAATATTTAAAAAAGATTAAAGAAGTATTCAAGGTAAGCTTTATATGAGTCTTAATTTTTATATAAGAAAAATTAATGTTCATATGTCTAATATAAAAGGCAATTTCTAGACTTACTTACAGTGGAAAGTGATATCAAAGTTAATAGCCACAGACATGTCTGCATTGCTATTTATTGCAGGGTTATAAGAAGCATTACATCTGTATCTAGTATCTCCCTCACTGAGTCTTCTTACTCCAGTGAATTCTGCAGTGCTGGTCCTAGTGAAATATGATGACCACACTCTCACAGGTGACTGAGGACCGGACCATGTCCAACTAAACCTTCCCTCTCCTCTCACAGTGCAGGAGAGAGTGAGGTTAGGACTCACATCATCTGGAGATAGAATCAATGGACTGGAGGGAACTAACTCAGGAGAACCACTTGGAGCAACTACATAACAATGTTTAGATTAATGCAGTTATGCATTTGTACATATGTGATGATTATATCGTACTCAAGTGTTTAATAAGAAGATAAAGAACTAGCTAAATCCATGTCAACAACATCCGGTTTGTAGAAGTTCTACAAGCAATATTATACTTTTTCGTTCAAAACTTCAAAACAACGAATACTTGTGGGCAAGTGTACATGATATAACGGTACAAAATTTAAACAAAAAAAACTTCCATTCAGAAAAAAATGGAAATTCCATTATCTTTGTAAAATGAATATATTATGTACACTGTAAAAATTATAGCATAAAATCCCGCCAAATTCATACCCAACTAGTGGTATGAATGCCCCACCATCAATGCATAGTATATCTATCCTTCACACTTTCTGCCTAGTGTGAATTCACAATTAGCGTGAAAGTCACAATTAGTGTGAAATCCAATCTCAAGGGAATAGCATGGACCTTTAACGAACATTAACTATATTCATGTGCAGCCAAAATGCAAAACTATTGTCATTGTAATTTACCTTATATAAATGTGTTGTGCACTTGTGTGCTAGGTAAGTGCTGGGATTCAGGTACAGAACATATACCAATATTTTATTGAAAAATAATATTGATATATGAGTATAATAATTATTATAATCAACCCAACTTAAAATATTACAAAATTAATGTGAGTATGAGTTCATACTGTTAATGGTGTGAATGAACACTGAATTTGATATGAACTCACACTGAATATGGCATGTACTTCACACCAAAATGATGAGGTGTGCACATCACACTGTATTCTAGTGTGAATATTGTTACCAGTTATTCACACTTAATTTGGTGTTAACTACATACCATTTGGTTTACAGAGTATTGAAATCCATATTTAAATATGTTACTCATCTAAGTTATACCAATTCATGTTACAGGAAAACTGCAGGCCAGCAGAAATGACCTATATTTCCTGAGAAATCTCATATTTCCTGAAGTCACTAACAGGGTCAATTATCCTGTATGCTTTCTTACACCTGTCCTTAAGTTGTGCAGGATGCATGTAAAATGCTGGAAAGTGTACAGGATGACTTCCCTTGACTAAAAGTAAAAGAAATCCCAACATTATTCCAGTTAAATATACATGTAATCACAGAGAAATTGTTAAATGTGTACTTAGTGGACGCATACACTTGTTCAGTTTACATAGCCATGAGATGCTGATATGAATAAAAGGACCACATGCTATAGGAATAACTTGATAAATATGTTTGCTGGTTCACATAACTGCCATACTGATGCACTGAAATAACTTTGAAAGACAAATACTAGAGCTTGTTTTAAGTGTCATGCCCTAGTACAAGGAATGGGCAACAAAATATTACCGTGCTCTGCCATTGATTAATGATAATTTCCAACACTGACAAACACCCAGTGAATTCTGCAGTGCTGGTCCTAGTGAAGTCTGATAACCACACCCTCACAGGCGACTGAGGACCAGACCATGTCCAACTAAACCTTCCCTCTCCTCTCACTGTGCAGGAGAGAGTGAGGTTAGGACTCAAATCATCTGGAGATAGTATCAATGGACTGGAGGGAACTAACTCAGGAGCACCACTTGGAGCAAGAACTGCATAACAATGTTTAAATTAATGCAGTTATGATGTTGTACATATGTGATGAATATATCATACTCAAGTGTTTAATTAGAAGAGAAACAAGTAGCTAAATCCATGCAAACACAACATCATCCTGTTTTACAAATTCTAAAAGTGATATTATAATACTCTTTCGTTTAAAATTTCAAATTGAGGCTGTGGTGTAGTCACAGAGAGCTGTCGCCAGGTGTAGGGGAAAACAAACCAAGTGGGCTGCTACCAGAATTACCACTGCTATTATTTCCAAGCTGTTTGAAGCTTCTTCCCAACCCAATCCCTGATGTCTTAATTCAGTTTTTAGGTTAGGTCTGATAAAAGGCCAAGCAGCACGACAGTAACTGAAGCACAAGCCTGAGCTGGTCACATATATATAGCAAACCAGCCCGAGCATGCTCAACTAAAGGATGATACAATAAACAGGCTGAAGTTGTGAGGATGGAATGTGTTCAGAATGAGGTGTTAAGTGTTTGTGACAAATTACATTATTAGTGTGTGTCATTGACTAGGATGTTGTGTTCTGTTATGGCATGTCCTGTCGATGTGGTGGGTTCACCACATCTCCCCCTCTCTTGGAGGCTGAGCTTCCAGTAGGTAGAGAGACATCAGATGCAGAGATAGCTGTAAGAGTGAGCCAACTTTGACGGGACATTGCATCAGTGACACCGTTCATTTCTCCATGCAAGATTCATTCCATTCTTTTCATGAATCTTGCATAGAAGGTTGTAAGTCCAAGAAAAGTGCACAGATCACAGTCTTGGTTTTGGGAGGTAGATAATTCCTGATATGAGCTACTTTTGCCTCTGAGTTTGCCATCTCCTACTACAAAGCCTAAGATGAGTAAAACCAGCAACATTTTGATTTCTTGACAGATAGGTTGGCAGCGCTAAGCCTAATGAGGACCGAGAAGATGTGAGTAATGTGATCCTCAAATGTAGCTGAAAAGATAATTACATCATCTATGTATGCCAAAGAGTAAGATTCTATGCCTCTTAAGAAGGCTTGCATTAAGAGTTGAAATGTGGCAGTGGCATTTTCAGGTCGAAAGGCATGACCATATACTGAAACTTTCCCTGCATGCAACCTGTTCGGTATCTTCATCAAGAGGGACTTGATGAAATCCATTCAATAAGTCAAGTTTGGACAAGTACTTGCAGTTACCAACTTGGGCTAGTATTGAGTTTATGAAAGGCATGAGAAATGGCTCGGGAGACTGGTCAAGTTTAACTTCCTATAATCTACAACAATTCTTATTCCACCATCCATCCCGTTTCTTTACCGGCAATGGGGAAGAAGACCATTTAGAGGTAGACGGCTCTATGATTTCTAGTTGTAGTAAAGACTCTATTTCTCCTCTAAAGGGGTTTTGGTAGGCCAACAGAATTGTGTAGGCAGGAGTCCACATGAGGGTTTGACAAGTGAGGATAATAGAGTGGGTTACAAGAGAGGTAATACCAGGTGTATCTGAGAATACGCTGGGAAATGAAGAAAGGGTGTGATCAAGGAGTGGTCGTTGTTCAGGAGTCAGGTCAATTTTGGTTGATTGCCTTGGGGATGCCTCAAGACATGATGAGATGTCGTTTGATACAATGGCTACTCTCAAAACAGATTTTTCAGAGGCTCTTTTGATTTGGCTTAGGTGTGAATAAACTTTCTTCCTTCCCTTTGATTTATGGGGTGAAATCTCACAGTTGACAGGTCGTAACAGACTGGTAATAACAAAGGGTCCATCCCATGATGAATCTAACATTTGTTTAGGCCTGGGTTCTTTTTGAGGACAAGATCGCCAACTTTGAATTTAAAGGCAAGTTCAGATTCTTTACCAATACGATTTAATGACTGCTTTGACTGTAGGGATGACATGATAACATGATTATGACAGGCATACTGTTCGTCGAAATCCGAAATGAACTGACGAACGTTGACAGTGGTGCTAGAGTCAGAAAGCCAGAGTGATTTTATGGTTGATAAAATGAATGGCTTGGGCTTTAAAAACAGCAACTCGTGACAGGTTTGACCAGGTCTGGAGCTTGGAATGTTCCGAGCATAGTACAAAATTAAATCTAACATAGATAATCAATCAGATCTTTCAACTAGTGCTTTTGACAACATGCATTTCAAAGATGTATGAAACCTTTCTAGTCTCCCATTTGACTAGGGGTGCTAGGATGAGTTCTCTATCTTGTGAATGCCAAATTTCCTGCATAAGTGTGAAACAGTGCTGGAAAGAAGTTTGCACCTTGGTCTGACAGGATCTGCAAGGGTATGCCAAGGACTGAAATGATGTTAAGCAAACTCTGTGCTGTTGATTCAGAGGTATAATTCCTGATGGGCATCGTGAAGGGGTAACCAGATGCCAGTTCCAGGCATGTAAAAATGAATTTAAAGTTATCCTTTGCTTTGGGAAGAGGCCCAACAATGTCTGTGGCTATCTTATCACCTCTCTCTGAAATGATTTCAGCTTCAACAAGTGGGACTTAGATGTTATTGGACTTGGTGAACTTTTGGCATTTGGTACAAGCAAGGGTGTGGTTTCTGATATCTTTGGCCAGGTAAAGTGTTTGTTTATCAATGAACATGTGGCATTAACTCTTCCATGGCCAAGACCATCACGAGCAGCAATCAAAACTTTGTGTCTTAGTTCTTGGGGAACGACTAATGCATTAAAAACTGTGTTGTGAGTGGTGGTGAGACACATTAACAATCCATCAACAATGAAGAATTACTTTTCATGGTTATGAGCAAGTTCCCACAAAGGAGCTAGAGAAGGGTCCTGATATTGTAACTTTTAGAATTGGTCTTTCTTGACACCAACAAATGAAAGTGAAGGCAATGACATAGGAGTGAGGCAGTTCTGGGAACCGGTGCTACTAATATTGGGGCTATACTCCGTAGCTAGGATGTAAGAAATGGTATCGTCAGCAACAGTGACCGACTCAGAAATGTCCTAAAAAGGTATGGGGCAACAACCTTCCAAAGCATGTAATGCCTCAGAAACATGTTCAGACAAATCGTCTTCAGCACACATAGTTCTGGTCACGGTGTTAACTGTCAGAGGGCTCTGCTTAATGGAGTTAACAAGCTGAACAAACTTCTCATGAACAAAATCAATACCCAAAAGTACAGTCTTGGGTGGGAGAGTGGGGCATGCAGTAAAACGTGGTGGTACGCCATGAATGGTAGGGATATCAACATTGAGTACAAGTACAAGAAATCACCACATTTTTCCAGTTAAGTATACATGTAATCACAGAGATATTGCCAAATGTGCAGTTGGTTTACATGCAGTATTGATGCATTGAAATTGTTTTGAAAAACAAATGCTAGGGATTGTTTAAAGTGCCATTATGGGCAACAAAAGTAGCTGACAAAAATTACTATGCTCTACCATAGATTAATAATAATTTACCACACTGGCAAACACTCAAAGACTGCTAAAATTACATAACTATAAACTATCAATCATTCTTACTGCATAGAGTTTGACACAGGATTAGAAGGTGAAACCATTTGTATGAAGGTATTGTGATACATCAGTGAATTCATCCCTGCATGCCTGTTTCACATAGCCTACAGCCTGGGTGTGAGCTATAGTGTAGTTATTCATGACAAGTATTGAGTTATCCATCCTCAGTCTATGAAAGCCCCAAACGCTAGGTAATACAACAAAGCTTATGCTACTTTTTTAACTCACTCTACAGACATGTGCGAGATAAGGCATTGAACTAAAAAAAATATCAAAACTTATTCAATACATTTACCTTCACTTGGTTCTGTACAAAGTTTCACTCCACTCAATAACAACCACTCCACATTACTAGAAGTTCCAAAGGTAAACACTATGCCATAATTGTTGACTGATACTAAAGTATTAGTGAAACTCAAGACTATCATCCTTCGCCTTGAATCGGTTTGGTTGAGTTCCTGGTTGCCAGTCACATGATACTCCTGTGATGTACTAGCAGCAGACAGTGCCACATCAGGCAGACCAATGCCCATAGAGGGAATGTGATAAAAATATAGTCGAATGTGACGTACTTGAACAGCTGATGAATACCTAAATGTTATGCTCACATCTCCTTGAGATCTTTTCCAGGCATGAATAGTAGATGCATTTGGTGGACTTGATATTCCTCCTAGATTTCCATCAATGAGTACAGGAAGAGGATCTACATTAAAACAGTCGTAAATTCCAGGTATGCCAGGCCTTTCAAAGCAGTTGGGTCCGAGAGTAGTAGAAGAAGAAAAAGGACTTGATGTGGGTAAAGGAGAGATCTCATACAAACTTAAGCCACCTGCAATTAATTTTATCAAAATAATGAACTATAAATGGAACAAAAATACACAATGAAATTCACAATTTCTTTCTCAGCCTTCATTTAATCATTTATTGAAGTCATCAATTCCTTTATAATTGATGTAACTTGTATTAAAATTTACTTTACTGATGACAGAATTAATTACGTTTGTAGCCAGCAATTAGTGTTATGTCATATGAATGATGACTACAAAATAAACTTAAACAATTCTATCATCAGTAAAGTAAATTATAATACAAGCTATAAATTATTAAAGAATTGATGACTTAAATATGACTTCACAATTTCTTTCTCAGTCTTCATTTACATATTGTAATGACTATTGCATATCTGCAATGGAATTAAGTACAAACAATTGGGACTAAAACACAAAAATATGTGGTGGTTTATGCTGAAAAGTAGGAGTTGATTATATGCTACGCTGAATCATATTGAAGTTATCCGATGTATTCTCTCTCTTTCACTGGCTTTTGTAAATAAAAATATGAGTGCTATATGACAAATCTGATGTTTAATCCTTTGACCAATGTAAACTAGCTAAAATAAAAAAATGCCAGAATTTACAAGGATATCAACAGTACCTCCTACAAAACTCTATATATTAATTAGTTTCTTATTATATTACTAAAATATTGATATATATAATCACATGAATTCCAAACTTACTAATTGGTGAGCAAATCTGGCTCCTAATTTGATGCAGAGAATTTAATAACAAAGTAGCAGACAAATAGAGGTACATCTAACAGTTTGTAATATTAGATACAATAATACATTGAAAACCATCACTCCACAGGCCATGACAGTAAAGTAATTCCTTAGTTTACTCTATAGTAATAAACTCTAGAGTCAGGAACACATTGTCGCATGTTTGTTTGTGTGTTCGTTTTTTCGGTTATGCTTTACTACACAGCTAAAAACGAAGTATGACTTACATACCAAAATTGGTATGATACTGCATGTCACCATTTGCATCCCAAAACTTGGTGTGATACCCATACTTTTTTGCCATAGTATGTTTTACATACCAATATTAGTATAAAATCCATACCAAAAAAAAGAATGATTTACATACTATTTTAGTATAATTTTCATACAAATTTCATAATTGAATATAATTTTACAAAAAAAAATTCATATGTTATTTATGCTTACAATAAAATGTTGTAACTTGCTTCTTTTACATACTTTGTCTAAAAATAAATGCTCTAAAAAAAAATAAAAATTGGTACATCCACTTGGATATTCCAAATTGAAAACATAAAAGATAGATAACAATGTAAAAGGAATGTTGTGTTTGTTTATCTTGTACACAGTTTTTCGTTCAGCCACTATGTATATATTGGTGATGGTTTGGTTTTGTAGTTCCACTGCTACCAGAGGCTGTGCGTGTGGACTCTCTCTTGCTATATCTGCTGGATCCTACAGTAACAATAATATAAGACAACGTCAATAACTGTGTATGAATGCAGATCATTATTAGACTGTATTAACATTCTTTATTGTTGCTCACCTCAATGACAATGACAATGTTCTTATAAGTGGACTTGCTCCTGGTGTCTGGTAGCATTGTATTCATCATTATCATTGCCTGAACAGTTTGACAACCTGAATTGTAATAGAAGCAATCAAACATTTCAATATACTAATTTCTGTTCGCCATTTCCTATTACTGATGTCTTAACAAGTATAATGTTACGATTTGCAAACCATATAGTTTCTATTTATATGCAAAATGTTGTCTTCAAAAATTAGAAGCAATAATATAGGAGAAATAAATTTAGTATATTATTTGCCGGACAGAAATACATCGATATGATTTTAGTAATGTACTTTTAGTGGGATATTATTTATAGCTTAAAGCAGATATTAAATAACTTGTCCAGTAACTTGTTAAAGTAATTAAAAAATAAATAAATAAGAAGAGGGTAAACACTGAGTAGCAGCTGCATTTCCTCCCTTCAACAGCTGCATTTTCTCAAAAATGTACAAGCTCTCAAGGAATGTAAATGGTTGCCTGGTTACCTGGTGTTATGTCTTCTTTCAGCATTTCAAGCACCACTTGTATCTCAGGAGAAATTGATTCTTTCTGGAATAGTTGTGTTATTTTCGGCATAAGTTTCTACCACTTTCCTTGGGAACTTTTGTCTGGAAATATTTTATTCATCTCAGTCAAAACCTAAATCAAACATACAAAAGAATACCTACTCACTACTCACTCTATTAGCATTGTACATAGGTTAAAGTTGAAATATGTTTTAGCAATAAATGAAACTATTTTGATTACCTCATCAATGACTTGCAGTGGTGGATACTTCTGTAAAACACCATTTAATGAAAATTCACTATTCAATATGTCCTGTCTTCGAAAGGGGAAAGTACGCTCCATTAATATTTTAATTGTTCTGGTATTTGGATTTTTTTTTTTTGACTCGGATAGCATTAGCTTGTAATTTCTTGCATTAGAGTGCTCATCTTCATTATCCGGAATAGTTGGGGTTGTTGCTGCTGGAAATGCACGGTATTCTTTCCTTTTCTTTTGTGCAGTAAGACTTCCATTTTCTAACATTCTCTTGTTGCTTGGTCTGCCAGTGCTTCTTAAATATTTCATTTTGTCTTTGAGTGCTTCAACCAAGTAACCCTGTGCAACAGTAATTGTTACGTAAATAAATATACTAATATTAAGTTAGGTCAAAATATCTAACAATTATGTGTATCCCTTTATTAGTAACAACTGTGTTCAAATTATTATTGTCAGTATCTTACATATCCAGTTCCTGTAGATGACTTTAGGAAAGGATACTTGTTAATTATTTGCTGTCCAATATGGGTATATTCGTCTTTGGTTGGATAGCTTTTAAAAGAAAACACTGCTGCAGCAACGTTGCCAATGAACTTCGTCTTAGTGCTTCCAGTCATAACACCCTCTTGTAGGCCTAACATTACTGCTGCTGGATAATTTTGTGGCAAACGAAATGGTATTGGCAGAGGTGGTTCAGGACATTTCTTGGTTATGCTTGTCCTTGGGGTCCTTTTGAATATACCAACCTAATGTATATACAATACATGAGAAACCATTAGCTCCAAAATATTAAAATAATTAAAAATATTGAATAGCAACAATAATTAAAGATATTTAAAAAATCTTAATTATTTTTAAACCTTGAAAAGCTATGAAAATATAATGTAGCAAATTATAGTAGGCTAAACATGATTGGTGGATAAAATATTGGGGAGTATGGAAGGAGGGGGAATTGTATCAAATGAAATATCAATACCAACCTACATTCTTTTTATTAGCCGAAGACAAACAGATGAGAGGGGCTGTAGTATCCCTAATACACACTTGTTGTACTACAGTGTCTTAAAGATTTACCTTGACTGAAGGACTTATAGTATCCTCGCCTGCTTCAATATTATCAGGATCCATACTTGCTGACGGTAACTATGCAATAACAATGTGTTTTTATGTTAAATTTTTATTTACAATCCACTACTTATACCTCAGGTGACAATTCATTACACCATTCCTCATCTAACGCACTTGAACTTGCCAAATCCTAAATTGAAATGAGAGATTTATTCAAGTTATTACACGCTAGCAATGAAACATTCAAATGTACCTCTTCTTCACTAGCCCAAGAACAAAACCAAAAATAAATAAGACTCTGTATATAAATCTATATAAGTTATTTTCAAGGTAAAATAGTGATGAGTGAATTTGATTAAAATCAATGTAGACTACACAACAAAAATTTTGTTTCAATTTGTGTTGATACTTGTATGTGTAAAGACATAAATATTGTGCAAAGCTTTGGAAGTGATAAGGATCATTTTGGGTATGACAGAGGAACCAGACCATGCATGTTTGAATGGCTTGTGGCTAACCTCACCACTTAACCTATAGATAAGAAAAACCACGCTTGCCTCAGGAGGGTTGAAGGGACCGCACTACTTAACAACAACTTCACCTGTATTTTGAATTGCTTAGATGGACACAAAACAACTTAGCTAATGATTTTATAAATTCAACCCTAAAAGATATAACAGAACCTCTAAAGAGCTTACATCCAGAGATTCAGAGGTTGAAAACAAATCTTCGTGTGGAACAGATGCAGTTTCTTTTACATTGTCTTCAATAACCTAAGAAGTTTTATGTCTTGGACTACACATATAAGTTTAAATTTTTTTCATAAGGCCTACCTGAACAGAAGAAGTTCTGCAATTAAGCTCTCTTTGCTTTAAAAATAATTTTCTTCTTTCTCCAATTGAAGTGATTAGTTGACTAAAGTCATTTTCTTCCAGAATTAAAAATGTTTCTCCATCTATGTCATTGTCTAAATTTAAAAAATATTGTCAAAGCTATCAACAACTTTTTCAGAAAACTTCTACTCTCTCAACCAATCCCCTACGTGTACCACATTTTTACTAGAAAAATCTTCCATTTGTCTGGCCTCAGTCCACTACTCTCCTGAGAAAAGAAAACCAGTAACAATTATAGCAAATCTTTAGACAGAGTAAGGAAAATAGCAGCTGCACTTGTGTCATGTGACTACATACAATATACAGAATATTTTTTAAAAATTATTTTCTTTAACCGATTAGTTCCGATAGGCGCGTATACGCCACCACGAACTAAAAACCGGTAGTTCCGATAGGCGCATAAACGCGGCCAGAGAAAAGCAGCTTCAGTTTGGTTTTATTACAACTGTTTGGACTGAGGTAGCCTAGCCTGGAGTCTTTGTGGTTAAAGTACAACCAAGTAAGATTGATAATAGATAATAATTTGTAGTTAGCTGCTGTAGCTTTCAAGTAACTCCTTCTAGAAGGGTCGACGCGTCCAAAAAAGAATTCCGTTTTACGGTGCCCCGCGGCAGTAATTAATTCCGGAAGTAATCGGTTAAATAGAAATTCTCTTGTAGAGATGTTTCAATGTTGCATTTTTTGTTGACCTTTCACATGACAACCGGGAATAGGAATAATGGGAGGGAGGGGAAGGGGGGGGGAGGGGTGAGGAGATGCCGTGATAACAGAAGGTATTGCAATGGGGGGGGGGGGGGGTGACAACATAAGGTATTTTCTATTCTATTAACGAGTCAGGGGGTGGGTGCCGTGACAACAGAAAGGTATTTCAATACTAATTAATGAGTCAGGGGTGGGTGCCGTGACAACAGAAGGTATTTCAATACTAATTAATGAGTCGGAGGGGGGAGGGGTGCCTTGACAACAGAAGGTATTTCAATACTAATTAATGAGTCAGGGGGTGGGTGCCTGACAACAGAAGGTATTTCAATTAGTTAGGGGGTGGGCACCGTGACAACAGAAGGTATTTCAATACTAATTAATGAGTCTGGGGTGGGTGCCGTGACAACAGAAGGTATTTCAATGATGAGTTTAGGGGTGGTCACGATGACAACAGAGGTATTCAATACAATTAATGATCAAGGGGGAGGGGTACGGTGAACAGAAGGTATTTCATACACCAATTAATGATCGGGAGGGGGGGGATGGGGGTGCCGTGAAACAGAAAACATTTCAATACCAATTAATTTGTTGGGGGGAGGGGGGGGGAGGGAGGGGATGCCGTGACAACAGAAGGTATTTTAATACTAATTACTGAGTCAGGTGGCGGGTACCTTGAAAACATAAGGTATTTTACTTTCCATAATTAACTTTTAATATTTTAACAAAAACTTTTATATATTTAATTATTTCAAGACAACAGCAAATAAGTAGTAATAAATAAAAAAAATTTTTAATGTTTAAAGTATCTAAGTTATAACACTCTAATCAACTGACGATAATATATGTAAAATGTTAGAATTGTATACATTGTGATATTTGAATGGAATTCATCTTTGCCTGCTCTAGTCACAGTATGAAGTTCTTTTCATACGTCATGATAACCGCAAGCAACCAATTTCAACTGCTGGAAACTGTGTGAGTCAATTCTAGAAAGAAGATTTAAAATATAAAAATTATACCTTTCCTGTAGTATGAATCTTATACGTTTTACAATTTATACTTAATTAGAGTATACTAGACATACTCTCGGAGTATGTATATCATACTTGCAGGTAACCATACCTACGGTATAAAATAGAAAAGTATGACACTTATACCTAAAAAGTATGATATACATACTTCTTTTTTTGCTGTGTACAACAATAACATGCTTTTTGTTCTAGATAACATGTTAACTAGATAGTACACTTCAAGTTTATGTTCGGATACCTGATTAGTAAGACAAGGCTTGGCAATCAGTGACATTGTTTAATACTGAATGTAACACTATCGTTTTTGGTTGTTGCATAGACTTTTCAATAATAGTATGTTATACAGTTATAATGTGTCTGTTGATTGACTTATGGCACATATTAATAATTGGATGATAGTTTATAATGATCACTTATTAACTTAAGCAACTTCCAATGATTATAACCATACTGTTCTCCATCTAAAATAACTTGAAGCTAAATAACCAGTTTATAATCGAACAAAAGTTCACAGAATTAGAGACCACTTGATTTTTCAATCGAATCAATCAAGTAGAGCGGGTTAATAAAGTCTTTATAAAGAATGGTATAGTATCAATTTTCAGTGTTTGTTGTATGCGTATGAAAATGTGGAATTAATAACCAGTGTTGTATGATTAACACATATCCTTAGAAAATATTGAATACTGCACTGGTGTAGGCAGTGTGGCTCTGGGAGTTGTGCAGAAATTAATTATAATTATGCTCAGGAGTTTAATTTACTAGATATTCAAAGAAAGAAATCCACAACAACTCAACTGTACCTCACTATAGAGAAAATGATAAGGAAAAAAAAAAAAGACATTCATTTTGTAACATTGAAACGTCATCATTGCAACTACTTCAAATAAGCTATCGTCATATGTTTTGGATCAGACACATCACAAAGATTTAGCAAGCATTTTAAACTGTCATCCTTCATGTTTCTTCTGCTGCTTCTTTTTGCAACAAAGTCTTTCAAACAATAATATATAGCTATTGGAAAAAGAACTACATCGACTGAATATAAAATGTCTGTCACCTCAGTAGATTGAGAAGCCACAAGTACACTGAGTAATATTTTGAAAAGTGTTTGTTACACAGCTATCCAAATATCCTCTGCAAAGGTTTGAGAATTGTGAGGCTTTCTGAAAAGAAAAGATAGCCACCCTATTTCAAATAAGGCTAAATAGTGTAAGTTTTAATGAATATTTTTGCTAGTTTAAATATAAGTGGAGCATAAGCAATTCAATGTTCTCTATTGTAGGACTGCTATTACAGTAGCTAGTGCAGTAATAATAAGTGGATGTAGCTACCAAATGATTGTTCTTGACAAATGAGTGTTCACAAATGAAAAATCAACTCACCTTTAGCAGTATACTGGCTACAAACTATACTACCTTCCTTATCTGAGTAGTGTTAACCCTTTCGTTCCTGAATTGTTTGGACGCGCACGGAAAAAATCTAATTTTCTACCGCGGAATAGAGCATTGCCGTTTTATTTTTTTAACTCGATGCTGGCTGGGAAAACCCCATAGCAACCATATATCACTAAATAGACCAAGAGTTTGGGATTCCCCTCATTTTTTGATTGAGAAAATTGAATAATATTTAAGCCATCTACTAATATTTCAAAAAAAAAATTTTTTTCCCCCAAAAAATCCACTTTTCCCATCAATAAAAAAATATAATATAATATAAATAATATTGTTTGATGCATTTTATACCAATATTATATTAGTTCAACAATAAAATATGTTGTTTGTTGTGTGTGGTGCTGATTGTGATCATGTAGGAGACATCTATGAGTGTCCACAAGGAACGTATGCCATCGGCCGTCGAGCTCCACTACAAAACAATTTCATATACACAAAAACACAAACAACAAAGATATTTGTAATACAAACAACAAATTATTCATGATCCTATATAATTGCAACTTTATGATTTATTGTATGCGGTTTCATACAGGATTTTTGTTTGGGGTGGGGCTCCGAGTGTACTTCGCCACACCCATTTTTTGGAACCTACACTACTTTGATGCACATCTTTGCATACGAGTCTATACTTCACACTGATGATCAGTGTTCGGTCCTATGCACTAAAGGCTCAGTTATGATAGGAACATAATGGGATACAATATCAGACTAAAAATAAATGCTTCCTAAATGTTTATTTCTATTCAACTCCCAAAATTCTAGGGGGGAACCCAGCGCTAGCCTCCCACTGTATGAACACCTGGTATGTATACTCCACACTGTACATGAGAGAAACAATCGTTGTATTGAGAAAGTGTAATTTGAAAATGAAAAGCAGTACAAGCACACACGTGGAATTCAACTTACCCGGCATGGATGGTGTCACAGACTGAACGATCCCTCCCATAGGATCCGGAACCTCCATACAATACCAAAAAAACACAAGACAACAATGACATTTGTAACATAACAGCTGGCCTCGCTGAATTGAGCCCCCCCTCCCCCGTCATTACTTTTCACTGACTTTCTTGTACCATAACCCCCCCTCCCCCCGTCATTACTTTTCACTGACATTCTTGTACCATAACCCCCCCAGCCCTAGCTGGACACCCAAATATCAGTAAGTTGAAATGAAATTCAACTTACCCGGCATGGATGATGTCACAGACCGAAAAAGACCACCGAGTTCGTTCTCTCTCAGGTTGGATCCGGAAGTGCCACATACTGTTTGTTCATGGTTGCTCTCTCTCTCTTTCCACAAATGCACGCACACACATACACACACACACATACACACACACACACACACAAGAAAAAAGAAGCTACAGGTGAATACAGATCATAAAAATAAATGTATAATTTATTATACATAAATTGACTGGTGCACACACACACACACATGAAATTCAACTTACATGGGCATAGTAGTCACAATCCAAAAAGATCCAGAGTTCCCTCCCAGGTTGTATACGGAAGTGCCACATACTGTTTGTCCACGGTTGCTCTCTCTCATTCCACAAATGCACACACACACATACACACACACACACACTAGAAAAAAGAAGTTACAGGTGAATACAGATCATAAAAATAAATGTATAATATAAATTGACTGGTGTACACACACACACATACATGAAATTCAACTTACATGGGCATAGTAGCCCCGATTGGAAAAGACCCCCCTCCCCCCCGAGTTCGTTCCCTCCCCGGTTAGATCTGGAAGCGCCAGAATAACATTTCAACTCCACGCACACACATATACATCGAGTGTGAAGCTCCACTACAACACCACAAAAACACAGACAACGACAACGACAATAACAATACATATTACAACTTTTGGGATGTTCAGGGGGGGGGGGGAGCAGCCACAAATATCAAAGTCTGTGGTCCTTCACACAAAAGATTATGGAATATCAATGGGTGTGTTGTCCTCTTTCTTCCACTCTCCCCCTACCTCATCCACCCGACTCTTTTTCTTCGGTTCCCGCCTTCTCCGACCGCGAGGACGTCCAGAACTCGGAGCAGGAGGAGCCACTTCCTCTTCTTCATCACTGGAACCTGCTGCCTATTCGTGTTTCATCATTGGAAGACTCAGGTCCGGTATCCTCTCCTTCATCACTGGAAGACTCTGCTCCTGTCGCCTCATCTGCGTAATCGGGTCGGTGACTGCATTCACATCTGGTCCTAGTAGTATATGTGGTAAAAACTTTTTTAAATTTTTTTGAAAATTTGAATTTGTTCAAAAAACCACAAGCCACTTTCAAATCTCAAAACTCAATGAAATATATATATATATATATTATAGCTAAACAGCTTACTCTATCTCAATATAGCTATAAATAAGTCCTTTCCACAACAGAAGCTTGCTATTTTTCAAGAGAAAGACAAGAGAAAGACAAGCTTACCTCGATCATCTTCTTGACTCCCATTTTCAGTATCAGAGTTGACGGGGTCTGGTCCACCAACCCTGATACAGGGCCTCCTATAGCCCTAGATGTTGTCTCCCTTCTCTCCGCTTGATCCTGAGTCGCTAGAGTCAGCATCAAGCAAGTATAAAACTTGCACCGCATTGTAATTTCTAGACGCCATCTTCCAAAAAATGACTTTGAAAAAAATTTTTTTTTGCATAGTTACCGGGGTCACACGACACGCTCACTTTTTTCCTATGATGTAATAAGCATTACCTAATACTGTACGTAATAGGGAGGTCCCCAGTTGAACTGGCGATTTTATAAAAAATGGAGAAGACAGTAAGTCCAACCGCAAAGTCTTGGTCGCGGTTGTTTCAATGTGTTATGGAAGGCTACTGAGCTCAAGCAATTTTTTGCTGCTTCAACAAAGCTCTGGAGATGACTGGATCCATAAATGAAGCTGCTGTGAAGAAGGTAACTTTTTTTAAAATTCGACGGAGAACCGACGTTTTTTTTTTTTGCCGAGGAAGAAATAAACGCAACTGCTGTGAGGTACTGTCGAAGCAGTCCTGGCTGAAAGCTATTTTAGATGCTTCTCCAATGCATTGGGCACCTGTGTATGCAATCTGAAGGTTCTAGCTATAAAGTAACTATTTAAAAAAATTCGGAGAAGTCAATCGGTCTTCACCCGCTTCAAAGCGGGATCCGGAACGAAAGGGTTAAATCTACCTACTTTCTATTCTCGGCACCTTCAAGACCGTTAGTCAGATAAATGGCGCACTAACTTCTCCATAGCTGTAGCAGCAGGTGAAGCAAACACTCACGTAATAAGCAATAATTATAAATGTGTGCTTTACTTGTGCGTGTTTTTGTGCCTTGTATGAGGTCAGGTGGAGTTATGGGCGGGGATACATTCGCCATTTTAACAAGTCATTATAGCTACAACATCCGTCCCAGTCAGCTCTCGTCGGTGGCTCCGTAGTAACCTAGCTTTGCAGTGTCTCTTACATGCCCACCACACCACTAATGTTTTTTTTTACTTTTAACTAGCTAAAACTGGTTGGTCAGTTTGTTTTAAAATCATTTGATTCTAATATTATAATATTGATAATACTTAAGGATATTCCCCAAACAGCTGGTTAGCCAGGAATTTGGACATGTTATTACATTCTATTCGTTATTATCATGATGAGTTAGATAGCATAAAAAGGCATTTTTGTTTTTGCAATTAACTATTATTGTATAACTAGTATTACTATATAGATATATAATTCTACTTGAAGATAGATTCTCAATGTAGCATAATATTATTTCCTTTGAGGTAAAATAATTTTAGTACAAACTTATGATAGAAATAAGAAATAAATGAATAGCATAAATAGTATAACAAGTAGGAATAGTAAATGTGATATAAAATGTAAATTATTAATTTATAGAACAAAATCCGTACCACAATGTTTCTTATTGTTCATTAATTTAATTTCATACCTCTCTGAAAGTTTTTAAGCGTGGTATTTGTCCTTTTAACTGTACAATTTTAAATTTATAATTTTGATGTTTTTTATCATAATTATATATTTTACTTACCCATACATTTTTTCAGCAACTTATTGACATTTAATGTTTTCCTCTAATAAACATGTTATATTTACCTGGCATTGTTGAAACCAAAAATACTTGCACTCTCCCATGAAGTCCACAAAAATCAAATCCTTTGATCCATTCCATACAAAGCTAAGTTGACAAATAATAAATGATATTTGAAAGGAAGAAACTAATGGATATAAGCTATTATTATACAAGCTCACTTGGTAAAGTATGCATTGGTGTAGAAGTTATAAGGGCTCAAAGTGGGGTGTCCAGACAGCACCTCCTGGCAATCACCTCGCGAGGTGTTATTTAAGCACCCCATTTTAACAGTTGCGATTAACTATGGAGACAATATTAGGCTTTAAACTGGGGTGTCCAGGCAGCACCTCCTATTTAACACCAAAACTAAGTTATTCAAACACCCCATTTTTAACAGTGTACCGGCTGTTGGGAATGATCCACCATTTTGAATTTATTTAGTGCCATTCACAGTAATAATAGCATAGTTAGAATCATTTGTGTCAACTTCATTATTGGTAATCCATAGTTACATAAAAAAAAGACTTTTGCAAGTATCCATACACTTTATATGACAGAGACACTAGACTTCCTTTAGAAACTTCAATATTATTGACAACTTTTGCAGCAAACATGAATACAACAATCAATACATAATTATTCACAATGAATGCATTTACACGGACAAGCCTATTAAATAATAATAGTTTAAGTTGATTGCAAAAATAAGATTTTAAAATAATATACTAATTAAAATTACTTAAGCCAAGCATAATAAATAAGGAAGTAACCTCTTACATAACAATAAAGGTACATGTCTCAGAATTAATATTCGGCTAATATTTATATTAAAAATTGACATCAAAATTCTTAGATGTGGACATGTTTAAAGCTATTTCAGATTTGCTGGATGTTCTTCCTTCTATTGCAGGGTTATATGTGGTACTGCATCTGTATCTAGTATCTCCCTCACTGAGTCCTCTTACTTCAGTGGATTCTGCAGTGCTGGTCCTAGTGAAATATGATGACCACACTCTCACAAGTGACTGAGGACCAGATCATGTCCAACTAAACCTTCCCTCACCTCTCACTGTGCAGGAGAGAGTGAGGTTAGGACTCACATCATCTGGAGATAGTATCAATGGACTGAATGGATATAACTCCAGGAGCAACACTTGGAATAATAACTAGAATATGGCAATGTTATGGTTAATACAGTTACAAAATTATAAATTTTTATGATATCATACTCAAAATATTTGACTGGAAAAGAAACAATAAGTCATGCTTTTAATTATATCACACATGCATTATAATCTAAATGACATTAATTATGTTACAACTCCAAATTTTGAGGCCCTGAATACTCAACAACAATAAACAAAAGACAACTGAGTAATTTTGTATAAATTAATATAATATATGATTGTAAATTTCATTTTTACTATTAATCTATTGCCAGTTCTTCTTGCTTACAAGGACAGAGACTTCCTTAATTAGTTCACAAATCCTCAACAGTAAACCATCTCACAACATAGAGGCACATCCCCCCTCAATATTATTATCAGTGTCGTAGGAAGAGATACTCAGGGGACTAGAGCCAGCTCCATAATTTTGAAGCACAATTTAATAAGGTGATTTCTCTCATGAACACTTTTAAAATACAAAAGACATACCCTTGGAGCCCCATTTACCGAAACATCTTCTACACCACAATTACGAACCCCTTTTTCGACATTGCCTGAAGTTTGTGTATGTGAATAATAAGACGAATTCCTTCATTAGATTAAAAGTATAATTTATTAACATCTAGCAATTTTTTTTGCATGTGACATAATCCATCGAGTATGTTTTGGTATTTACCCTGTTGTGCCCCCCCCCCCCATTAAGAAATTATTTCTACACCTGTACTCATAGATAAGGAATTATAAAGGAATATCTAGTCCTCCAAACCTATCTGCTATTCATCATTTAAGTATGTTGAATCCTCTCTTATCTGGACTTCCCTAATAAGAACAGATCTTTTAAACTTTTCTCATTTCGTAGCATAGTAGGAATGTAGCCACTAATTTAGAAAATTAAAAAATAATTGTTTATTTCAATTTAACTAGATATAAGATCTCTGTAACCACTTGGAGCGCTCTAGGCCTGGCCCCTAACCTTTTAATTAAATGTTCTATCTAATGACACAGGTAGACATTTATCCTTTCAATGGGTAAACAAATTTGAAAAAAATTTAGCTAATGCTGTAAAATATCAGTTATGACATTATAGTTAATCTCACTGCTCTTTCACCTGTTACTATTACTGCTCCTTTCTATTTCAGTTTTTGTTTCACTTTTGTAAGTAAACCAGTAATATAATTTATGCAATTGCCTTAACTTTCAATGGGTGAATTAATTTGAAACAAACTAGCTAGCTATATGCTGAAAAAACTTTGATGACCCCAAGTGAAATTCAGCTATACCATGAAATACTTATAAAGGTTAAAAATTTATGTGAATTGATAGATGATCAGTCTTTAATGGGCCAATTAATTAGCATTTCTGCAAAAAATATAAATTATGTCTCACAAGAGTTGTGTGCAGTGCACACAAATAAGGTAATGAGCAGTGCACTAGAATGAATTTTGAAGTTTCAACAGTCTAATTGAAACCATCACAGAGTGAAAAGAGTCCATTTACAACCATAACTGAATTCATAAACTTTCTTTGTAATTAGAGTTAACAAAAAATTTACAAGGCTGTAGAGGTTAACAAATTATAAATTATACACTAATTTACGATTTTGTTATGGTTGTCAATGGACATTTTTCAGGCAGTGCATGATTTGCTAATTTACTTGAATGTCAATTATTCACTCAATATAGCTATAGTTCTTTATTTTAACCTTGACCCTTAACTGGCTTTGCCTACTTAAATGGGAACCACTGCTAGTTTATTTGAAAAAAAGGTAATTTACTTCAATCACCTGGTCACCCAGCTGTGGTGTTCAAAAACCTCAGGAAGGTAGTGTCGTTGCTGACAGCCTAGTCTTCAAACAATTGAAGAGAGTTGAGGTCAGAGTCCGTTAGAGTGATTTGCACGTAAGTCAAGTTCCAAGCAATTCCAGTTGCCACCAGCCTGAGCTGTTCGGTAAAGGATGTCTCATTGTTTACCAACTTACGCCCTTGGCTATAAGGATATTTTGGTTTCAGAATACTTACTCGTTTTGCTTTGCATACATAATGATGGAAATCCTCTGTTTATACAGGTAATGAAAGTTGCTTCAAAGTGGTGTAAATACAACTGACTTCCACAATTGAAACTGGCCATGGTAATATACAGCTTATTTTTATTCATTTGCAAATTGAACGGAGTTTGTGGGTCAATGTATATGCAATAAATTTGGAGGGCAAGTGCGCTCCTGCCCCCCCCCCCCCCCCTCTTCCTTCTCCCCATAGCTAAGGTATATACTAGAATTAATTCATACGAAGCACCACACATACCGAGAATCTGTATGCAGCCCAAAAATTAAGAACTCGACAGCAGGCTCACGTTTTGTGGCTGCTTCAATTTCGGACAAATTAAAATTAACTGCAGTCTTCCACGCTAGAAGAAACTATACCTCTCACCTTGAAAGTTGACAATCAATCCAACAAAAACATTTATATAAATGCTTCAATATCAAGAGTAATGGTTTTCAACTCTGGAAATAGGCCGAACTAAAATATCTTCTAAAATTAATCTGTCAGTATCTCGCTCACGAAGTAATATACCCCCAGGCATTATAGCTCTGGTTGAAATTTTTCTCTATTATTCCTCCCAAATTGCCTGTCAGCATAACCCGTTTGCCCCATCTTCTCTATTGGATACTCTTTAGTAATCCAGGCTAGAAGTGTACTGGGCTGCAGCAAGAAAATGAAGATACCAATTGTCATTGCTCACGCGTCTCTACCGAGTGTGGATCACCACGATTGTTGATCAATTAGGATATCTCATTACGTGGCTGGACTACAATATGAAATAATTATGTGTTGTTCAGGTTAATGCTGAGATGACAAGAGGTTTATGTAAAAAAAATAAAGAATTCCGCACCTGCTATCTAAAAAACCCTTACAGAAAATTTGCAACTCACAATGTTAGTGATGTACTCTTTGAATCTAAGCCAATTCTGTCACTAACAACTATGTCATTGTTTTAATGAATGATGCTACTATTTTTGTGAGCTATATAGAGACATGTTAAGAGGTACCACCAGCTAGAGCTGAGCAACACTAACATGTATGACCATGTATGTATGACATGTCCAAAGAGAAAAATTATTTCTTAGTATTTTGTTCTCTGGAACACAGTACAAGTAGAAAAGCTAAAAAATTAGCTGTCAACGTCCTAGTATGAGTTATACTATGAATGCCGCTATTAACTCTGTCCCCCACCCCCACCCTCCCCTATTCCAACTTGCTCCTACCCATCTGAAATTTCAACTTCAGTATGGTGCTAAACACTAAATTTGGGCTTCCAATAAACTGGTGATGAGAAACTACAACAAAGCTCTTGCAGTGTTCTACTTAGCTTTCTACTGAGGTGTAGCTATGATAAAAAAAATCATACAGCTGGGTTACCTAGCTCACTATTTGTGCTGAAATGATAGTTGAATTAACCAGCTCTCACTCATAAACATAATTATAATGCTATGGTGCTTAAAACTTAATGTAGTAGATATTTTAATGGGTATGGTTAAGTTCAAGTGCCATGGGGACATTCCTATACCAAATCGTCTTCCTATGCCAGTATATGATATACCATGTTATACCTTCACTGTTATTTATAAGGTAGAAATAAGCAAGTTATATTGTACCTCATCAGCGTACCAATATGTATCTTGTACAGACATTTGCAGAGTCTAAAAATTCTTTTGAGACATCCTTGGGGTGTCACACGGTTGGTCGCAGTGACAATCTTTGAAGAGGTAGAGATTGAGTGCATTGTATAATGTACAGGACTCGTTTGACACACTAGATGTTTCCGCTGGAAACTCTGTAACCACTTTGAGCGCGCTAGGCCAGGGCCCCAACCTTTTATTTAGATGTTCTATCTAATTACACAGATAGATATTTATGCGGGAAAAAATACACCAGCTAGCTAAATGTCGATGCTTCGCTCGTTTCTGAATTTTTAGTATTTGCTACGTGGTACGATACTCACTTTAGATGTTTCAATATCTCTATACTACTGTCAAGACTTATCAAAATCTACCACCATTACAATAGCTGTATCGATTTATCCAGTTTTCAATTGACGCTTGCCAATAACTGGAATGATTGCCTTCAAACGCCAATGGCTTCGATACACGGTTAATATCTTAAAAAAACAATAACATTATGATAAACTGATAGCTAGATAAGAACTATTATCATCAATGATACAATGTGTATTTGTATTATTCCATAAGTCATAATTAACTAACCAGAAAATTGGGCACAAAATGGTTTCTTTTCGATAATAGGAAATATTGGTGCCGTCAGACGTAGCCTGATAGGGTGGCATTTTAACAAGATCTTCTTCCAGAGAAACAGCTTAATTTGTGAACATCAATCACAGCCTCATCAACAGCACAAATACTATTTCCTACGACCAGAATAGTGACGCTATATTACAGCTTCACCACTTTTTATACGCACATGCTAGCCGAACGCTAACTCCGAGTTTGCGCATTACGACAGCTCAAGTGTAACTACAAATAGAGAGTATTCTTCCTGCCTAACCATTCCAATAAAACAAATATTAAAGGACAATGTATGGAATCTTTGTACAAAAGGGAAGAGAAGCTAATCATGTGAGGGACACTCACTGTTAGTTTCAGTGTGAAACTCCAATTCAAGCACTCAATTAAATTCTTGGCATAATATAGCACAAAGACCACACACTGATACATCCCCTGAGCTATAACAAAATATCTGGTAGCTTTATTGGCTGTAATCTTTGGGAATGAACTGTGAATAGTTGATTTACTTCTAAACTACACTTCAAAGCAAGGAATATCAAGAAGTATAGAATCTATAGAAAAGTCTCCAATGGCTATAGCTACTCTTTAGAATGACTGACTGACTGACTGACTAACTGACTGACTGACTGACTGACTGACTGACTGACTGACTGACTGACTGACTGACAGACAAACTGAGTAATTGTACTATTGGGGGTGAGGATAAAGAAATTTCAATTGAACATCAGGAGTATTAGGATAGTTCCACAAACTTACAAGGAGAAATAATACTAATGGGAATATTGTACAATGGTGGACGATTATACAGTTCTTTAATGAAAGGTTGTGACTAGGTTGATATAAAGGGAGACACACAAATGTGAGGTGTAGAGAGAGATAGTCATAACATATAATTAACGTATCCAGCTTTATAGTATCTTGATTAACATAAGCATTATCATGGAAACTACTTCAATGAAAGTTGGCCTGAATAAGAAGAAACAATGGCATTGATAACGTGTTTTGAAACTTTTATTATTTAGGTAAAAACTAAGAAGATTTTTGTAAATTGATATCTTACCTTTATTTTCCTAATTAATGTATTGTATATACGAAGAGCTAATAAATGGTGTGAGTTCTAACTATCTCTATGCAAAGATTGGCACAAATAGAATTTAAAGAGTATTATCACTTTTAAACTTTGAAATTCCTATACCCTTTGTAGCAGTTTAATGTTGAAGTGCAGCAGAAATAGGAGCACAAGTTAGGAACAAGAAGAACTTGTTACATTATTATAAGACTATTAATCGAAGTAGAAGGTAGAGCATAATAGAATAAATATGTGGTACACAAAGTAGAGAGTTCAGTAATAAGCTGGTGTTTAAAACCCTTTCATTCCGGATCCCGCTTTAAAGCGGGGTGAGACCGGTTGGCTTCTCCGAATTTTTAAAAATAGTTACTTTATAGCTAGAACCTTCAGATTGCATACACAGGTGCCCAATGCATTGGAGAAGCATCTAAAATAGCTTTCAGCCAGGACTGCTTCGACAGTACCTCACAGCAGTTGCCTTTATTTCTTCCTCGGCAAAAAACAACAACATCGGTTCTCCGTCGAATTTTAAAAAAAGTTACCTTCTTCACAGCAGCTTCATTTATGGATCCAGTCATCTCCAGAGCTTTGTAGAAGCAGCGAAAAATTGCTTGAGCTCAGTAGCCTTCCATAACACATTGAAACAACCGCTTCTTTGCCGACCAAGACTTTGCGGTTTGACTTACTGTCTTCTCCATTTTTTATAAAATCGCCAGTTCAACTGGGGACCTCCCTATTACGTACAGTCTTAGGTAATGCTTATTACATCATAGGAAAAAAGTGAGCGTGTCGTGTGACCCCGGTAACTATGCAAAAAAAAATTTTTTTCAAAGTCATTTTTTGGAAGATGGCGTCTAGAAGTTACAATGCGGTGCAAGTTTTAGACTTGCTTGATGCTGACTCTAGCGACTCAGGATCAAGCGGAGAGAAGGGAGACGACATCTAGGGCTATAGGAGGCCCTGTATCAGGGTTGGTGGACCAGACCCCGTCAACTCTGATACTGAAAATGGGAGTCAAGAAGATGATCGAGGTAAGCTTGTCTTTCTCTTGTCTTTCTCTTGAAAAATAGCAAGCTTCTGTTGTGGAAAGGACTTATTTATAGCTATATTGAGATAGAGTAAGCTGTTTAGCTATAATATATATATATATATTATATTTCATTGAGTTTTGAGATTTGAAAGTGGCTTGTGGTTTTTTGAACAAATTCAAATTTTCAAAAAAATTAAAAAAAGTTTTTACCACATATACTACTAGGACCAGATGTGAATGCAGTCACCGACCCAGATTACGCAGATGAGGGGACAGGAGCAGAGTCTTCCAGTGATGAAGGAGAGGATACCGGACGACAGGAGCAGAGTCTTCCAGTAATGAAGGAGAGGATACCGGACCTGAGTCTTCCAATGATGAAACACGAATAGGCAGCAGGTTCCAGTGATGAAGAAGAGGAAGTGGCTCCTCCTGCTCCGAGTTCTGGACGTCCTCGCGGTCGGAGAAGGCGGGAACCGAAGAACAAGAGTCGGGTGGATGAGGTAGGGGGAGAGTGGAAGAAAGATGACAACACACCCATTGATATTCCATAATCTTTTGTGTAAAGGACCACAGACTTTGATATTTGTGGCTGCTCCCCCCCCCCCTCCCCCTCCCTGAACATCCCAAAAGTTGTAATATGTATTGTTATTGTCGTTGTCGTTGTCTGTGTTTTTGTGGTGTTGTAGTGGAGCTTCACACTCGATGTATATGTGTGTGCGTGGAGTTGAAATGTTATTCTGGCGCTTCCAGATCTAACCGGGGAGGGAACGAACTCGGGGGGGGGGGGTCTTTTCCAATCGGGGCTACTATGCCCATGTAAGTTGAATTTCATGTATGTGTGTGTGTGTGTACACCAGTCAATTTATATTATACATTTATTTTTATGATCTGTATTCACCTGTATCTTCTTTTTTCTAGTGTGTGTGTGTGTGTGCTTGCGTGCATTTGTGGAATGAGAGAGAGCAACCGTGGACAAACAGTATGTGGCACTTCCGTATACAACCTGGGAGGGAACTCTGGATCTTTTTGGATCGTGACTACTATGCCTATGTAAGTTGAATTTCATGTGTGTGTGTGTGTACACCAGTCAATTTATGTATAATAAATTATACATTTTATTTTTATGATCTGTATTCACCTGTAGCTTCTTTTTTCTTGTGTGTGTGTGTGCACGTGCGTGCATTGGTGGAAAGAGAGAGAGAGATCAACCATGAACAAACCGTATGTGGCACTTCCGGATCCAACCTGGGAGAGAACGAACTCGGGGGGGTCTTTTTCGGTCTGTGACATCATCCATGCTGGGTAAGTTCATTTCAACTTACTGATATTTGGGTGTCCAGTTGGGGGTGGGGGGGAGGGGGGTTATGGCACAAGAATGGCGGTGAAAAGCAATGATGGGGGGGGGGCAATTCAGCGAGGCCAGCTGTTGTGTTACAAATATCATTGTTGTCCGTGTTTTTTTGGTATTGTATGGAGTAGAGCTGGGCGATATTGAAATTTGGCTAACGATATATCGTCCCCCCAAAATATCATGATATTACTAAATATCGTCAATTCCATTTAAATTTATAGGTGTATGTAAGCAAATTTCTACTGATTATGTCATCAAATTTAAATCAATGCCAGAAAAATTAAATAGAATTAAAGAGAAAAGTTGTATACATTTTATAAGTTTTTTGATAAAAATGCCATCATGTTCATTTTGTCTGGGTTGACACATGTTCGTTTAGGTGATAGTAAATATCCTGCGGTACTAAAAGCACGCTCTGAGGAAGAGCTGGTTGCACAAACACACAAATACTTCCTAGCCAATCCACCAAGAATAGGGAAGGATGTACTTTGTATTTTCCACCATTCCAAAGGATTTTTATCCGCATCTATGGTGGGGTGCCTTAGGTAGGAATCCAGTTCCCCTTTAATTTCGTCTTCAGCAGAAAGTGATGTAGTAGATTGAACTTTGCTCTTGAAGACATCACTCAGTTTCATTTTTTTCTGAGGAACAGGAGCAGAACTGGGCGGAGTAGGCAGGCTCGACACTGAGGTGTCAGTAGATGTTGATGGCTGATTGCTGTCAGAAAGTGGTCTGCATTGTGCAGTTACTAGTTTTCCGTCTAGTATTAACTTCTCTTGAACAGCATCTTTGCTTGCCTCATTCATACATATACTGGGATTTAAATCTGGGGTCAAGGTAAGATGCTATGTTCAAAAACAAAATATTTTCTTCATCACTGTACTTCTGTTCCATGTAAACTTTCACTCTAGTCTTGATATCTTTTGTTAACCGAGTATCATCTTCCTTGTTCAAAAGAATATCACTATACAGGTGATGAAGCAGCGGCATAATAGCTGATATGGTAACATGTTTTTCTCCAGATAATAAATCGGTAAAGCTATGTAATGGACCCAGAGCAGACTTGATTGATTCCAACACTTCGATATCCTGCCAAGATGGTATCAAATGAACTGACTTTCGATCATTGCTTAGGATTTGTCTAATGGCACGTTCTTGTTCAAGAATGCGCTCAATCATCTTGATTTGAGAACCCCACCTTGTAGGACAATCCTAAATACATAAATCAAACTATTGATCATAATTAAAAACTGAGTCTCTAAATTAAAATAAATGGGGTTGTTTAAGTAAGCATCTTTTTAATGAACAATTATGATGTCAGTGCTATTTTTTGCTATTCTATTTGCAGGTTATTCAGTGTCGTCATCATAGGACTGGAAAGCAGAGTTTCTTAAATACTACACATATATATTAAAAAGAATTTTTTTTATTCCAAATTTCAGTACTTTTATTAGAGCAGTCACATACATGCAGTATTTAAACTATTTGTATACTTACAGTAATCAAGGTATGCTTTGGAATACTTAGCTGTTCTTGGGCCAGCGCTAGCTCACGACGCTTATACCAGCTGTGAGAGAAGCAACACACCAACTTCTTACAGACACCAATAGCCCTTTTAACACGGTCATCATTCTTGGTAGAATTGGTCACTGCAAGATGTAGATTGTGTCCAAAGCAAGAAATACGCCTCCGTTCCAAAATTTGACAAGCTGATATCATATTAGTACCATTGTCGGTTGTTATTGCAACTAGAGAACTCTTTTTAAGCTTGCATTGATCCAAAGATTGTGCCAAAGTGTCTGCAATATTCCTTCCAGTGTGATCTTCAGGAATAAACATAACTTGTAAACATTTTGATTCCAGGTCCCAGTCTGGAGTAATAAAGTGCACTGTCAATCAAATATACGGCTCCATAGTGCTACTGCTCCATAGATCAGTGGTAGCACCAAAAAACTCCACCTTGTTAAGTTGACCCACAACTAAATCTTTAATCTTTGAGTACAACTGAGGTATAGCTACCTGTGAAAAATACTTTCTTCCAGGTAACTCATATCTAGAATCCAAAACTTTGTCTAGCTTCTTGAAACCATCCTTCTCTACAGAATAAAAAGGCTGCATATCCTTAGCTAGCCAGTAGGTCACAGCATCTGTGACTGTGCGCCATCTATTACCTGAGCGAGGGTACTTCGCCATCTCAGAGAGGCTTCGTTGATTCGAAGTAGTTGCCTTTGATGATGACGCTACTCCACCAGCACTTTTCTTACTTCTAGGCTCTTGTACTGCCGCGAACTCCGCCGGGTGGTGATGTCGAAGATGCGAAAAAAGATTGGAAGTATTTCCACCCTTGCAGCACACCGACCGTTTCACTTCATTCTTCCAACAAAGTCGACAAATAGGAGACTCCGATTCGCTAGGATGTTCATTCAAAAATCCGAAGTAGTTCCAGACGACCGATTTAGTAGGGCCCTTTCTGGCCTTCAGCTCCTGCTCGAAGTCGAATCCCTCAGCCATTTTTTGCTCGAACTAGCTAAAAGGCAGCTGCTATTGCACGTGACTCGCTCGCGCGTCTAAACCGCATTTTACAGAGTCGGACCGTTTTTCGATATTTCGGTATAAAGAATCGCCTCGATATCGATAACGGTATTACGATATTTACCGGTATGATCCTGAATATCGATATACCGCCCAGCTCTAGTATGGAGGTTCCGGATCCTAACCTGGGAGGGATCGTTCAGTATGTGACACGTAGAATTCCATGTGTGTGCTTGTACGGCTTTTCATTTTCAAATTACACTTTCTCAATACAACGGTGATTGTTTATCTCATGGACAGTGTGGAGTATACATACCAGGGGTTCATACAGTGGGAGGCTAGCCCTGGGATCCCCACCTAGAATTTTGGGAGTTGAATAGAAATAACAGTTTGGAAGCATTTATTTTTGGTCTGATATTGTATCCCATTATGTTCCTATCATTACTGAGCCGTTTAGAGCATAGGATCGAACACTGATCATCAGTGTGAAGTATAGACTCTTATGCAAATATGTGACCGGTTTTGGGAAAATCGGCCTAAACGCGGCATCTAAAGTTTTCTAATTTTATTCTACCAGTAGGCTGCACGGGGCCTTGGGATGCCGTCCTCCTAATTTGGAAGCTGTAGCACAAGCCGTCTTCGCCCTATGCACTACAACACTTCAGTATTGTTGCTAAACTTATTATTGCTTATTTCGAAAAAACGCCGGATAAAGGCGTTGCTAAGGTCAGGGGGCGTGTCTTGTGTCCGTATACTATTACTGCGTGTCTCCTGGACACTATGGAATAAACCGGTTACAGGCGGATTGAAAGAAGTCTTAAAGGCTTAATGCAGGGCTCCTTAAGAAACTATGATGGCGAGAATTGTGTGAGTACGTGAATTATGTAGAATAGTAAGTGAATTAGTTAGCTACAGTTTTTTCCCCGCTGTTAGTGAAAAGCCCGCCAATAATTTCTTAGCAACTCTCCGTACACGAGTCCAACCCGGCTAGTGTTTCTAGCCTCCTAGCGAGAGTTCTAGAGCACGGCCAGAGATTACAACTGCGTCATAAGCTAGAGCTAACTGGTGTCTATCCATTTCTGCCATAAAAATTTTTTCGAAAAAAATCGACCCATAAGGCTTTACCACGGGATACTGAAAAAAATTGTTTGCCGCGTTTAGGCCGATTTTCCCAAAACCGGTCACATATGTGCATCAAAGTAGTGTAGGTTCCAAAAAATGAGTGTGGCGAAGTACACTCGGAGCCCCCCCCCCCTCCTCCCCCCCAAACAAAAATCCTGTCTGAAACCGCATACAATACATCATAAAGTTGCAATTATATAGGAGCATGAATAATTTGTTGTTTGTATTACAAATATCTTTGTTGTCTGTGTTTTTGTGTATATGAAATTGTTTTGTAGTGGAGCTTGACGTCCGATGGCATATGTTCCTTGTGGACACTCATAGATGTCTCCTACATGATCACAATCAGCACCACACACAACAAACAACATATTTTATTGTTGAACTAATATAATATTGGTATATAATGCATCAAACAATATTATTTCTATTTTATTTTATTTTTTTATTGATGGGAAAAGTAAATTTTTTGGGGGAAAAAATTTTTTTTTTGAAGTATTAGTAGATGGCCTAAATATTATTCAATTTTCTCAATCAAAAAATGAGTGGAATCCCAAACTCTTGGTCTATTTAGTGATATATGGTTGCTATGGGGTTTTCCCAGCCAGCATCGAGTTAAAAAAATATAACGGTAATACTCTATTCCGTGGTCGACGATTACATTTTTTCCGCGCGTCCAAATTAATACTGCGTCTTTTATGATACACATAATGACACGATAATGTCTACGTACTTTATTGCAAGTTATATTAATATGTCACATCAAATAAATCGTTAGAACTTTAATGCATTGTTGTGTACTCAATGATAATAATAAGACTCACTTGATGTGACTAGTGTCCTTAGTGATGATTTTGTATTAGTATTTGTTACACAGCTGTAAAACTCTCTGTTCTTTGCTACAAAGTGATCTATAGTAACATTAGCTGATATAAAATAAGTGTGGCGATACTCCATTCAGAAAGTTGTGATCCAGATCTAAAGTAGTATTGATAAAAGTTAGTAATTCCACATTCTGTGACTTGCAATTTAGTGTAACTTTAGCATTGTAAAGAACTTTGACCAAGTGATGTTGATATTGTTGAGGGATTTCATTGACTTCTACCCCTAAATTACCTGTTTCAAAAAAAGTTATAATATTCAGTCACTGCAAAATATTTTTAATAACTGATACAATTAAGTTTTTAAAAAAATTATCTTTATTTATTGAATACCTTACAAACTGGTATTACTTTGTAACTATTTCATATATTATTTGCCAATAATAATAATAATATTGTTATTGAAGATACAACTATTTAATTTCATTGTCACTTACCCTCAGCCATATTTAGATTAAGAATGTATATAAACAAAATGATCTCCATTTTGCTACCACACTTTTGTATCACGACATAAACGCTACTACTACTCACGCTAAGTTAAAGCCGCTAAGTGGGTGTGGCCAAGCTAGCTTACCGCTCATTGTGCCAATGTTCTGCGATGCCACGTGTAGATAAGCTAAATGCTAGCTATGTATGTACTAGTGTGCTTCAGCACTAGTCAGAACGATTCATTGCGCTGGCCACTCTGCGGGAGTCACACCAACGAAACGCGTATTACTTAGTTTAGGTTTCTGGGGTTTTTTTTGTTTTTGTTTTTTGTTGTTCTTTTTTGTTTTTTTTTGTTTTTTGTTTTTGTTTTTGTTATTGTTGTTGTTTTCTTGCACATTGTGAATGATCGGAGTAACGATGTTTTGTCTGGGGATATAGCCACACAAATTTTGTTCTTGAGGAATGTGGAAGTGGTGAGTGCCCCACCTCACTTATACCTGAATCAAATTAGCCATGACTGCTACACTTGCATTGAAAGAGTGGATGAGACTATTACAGGAATTTCTATTTGTGGTTGAGGAGAGCTCTTCCAGGTAATTTGCTAACGGTAGACCGCCGCAATATATGTGCGGCAGAACAAATTGTGTATGGCCATGTCCCCAGACCCATTCCCAGCGAAGCGGTTCGGTGAAGGGTCTAGTGGTCTAGACTTGTTTTACTTTTAGGTCCTATATGCCACGACACTCACACTGTGCGCCTCACGTATACCACGCGATGCGAACAAACTGCGCGAATGCGGAGATCGCAAGTATTCTCCTGGTTCACCTTAGTTACCGTTGTTGAAGTGTTGAGATTTCGTTATATTTAAACTATACAAATAGCAGGAAACTATTTGTATAGCAATTGAATTGGTGTATTGAAAAATAATGCTAAGTGTAACCAATAGAGTAGTGTTTGAAACTTTGTTCAAGAATGAATCTTTTGCTGGAGATATCCCAAAGTATGGATGTAAATCTCTACTTAAATGTCAATGAAATATAGGAAATATTTCATTGGTTGTCATGTGAGGTCTCAGTTTCAATGGCTATCCAGCAGACTGGGCATTCCACCAAAACTATAGTGGATTGGTACTATTTCCGCAGACCTATAAGGCCATAGTTCCTAACAGTGTTGTAACTATTACATCAGCAAAACCAATACTATAACCAATTACGTAGCTAGAAAAAGTAATCATTACTATTATTAATTGAGGGTACCTCAAGAAACTACAATTAGAACAATTACTTTTCTATTATTTATTGTACAACAAAGTCGTATTTAAACGAGGAGATCTTGTATAAAAAGGCCTAGCAGGGAAAGGAGGCAGGAAATATAAGTGAGGTAGATACAACAAATTAGCTGTAGGAGGAAGAGGAACCAACGCTTCTTTATGATAGAAATGCCAGATATATCAGGAGTTACACTATACTACCAATATTTCAGCAGTACATTTTGTTGAGCACTGCAGTTATATTAGATGAGTCAAGGTCATGCTCAACCCTCTCTTCTCTGGGAATGAGCCACCAGACATCCATCAACTTGTGAATCCAACCAATCGAGCACACACTCAGACCACAGAAGGAAAATCGTCCCAAAATAAAATTGATGATTAAAAAAAGGAGTGTTATTGATACTAGTGAAGAATTATTTGATACATACTTAGCTACACGAGCACTTGCAGAGGAAGAAATTTAAGGATGATCCAATCTTAACAATTTAAGAGCATAAAACTAACAAGCACTTTAGATTCGTTATTTCATCAACATTATCATTTTAGTTTGTACTAGTGATGTGCTCTAAGCACAAAATAGCGAAGCAAGCGATGCATGTTCCCTGTAATTGCAGCTATTCCATGCATGCTTGGTGTAGCTACAAAATACTGTCAGATTCTTTACTTTGCTACCTGTTTTTGTTTCGGTTTAGCTCTCCTCCTCCTTGCCCTGTCTTTTTCATTTCTTATCGCTCTCCTTACTAATTTGTCTTCAGGAGTTCTAACGCCCTCAAAGCTTTTGACCGAATGTTTCTAACGTTTTTGTCTATTGGGCATCGCTACTTCGTACGGCGGGTAAACAAAACCAAATGTTGCTAAGAAGGTTACCCGGCCCGCGCTAGCGCGTAGGAGAAAGGGTACACACGTACGCCCACGCAAGAACAAAAACAATTTCTAGACCTACCTAGTGGTGCGCTCGAATAGCGCAAAATAGCGAAGCGAACAATGCATGTTCCCCGTAATTGCAGCTATTGCATGCATGCTTGGTGTGGCTACAAAATACTGTCAAAGTGAGAAAACAATAGTGGAAGCTTTTTTGTATGATGAAGGCTCCTGGTACCGTAATCCTCAGGAATAGTCTAATAAATAAATTAGGAACATTTAATGGCTTTTCAAAAAGAAGGATTCTTTACTTTGCTACCTGTTTCTGTTCAGTTTTAGCTCTCCTCCTCCTTGCCCTGTCTTTTTCATTTCTTATCTCTCTCCTTACTAATTTTTCTTCTGGAGTTTCTAACGCCCTCAAAGCTCTTGACCAAGCGTTTCTAACGTTTTGTTTACTGGGCATCGCTAATTCGTACGGCGGGTAAACAAAACAAAATATTGCTAAGAAGATTACCCCGCCCGCGCAAGCGCGTAGGAGAAAGGGAACGTTTTGTCTACTGGGCACGGGCGGGCATCGCTACTAAGAAGGTTACCCGGCCCGCGCAAGCGCGTAGGTGAAAGGGTACACACGTACGCCCACGCAAGAACAAAAGCAATTTCTAGACCTAAATATATATATATATCGCGAACTCATTAGAGTCAGCTCCACTCGCTTCGCTCGCTTCGCTGAACTAGTGATGTGCTTGAGCACAATGGCGAGCGAGCCTAAAGACTATACTATTTTTATATGAATGATTTGGACTTCTAACACTGAAGCTACTGAAAAATAAGGTCCAGTTTTTAAATTTCGCATACACGGTAAAGGGATTTCAGGACAACTCTCTGCAACTGCTTGAATTGAATTACCTATCCAGAGCTGCTTGAGGCGAGCTAACTCAGGCAATATCTACTCCTAGTAGTTACTGGATATTCTAATGTATTAAAAAATTGTGCTTGAAGAATTGCTACCCTTTTGCAGTCATTCTACCAAAACTGTTGATTCATTTAGCTGGCTAGAATAGACAAGTAAGGTGCAGGTTTGAAGCCAAACTAGTCCTTATATAAAAAAAACTATACACCGTTGTGAACCATTTTAGTGGACGTAATGAAAGTCATACCTTCAATTAAAGTGTGTAATGTTTTTGTTACAATTCCTTTGGTAGATAGCCAACTGTATATTACTGATACAATAATAACAATTGAATTTGTGGGTAATTTACTAGTAAATGCAATAAGCATTAGATATGATTTTGGTCTCTTTTATGGTATAGGGATATGCCCAGAAAGTTTATATTTATTTAATAGTAGCTAGGCTACTGGAGCACGCCAAGTGTGTAAACTTTTAAGACAGAAGATAGTATAATTTAATAACCATAAAATCTCGGTCTGGTGGACCTTCTAGTGGCTATACCTAATGAGATGAATGACCTAAAACACAAACAATGTCATATATATGCTAGAAGTGAAGGTGACAATTGCTGATTCTCAAGCCTGCTCGAGCAAGCAAAAGCAAGCTCAAGCTGGAATGAGTAAACAACTACATGATCACACACAAACAGACTATAGACAAGATGTAACAAAAATAAAAAAGATTTACTGATACACACTGAGAGCACATGAACAGGTCCTTCTGGCGCCTTCCTCAGCTTCGTCAGGCGCCAGAAGGACCTGTTCATGTGCTCTCAGTGTGTATCAATAAATCTTTTTTATTTTTTGTTACATCTTGTCTATAGTCTGTTTGTGTGTGATCATGTAGTTGTTTACTCATTCCAGCTTGAGCTTGCTTTTGCTTGCTCGAGCAGGCTTGAGAATCAGCAATTGTCACCTTCACTTCTAGCATATATATGACATTGTTTGTGTTTTAGGTCATTCATCTCATTAGGTATAGCCACTAGAAGGTCCACCAGACCGAGATTTTATGGTTATTAAATTATACTATCTTCTGTCTTAAAAGTTTACACACTTGGCGTGCTCCAGTAGCCTAGCTACTATTAAATAAATAAGAGCTTTAATCTTTGTAAGAGATCCATTTAAATTTGTTCATGTGCACTGTAATAATGCAACTGAGCAACCTTGAATGTTAATCATTTGTGATTATAGTACACTGAAACTTTCTCAACTAAAGGGATCTGGAAAAAAGCAAAGAAAAAAATGAAAAATCTTGGTTGTCGCTAGGAATTGAACCAGGGGCCACTGCCAGTGCTCTAACCACTGACTTCCAAGACTTTCACATTTTTCCTTTATACTGTTGAGTAGTACTGTGGGGCGGTAGAGTAAGGCGCGAGGTATACTCACGGTAAGGGAAACTTGCTGGCCGCGAAGTATGATATCCGGTTAGGCTAGCAAGTGGTAAGCTGCCACCAGAGTTCTCCCTCCCTTGACCGAGTTTTAAATCGGCGTATAAAGATAGGGAATATGGGTGAACTGGTGATACGCATGCGTGGTTGGGCTTATATAATGTTCCGAGAACCACGCATGCGCAAAACAATGAAGGATGGTCTACCGGAAGTCCGGGGCACAACGACTAAATAAGACTTACAATAATTACGCATGCATACACTAATATCACTGTGCTGACAAAATAAGATAGCTAATGACACACACACACATGTTCTGTCTTGATCTTCTTTCTTCTTCACTTTCTTCTCCACTTTCACTCTGCTCTCGTCTCTCCTCTCGTGGGCACACCCACAAGTACCGCTTGCTGCAGTCTCATCAGAACACCTTTTTGGTGTCGGTGATCATCTATGTATATGCACAATTATTTTCCTGCAAAAGCTATTAAACAATTTCATGTGCTTTCTATTGGACATACTTCTAGAAGTTAGTAAAAGACTTATTACGGACTCCAACTACCTGATTAAGGCACTAATGGTGGTTACTGCAGATATTGCGGTCTCTATATCACAGGCTATCATTTTAAACTCACCCGAAAATTTTTAGGAAGCAGGGGAAAAAAAGCTATGCAGGTAGCTATTGTACAGTGCCGCTTTCTATTAGGTACTGGGCGGTTCTGTCCCCTTAAATTATTTTAACAATGGTAAAACGTGACAAAATATTCAATCATTACAAAATAATTTATAAGTGGTTCAATTAAGTATTTTAAAAAAAAAATTTTTTTTATTGAATACCTTACAAACAGGTATTACATAGTTTTTATTTAATATATTTGCCAACAATAATATAATAATAATAATAAGAAGAATAAAACTAATAATTAGTATTACTATTTATAATTATTATTATTAAAGATGTGACAATTTAATATTAATGTCACTTAAAAATGTATAGAAATAACAAAAGGATCTCTATTTTGTTACCACACTTTTTATCACAAGATTAACGCTACCGCTACTCACGCTAAGTTAAAGCCGCTGAGTGGGTGTGGCCCTGCTAGCTTGTCCCCATCAATGTTCAGCGATGCCTTGTGTAAATACGCTAAAGGTTAGCTACGCTGTAGTAATGTGCTTCAGCACTCATTTGAGCGAGCCATTGCCACAGTAATTAACAAAACATTTTCAATTTGACTAAATCATTTTTTTCCAGTAATTATAGCTTGTGAAGTATAAACTAGTCATTCAGATTACTAATTAACAAAAAAAAGGTGCAATTTGTTGTGTTTTTTTATTATGTAGTTACTTAAACAATAACAACAATATTGAATTTTGTGGATAATGTACTAGTAAATGCAATAAGCATTATGATTTTGATCCCTTTTATGGTATAGGGACATGTCTAGAAAGTTTACATTAATAAAGCTTTAATCAGCTTAAGAGATCCATTGTAATAATGCAAATGAACAACCTTGAATGTTAATTCATCAAGTACATTTGTCATCATCTATGAATAATGCACAATTATTTTCCTGCAAAAGCTATTAAACAATATGTTCTTTCTATTGGATATACTTCTAGAAGATTAGTAAAAGAGTTGTTACTGACTCCAACTTCCTGATTTGGGTCCTAATGGAGCCTACTGTAGATATTACAGTCCTTTGTCGGTAGCTATATTATTTTAAACTCAGCAGAAAAAATTGAGAAAGCTGAAAAAAAAATCAGATAAGCACCATATTATTGTTACAGTGCCGCTTTGTATTGGCTACTGAGCCGCTTTGTATTGGCTACTACATGAGCGTTTTCAATCGGAGCAAATTCTATTATCAATGGTGAAACATGACAAAATATTCAATCATTACAAAAAGTATAATAACTGATTCAATTAATTATTTTAAAATTATTTTTTTTTATATCTTAAAAACTGGTATTACTTATTATTTAATATATTTGCCAATAATAGTGATAAGTTTTATTATTATTAATAATATTATTATTGTTATTATTATTATTATTATTATTATTATTATTAATAATAATAATATTATTATTATTATTAAAAATAGAACTATTTAATTTTAATGTCACTTACCCTTAGCCATATTAAGAATGTATATAAACAACATTATAATATCCATTTTTGTTAACCCACTTTTAACACGAGATAATAGATAAACGCTACTACTACTCAAGCCGCTGGGTGGGTGTGGCGGTGCTGTGGCGGTGCTAGCTTGCCACACATCAATGTTCAGCGATGCCTCGTGAAATATTATGCTAAAGGTTAGCTATGCACTAGTAATGTGCTTCTGGCACATTATGAGTGAGCCATTGCCCACAGCAATTCATAAAACATTTTAAATTTGATTGAATAATTTTTTTCTTAATTTTCCCACTAATAGTCCAGTAGACAACTTGTGAACCTAGAAATGTCCATTCCAATGAAATTTTTTTGCTGATTTATACTTATATGGGATCCTAGAACAAATTCAGCCTGGTTGCCCAGGTGGCAACCTTGGGCAACTCCTGAAATTTTTGTGGATGCTGACGATAATTTGAAAATTTTGCTTTCAAACAGTTTGTCATAAAATGAAATGGAATGGCTCTTTTATAGGGTTTTTGGGTATGTAGAATCCATTTCTGACATTATTTTTGGGATTCAATGTAAAGGTAAGGTGCTAAACAGGTTTTCTGCCAAAAAAAACACCCTGCATTCCAGCACTTTGTGAATTTGGTAGTGGTTAGCAACAGTAATTAACCCTGCAGCTGGAAATTTCTTGCAGCTGGAGTCACCTACAGTTGGAAAATTTAGAGATGGCTGATGTTGGGCTTAATGACAGATGTCTTCTCCCAAGCTGTAGCAGTACTAGTTCTGGGTCACTCAAAACCTTCAAGATTCAAGCTTTCAAGAAACTCCTTGAATGTGCAGTTGAGAGAGGTGATGATGAGACTCTTGATAAATTACAAACTATTTTTAACTCTCATGGAGAACAGGCAACAGTTGTACTTCATAAAAGTTGCTACTGTTCCTATACCTCGAAAGAACATGTCAAGAAGTTTGTTTTGAAGAGGAAGGCTGAGTCAGTCAGCAGTGATGAGCCACCTACTGCCAGAATCAGAAGGTCACAAGTGAAAGAGTTTGACTTCAAGAAGCAATGCCTATTTTGTGCGGAGCCATGTGAGCCTGTCAACCCTAAACACCCTGATAGATGGGACCGTGTAGTACAGTGCGAAAGAAAGGGAATCAAAGGTGCTCCGGCATTCAAGCAAGTTGTATTGCAATGTTGTGATGACAGAATTGATGCATGGAGTAGGGAAGTTTCTATGCGCTGTCATGGTGTGCATGATTTAGCTGCAGCAGAGGCGCAGTACCATTTTCGCTGCTATGATAACTTCAGGAAGATCTCCTCTAGTGATAGTGAGCAGGGTTTAGCAGTCGATGATAGAGCTATGAAAGAGCTTGTTGACGAAATGTATATTCATCGCAGGCTGTGTACTTGGACGTCCATTGAGCTGCATGAAAAATATGTGAGTTATGGTGGTGAGCTCACACGAAAGCAGATGTTCTCCAAGCTTGCCATGCATTTGGGTGACAATGTAGTGGTACTTAGCATTGATGGTTGCGCATCAATAATTGGATTCCGGGGGTTCGTTGGCAAAATCTTGAAAGTAGCAAAAGTGGACACTGATGATGAGGATGCAGAGGATGCTTTGGCCCGAAAAATCTTAGCTGAGTCACGTGATATTCCATTTACCAAATCAAAATATGATCTTGGTAATTTTACTCATGCCAAAGCCAAGGAACACACTAGTGCTACTCTGCTTAGGTTTATCTCAAAGCTCGTATCAACTGGCGAGGTCACAAAGGCATCACTGAGCCTATCACAATCCATACAGCAACACATCACAAATGCATGCAATCAAACAACGCTTGGGTTGGGAGTTAAGCTCCACCACAAATTTGGTAGCAGATATATCATTGATACTTTGCATGAACATGGATACATTGCATCGTATGATGAAGTACGGCGATTCCGGAAGTCAGCAGCAAAGTATGTCAGTGAGAATGCTCTTATGCTGCATCAGATGATGGGGTTCACAAAGAGTGCCGGACTTGTGTTTGGTTGGTATGACAACTTTGACCTTATGGTGTCAACTCCAAATGGTTGTCGTGAAACTCATGCCATGGCAACTGAATTTCAGATGCACCCAGCTGGAATCATTGAGCCAAGGAGCATCTCACATGCACATCTTACTGCAACTGCTGCGGTGAAGAGGGATGCTACAACCCATACTCCAAGAGAGTCACCACACAGGAAGCAGATCAAGAGATTGAGGAAGTTGATGAACAGGATTATGAGGATGTTGAGGGTGTTGAGGATATTGAAGAACAGGATTATGAGGATGTTGAGGGTGTGGAGGATATTGAAGAACCGGATGAGGAAGATGAGGATGATTTTGAAACAGAGTACTTTTCATGACAATGTCATTTTATGAACAAAGTCATGATAATAATTAGTAAAAATTTGTGTCAAGTGGACTCATAACACCTTACCTTTACATTGAATCCCAAAAATAATGTCAGAAATGAATTCTACATACCCAAAAACCCTATAAAAGAGCTATTCCATTTCATTTTGTGACAAACTGTTCAAAAGCAAAAATTTCAAATTATCGTCAGCACCCGCACATTTTTCAGGAGTTGCCCAAGGTTGCCACCTGGGCAACCAGGCTGAATTTGTTCTAAGATCACATATAAGTACAAATCAGCAAAAAAAATTCATTGGAATGGACATTTCTAGGTTCATATATTAGCCCTATAGGGGTGTCTACTGGACTACTAATGGCAGCTTGTGTAGTACAAACAAGTCATTCTGATTATAAATTAACAAAAAAAAACAAAAACGGGCGAGTTTGCTTTGTCTTAGTTTTAAATATGTAAGGGAAAAGGTTTTATCATCACTTGGCCCAACTTTTTGACTAGGAAAAAAGTATTTATACCACACTTTTTTAGCTTAGCCCTCATATAAAAATGTTGTAGTAGCTATATGATGTAAAAGTTTAAAAAGTAATCAAGTAAATAGCTATTGGTAAAAAGAATAGACATGAGGAGCCTAAATCATTTCTATAATCATAGGTCAGTGCATTATTGGCAGATGTTAATTTAGCTGCTACAAAGTTATAACCAATATAGATCACATTCACCATTTTATATAATCTATGCTTCCCTGGATTTGTGGTTGCATCTGGAGTGCAATTAGTAGTGTTCCTGATTTCGTGATAATCCAGTTTAATTTGGGATAGACTAACTTACAAATCTCATTTGGTGACATGATAATGTATCAACTAATAAATTTTATGAAATATTGGTCCATTTTGAGCTTCCTGATCTTTTTTCTTCCTTCTAAGGACAAATAATTTTAATATGACAAAGTAATATGGATGCAAATGTGTTAGGATGGTTGATTGTACAATTTACAAGATACCCTATAATAGTTGCTGACATTAGCAATTAAGGTACTATATGTTTTCTGAAAGGTAGTAGTAATAATTTATTCATTAATTAATTTAAGATCAAATTTTGTTTAATGGACATGACATTCATGATCTGTCCCAAGTCACCTTCCATTTCTAAATCCTGCCTGAGGGCCTTCAATTTTTTTTAAATTGCCTTTTTAGAATGCTGTTATTTCTAGTTACTACATGAATTTTGCTGTTGCCATTTGTTATTTTTTAAACAAAAATTTTCATAGCGCAATTAAGTTATCAAATAAAACCAATGAATTTCTATAGCACTTTGAATGTTTTTCTCACGTGAGAAATATTCTTCAACAAACAACACTTAGGAGTCTAGCTACCAAGTTGCACTTTTCCCTTTGTTTTTGGTTAGATTATACAAGCAGACTGGTTTGTTTTACGAGCTTGGTCAAGTGAACTGTCTGGGTCAAATACTGGTGGTAACTCTGATTCAAGAAGCAATATACAGTGATGCTAACTGGACCATAAGGATGCTCATTAGAATACAGTGATGCTAACTGGACCAGAAGGATGCTCATTAGAAGTTCGTGATAGAGTCTGTCCAGGCACATTTGTCTCGATATCTGTACCAGAAGAACGCCTGTTCTGCTTCATTGAAGTAGATGACATGACTTTTGTCTGCAGAGTTATAATAGTAGTTGAACCAAAGTAATGGTTGTCCTGCTTTATAAAAGCAGAGGACTCTGGTTTATCTGGTAGATAAACCATGTTCAACATCTACTTTATTTATGGTCTTCATATTTGACTACTGTATTTTTTAGAAACAATATAACTAAGTATTTGGAATGATAGCTAGGAAAGCTAACACAATAAATAATATACTGTTGTTCACTAGATCAGTTATGATAGGTTTATGGCCTGCCATTTATTATTTTTACCTTTGTCATTAGATAATCCCTACCAGGCTAGAAAATTTATATTCCTAAATACACCTTTCCTCTGCTTTCATTTACCTCTTGCATTGAGACAATTCTATGGCACTTAATTCATAATGCAGCCCATCCCTAGATTTTTGCTATTCCCTAATTTAAAGGGCTATCACACAGGAATAACAAAATAAAGCAGCTACTTAATCAATTCTATACTAACCAAACTTTATTTCATTATTTACTTATTAATTAATTTATTTATTTATTTTTATTATTAATTATTTTATTATTTATTATTATTATATATTATAATATATGAGTCAGAGTGTGATATGGAGAAATATTTCATGAGCGGGCTAATTAATTTTCACGAGCCAGTGGCAGTGAAAGTAAACCCTAAGAGTGAAATATCTAGCCATATCACTCTGACAGAGTGTACTAAGTGGCTTTTTCTACCCTAGATATCTTCACTGCAGTAGTTTGTACTATGACTGGTAACTCATAGTAGTGTAAAGTTGGCTATAAGGGTTCCCCATACCCCCAGCTGATACTTGAACAGCTGCTCTAACCTGATTGGGTGGGTATTTATTCATTCTGTTTTATATTATATTCTGTTATTATATTTATAAACCACACTCATAGGTTCAGTAAACTTTTTGTAATAGCTTATAGCTACATATTAACATTTTGCCTTCCAAAGTACCTACATGTAAAGACGGTTGGATTAAATCTCAAACATATAATTTTGGTAAATAAGACCCCACAGGCATAAACAAAAAGTTTATTCCCCAAGTTCTACATGTTGTTGTTTATGTTTGTGCTGATTTTGCTATCATGTTCTTTGAAAATACATTCACTTTTGCTATTTGGGTTTGAATGAACAACCTAAAAACCCCCATGATGGCACCAAACAAATCATGCTGGAAGATAATTTGCAACATGTGTTACATAGCTGATACACTGGGTGTAGATAGTACTGTGACATTTGAAATCTAATGCAAACACAAAAATGAAGACTGTAACCTATGTTAGATTATGAATTAAGAAACATTGTGATGAGCCAGTGTGGTAAGTACTATGTAATAGTTAGAGCATAAGCGCTTAGGTACTAGTGGATTTAGTGCACTGAAGCCCAAGAGCCATCCTTATTATCAGAAACATGACCAATTCTGTTGATTTACCACAAAAAAAAGACATACTGTACTTAGTATTAATGTCAAATAAAGTACTTGAAATTCATTTGTCATGTTTAAGCCCATAAAAGAATACTTAACTTTAAAATAATAATGATTTAAAAGTTCATAATGGTATCATAACAATTGCAATCCTGGAAAGGCAGCTACACTTTTGTAAATGAGACAGAGTAGATTAGCTTAATATTCTCTGGCAAGTCATTGGAGGAATATAGTTTAGCCATGTGTGATAATTTTGTTCCCTCTCAGCATCTTCCTCTTATTCTTCTGGTGGCTGGGTACCTGGAGTTGTAATTTCATACTCTATTCTACTCTTCATAGTCATTCTAACTTTGCCGATGCCTTCCCCAATAATTTAATAACTCTCCCGTGCAGTGTTGCATTAAATTGAGTTCGAGCCACTCCGCGGGCTGTCGCTGATTCTGTAAGTGGAGGGTGTATATAAGCAGAAACCTCTGCTATTCCCTCCGCCTGATATAAAATAACTTCATGACGGCTTGTGAGAATGTGTTTATCGATCCATATTTCCGTATCCACTTTTAAAAACGTACCTGCATCTAAATAATTACAGAAGCTCTCAAACGACTTGCTTAGCTATAACTACTTGCCAGGTCTAAAGATTACCCCGAACTTACAGTCCAAAACAATTGGATCGTCGGTAGGTGACAAATTGCTAGAACACGGGGCCACAAAATGTTTAAAAGCCATATTGCAGAAAGTTCTTTACAAAGTCAAATAAATTATTTTCTCCCAGTCAAATAAAGAGATTTAATGGAGTACGAAGTCTAACTTACGTACCTGATTTCCGGATTCCATTCATAACGCTATACTGCATTGAATTTACTTTCATTTACCCCCAGGATAACTGCAACATTTTTTATAATTCTTTTTTATTAGGTATAACTTAGGAATTTTTTTAGTAATGTTTTGAGCAACTAAACTGCAGCTCTAGCAAAGAGGGTGCTACTTAATTTGATATAGATAGCTATGCCCTCAGTACTTCATTATTAAAACATATCTAACATTAATTAACTGGGGTTTTATGAATTGAATACCAAATTTCAAATAACTCAGGCAAATAACTTTCATATATTATGCGTAGAAACTATTTTAGATGGAGCTACAATGACTACCACTAGATCATTATATATTAGAGTATAATCTTAGCAATTGTGCTAAATTTTACACTTCACAAAATTCTATCATTTACAAGCCTCAAGATCATTTTTGTTACCCTCACCAATCCCAAAGTTATGGTTGATCATGATTTTAAGTCAACTACAATCTAAAGCTAAAGGACTGTATATTCAGCTTGCACTAATGAAAGTAAGTGTGCATATAGTGCACAAATAAACTTCTAGCTACATGAATTAAATTTGAAGCATTCACAAGAAATACAAATGGTGTTAATAAAATTTAAAATCTCTTTTCAGGGAGTAATAGTTAACTTGTAATGAAGTGTCAATGTATTTCCCTCCATTTGACTTAACTAACTTATATTTATAAGTAAATACTACTATACTAGAATCTTCACTTGTACTAGTTTATTTGTACTAGGACAGTCCCCAGCCATTATTTTAGGAGCGACTCTAACCAGGTTGGTAGGCTACACCAGAAAAAGGTAACTGTAAAAACCTGGAAAAGTGGTAAAGGTCCCAGGTTCCCACAGTTATCTATCAGCAAGATTCTTTCTGATCAGCAGCCAACTTCAAGCAGTTAAAACCATTAACTCAATGATGCTTGCTGTTAGACTATGTGAAGAATGCTTCTATGGCTATACTTTAATCAAAACACTTAAACCATTAACTAAATGATGTTTTCTGTTTAACTCATGTGAAGAATGCTGCTATGGCTATACTTTAATCAAAACACTGTATCCATACTATTTGTATGAAAGCTGAGTAATGTATCCTAAGTCTCAATAGGAGTATTAACTACATCACTAATTTAAACTATCAAACCAAAATATGTTGATGGCAATTAAACTGTGTGTTTGTTGTCTTGATGATAGTTAAGTTGTAAGTTATTTATTTCTGTCCGAAAAGTATGTTGAAAAACTTAAGGCTTAGCCAAAAAGGTTGAATTTTTATTAGATTGAAGAGCTTGAAATCTATCTGGTTGAAGCCGGTGTGTTCAGCTTACCTAATATTATTCAAAATGACCATGAGCATATCACAGTTCACGTGATCAACGTAGAAAATGCATCCGTCCAGTTGTATATAAAGCGATTTAAGCATCGCATAAAGTCTAGTCCTGAGTAGTAACTGCTAGCGACGGTGAAGTCTATAAAAATAATTCTTGATGATCCACACTATTACCCCGGCTCAACTGTAAAAGGTAGCGTATTGGTCAGTGTGGAAAGAATACAACGCTACATTATAGATATAGTTATAGACATTTTTGGATTTGCTCAAGCGATATGGAGAGACTGTACTGGCTATAATCAATATACTACATTTCGAAATACTCTGAGATATATAGCTAGAACAAAAATGCAACTTATGGTCTAGAGAGAGATCTTCTACTGGAAATCTTCCAGCGGGAAAACACAGCTTCCCCTTCAGCTTTCAACTTCCATATGAAGCTCCACCTTCGTTCAAGAGTCTTACTGGTACAATGACTTACCAAATGATGGCAACAATTAATCGAAGCTCAACGTCGCTGTTTGACCTGAATGCTGAAATAACTTTGGATGTTAGATCATATATTCCCCGGCTCTACATGCAGCCCAAACGGGAAGAACTCGACAGCAGGCTCAAGTTTTGTAGCTGTTTCAATTTCGGACCAGTTAATGTTAGTTGTAGTCTTCCACAATCTGGATTTGCTTTAGGGGATACCATACCTCTCACTATGGAAGTAGAAAATCAGTCCAACAAATACGTTTCTATCCACGCTTCAATATCAAGAACAGAAGTTTATTACTCTGGAAAGGGCCCATTTACGACCGCCTACAGAAAAAATCTGTCCCCATTACTCTCGCGAAGTGTACTCCCAGGCACTACCGCCCTGCTTCAGGAAGCCCTCATTATTCCTTTTACATTGCCCGTCAGTATTATCAATTGTCCGGTCTTCTCAATAAATTACTTTGTAACAATACAGGCTATAAGCTTCCTAGGTTCCAGCTAGCAGATGACTATACCAATCGTTATTGCTAATTCATCACCACCACCTGAGCAACAACGCCTCGCTAATCGAACACTGAATGAACTTCTTCGCCTCTATATTCAGTAAACTATTTTATGCAGTTATGTTTATTAAGATTTAACGGGTATGAAATGGAAATAACTATTGGAAATCATTTTTTTCAAGAATTCATTTTGTAGTGAGCATTTTTGTGAGCAGTAATTATAGTTATTTTTTGTCATAAAACTAAGTATCACATAAAAACTTGAAATAATACATTTTAGGTGCAGGTACCATTCAGGAAATATTAAACAGTTATAAAGTTAAACAGTAAGGGTGACCATCTGTTATCTAACAGTTTGGAGGAGAGTTGACCTCATTGACCACTGAGGAGAACTTGACAAGAATACTGGCTAAACATTAGAGGATACCACTATTGTTCTCTTACTTTGACTATAGTGCAATAATAGTAAATAGTTCTATTATTTATAATAATAAAGGATTTTTACAATGGTGCACTCAAACACATGTAAAAAGTTTACATGTAGCTTGTGTATGAGAGATAGTAAGGGACTAAACTTTCCAGATGAATATCTCCATTATTGTTATTACTTCATTTAGCTATGTGTGTTGATTCACTTTCCCCTGGCCATTTCTCTTTGCTGGGGCCATTTCACCTTACCCATACCATTTCACCTACACTCAAACTAATTTTCTCTGTACATTCTTGAATAGGCAATATACGTGCCTACTATAATATTAGTTATAATATTACATCATTTCTTTTTATATTCTGATTAAAAAAATTGTGAGGCTCCAACATTTATTGTAGTTCCATGTAGCTTTGTAATGTGCGTTACCTGTATTAGTTTGTCTGAGTTAGTTCATTTCAATAGACAAAACATATTTAATTTCATTATCTTTAAGAATCATTGATCTATCTACCTGATTTATCCAGTTAGACAAAAGAATGTTTTTAAAATGCTTACTCTTTGAGCAACAGCAAGTACCTATTCAGTCTCTCAATATCTTATAGACATCTTAAAGTCATCTTAAAATAATGTTGTTACGCAAACAATCACAACAACTATTGCATCATAAATTTTTAATTCACCCAATAGCTGTGGCTCCTAGTGTACTCTACCACAACTTCACATTTTCTGTCTTAGCTTGTACAATGCTCTTATAGCTGGAGTATAACAGTGAATCTCTTGGACACACCCTCAGTTATGCATGGGTCATGTGTCATAACTTTATCCGCACAGCCATCTACATCTGCAGCCGATATCCAAAATAATGTGTATGCAATAGCATTACCATAATATATATATATGTATATAATTATGTGGTTTGTTGTGAATATATTTGGAGGGCATTAAGATTTTGATATGTTTAGGCTATCATTAATAATTGCCATAATAATATGGTTTTAATAAAATAATATCCCCCTCTTATGTTTAGACCTCAGAATAATGCATTGTGTAATGAGTACTTGCATATAGAACGAATCCATGAAAGTACATAGCTCTTGCTCCCACCACACATGCCTACTGGGTTCACTCTATTTGCACTGTGGAATTGATACATTTGCTACACACTCACATTTGTGCTGATGTTTCATAAATTTGTGTTCTTGTCCTGCATATAGGACAAACAGCAAAAAAAAGAGACAGAGAACTTCGTATCATTATACATACTATTATAAGTATAGGTATAATGTTGATGTCAATAAATAGAGGGTATTAATTGTGCAATATCATGAAAAAATAATGCTGTAACTTCTTATTTAAATGTCAAAATGTATATAGCAGCAGCTTTTATAATTCCATGCCTTTTCTACACTACTATACTCCTAGCATCTTGAATTCATTACCCGTGCTAAATGCTCATTACTATACATATTTCTGATGTGTAACCATAAAGAGAATTTTATTAAAGTAATATGACTGTGAGGGACAAGAGCAATACAGCTATCTCTCTGAATTCAAATTCATTCTCCTTGCTTACTGGGGAAAATTTATTAAACGTATATTACATTGACTTAATAGCTACTATTGGTCCAGATATATAAAATTTGCTATTTAAAAGTCAACAACCACAATGTATTAACTCAGCTATCCATTGCTGTGGCTACATTTCTGTATACACATATGCGGCCACAGCAATGGATAGCTGTTGTGGATAGGTAACAATAATCACATATGGTGTGATGTGCACACCTCATCATTTGATGTGAAGTACATGCCAAATTCAGTGTAAGTTCACAACATAAACAGTGTGTACTCATAATTACATTAATGCTGAATTGCTTTTATAATTTGGGTTGATTCCAATGTATATGTTCTGTGCCTGAATCCCAAATCTCATTAACCAAAGGACCCAAATCTTTGTTAGCTCTCTTACCTAGCACACAACTGTACAATAAATTTATAATTACTCCCCCCCCCCCTCCCCTCTCATCCCGAATCCCAGCAAAAAAATAAATGTCAGTGCTAATTTCATTCATGTGTCCAATGGAAATAATCATGAATTCCCTGCTTAGGCTTAAAACACCAGGTCTGCAGTTAACAATCCATGAATGAAGATAAAATTAAATACTAGATGGACATTTGAGAATTGATATCTTCATCTTCTCACTGGAACCTACAATACCTCTAGTTTGGATTTTTAAAGCACTTAGCATTCAATACTGTTATAGGCTGAACACATGCCAAGATTTCAGGCAGCTTTATGCTTACTGTTGATAATGTATTTTTAACTTGTTTACATGGCATTTGAAAAAAAATATTATTATTTAAAAAAAAATTGGTTGTATAGTAAAAAAATTTGTGATCCAAAACTCAGTAAATTTGAATTGATAACAATGACAATTTATTGGTACACTAAATTACTTACAATTACATCTCTAAAATGCTTAGAAGTGAAATTAAATGTGGCATTTAAAGTTCATAAGCAGAGCATGCTGACATGGCATTAGGTTCCTGAGCTGATGTAATGACACCATAAGCCTCAGATTTCTTCATTTCAAGTACATCTGTGTTGATATCTGAGGGCATTTCATAAATTGGACCAGAACCTGATGATACCTTTCCTCTTTTATATCTTATACTTAACACAATTACAATAGCAGTAACTATGAAAGCTGTGACTATGGCAGTAGTGATTGCAATTGTCACTATCAATAAAGCAGAGGAAGTTTCTGTAAAAATAAGTAGATTACAACATTCACTATGCCGTGAATTATATCAATCACTCAAACGACAAAAATACACTATCACATTATTTGGCATTGTCTATAAATATTGTTAAAAAAAACACTGCCTGAAAAGTGTCCATTGATAACCATAACAATATCGTAAATTATAGTACAATGTGTCAATACCTAGTTCGATAACCTCTCCAGTCTTGTAAACATTTGTTAACTCTAATTATCAAGACAGTTTACAGATTTTGTTATGGTTGTTAATGGACTTTTTTCACGCCATTGTAGAATTCTGAATTCACGTTAGCAACTAAAAGTTATTCTAGAATCAGAGTCTACTAATCACAGCACAGTAAGATAACATTGATGTCTATAGCTATACATTAAATGAATATGTTGTATAACTACTCAGACAATAGAATGTAGATTTTTTACTATGTAGGTAGGTATTTTAACTTCATATTAAATATTTCTCGTCAGTAAGATTGTCAAATTCTTTTATGAATTTGAGAAATAAAGAACACATCAGAGTTAAACTTTCAATTTAATTAATCAGCTATGCTGAGAAAGTAAATATTCCTTCTATGTTTGTTCATTATAATGCATAAACAGTAGAACACGCAAGTCTATTAAACTTGATTTAGCCATAGTTTGTACTTGTGTAAAATAAAGAAAGTCTTAAACACTAAAATTGTAAAAATTAGCTACCTTCAATTTGTACATCACAGTTTTTTTGCGGTGGTATTTATTCATTAAATTAAAATTATTTGCATCATTTTAACTGAACTAAATAAATAAACTAGCTGCTATTTCACTGGCATTTAAATATTTTCTCGGATAAGTACATTGCATTTACCTTGAATTGTTGAAATAAAGAATACTTCCAGTTTCCCCTGAAATTCACAAACATAAACTTGATTCTGTGTTGATGCATTCCACAAAAAGGTAAGTTGGCTGATGATACTAGCGGTAGGGAATGCTCCGCCATTTTGAATCAATTTGGTACCTTCTGTAGTGATAATAGTGAATGCAGGATTATTGGTGAGGATAATTCCATTGTTGACTCTCCAAGTGATATCGGAAAGAGATCTTTGCAAGTATCCATACACTTCACATGACAGAGACACTAGACTTCCTTTAGAAACTTCAATGTTACTGGCAACTTTTGCAACCAATGTGACTACAGTAAACATTACAGTGTTGCAGTTGGCATGATACACCTACGAATCATATTAGCTAATATCTGTAATTGATTGCTAAAATATTTAAAAAAGATTAAAGAAGTATTCAAGGTAAGAGTCTTGATTTTTATATAAGAAAATTTAATGTTCACTATGTCTAATATAAAAGGCAATTTCTAGACTTACTTACAGTGGAAAGTGATATCAAAGTTCATAGCCACAGACATGTCTGCATTGCTATTTATTGCAGGGTTATAAGAAGCATTACATCTGTATCTAGTATCTCCATCACTGAGTCTTCTTACTCCAGTGAATTCTGCAGTGCTGGTCCTAGTGAAATCTGATGACCACACTCTCACAGGTGACTGAGGACCGGACCATGTCCAGCTAAACCTTCCCTCTCCTCTCACAGTGCAGGAGAGAGTGAGGTTAGGACTCGCATCATCTGGAGATAGAATCAATGGACTGGAGGGAACTAACTCAGGAGCACCACTTGGAGCAACTACATAACAATGTTTAGATTAATGCAGTTATAATGTTGTACATATGTGATGATTATATCATACTCAAGTGTTTAATAAGAAAATAAAGAACTAGCTAAATCCATGTCAACAATATCCGGTTTGTTAGAAGTTCTAAAAGCAATATTTATAATGCTTTTTCGTAAAAAAATTCAAAACAACGAATACTTGTGGGCAAGTGTATATGATATAACGGTACAAAATTTAAACAAAAACAACCTCCATTCAGAAAAAAAATGGAAATTCCATTCTCTTTGTAATATGAATATACTATGTACACTGTAAAAAATTATAGCATGAAAACCCGCCAAATTCACTCCCAACAAGTGGTGTGAATGACCCACCATCACTGCATAGTATATCCTTCACAGTTTCTGACTAGTGTGAATTCACACTTAGCGTGAAAGTCACAATTAGTGTGAAATTCAATCTCAAGGGAATAGCATGGACCCTTTACCGAACATTAACTATATTCATGTGCAGGCAAAAAGCAATGCTATTGTCATTTTAATTTACCTTATATAAATGTGTTGTGCAATTGTGTGCTAGGTAAGAGAGTTAACAAAGATTTTGGTGCTCTGATTAATGAGATCTGGGATTCAGGTACAGAACATATTATACCAATATTTTATTGAAAAATAATATTGATGAGTATAATATTATAATCAACCCAACTTAAAATAATACAAAATTAATGTGAGTATGAGTTCATACTATTTATGGTGTGAATTAACACTGAATTTGGTATGAACTCATGCTGAATATATGGCATGTACTTCACACCAAAATGATGAGGTGTGCACATCACACCATATTTTAGTGTGACTATTGTTACCAGTTATTAACACTTCATTTGGTGTAAACTACATACCTTTTGGTTTACAGAGTATAGAAGTCCATATTTAAATATGTGACTCATCTAAGTTGTACCAATTCATGTTACAGGAAAACTGCAGGCCAGCAAAAATGACCTATACATTTCCTGAAAAATCTCATATTTCCTGAAGTCAGTAACAGGGTCAATTATCCTGTATGCTTTCTTACACCTGTGGATGCATGTTAAATGCTGGAAAGTGTACAGGATAGCTGCCCTTGACTTAAAGTAAAAGAAATCCCAACATTATTCCAGTTAAATATACATGTAATCACAGAGAAATTGTCAAATGTGTACTTTGTGGACGCACACACTTGTTGAGTTTATATAGCCAGATGCTGATATGAATAGAAGGACCACTTGCTATAGGAATAACTTGATAAATATGTTTGCTGGTTCACATAACTGTTGTACTGATGCACTGAAATAACTTTGAAAGACAAATACTAGAGCTTGTTTTAAGTGTCATGCCTAGTACAAGGAATGGGCAACAAAATATTACCATGCTTTGCCATTGATTAATGATAATTTCTAAAACTGACAAACACTATAGACTGCTACAATTACTTAATGGTAGAAACTAGCAATCAAACATATTACGTAGAGTTTGACACAGGATTAGAAGGTGAGTTCATTAGAAAGTATTGGCGGATTCAGCCATGCATGCCTGTTTATCATAGCCTACAGCTGGGGTGTGAGCTAGTGTAGTCTGTATTATAAGCTGAGATATTTGTCCTCAGTCTGTGAAGTCCCAAACAAAAAGTAATACAACAAAGCTTTGTTAACTCACTCTAGATAACATTGAGCATGGTGATTAGGCAATGAACTAATAAACATCCAAACTTATTCAATACATTTACCTTCACTTGGTTCTGTACAAAGTTTCACTCCACTCAATAACAACCACTCCACTTTACTAGAAGTTTCAAAGGTAAAAACTATGCCATAATTGTTGACTGATGCTAAAGTATTAGTGAAACTCAAGACTATCATCCTTCGTCTTGCATCGGTTTGGTTGAGTTCCTGGTTGCCAGTCACATGATACTCCTGTGATGTACTAGCAGCAGACAGTGCCACATCAAGCAGACCAATGCCCATAAAGGGAATGTGATAAAAATATAGTCGAATGTGACGTACTTGGGCAGCTGATGAATACCTAAATATTATGCTCACATCTCCTTGAAATCTTTTCCAGGCATGAATAGTAGATGCATTTGGTGGACTTGATATTCCTCCTAGATTTCCATCAATGAGTACAGGAAGAGGATCTACATTAAAACAGTTGTAAATTCCAGGTATGCCAGGCCTTTCAAAGCAGTTGGGTCCGAGAGTAGTAGAAGAAGAAAAAGGACTTGATGTGGAGATCTCATAGAGAATTATGCCACCTGCAATTAATTTTATCAAAATAATGAACTATAAATGGAACAAAAATACACAATGAAATTTACAATTTCTTTCTCAGCCTTCATTAAATCATTTATTGAAGTCATCAATTCCTTTATAATTTATGTAACTTGTATTAAAAGTTACTTTCTGTTGACAGAATTATTTACATTTGTAGCCAGCAATTAGTGTTATGTCAAATGAATGATGACTACAAAATAAACTTAAACAATTCTATCATCAGTAAAGTAAATTATACTACAAGCTATACATTATTAAAGAATTGATGACTTAAACATGACTTCACAATTTCTTTCTCAGCCTTCATTTACATAATTGTAATGACTATTGCATATTTGCAATGGAATTAAGTAAAAACAATTGGGACTAAAACACAAAATTATGTGGTGGTTTATGCTGAAAAGTAAGAATTGATTATATGCTATGCTGGTTACAGAGTATTGTACTTAATCATATTGAAATTATCAGATGCATTATCTCTCATTCACAGGCTTTTGTCAATAAAAATATTAGTGCTATATGACAAATCTGATGTTTAATCCTTTGACCTGTGTAAACTAGCTAAAATTAATATTTAAAAATGTCAGAATTTACAAGGATATCAACAGTACCTCCTACAACACTATATAATATTAATTAGTTTCTTATGTCTTTATTATATAACTAAAATAATAATCACATGAATTCCAAACTTACTAGCTGGTGAGCAAGTCTGGCTCCAAATCTGATGCAAAGAATTTATAAACAAAGTAGCAGACAAATAGAGGTACATCTAACCGTTTGTAATATTAAATACAACAATACATTGAAAACCATCACTCCAAAGGCCATGACAGTAAAGTAAATCCTTAGTTTACTCTGTAATTAACTCTAATCCGGAACATATTGTTGCATGTTTGTTTGTTAGATTTTTCGGTTATGCTTTACTACAACAATAACATGCTTTTTGTTCTAGATAACATAGTTAACTAGGTAGTACACTTCAAGTTTATGTTCGGATACCTGATCAGTAAGACTAGGCTTGGCAATCAGTGACATTGCTTAATACTGAATGTAACACCTTTTTTTTGGTTGTTGCATAGACTTTTTAATAATAGTACGTTATACAGTTAAAATGTGTCTGTTGAATTACCATGGCACATATTAATTGGATGATAGTTTATAATAATAATTTATTAACTTAAGCAACTTCCAATGATTATAACCCTACTTTTCTCCATCTGAAATTACTTGAAGCTAAATAACAGTTTATAATAATTCTAAGAAAGCAAACAAACGTTCACAGAATTAGAGACCACTTGATTTTTCAATCGAATCAATCAAGTAGAACAGGTTAATAAAGTCTCATAAAGAATGGTTAGTATCAATTTTCAGTGTTTGTTGTACGTGTATGAAAATGTGGAATTAATAACCAGTGTTGTATGATTAACACCTATTCTTAGAAAATATTGAATACTGCACTGGTGTAGGCAGTGTGGCTCTGGGAGTTGTGCAGAAATTAATTATAATTATGCTCAGGAGTTTAATTTACTAGATATTCAAAGAAAGAAATCCACAATAACTCAACTGTACCTCACTATAGAGAAAATGATAAGGAAAAAATAAACTAATAGCATTCGTTTTATAACATAGAAACGTCATCATTGCAACTACTTCAAATAAGCTATCGTCATAATATTTTGGATCAAAGACACATCACAAAGATATAGCAAGCATTTCAAACTGTCATCCTTCATGCTGCTTCTTTTTGCATCAAAATCTTTCAAATAATAATATATAGCTATTGGAAAAAGAACTACATTGACTGAATATAAAATGGCTGTCACCTCAGTAGATTGAAAAGCCACAAGTACACTGAGTGATATTTTGAAAAGTGTTTGTTACACATTCCAAAAATCCTCTGCAAGGTAATTATTTCTAAGGTTTGAGAAATGTGAGGCTTTCTGAAAAGAAATGATAGCCACCGTATTTCAAATAAGGCTAAATAGTGTAAGTTTTAATGAATATTTTTGCTAGTTTAAATGTAAGTGGAGCATAAACAATTCAATGTTCTGTATTTTAGGACTGCTATTACAGTAGCTAGTGCAGTAATAATAAGTGAGTGTAGCTACCAAATGATTGTTCTTGACAAATGAGTGTTCACAAATGAAAAATCAACTCACCTTTAGTAGTATAATGGCTACAAGCTATACTACCTTCCTTATCTGAATCGTGTTAAATCTACCTACTTTCTATTCTCCAGGCACCTTCAAGACCGTTAGTCAGATAAATGGCGCACTAACTGATCCGTAGCTGTAGCGGCAGGTGAAGCAAACACTCACGTAATAAGCAATAATTACTAGTGATGTGCTTGAGCACAAATGGCGAGTGAGCCTAAGGACTATACTATTATGATTTTGACTTCTAACACTGAAGCTACTGAAAATAAGGTCCAGTTTTTAAATTTCGTATACAGGGTAAAGGGATTTCAGTGCCATAGTAACAACTCTCTGCAACTGCTTGGAATGGGAAAAAACAGAAACAAAACAATACACGTTATTTAAAAGTTTTCTTTGTGATATTCTTTAGCTAAGTAGTGGTTGAAACACACAATGCTTTGACACAACTGGACATGCACCTACACAGACTTACCTTCGCAGTAGTCTAGTGGACAATGTATTTTCAAGTAAATACTGTTGCGCACGGCTTATAACCATGACAAAGAGCGCATTGACTTACCACCGCCCCTAACTCGAATACAAATGGAAGTCCCTTAAGTTTTCAAGTTTTAACTGCACCCGCAAAAGAATTCAAAACGGTAAAACAATTCAATTTCTAGTGTGATACGGGTACTGATCGATAAACCAGAGGATTCTGTTTAGTGCAATTTGGGACGGGGTTGAACACATAACTAACACAAAAACGCGAGGGTCAAAGTACAAAATGACATACATACGTCCATACATATATACAAATAAACTAGTGGTGCGCTCGAATAGCGCAAATGCTGGGCGAGCGAGCAGACTCTTTTTACAGAAAAATAGGACAGAAATTACATCTAACTGTAGTGCACAGTGTAACCCTTTCCATTCTCAGTTAGCATCAGAGGATCTAAAGTCTCTGATCCCAGACTAAACTAACAGAATTACCTGAATAAACTTAGAAAGCAGTGGCAAAGAAGCGCAGCTTGACAAAGACTTCACAATTGTTTCAAGAAGAGAGTAGCTGTAAACTTTTTGGTTGAAACAAAGTTGCGTAAGGCAGTGCAGTATGATTCTCCGCGCTCGTTAATTGAAAAAAAACAGGAACTGTGAACGCTTTTCCTAACTTACGTAATTAGAAGCGCGCGCGTTAAAAGAGCATACGTTACATACATACATACATATAACATATACCCGATTTTGCATTATCCACCCCTAATAGTATCTTGCTCGCTTCTTTCGCTCGATAATAATAGTATCTTGCTCGCTTCTTTCGCTCGATATCTAGTGCTGTGCGTGAGCACAAATGGCGAGCGAGCTTTAAACTACACTGTTGTTACTCAAACTTACTAAAATAAAGTTGAGTTGCTAAATTACGCATATACGGTAAAGGGGATTCAATGCCATAGTAACCACTCCCCTCAACTGTTTGAATTGAAAAAGAATCAACAAAATCAAGTCACGTTATTTAAAATTTTCTTTGTGATATTCTTAATAGTAGTTGTAACGCACAATACTTTCACACAACTGAACATACCTACGCAAGACTTACCTTCGTGGTTCGTCTAGTGGACAATGAATTGTCAAGTAAATGCTGTTGAGTAGTGCTATAACTGTGACAAATAGTGTATTAACTTACCACCGCCACTAACTCTAATAGAAATGGAGCTCCCAGCACCCGCAAAACAATTCAAAGCGGTAAACAATTCAATTTCTAAGGTGATACGGGTAATGATCGCTAAACCAGAGGATTCTGTTTAGTGAAGTTTGGGACGGGGTCGAACGCCGAGCGAACACAAAAATACAGAGGGTCAAAGTACAAAATGACATACATACGTCCAAACATATATATAAATAAATAAATAAACAAACATCCCCGATTTTCGATTGTGTTACCCCTGTAAGTGTCTCGCTCGCTAAGCTCGCTCCTACAAATGGCGAGCGAGCCTAAAGACTATACTATTTTTATATGAATGATTTTAACACTGAAGCTACTGAAAATAAGGTCGAGTTTTTAAACTACGCATAAACTGTAAAGGGATTTCAGTACCATAGTAAAAACTCGCTACAACTGCTTGAATTGAAGGTAAACAACAACAACAACAAACCATACACGCTATTTAAACGTTTTCTTTGTGATATTCTTTAGCTAAATAGTGGCTGTAAAACACAATGCTTTGACACAACTGGACATACACCTACACAAGACTTACCTTCGCGGTTAGTCTAGTGGACAATGCATTTTCAAGTAAATACTGTTGCGTATGGCTTATAACCATGCCAAAGAGCGCATTGACTTACCACCGCCACTAACTCGAATAGAAATGGAAGTCCCGTAAGTTTTCACGTTTTAACTGCATCCGTGTAAAAGAATTCAAAACGGTAAACAATTTAATTTCTAGGGTGATACGGGTACTGATCGATAAACAGAGGATTCCGTTTAGTGAAGTTTGGGACGGGGTCGACCACCGAACTAACACAAAAACGCGAGGGTCAAAGTACAAAAATGCCTTACGTACGTCCAAACATATATATAAACTAGTGGTGTGCTTGAGCACAAATGGCGAGCGAGCCTGATAGTTAGGTAACATAAAACTAAGTATTGTTACTATGTTTTAGCTTAGTTCATGCAAACACTATAATAGCAGTTATGACCTTTTATTTCAGCAAACAAGTACAAAATCACTCTCTTACCTGATTAATGGTAACTTTGTAGTATCAAACATCTGCCATTCTGATAATCTCAATCACCAGTAACTCTTGAACAAGCTTTCAGCTACGATAAAAAATAAACCAGTGTTATTATTTGTAATTTTAGCCAACAAATATGGAATTACTACTTACCTCATTCTTGAGTATTGATAACTTCTGCAGTATCAAATTGAAGTTACTTTGACCATCTGAATTACCTTGAATTCTTGACAACAAGCTCTCACCTACAAAAACAAAAGACAATCAATTCTAGCACACAAATACAAATTACTTTCTTACCTCATTTTCTTGAGCAGTGGTAACTTTTTAGTACCAAATTTGAGTCCTTCTGACTATTTGAATTTACCAGTCACTGTTGACAACAAGCTCTTAGCTATAAAAAAGAAAGGCCAGAGTTATTTTCAAATACAAATTACTTTCTTACCTCATTTTCTTGAGCAGTGGTAACTTTTTAGTACCAAATTTGAGTCCTTCTGACTATTTGAATTTACCAGTCACTGTTGACAACAAGCTCTTAGCTATAAAAAAGAAAGGCCAGAGTTATTTTGCATATTAAGCTAACAAATATGGAATTGCGTACTTACCTCGGCATCCCTCGAGTAGTAGTAGCTTCCAATAGCAGTTATGACCTTTTATTTCAGCAAACAAATACAAAATCACTCTCTTACCTGATTAATGGTAACTTTTGTAGTATCAAACATCAACCATTCTGATAATCTCAATGACCAGTAACTCTTGAACAAGCTCTCAGCTACGATAAAAAAATAAACCAGTGTAATTTTAGCCAACAAATATGGAATTACTACTTACATCATTCTTGAGTATTGATAACTTCTGTAGTATCAAATTGAAGTTACTTTGACCATCTGAATTACCTTGAATTCTTGACAACAAGCTCTCACCTACAAAAACAAAAACAATCAATTTTAGCACACAAATAAAAAAATTATTTTCTTACCTCATTTTCTTGAGCAGTGGTAACTTTTGTAGTACCAAATTTGAGCCAATCTGACTAATTGAATTTACCAGTCACTGTTGACAAGCTCCTAGCTACAAAAAAGAAAGGCCAGAGTTAATTTAGCATATTTAGATAACAAATATGGAATTACGTACTTACCTCAGCTTCCCTCGAGAAGTAGTAGTAATGTTTTCTTTCATAATTATGTCGTGTGGCTTGCTTTCACATGACATAATTATGAAAGAAAACATTACAATGGTATTGTATTTGTGGCATGTGAGGCTAAAGGACTAGATGAACGGTTCAACCAAACTATTCAAAATACATGCTGACCAAATTTATTGTGAAATAAAAAAATCATCATGGCAAGAATTTCTAGACACATGTATATATGCTTAAAATACTGCTGTGCACAAATCTTCTCGTTTTACTCCATATGAATTGATGTTTGTTAGGAATGCTGTTCTACCAATTGACTTGAAGTTGGTGGTGAAGCAAGTGATATTCTATGTGAATACATAGATCAGTCACAAGGTAAATGAGGGGGGTTTGGGATGTTGCAATTATTTTATTCAAATGTATTAATGAAAATAGAAGAGGAAGTAATAAGACAGGTTGGAGAGAAGAGGCAGATGGAAAGCAAAAAGAGACTTATAAAAAGCATTCCTGTACTGTAGTATTGAAAAAATATTTTTTGAGGAAAAAAGAAAAGGTGGAAAGCTGGATACGAAATGGTTGGGTCCATTTACAATTGTGGGTTCACTTGGTCATGGACTTTACAGACTTCAAAAAATTGATAGCAATGAATTTATTCCTCGTGTAAATGCAGTTCATATGAAGCCCTACAATGTAAGAATTGCAGTGATATAATATTGGGCAATATTATTGACAGATGCAAAAAAATTACTGTTAAATTTTAGCATGAAGAAATTCCGGAGACTCAAAATACGGATCAAACTCAGTCATCTCCATCTCTTCCAGGCAAAGCAGCAACAATAAGTTCTATTGTAAGTATATCAAAGAAAAAATGCTTTTTGTGTTATTTAATAATACAGTCAAATTGTAGTGATTCTGATAGTGATCTGGATTCTGATGACTCCATGCCACCATTGTTAAATACAAGAAGATCATTGACCCCTAAAGTAAGCATGCCAGTAATAGTAGCTTTTCTGAAATAGAATTACATTACACTTAATGCCAACTGAAGAAGTAGTTAGCTAGTTGAAGAGTTGTTTAGGTTGATTTTCAAAATGGATATTCATCAACTGCTGCATTATCTGATGAGGCTAAACTTCTGCATCCAACTTTACCAATAAGGTTAATCTAAAGCTTGATCAAAAATTGTCTTTAGTAAATTATCAGATATATCTAATTAGAAATTATTTTTATCACCTCTAAATGTAGGATTTGTTTAGGGTGTTACTTGATCAGCTCAACAATGATAGCCTGCTGCATTTATGGAAAACTGGAGCTAGGTTTGAGCAGCATTGCTCAGGCGATAATGAAAACGTTGATGTAAATAAATAGAGCTTTATTCATAATATTAATTTATACATGTTGATATAATTTAATAAACTTTGTAATAGCGCTCGTCTTATATCAGCACACCGGATGAATATGCCCTGAGCAAGGACATTGATGTGGCATTATGGTTGCAGTGTCGCTAGTCAATGAGTGAACCACCTTTGGTAGAGGCATTTGATTTTGTAATTGTGAATGCTGAATTACATGAAAATTTGGATGCCTTCAAGAAAGCTGAAGTTCAACCTAGATTCAGTTATGTTCCTGCAATAGAACGGGTTTCTTTCTTTTGCAAATGCACCAATATTACATCTCCATGTATAACTTGATATGAAAGTGATTATTATTATCTAAATGAGACACAGTTAGACCAGTTAGTTAATTGTTTGGGCTCAAGAACTAAGACAGGAATACCAAATCACTGGATGTGTAAAAACAGGTAAGTGCTATATTCAATATAGCTTGCCTGTAGTTGAATTGGTTATCTTTGTTTATAATATACCCTAGTTTTTGCAGTGTTTTCAAATGTGAATGTCACACTGATAGTCCAATGGTGCCATAAAATAGCTTCTAGTGTTTTGTTAGTGGACTTTGTCTTTTATGGACTACTTTTTATTGACTTATGTTGGTCGTAAAAGACAGAGAAGTCAATCTGAAGATGACACTGTGCTCAATAATATAAATACCCGGTATAGTAATGTCACAATTTAAGTGGAATAACAATAGTATGATTTATTAAAATATACAGTTCATTGGTAAATAAAGATTTTTTGTGCCGAAAGAATGAACTTGCCCAAAATTTGATGGTTGACAACACAAGATACAGCCAAAAACAATGCAAGTCAAAGTAAGTTTAAATTTGGGTTTAAGTATGCCATAATGTTGTTCATACTCTCAGGAAGGATATTATTCTTGTTGAATCATACAAACCAAAGCAGAAGTATGTGCCCCCAAAGCACTGGATTGCTGGCTTAAAGTTAACTTAGACAGAGATGTAATTTTATGTCCTACTGGAATGTTATATGATTCACTCATTAAATGCTGCCCAAATTCTGTTGAAAATACAATTTCCTTCTGTTTCTGGTCTCCAAGATGTTGAACTAGGATTGTGTATGAGTTTTAAATACGAAAGTGGTGAATTTGTTCAAGTTATTCATACTACTGAGAACCATTGGATCACTCTTTCTACTATTGGCATAGAAAAGAAAAGTTGCATTCAGGTGTATGACAGTCTGTATAATTGTTTAACAACCATGGCAAAGGCACAAATACCTAATATTATGTGGTCACAAGAAAGTGCAATTGAGGTTTGTTTTATGGATGTACAAATGCAGGTAAATGTGTAAAAATAGTATTATAGTTCGTTCCATGGTATAATATAATCTATTATATTTCTCAGTAGAGGGTGGTTATGATTGTGGTGTCTTTGCAAAACCGCACTTGTGTTTAAAGATGATCCAACTTTATGCATCTATGATACTGAGATGATGAGAAGACACCTTTACAAAAGTCTGATGTCTGGAAAATTTACACCTTTCCCACAGAAACTGAGGGCCAGCAAAGGTCCACAGCTTAAGGCTAAAGATGATTTTGAGATTCATAGAATGCCAGAGCTGGAAAATATTGGAATGAATGAATGCATCAATTGCAGCCAATGGTTCCACTTGGATTGTGATTCTGTGCCTGCTGAGGCTTTAAATAATTCATCAATGACATAGTTTTGCTGTTTTTGTAAAAACTAACTTTATCATTTTGACTTGTAAAAAAAATTGTGATATTAATCACAAATGAGAGAAACTATTTGGAGTACAACGTAGAGTACGCGCGAGTACGAATATAATGGTTAACTTCTGTGCTTGCATTGGTTGCTCGAATAGATGGCCCAGAAACAAGGAAAAATTTTTTTTCAGACTGCCTTCGGTTATTCATCACCAGGGAGAGAAGACAAGGCAACTTAGTGAGCGAAGGCAATGTGAGTGGTTGGCTGCTATCAAAAGGCAAGATTTAAAGCCAGAAAGCCTCCAGTACACCAGAGTGTGTTCTGATCACTTCATTTCTGGTAAGCCTAGTTTGCTTTATGACAGTAATAACCCAGACTGGGTTCCCTCTCAGAATCTTGGGTATGGTCAAGCTTGTGGTGATACAACTAGATATGAAAGAGTTACGAGCAGGCATATGAAAAGAAAGGAATTGCAGGAGAAAGAGGAGTCTGAGCCCAAAAGGAACCGGGTTGATGCATCCCAGACAGAAAGTCAGGAAGGTGAAACAGGCACTGCTGTCCAGACCAATTTCACATATCACAATATTGATGACCTTGAGCTTGAAATCAATAAATTGAGGGGAGAAGTTGAAACACTTTGTAAGAGTATGGAAAGAGACAACTTAAGCATGGATGCTTTTCAATCTAGTGATTCTCTGGTTACATTCTACATTGGCCTACCAAATTAGGAATTTCTTTCAGTGGTGTACGAGTTTTTAGAAAGTAGTTTGTTGAGCAACAGTGCATGTAGCAAATTTCATCAGCTCCTAATGACACTCATGAGAGTACGGTTAAATTTGTCTTGTCAAGATTTGGCATACCGGTTTGGTGTTCATATGAGTACAGTATCTCGACTATTTTCACAAACTATTGAAGTACTTTATATCAAGTTAAGACATTTAATTGTTTGGCCTGATAGAGATACACTTCTCTCTACAATGCCAATGTGCTTCAGAAAGCATGGCCCTACATGCGTAGTCATTATTGACTGTTTTGAAATTTTCATTGACCGACCAACAGACCTTCTTGCCCGTGCTCAAACGTACTCGTCCTACAAGCACCACAACACAGTGAAATATCTTATTGGTATTACGCCACAGGGATCCGTCAGTTTCATTTCTAAAGGTTGGGGTGGCCAAGTAAGCGATAAGCATCTTACTGAGAACAGCAACCTCCTATCTAATTTGATTCCAGGTGATACTGTGCTCGCTGACAGGGGATTTGATATCAAAGAATCTGCAGCCATGTATTGTGCACGTGTCACTTTACCATCATTCACTAAAGGGAAGAAGCAACTGACTGGTATCAAAGTTGAACAAACACGTCATATTGCTAACATTCGCATACATGTTGAACATGTTATTGGATTGATCAGGCAAAAATACTCACTTCTAAGTGGCACTCAACCAATTGATTTTGTTATATCCAAAGAAGGTGATCTTCCGTTACTAGACAAGATTGTAACTGTGTGCTGTGTATTAACTAATCTTTGTGACTCTATTGTTCCATCTGATTAAGTGTTACCATCTGTGTTGTAGTGTTAGGGCTCATTTTATTATTTGCCCTTGGGTATTAGCTATAATCTTATACAACAAAATGCTATTTAAAATTGGACATTGATACTTAATTGAATGATAATTATCAAAATAAAATGAATAACATTATTTTTTAGTTCTGTTTTTAAAACTTGACAGTTTTCTACACTCAGGACAGTACCATGATTTCTTCTTGGGTGGAGCTTTAAGCTGAAGGCATTCAAAATGAAACCATTCATATATGCAATGAGGATTGTCACATCCTATCATTTGACCACTTTCACTCTTCTGACAGTAGCAATAAACCTTCTCTGGGGAACCATCAGACTGTAGAGAGGAAGATTTCTCATCTGCAAGAGATACTGAAATGGATGGCCTGGAATAGAACTTGCCTATTAATTCTGGCAAGATTGCAACTTTAAAAAAACAGTTTGATTTTTCTATGCATCCAGTAATGAAATCTTTATCTGGAAAAATTCTCTCCAAATGATAATCTTCCTTTTGCCAAACCATAAAATCACAGAATGCCCTTGTAGTACAGTAGAGTTGACATTGCACCTATATTATAAATAGACTAATTACGCATAAGCATATTTAGTTCACATTGAGTTAAATACCTGATAATAGTAAGCATGAGATTTCTTGAGTTCAAATCCACCATCCACTTTGTCCAAACAGAATTTTTGGTCATTTCTTGCCTCGTCGATTAATTCATCACGATGGCAATAAGGGCACTGAAAATATTTAGGAATAATTGAAGTATTACTCAAAATATTATATATATATATATATATATATAGTTATACCTTGATTTCACACACTCCTTCTCCACAACACAAACACTGAACTAATCCATCAGGAGATGCACCTAAGTGAGGATGACTTTGGGATAAAAAAAATCCACTTTCCGATACTTTCAGCTGTCGATGTTTCAGTAACATCTCCCCGATATACTTCTCTTTTCCATCTTTTTCATGTTTGCATCCATAAGATGTGGCTTTGTTCTTGAACCGGTGCAATTCTGGGTGGCATATTGACATTATCAGGCTTTGTGCAGGCATAGCAGGATCAGTATGGCAAACTGCCTTTAGTTTTGAAGCAGTAATTCTTCCAGATCTGAGTTGGAACCACAAGGATGAGTCTGCCTGCTGTCTGGTATTTAATTCTGCAGCTATGCACTGTTCAGGAGACACGTTAATCTCAGTGTCTGCTGACACTTTTAAGAGTTCAAAATAATTCATCTTTAACTTGTCACTGTCAAACAATGAAGTAGGAAGTACAGGGGGTAAATCTGGGTGCAGTGATTTTGGTAAGTATGAAGACGAATAATTTGGGATTAGCGAGAGAATAGAAGGCTTACTTTTACACTTCGAAAGCCTCGAGTACAACCCATTCACTTCTTCTGTTGTAGGACCTTTAACTTTTTTTGCTGATGGAGAAGGAGATGGTGAACGTGATGTAGCCGGTGAAGGACTACGCGAGTGTCCTTGCTCTACTACAGGTGAAGGTGTCCGAAATGCTTTCCACCCTTTCAATGATGTACTGTTACCCTTAAACTTGATACCCATGACAGGGGAATAAGGCACATCCTTCACACTTGGTGGCAAAACCCAGTCGGCCTTCTTTTGAGTGACAGTCATTGAGTCTCTTAGCTTCACACCCGCTTCCACAGCCCATAAAAGAGATGCAACATGGCTACAACTTTCTCCAAGTCCAGCCATGCAATTGCAATGGCCGGATAAAACTTTGCCACTCGATTCACATACAATCCATGGTATCAATGGCTTCTCTCGTAATTTTTGTGAATGGTTTACCTGCATGTATGGACGAATTATTCACTAAATATTTATGCTAAAATAATTACTAACCTTGGCCACCACAATCCTCTTGTCTGCAACTGGCTTAACTAGAACATCTCTTACCCAACCAGCTATGAATCTTTGGTAACACTCCAAGCTCTTGTAGTTTTCCAGGTCCTCTTGAGTATAAGGACTCGGTGAAAAAAGTAAGTACATACCAACATTTATGTAGCTAGTACAAGGCCAGAGATCCACATCATCGGTCCAGTCTTCTCGTAGTGTTTCATAGGGATCAATATCATTTATAAGTTTCAACTTTTCCTGGTATCTTTGCCTCAAGTTGTGATCCGTTAGAGTATCCCTGTAGTCGGGTAGCAACCGTAATGAACGAGCAGGCGCTTGTAAATGTCTAAACTATTGATAGCATTAGAAACCATACTAGTAGCATTAGAAGCCATATTACCCTTGTACTCCAAGATGGCCTGTCACACGATAATTGGTCCCCCCTCCGCGTGGTCCCCCCGGACCAAATGCGGCAGAATTATTGCCACGGACGGTCCCCCCCGGACCGTCCACGGCAAAAAATATTGCCTTAGACGGTCCCCTGGGGACCGTGCGCGGCAGGCGTTATTGCCGTACTCGGTCCCCTCTTGCCACGAACGGTCCCCCATCTAATCTGAGCTTTATTTGATGCAAGTAGTTCGTTGTGTGTGTTAAGTCCTCTCCTTTTCTTCAATCAGTTACTGTAAGACCATTTATCTATTCTGAAGGGTAGCTAGACTTATGATTATGTTGTTATTAAACTTCAAGTGTGTAGAAGAAGAAGTAATGCATAAACTGAAGTTGTATTAATATAAAATCCTTTGTATTCTGCCAGGTAATAACTACACTCAAATTTTAAAGTTGAGTGGCTAATTGGTTTTGGAGTGTTAGCTATACACACTGGTAGAGAACCTTAGGCTAGAAATAACATTATACTGACATCTATCCAGTCCCTTGAGAGAAGAATAGAGAAGGATAAAGAAGGCGGAAGAGATGCTCTGATTGGAAACACTTAACAATGTTAGATGTAGTGATTACTGATGAAATGCTTTGTGAAGCTATGTTTTTTTATAAATGTATTAAATGTGGTGATCACTGATCAATATGTTTTTGTGTTTGTTTCTAGCTTAGTTCAGTAATGTAATGTCATTGTCAATATTTATTGGTTTTATTTTTAATCGTGTCCATTCTACTCTGGAGTGGTTGTCTATAGTAGCTATTCTCAGCAAATGCAGTAAGAAACTGAGCAGCAGAACTATCCCTGTATATATTAAGATGGCACACATCACACTAACTTGTCATTGTTGTATTAGTCATTGAAGAGAGTGTGCAAGTGACACCCAAGAGTAGAGGGGACCACCAGGCCAGGGGGTTAAAGTCTCCAACTCTTTGTATACCACCATTCTGTAATAGAGACTTGGCTGACTGGAGGAGTGGAGGTACTTCTGGAAAACGTTCAATGAATAGCTACCTAAACAAGATTCCCAAATTCACATCTAATAAATAATTCTTAAATATTTCTTAAGAGCTTAAGAAAGTCCTCTGCCAAAGAGGTCCTTCAGCATGTCATTCATTACAGAAATTGAAGACCACTATTTGTATGACCCACCACAACAGGTTTTAAGTCCAACATCCTTAAAATGTCTCTTGTCAGTTCCTTGATGTGTGGAGAACCTTTAACTTCAACAAAGTGATCAATTTGTGCATGTAGAGTGTCAATGCCTCTGACAACTCTGGCTCATAAAGATGTTCTCATTCAAAATTTCCCAATATACTCTAGGACCTCAAAAAGATCCCCTCCAAGCCCATAACTATAATGATCACCAGTTTGAGTGGTCACTTTCAACACAAGCATCATCATAAGATTGGTCAGAACTCAATCTGGGAACATTAATAACCATCTGTTAGGTCTTGTATGGTCACATAGGCAATCTCATATAATTATTCTGCCTTATCAAGTCGGGTTGGTTAGTCTACCCCTTAGGAGATATTAGTTCTTTAGGTTCCAGACCCTCCTGTTCTTCAAGGAATCCATAAACTCTAGTTGTACCACCCTTGGGAGTAGCCAGTTCCTTTTTGTTTTCCATGTCACAGAAACAAAGCAATGAAAATAATAATAGTTCCAAAATGTTCAAGCAGAATATATAGTAGATTATTTAAAAGAAGACATAGGTATAAATATAGTAGTAGAAATAGATGGTAGAAGTAGGTGTTAGAAGTAGATGTTGTAGAGTATAGATGTTGTAGAAATAGATATTGTAGAAGTAGATGTTGTAGAAGTTTAAGATGTTGTAGAAGTATGTTACATTGAAAAATCTTCCAAAATTCTACCTTCATGTGATATGGTGAAACTTATGCTTCACCATGCTATACTTATTGGTAAGAAAGTTAATAACAGAAATCCTTCCAATGAAGCTACTGCTATCAAGCCATCTTCTGGGAAAACATTTCCTTTCAAGTCTCTTCCTCCTTCCAAGAGAAAAGTAAAAATTTATCACCACTTTCTTCTAATGCTATTTATTCATGTAAGCTCTGTGATGAAAAGGAACACTTGCTATTTATCTGTGGGAAGTTTAAGACCAAATGATCCTGCCAGGAGAAAATTTATTGTCAAATTCTCCAAATAATGTCATGACAAGAAGATATGCAAAGGTTGTAGAAGTGCATGAGCACCATTCTTTACTTCACCTTGAAGATATATCAATGATTCAAGCCTCAATGAGCACAACAACATCCAACACGTACAGGGCCGGTCTTCCTCTGAATTAAGCTGCTCATTTTCAACTAAGTTCTAGGCTGGTGATAAGCCTTAAGTGAGCACCATTTGTTCAAGTTTCAATCAATGCCTAAGCCTAAGACATAACTTGCTACATAACTCCCACACATTCATAATATTATTTTTCATTTTATCATTAAGTCAGAGATAATTACTCCCATTCACCTCCTGCCTCACTGCCATTTATCTTAATAAACCCCTTCACAAAAATAGTCCTTTGAGCCAGTTACTAGAAGACATCTACTTCTACAATATCTACTTGTACATCTACTTCTACAATATCTACTTGTACATCTACTTCTACAATATCTACTTGTATATCTACTTCTACAATATCTACTTGTACATCTACTTCTACAATATCTACTTGTACATCTACTTCTACAATATCTACTTGTACATCTACTTCTACAATATATACTTCTACAACATCTACTTCTACAACATCTACTTCTGTTGTTAATAGCTATGCCTCTCATAAAATTTGCATTTCTATTTTAACCTTCTCTAGTTTGAAAATTCAAGAGAATGAGGTTATAATATGATAGTAATGTTAGAGCTATCATATTCAAAAACAAAGCAGATCAGTAAAAATTACTGTTGGCTCCCCAACTTTTGAATGAAATAACTCAAACAGTAATTAAAGCTGTACTTGATTACTTTTATTATATTTGCAACAGCCACAACCAGTTTTATTATGAAGCCTGTTATAATTATGAATTCTTGAAACCAGAAAAACTACTATATATATATATATATTTTTTTTTTTTTAATATTGCTCATATTCCTTTAGAATACACTGTCATAATAACTATAGCTATAGACTAAATAACTACTACCCAACTTTCATAAAACAATAACTAGTTATGGACTTCATGACCCCCAAAGCACTAAAGTAATCTCGTGTCAGCATTCTTTTCACCTAGTACATTTAGTCTGCATGCCTTAGTTTATCTTTTATTCACTAAAACTACTAGTTTTAAACTAACATCAATGTGGTCTGGTCCATATATCACTTTTTAATTGTTTGGTAAATCTTTCAAATGCCATATTTAATTGCATATTACCCCATCTTACTATTAACAACATAAGATTATAATAGAATAATCATTTAATTCGGATACATACATGCAATTACTGATTAAACCAGTAAAAATATAATTAAAATGTTCATGACTCAGTTCATACTGCAGCTTGGGCATAGCCATTTTCCTTTCAGCTCAGTCTTTGATACTTTAAGGCAATTATTTGTGTGGTACCACCTAAAACAATTGGTACACTTAACCCAGCTCTCACGGGGAAATGTTCCTTCGGGAAGTCTGCAAACACAATGAATTTCAAATGCTTCAACTGTAACTATTTTAGTAAGGGCACGTCTAACCCTCTTCACAGGAAAAAGTGTCATCTTTCCATTCTCCAAGCATTGATATAAATGCTGTCTCATTTGCTTTTGATCGTAGAACATTTTCCCAGGATCTTCTTTAAAGGAAAGAGCAGTGGCATTAGCTATGGCAAAGAGCCCACAATCTGATCCACCTGATTGAAGCTGTGTGTCCATGATATTTAGATAAATTTTAGGTTCATCACTATGGAGTAAAGTAGCTACCTGACTATTGACATGTCTCCCTGCTGAACGATACATACTATCATAAACTGACACAGTAGAATGTGAACATCCAATATTACAAATGGTTAACCAGTGTCCTTTACAGTTGTTGAGGATTTGTATGAATTCATCTGGCTCCACTTTGAATGACAAAGCTACACCACAAATGACATCCTGGAAGCCTGAAATGTCAATGCAATTTTCCTTGAGTAACTGCTGAGCAGCATTGATAATGTTATCATTCACCCAACCCAGTGGATTTAGAAGTAACACCTTGTCAGATTCAGTCAATTTCAATTGAGGAAGCCAATATTTCAAGCTTTGATTAGATTTCATATCATATTTTTCAACTTCAATAATGCTGGGCTTAGTGTCATTCACATTAGATTGTCTTTGTTCAAACATTAGCTTCTTCACAACTGTTTCACTAGTTGCCGTCAATTTAGCATGTTTTGGTGAAGTAGATTGAAACATTGATAATTTTTGCTTTTTACAAGTAGGTGGAGCAGCAACTATCAGGGAAGCATTTGAAATTTTATCAGATGCCACTAGAGGTGAGGATATTGCAGGTGTGTGAAGTTTCACTGCAGTGTCTGATGCACTGGAGCAGAGCCCCATAGCAATCTTGGTTGAAGGATGAGACCACAATTTTGGAGTTCCTGCAGAGCTCGGGGCTAATTTAGCAGAAGAAACAGGAGTAGGTGAGTCAGGTAGAGGATGAATAGGTGAGGCAGGTGGAAGATTGGGTGAAGCAGGTGGAAGATTGGGCGAGGCAGGTGGAAGAGAAATGTAAGAGTTGGATATGGTAAGAGAAGATGATTTAAGAGGAGATAAGCTTGATTGACTATGAGAATCCTTTAGTGGAGTGCTCATCTTGAAACCCTTATCATCAATAATACAATCCTCAAATAATTCACTATTGGAAAGGTTAAGTTGCTCAAGTGAGGAGGAAGCAGTAAGCTGCTCATCAATGGAAGTTCTAGTCTGGTAATAAGTTTTCAAGTGGACACCATTAACTCTGCTGATAATTTTAGTCCGATCTTCTACGAGCTCTAAAGTGTACAATCCTCTGCCTAGAAACTTTGTAATAATGTATGGACCAACCCACTTGGGATCAAATTTGCCATGAGCTCGTTTTCTTCTAAGAAAATCTTTCTTTAATACAATGGAACCAACTTTAAAAGCCTCAAGATTGCAATGTTTGCGATCATACTGTTGTTTCTGCCTAGCTTGAGCTATGACAATGTTGGCTTTAACATTTTCTAACTGCTTTTTACGGGCTTCAGTAAACTGAGAGTGAGATTTATTCAAACAGTCATCAAGATTTTCCTCAGAACATTGCTTTGTGGTACTGATGAAGTCAACTGGTAATACTGCCTTACGATAAAACATTACTTCAAATGGAGAATACTTGCTTGATTCATGTATAGAAGTATTGTAGGCGAATACACATGTATCCAGATAGTCTTGCCAAACTTCTTTCTTTTCCCCAACAAATTTGATCAGCATATTCTGGATTGTCTGATTGAATCTCTCAACAAGTCCATTAGCCTATACAAAAGGGGTAATGATTATGAAAATGTATGCAAAAGTACCAATAATCACAATAATATTTTTTTGAAAAATTTAAGCTACACCATGTAGTACGTCATTAAAACAGAGTGTTTGATTTTTTTCTTTGAGAGCATTGCATGGCATTGACAAGTAAAGTAAGACTAAAAAAAATCAAATAATATTTTAATAGGTCAACAACTATTAATAAGTACAGTATCCTCGAGTAAAATTAATCAATTTTATAAGTAAAATAAATATTTTATAACCATATTCTATAACTATTACATGACATTACGAGTATCTTACAAAAAGCTCTATTAAAATGAAGAATAAATGCTACTGAAAATATAGTTCTGTGCCAAATTTACTGATGAACAGCCAACGAAGTAAAAAGATAAAAGCAGATCTTAAAAGATTACATTCAACTAAGCAAAAAGAAGGGGAAAATCGCTTCTATCATACTTTCCAATTCTATCACTAACTTGGTGTCAAATTGAACGGTTGCATGACTTCAAGTGACAGCCTATATCAATACTCCATGATATTATTGTTTAACTTTATCGTGAAGGAATTAATTGGCGATTGAGAGAAACGAGCGAGACACTATCAGGGGTAACACAATAGAAAATCGGGGATGTTAATGCATATATATATGTTTGTACGTATATATGTCATATTGAACTTTGACCCTCGCATTTTGGTGTTTGCTAGATGGACGACCCCATCCCCGTTCTCCACTAAATTGAATCTTTTGGATTATCAATCTTTGCCTAATTCCACTGAAATTGAATTGCTTTGAATTCTTTTTTGCGGGTGCAGTTAAAACGTACAAACTTATCCCCGCTCATATTCTATTCGAATGAGTGGCGGTTGTTAGCTAATGCACTTTTGTCATGGTTTGCAACAGTGTAGCCTCTTACTTGGACAGCCATTGTCTAATAGTCTGACCACGAACGAGAGCCTTGTGTTTGTATGTCCAGTGGACAAGTGTGTGTGAATGTTTTGTGCACTTGAGTTACTGCTTAACTTAATAATATCACAGTAAATGTTTAATAACAAATATATATTAGCTGGCTTTACATAGCTATTCTGACTACTAAAACAGTAAGAATGTATTACTGAAGCGTTACCACTCGCAGAGTGGCAGCTTGATGTGCGAAAGACCACCACAGAACACAGCTAGAAATGCCACTTTCCGTGGACCAGGTTCTGGCTGCGCTGCAGTAAGAACAGGGCCAGAGACACTGTGTAGTTAACCAGTAGAAAGACTCGTGAAGTCTAGCGTATCGCCCGCAACACTACTTTAACTGAGTGTTTCAGGTAGAGTTACTAGATCAATCATTAAAGATTATGAATGACTTAAGTATGGAACAGTGTGCTGTTGATATGTTTGGTTTGTGAATGAATTATGATTAAAATGTGGTTCACAAGTTCATTGTTCCATAGGCTTGCTTGAGCTTGCTTTAGATCTCCTTTGTCTGGCTGAGCCCAGACAAATACTATAGGGCTAGGTTCAAACTCATGTATGTTAATTCCTTACAAATGTCTGTTGTTTTGTTTTGTTTATAAATTAATCAGTCACGGCAAGTGGGTACTATGGCACTGAAACCGTTTACCCTACGTACATGATTAAATAACTCGACTCGACTCGACGCAGGCTCTAGTAACTTAAGTGTTTGAAGTTTCAATAATGTAGTTTTATGAAACCTAACTGAAGTTGTGCTCAAGCACACCACTAGTATCAAATATTTTCAGCACAAAATGTATACAATGTTTACAGATAAATCTAACCTGAGGATGATATGGGGTTGTCAGTCGGTGGTCAATGCCCAATAATGTCATCAGCTCATAATCCAGACCATTTCGAAATTCTCCACCCTGATCAGACGTGATAACACTTGGTATTCCAAATACCATAAATACCTATTATTGTGATAAATTGTATACAAATAAAACTGGTAAAAATAAAAGACTGGTAATTCACCTTAAAGAGAGCAGCAGATACTCCAGAAGCGAGCTTATCTTCCATCGGAATTGCCAGAACATACTTGCTAAAATAGTCACTTATTGTAAGTATGTACTTATTACCCTGAGTAGAAGGAACAAGTGGCCCAATAAAATCAATACCGATGTGATGCCAAGGCGACACTACAGGAACTGGACTAAGCTCTGGAGCAGCAGTGCTGATTTTTCGGTTCGTTTTTTGACATACATCACATGTCTCAATCTACACATAATTTTACTAATAAATAGCCAGTATTAATTTACATTTGTGCTACTTACCACAGAATATACTTGTTTTGCCACGCCAGGCCACATGAATCTTTCAGTAACTCGAGCCAGAGTCCTTTTGCTACCAAGGTGACCAGATGTTGGTGCAGCATGACAGGATTTAATTATTTGTTCTCGCTCCTTTAGGTCCAAAATAAATCTTACCTAAAAATATGACAAGTACTTTACTTTGTGTACGATTCACATGCACCGTCTGTACACTTGCTTGTTACAGTTCTACTTTAAAATGTAGCTGAATAATACTTACTCTTTTTCCATCTTTCTTCTTGTAGTACAATACTCCATCAATAATATCCAATGTATTAGCCTTCTTTCTTATCACCCTCTTTTCGTTCTTTGTAGCTCCTTCAGGGTATACACCCCGAGTCAATTTGACATAAGCCTTTTCTATAAGCTTCAATTCTTCACTGCCTTCGCTCATTTTCAATAAAAATCTGGCTCACCGAATGTCCAAATCAGACACGTGGAGGGGATCGTTTGTGGCAGGGTGGGACCGAGTAAAGCAACCACGCATGGTCCGCGGGGGACCAACTGTAGCGGGGGACCATGCGCGGCGTGACAGGCCGACAACGTACGAAACTCCGCCCACTGCATAGGAAATATTGGTGCCGTCAGACCGTATCCTAATAGAACTACAACGGTGGCATTTTAACAAGATCTTCTGCCAGAGAAACAGCTTAATTCGTGAACATCAATCACAGCCTCACCAATAGTACAAATAATATTTCCAACGACCAGAATAGTGAAGCTATAATTATTATAGCAGCTTCATCACTTTTTTAACCCACATGCTAGCCAACGCTAACTCCGAGCTTGCGCATTACGACAGCTCAAGTGTAACTACAAAATTATAGACTGAATCTTTGTTATAATAACTATTTGGCATTTAGATAAAACAAAATTAATTATGTAAATCAGATTTAGTTAAAACAGTATTGAAATTTATCAGGCATATTTGCATTCACAGTAATGACACTCGTTTATAAATCTATAGTGCTTTATTGAATCTCCCAAAACGTCTTAAAAAGTGACAAATTTTTAACAACTAATAAGTGAAATTAAAAGTTGCATTTAAAGTTCATAAGCAGAGCATGCTGACATGGCATAAGGTTCCTGAGCTGATGTAACGACACCATAAGCCTCAGATTTCTTCATTGAGAAAGTATCTGTGTTGATATCTGAGGGCATTTCATAAACTGGATCAGAAACTGATGATGCCTTGCTTCTTTTGTATTTTACACTTAACACAATTACAATAGCAGTAAATATTGCAGCTATGACTATAGCAGTTATGATTACAATTATCACTATCAATAAAGCAGAGGAAGATTCATTTGGAAATATTGTAGTAATGCCTTCAGAAAATACAATTTCCATCGTTTCTTCAGTGTCTGTGAAAATAGACATATTAAACTGTATCAATATTATTTCTCCAAATTAGCTACTATTTCATATAAAAATTACTATCTGTTATTTGGCAATGTCTTTTTTGTTGTTCCCAATTCATGTTAGTCCCAAATAATTATTCTAGAATCTGAGTTTACTAATCACAGCACAGTTAGATAACAATACTATTTATAGCTATACAGTAAATGAATATATTTTATAGCTAATCTGACAATAGCCTGTAAATGTTTGACTATGAAGGCATTTTAAATTCATTTAATATAATTATTTCTCAAGACTTAAGATGATCAGATTTCATTAATAAATTTGAGGAATAAAGAAACACAATAAAATAAAGTTAGAGGTTTAAATTGAATTAATCAGCTCAGCTGAAAAATTTGAAACTCGGTTTGAATATGAATTATAAAATTATTGTGTAAGCTAAAGAACAAAAGAATATTTAATTTGACTTGTAAATAATTTGAACTGGCGAAGATTAATAAAGCCTCAACTATAAACTGAAATTTAAAAAATTACCGTAATTTGTATCTTTAGTGGTGGTATTTAATGACATAAAATGGTTGCATCATTTTAAACTAAATTAATAACTGCCTGTTTATTTCATTGGCATTTGAATATTTTCTTTATAAACACATTATCTTTACCTTGAATTGTTGAAACAATGAATGCTTGCAGTCTCCCCTGAAATTCACAAGTATAAACTTGATTCTGTGTTGATACATTCCAGACAAAGGTAAGTTGGCTGATGATGCTAGCTGTAGGGAATGCTCCACCATTTTGAATCAATTTGGTACCTTCGGTAGTGATAATAGTGAATACAGAATTATTGGTGAGGATGATTCCATTGTTGACTCTCCAAGTGATATCGAAAAGAGATCTTTGCGAGTATCCATACACTTCACATGACAGAGACACTCGACTTCCTTTAAAAACTTCAATCTTACTGGCGACTTTTGCAACCAATGTGACTACAGTAAACATTACATTGTTGCAGTTTACATGATACACCTACGAAGATTATTAGCTAATATTTGTAATTGAATGCATAAAGATCTCAAAAAGATTAAAAAAAGTATTCAAAATACACTTTATAAGTTTCTTGATTTTTATATAAAAATTAATGTTCATATGTCTAATATAAAAGGCAATTTCTAGACTTACTTACACCGGAAAGTGATATCAAAGTTCATAGCCACAGACATGTCTGCACTGCTATTTATTGCAGGGTCATAATAAGCATTACATCTGTATCTGGTATCTCCCTCACTCAGTCCTCTTACTCCAGTGAATTCTGCAGTGCTGGTCCTAGTGAAATATGATGACCACACTCTCACAGGTGACTGAGGACCGGACCATGTCCAACTAAACCTTCCCTCTCCTCTCACAGTGCAGGAGAGAGTGAGGTTAGGGCTCACATCATCTGGAGATAGAATCAATGGACTGGAGGGAACTAACTCAGGAGCAACACTTGGAGCAACTACATAACAAATGTTTAGATTAATGCAGTTATACATTTGTACATATGTGATGATTATATCATACTCAAGTGTTAAATAAGAGGTTAAAGAACTAGCTAACTGTTTGTAGAAGTTCTAAAAGCAATATTATAACTTTCGTTTAAAACTTTTAATTCAGGCCTCTTACCACCAAAACAACCGATACTTCTGGGCAAGTGTATATGATATAGCAGCACAAAATTTAAACAAAAACAACTTCCATCCAGAAAATAATTTAAATTCCATTTTCTTTGTGAAAATGAATATATTACAAATCTGTATTCATAGTGACTCATCTAAGTTATACCAATTCTTGTTACAGGAAAGCTGTATAGGCCAGCAGAAATGACCTATACATTTCCTGAGAAATCTCATATTTCCTGAAGTCAGTAACAGGGCCAAATTTCCTGTATGCTATCCTGCACCTGTCCTTAAGTTGTGCATGATGCATGTAAAATGCTGGAAAGTGTTCAGGATAGTTGCATTGGACTAAAAGTACAAGAAATCCCAACATTTTTCCAGTTAAGTATACATGTAATCACAGAGACATTGCCAAAGGTGTACTTAGTGGATGCATACATTTGTTGAGTTTACATAGCCAGATGGTGACAGATAGGCTTAAAATAGTTTTCAAGGACTACTTGCTATAGGAATTACTTGATAAATATGATTGCTGGTTCACATAACTGCTGTACTGATGCACTGAAATGCCTTTGAAAGACAAATACTAGAGCTTGTTTTAAGTGTCATGCCCTAGTACAAGGAACAGGCAACAAAATATTACCGTGCTCTGCCATTGATTAATGATAATTTCCAACACTGACAAACACTCAGAGACTGCTAAAATTACTTAATGGTAGAAAGTAGCAATCAAACTTATTGCATAGAGTTTGACACAGGATTAGAAGGTGAATTCATCCGTAGGAAGTATTGGTGGATTTAGCCATGCATGCCTGTTTCTCATAGCCTACAGCTGGGGTGTGAGCTAGTGTAGTCTGTATGACAAGCTGAGATATCTATCCTCAGTCTGTGAAGTCCCAAACAAAAAGTAATACAACTAAGCTTGTACTGATTTTTGTCAACTCACTCTAGATAACATTGAACATGTGCGAGATCAGGCAATCAACAATAAATATCCAACTTATTCTATACATTTATCTTCACTTGGTTCTGTACAAAGTTCTACTTCACTCAATAACAACCAATCCACTTTACTAGAAGTTCCAAAGGTAAACACTATGCCATAATAATTGTTGACCGATACCAGAGTATTAGTGAAACTCAAGACTATCATCCTTCGCCTTGCATCGGTTTGGTTGAGTTCCTGGTTGCCAGTCACATGATACTCCTGTGATGTACCAGAAAAAGACAGTGCCACATCAGGCAGACCAATGCCCATGGAGGGAATGTGATAAAAAGATAGTCGAATGTGACGTACTTGAGCAGCTGATGAATACCTAAATATTATGCTCACATCTCCTTGAGATCTTTTCCAGGCATGAATAGTAGATGCATTTGGTGGACTTGATATTCCTCCCACATTTCCATCAGTGAGTACAGGAAGAGGATCTGTAATAAAACAGTCGTAGGTTCCAGGTACGCCAGGCCTTTCAAAGCAGCTAGGTCCCAGAGTAGTAGTCGATGAATAAGGACTTGATGTGGGTAAAGGAGAGCACTCATAGAGACTTAAGCCACCTGCATTAGTTTTATCAAAATAATGAACCATAAATGGAACAAATACTAAATACACAATGAAATTCACAATTTCTTTCTCAGCCTTCATTTAATCAATTTATTGAAGTCGTCAGTTCCATTAAAATTTATACAGCTTGTATTAAAATCTATTCTACTGATGACAGAATTATAGTTTGTAGCCATAAATTAGCGTTATGTCATCTGAATGATGACTACAAATGTAAACAATTCTATCATCAGTAAAGTAGATTTTAATACAAGTTATAAATTTTAAAGGAATTGACGACTTAAACATGACTTCAACAATTCTTTCTCAGCCTTAATTTCAAATAATGACTATTGCAAATCTGCAATGGAAGTAAAAAGAAAAACAATTGAGACTAAACACAAAATATGGTGGTTTAGTGAAAAGTAGGAGTTCATTATATAGTACGATGATTAAGAGTATTGTACTTAACCATATTGAAATCATCAGTTGTATTCTCTCTTTCACAGGCTTTTTTTAAGAATAAACATGAGTGCTATATGACAAATCTAATGTTCAATCCCAGCTAAAATTAATGAAAAAATGCCAGAAGTTTACAAGGATATCATCAGTACCGCTTAAAAACTTATGTATTATTAATTAGTTTCTTGTAATATTTTTATTGTATTACTAAAATATATTGATATATACAATCACATAAATTCCAAACTTACCAGCTGGTGAGCAAATCTGGCTCCAAATTTGATGCAGAGAATTTAAAAACAAAGTAGCAGACAAATACAGGTACATCTAACAGTTTGTAATATTAAATACAATAACACATTGAAAACCACAATTCCACAGGCCATGACAGTAAAGTAAATCCTTAGTTTACTCTTATAGTAAACTCTACAGTCTGGAACACATTGTCATGTGTTGTTGTTGTTGTTTTTGTATGTTTACTATAACAATGACATGTTTTGTTTCAGATAATGCTTAACTCCATAGTTCACCAGGTAGTACACTTCAAGTTTACATTCAGTATACATCAGTAAAACAAGGCTTGGCAAGCAGTAAACATTGCTTAATACTGAATGTAGCACTATTGTTTTTTTGTTGTTGCATAGACTTTTCAACAACCCACACATATTAATTGGATGATAGTTTTAACAATAATTTTTAACTTAAGCAACTTCCAATGGTTATAACCATACTTTTCTCCATCTAAAATAACTTGAAGCTGAATAACCAGTTTATAATAATACTAAGAAAGCAAACAAAAGTTCACATAATTACAGACCACTTGATTTTTCAATCAAATTGATCAAATAGAGCAGGTAAAATAACGCCTTACACTGCTTGCAGGCATATGATTGACTTACGTGTACTGCTGGAAAATCTGTAGTGTGCTTGATAGGAAACTATGTAGTAAACTCTTATTCTGGAACAAATATTACACTGGATTGGTAAAACATGAGTAAACATAGGAAGTTGTACATGTGTGGTTTGTAGTTTGTTCCAGAATTAGAGTTTACCACACGGTAAACTATGCAGTAAATTTACAGTAAACTTCGGTAAAACAAGGGCTGGCAAGCAGTGTTTTAAAAATGGAATAGCAAATTTAAATATAATTATTTCATAAAAATGGTATATTATCGTTTTGAAGTGTTTGTTGTATCATATAATAATGTGGAATTAATAACTAGTGTTGTATGATTAACACCTTATCCTTACAAAATATTGAATACTGCACTGGTGTAGGCAGTGTGGTTCAGGGAATTCTGCAGAAATTAAGCTCAGGAGTTTAATCTACCAGGTATTCAAAAGAGAAATATAGAGAAAATGATATGTAAAAAACTATTTAATGACATTCATTTTTTACATTGAAACATCATCATTGCAACTACTTCAAACAAGCTGTTGTTCAGGACACAGTCAAGCATACCTGAACAATGAACAAGTTGTGTGGGCAGGTCCACATAACAAGGACACCAAACATAAAGCCAATTGTCACCCACACCACGCAAGTCATACACAGCCTGACAGCCACATAATGTTATTCATGAGCCCAACCCACTGCTGTATGTCATCATTGGCCAACTGTATATCTTGTGAAACTATATGCATTCTTTGTTCAGTGAATGATCCTAACCTAGTCATACTGTGTGGTAGATTAGCCTAGACTGCGCTTAGGTAGATTAGCCTAGACTGCGCTTTGGTAGATTTGCCTAGACTGCGCTTTGGTAGATTAGCCTAGACTGCAATTGCCTCGGTGACTGTGCTTGCAGCTGGTCTATGGTTGCGTCACAAGGGTGTCACAGAAACTGGTCCTTTGAGAAAGATCATAATTGTTGTGCTCAGGCTCTTACAAGGCTTGAACACTATCGTCAAATATTTTGGATCCATAACACATCACAGAGATTTAGCCAGCATCATTTCAAACTGTCATCCTCCATGTTCTTTCTGCTGCTACTTATCTTTCGAATAATATAGCTGTTCAGGCCTGAACAACCGCTGCTACGAACTAACTCCATTATCCCCAATTAACACTTAGCATACGCACACACAAGTGTATCATCTGTTGCTTACCACATAATGATATTCATTCGAGTTTCCCAATGCAGGTTGTATCATTGTGCCTTCTATTTAGTTGCTGTTAAAGTATGTGTATCTCAACGTTTGTTATTAACCTTACCAGCCCAGCTTAACCTGCGCTTGCGACTATCACTCTCAGTCTGACCCAGACCTGCAACGACGGCAAGAGTAACCGTCTATCTGGCAGCTGTTAGCGCGCGTTGGTGGTGGCTTTGTCTGGCGGCGAAAGCAAGGGTTCTGGTCCTTCTGGTAAAGGGTCATTTTGAGCTTGAGGATTTACGCCCCTCAAACATTAGTCCTTCGAGCCGGATCTGACATTGCGCAGAGAAGGTAAGGAGAACCGGTTTCTAGCTCTGGAGTTGACTATCGAAGTATACTAGTACTACTACTAGCATTAGCGAGTTCAGTTAGTCTAGCTAGCTCACTACTCTTCGTTGTTTTGGGAATACACTTCCTCAATATTTGGGAACACTCCTCCATCTTTGGGAATACTCTTCCTCCGTTACATCTTCGAGTACTACTACTCATCATTCTACCGACTACGTCGTTCTCATTTACAAACCTTTTCCACCCCTATCTTCGAGTACTACTACTCATCATTCTACCGACTACGTCGTTCTCATTTACAAACCTTTTCCACCCCTATCTTCGAGTACTACTACTCATCATTCTACCGACTACATCGTTCTCATTTACAAACCTTTTCCACCCCTATCTTCGAGTACTACTACTCATCATTCTACCGACTACGTCGTTCTCATTTACAAACCTTTTCCACCCCTTGTCAGCATCTCGACATCAGTTTTAAGATGGCTGACCTCGCACGTTTAAAGGCTAAACGATCTGCTGATCGTGGCAGAGTCACCAAGGTCCAGAAGGCATCTGACAAGCTACTCCTCGACGATCCAAGAGAGCTAAACGAGCGGGAATTAACAATCAAACATCAGGCACTCAAAGAGGCTATCCAGGAACATCAGGCCACTCAGGCTTCACTAATGGACGCCATGGCAACTTCTGGGGCTTCTGAGGAAGACATCGAAAAAGAGATCGAAGCTAGCATCGCTCTGGAAACCTTCTACGAGGAACAACTGGAGAAGATCTCTACAGCCTTAGATCAGTGTTCATTGTTCCAAACCTACGAACTACGCCAACAGCAGATAGACATCTGGATGGAACACTGCTCTGCAGGGTCTGCTGATTTCTCAAGCCAAGGACGCAAACATGTAGAGGAACAACCTTACAGCAAACATCCAGTGCTCCAACCAATCACCACCAAGATCAAGGAGTGCCTGGAAACTGTTCAACAAAACATCTTCAAAGCTGGCACATCAACAGCACAAGTCAGGCACAACTACCTCGCCCACTGCATCCTCATCTGTGGGGCATAGCGTGGCACCTTACAAACTCAAGACACCCACATTCTCGGGCAACGTCCGTGAATTTCAACGGTTCTACGACCGCTTCACAGACATCCTCAAAACACACTCCGACTGTTACACTGTTGGAGACAAGTGTTGTCTTCTTGCAGAAGCGATGGAGAACCCTGCAGCTAAGGATCTGTTGGGCAAATTCTCTCAAGGACCTTCTGGTTATGACACAGCCATGGAGCAACTACGTCTGCGATATGGCCGAGCCTCTGTAATCTACCCGACTTACGTCAAGGAGCTAATACAGAGGGACAACTACGACTACACTCAAGACAGCATGCTAAGGGTGATTGACAGAACACGTCACCTGCTCGATGCTATGAAGAAGATCAAGGGCAACACCCTTTCACAGGTAGCCGTTGCTCTGGTGGTAATGGATTTCAATGAGGAATTAAGTAAGGAGTGGGCCAAACATCTCGGCTCCGATGACAAACTCCAGAACGTAGACGACTTGATGAAGTTCATCACACCACTCTCGTATAATCTGCCAAGCAAGTCAACATCTGCTTCGGCATCAATTGCTTCAAAGAAGTCCACTCATGATTCCTCCGTGCTGCCCCCCCAGTATGTTCAGGCCTGAACAACCGCTTCTACGAACTAACTCCATTATCCCCAATTAACACTTAGCATACGCACACACAAGTGTATCATCTGTTGCTTACCACATAATGATATTTATTCAAGTTTCCCAATGCAGGTTGTATCATTGTGCCTTCTATTTAGTTGTTGTTAAAGTATGTGTATCTCAACGTTTGTTATTAACCTTACCTGCCCAGCTTAACCAGCGCTTGCGACTATCGCTCTCAGTCTGACCCAAACCTGCAACGACGGCAAGAGTAACCGTCTATCTGGCAGCTGTTAGCGCGCGTTGGTGGTGGCTTTGTCTAGCGGCGAAAGCAAGGGTTCTGGTCCTTCTGGTAAAGGGTCATTTTGAGCTTGAGGATTTACGCCCCTCAAACAATAGCTATTGGATGAAGAACTACCTTGACTGAATATGAAATGGCTATCACCTCAGTAGATTGAGCCACAAGTACACTGAGTAATAATATTTTGAAAAGTGTTTGTTACACAGCTTTCCAAAAATCCTCAGAAAGGTAGTTATTTCCATGGTATGAGAATTGTGAGGCTTTCTGAAGAGATAATAATAATAGCCACCTTCAAATAAAGCTAAATTGTGTAAGTATTAATGAAATAGTGGAACATAAGCAATTCAATTATAGGAATGCTATCAGTAGATAGTGCAGTATTACTAAGTTGTAGCTACCAAGATTGTTCTAAACAAATGAGTCTTCACCTTTAGCACAGTATATATAGCTAAGCTACTACTTTCCTTATTTTGACTCACGTTAAAGTTACTGTCTATCCTCAAGGCACCTTCAAACTGTTAGTCAGATTAATGGCACACGATCTTCTCCATAGCGGCAGGCGAAACTAACACTCACGAAATAAACAATAAATATAAATGTGTGCGTTGCGTGTGTGTGTTGTTGTGCGTTGTGTGAGGTCAGGCGGGGGATACATTCACAATTGTAACAAGTCATTATACGACGCCCGTCCCTGTCAGCTCTTGTGGCGCGGCTCTGGCGGTAAACCTAGCTTTGGCAGTGTCTCTTATATGCCCCATCACACCCGTATTCTTATGGGTTGGTCAGATTGAAGTCAGAACTTAGAATGCTGGCATTTATGCTTTCAGTTTCTGAGTATATTATTTGTTCTATATTAATGCCAATAATAAAGTAGAAGATTGATTACAATAGTGAAGAAATTATAAGCTTATTATAATACATTTTACTTATAATTCTGCTCATAACAGTGTGGTCATCACTATGGCACCATAAATGGAAAAAAATATATATTGTAGTACTCTAATGCACCATAACACCATAAGTGGACAATGCTATTGTAGTACTCTGTACTCTACAATATAATCACACAGGCCGCTACATACATTTGTTCTTAGTTTACTTGTCACAGCACTTTATGTGATACGAGGTCAGACCAAAATTTTCTAATGATGAACGTAATTTTGATAAGCACTAGTTGCTCTGATGATATTTTCTATAGTGTCATAGTCAACTTAAATTAAGTAACAATTTTATATTGGCTACTACTTTTGTTGCTTTACACTAGGCAAGTAAGTACTTATAAATTTTTAGCATGTCTACACAACTACATTTCCATAGTAAATGTCACTATTTTACCTATAGATAATAACCATCATAATTATCTTTTAATTTGCTGCTATGGCAAAGTTGCACTTGTACATCAGACTCCAATATTATAGCATGTACTCCTCTAGCGGATATGCCAGGAATTTTTTTCCACTTATTTTTCATAAAAAGTTAGTGTATTTTAGGCTGTACAACCGTAGACCATAATCAGTTGTTGGCAACGTCCCATTATAGTAGTCTTGCCATACTACATCAGCAATAATTCTTTGCGGCACGCGGCAACTACTGGTGAGGTGAGTGTTGCTTGTATTAGTCCAGCAGATAAGAAAAATTATTGTGACAGAATGGACCAAAGCATGAAACTTAGTATGCAGGTTCGGTTTGGCATATATAACGGTATCAGAAGGGGTGCCAAAAAAATTGTTTAATTAAAACAAAATTTTTGATGTGTGAAATTTTGATTAACAGTTAATTTAGTGAAAGAGCTACATATAAATAATGTTTATTATAATGTATTGGGTTTAATACTTTATTGTTAATGATTAGGAGTCACCTGATATTACAGGCAGCTAGACGATTTAATAGAACTAGCTACCCTGATAGCTAGCCAAGTGTAGCAAGTTTCAGAGAATTTATTTCAGTAGAATAAAACCATAATATTTCGGCATGTGGAGCCTTCTAGTGGTTACTGAACTGAATGAGAATGACTGAACAAGGAAGTTTCATGCAGGATTTTTTTCTGGGGGGGGGGGGGCACACGTTTGATTGACCACACCCAATTTTTCTGAAACCACACCCATTTAATTAAAAATTGTCTCAGGTCTAGATTAGTGACACCAATCTTGGGAGACTAATGTGTATTGCAATTGAAGGACCTCAATTAACTGAAGTGAACTTTCACCAACTATTAGATACAATACAAACAAACAAACTCACAGAATACCATTATAAGAGTAGTAAGGGCGTGACATGTCACCCTATTAATTCACTCCCTTGTATCAGCTCCTTTTATTTTAGTTACAGGGTAGAATTCTTGTACTACGGTTAATATAATTCAAATGATTCACACAAGTCGATGAGTGAAGTCAATCACTAGACTGAACTGCAGTGAGTGTGGGTAAGTCTTTTTATAGCAAGCAATCAACACACTAACATAAGCCATGCAAATTGTTAAACTATTAATTAGCCAGAGTTCAAGAGTTCAGTTTGAATGGGATCGACTGTGGGTTTTCACTGATAATCTGAAGACCTGGGGTTATCTCTGTTGTTGTGTCCAGGTTGTGTGTTGGGGGTTGGGAGCAGCTTTTACAATATCTTTGTGAAATACATAGTGTTTAACAGCTTTTAGTTTATTCCTCATTACCAAGGTTGGTTGATAAATTCCCCTGTTTTTTTTATTGTCATTTAGTTTTGTCGTTGTTTTTTAAAGCACACCTAGCAACTACAATAAAATTTGTGATATAAAGTACATTTAATTTTGTAGTTATGTAAAGTCTGTTGGTTTTGGTAAACTTGAGGATAAACATGAAAGGAGAAATATTTTTCCCGAGTTCTTCATATTGTTGTTTGATGATGTTCTTCAAATATTTCTTCGAAATTATACATTCACTTTTGTCATTTGGAACCTATTAAACAACCTAGCTTAAGCACCTTTCATGGGTATGTAAAGAGAATTCCGCTGATAAAGAAAACATACACTTTGTGACATGACTGATATAATAATATAATGTGCTGAGTACGAATGGCACAGTGACATTTGAATTGTAATACATGCATATAATATAATAATTCATGACAACATTTATTTATTACGCAATAACTGTGATAAGTTTGTTTGAGTAGTACTAGTAAAAGCTCTTTGCATTATGATTTGGTAAAGCTGTTATAGTAATCCATAATATATCTAATTTAAGTTTCATACTAGGGCAGTATGAGTAAAATGCTACATGCAAAACAATTTTTTTTATTAAAAATTCTAAAACAAGCAGGCAGACTGATAAGCACACAAACAGACAGACAGATAAGCACACAAACAGACAGACAGATAAGCACACAAACAGACAGACAGACATGTCAGGAAAACTGATGAACAGACGGATGGACAGACAGACAGACAGACAAACAAACAGACAGAAGGACAAACAGACAGACAGACAAACAGACAGACAAACAGACAGACAGACAGATAATCAGACGGACAGATGGATGGACGGACAGATGGACAGAAGGATGGACAGGCACACAGACAGACAGATGAATGGACAAATGAATGGACAAATATAGAAAGACATAGAGATAGGTTGACAAATGGAGAGACCGAAAAACAGATGGACTAACTGACAGGCCGATATAGAGCTAGTGCTTGTCCTCGTTGAATCTCTTCCCCACAACACACTTGTTAAGTTATATCTATCATATCTTCAAGAAAAGTATACATTGGCCACATTTTCTGTAAAAATATTTTTATAGTACCTACATTTTTATGGTTTGTACAATTTGTATATGCAATTATTCAAACATTCTTGACACAATAGACATCTTTATTTCTTTATTTTTACATATTTACTTAATTTTTATATTCATTTACTCATTTTTCCATTTATTAGTTTTATTTATTTATTTACTTCAGTCACACCTCTATAGAACTACAAGCCACACCCATATTCAGTCTCCAATAGCTCAATCTTTCATCTCTGTAACACTATCCTTGTAAGTTAGCCATCATTATGTCATCATCCATTTCAGTTTTACATCTTCCTGCAGATCTCGTAGTGGTTTCAGTCATCCACCTGCAATCGAGCAATCTCGATCGAAACATTGTGAATCAAATTAAAGCAAGACGTGAGTAGTCCACAACCTCAATATGTATTAGTTAAACTACGTCAAGAATTACTTGTTAAAATTGTATTACTAGGTTTTAAATTAATGGGATATAAATCTGTGTTATCATTCAATTGCATATATTAAACTTACAGCTACTAAATTGTGCAATCGAATAACACGTCACAGTAATTCGAACTCACAATGTTAGTCAACACTACTTAATCAATAGATTGTTCACTACTTGATTATTATCAGCTTACTGGTATAGCTTACTGACAAATGTGTAAACTAACTGCATTTATTGTACTCATGACACTAACATGGTAAACAGTAACTATACTGATAGTTTTATATAATAATGAATCCAAACTTTTAGTATGGCATAATTCTTCAAGCAGTGTTGCAGAATCATATAGCACAGCTCGTAAAGTTTCTGATGATGAACTCTCCAACTTTGTACCAAGTATCCTTTCTATAAGCATTTCACAATAACACTTTTAATGTGTTATTAACTTACATTATTTAGGCAGTTCTTAGTTACAGATTGTTAGGTTGCTGTCAGAGTTAAGAGTATATCGTCATGATGATGAATCAATCTATCTTCATCTTTAGTGAATGAGCCCTTATAGCTGAACATTTGTTTACAACCCCTGAAGTCTCCACGATATTGCATTTTATTTCTTGATAGTAGTGACAAAGTGCATAGTGTAGCCACAAAATGCTGAGTATTTCCATACATGAGGTGGTAATATGGCTTCATTGCAGCATTCTTTACCAAAAGTTGATGCGGCTTACATGGATTTCTTTATAAGCAACTAGAATCCCCAAAATAGTCATATTTTGATTGAATCTGCTTTCTTGAAGTTGCTTTGCTGTAAGCAAATTGCCATCTCTAAAAATGTAAAATATGTCAAATAGTTTACATAACAGTAAGTTAAATGTTTTAATGCAAAAAACAAATTAAGAGTATAATTATAACTGTGACAATCTCTTGGTGAACATGAAGTAGCTAATTTATCAACATTAATTAATATCTCAACAAATGTTTTTAATACACAGTGTGAAATATAGTTACGTTTAAAGTTCATACAAAGAACATGCCGGAAACTGTTCTTTAATTTACTGCATGCCATGCCTCAGATTTCTGCAATGTAATTGTATCTGTGTTAGCAGCTGAGACATGTACTGGATCAAAAAATGTATTGATGATGCCTTACCTCTTAGGTATCTACACTTAACACTATTACCACGACAGTAACATTGACAATTAATGTGGTGTGATGAATACAATTATTAATAAGTGTGAAGATTCGCTTGGAATTATTGTGACAGTCATTATATATACATATATAATATAATATATATAATATAATTCAATCTATAAATTAAAACTTACTTTTGTACTAAACATTTATATGAAAGTGACATAAATTACTAGCTATATGATCACCAGGAAAAGAACTGAAAAACCATAAACTGTTAAATTATAATCCAAAATATTTTTGACTTTGAAAGACCTTCATCAGTAGGGAAAAAACAACAACTGAAAAACTGATCACTGTTAAATACTGAAAAACTGTTTGATTTCAAGAGATTTTCATCAGTTGGATCAAAACTATAAACTGCATTTTCAACAGTTACTATTTAAATGTTAAAAGTAACAGGTATATTTATTAGGTAAATGTTGAAAATAATTGAAATATCCTCCTAATATAATATAAACAGTAGAAAAATGAGTTTGATAAAAAACATGTATTTAACAAAGGCAAATTATAACAATGCATGTATGAACAAAAAACATTGCTGCAAAATAAATTATTTTAATTTGAAACCATCATTCTATTTAGGTTAGTGATTAGGTTCACCTTTAACCATCATCTGCAGTAATCTACGGCTAGCTTTTTAATGAGTTATTTGTTTTATAATTCAACTCAAATAAAACTTAATTGTGTACTAATCATTTAAAGTATTGATAAAAGTAATATACTCAACACTGAATGATAGTAGCTAATATCCACTAAAGACAAAATTGAGTTTGATTCATTGTTCTATAAATTATAGATACATAGATGATGTATAAGATTATGGAACATTTAGCTACACAATAGTTGTTGAATAATCCAAGATACTTTACTGTCAATAGGTATTGATAAAACTGTAAAGTGTAAACTGATATTTCTTGATGTTTACATACTAAGTGTTAAAGATGAAGTTTTTAGTTCTTCAGTTTTTTTTTATCCAACTGATAAAATTCTCTCGATATCAAAACATTTTTTGCTTATTTAACATTACTATGTATATTTTCAAAATATCAGTTTTAATTTTTTCTGATTTTATCTAACTGATGACGGTCTCGCAAAACAAAATTGTTTAGGATTATTTTTAACAGATAGCAACTATTTAAACAGGTAGCAACATGTAAACAGGTAGCTACTATGTAAATGTTCAAAATAATCTTCCTCTAGAAAAAAAATGAGTCTAAATCTATATGATATGACATTTTATTCAATAAAGACAAATCATAATAATAATTTATAATCATAATAGGAATTAACCAAAACAATATAGTGAAATAAGTGATTTAATACGAAACCATTTATTGGTTAGTAATCTATTACACCTTTTACTATCTTCTGTAGTAACCTTTAGCTTTTTTCAATGGACTTTTACACAGTAGAGTGAACAAAATCATTTCTATTATGTCAACATTGCTTGGGCATTGAGTTTCTGCTTATCAGCTGCATAATTAGCATTAAGTTGAACTGAAATCAACAGTCAATTAGTAATGATGCAATAGATTCTTGTAAATTAATTTATATTGTCGTCATAAACTACTAAACCAACTCCCAATAAAATTATTAACAGTTATAGCATGCAACATTTTATAACAAAAAAGTAGAGTTCAGTCTTCCATTTTTTTTCAAGGGGGAAAGAGACTACAAATAAATCTAACTGTTTCAACAAAATAGAGTACACAGAAGATAAAGTGGCTACATTTTACATGCTGTATATGTGTAACCATACCAAGATATGTCAAAAGAAATTGAAATCTACTGTTAACAATTTTTACAACCCATACCATCTAACTTAATGCTTAAAAAAGCATTGCTAAAAAGTAGCATATTTATCCAACATAGTTACAACTATAATAATAATAAGACTACAATAATATGTAATACACATTTATACCAATAAAAAGTTAGTGTAAGAGAATTATCACTCATTCTGTAATGTACTAATAATAATAATAAACTGATATCCAGTTTACTGCTGAAAGCAGTAGCCTTTAATCAAGACTGTGGCAAAGCATGTGTGATGAAAATTGGTATCGTCATCTTCTTACTTGAGCCCAATGAACTTTTAGCCTTAATTGCCAAAAAGTAGCTCACTTTAATGATGGTGCAGCTGCTTATGCTGGCAGGCCATGTTGAAGGAATACTAAGAGAATGTCCCTCCAATGAAGCACTGGTACCCACAGATACATTGGGCAAGCTCAGGGCAGAGAGATTATTTCGAATAGTGGCTCTTGTAGAACCCCTTTCTGAGTGATAGAATTCTGTTCGAGATATGGAGGCATGTATGTAAATGTTATTTATGGACAAGTTCTGGACATGCATGTTGAGAGGGATAGTTTCTCCAACAAAAAATCCAGTGCGTGGAAGACTGCAAGTAATGTTAACAGGTCCGAAATTAAAGCAGCAGCAAAACCTGACATTGCTGTTGAGTTCAGTCGTTTTAGGTTCCTCCATACCTATCGGAATACCAGGAGACTTCACCTGCAATACCGCCTTCACATTATGACTAAATTTCAACAATTTCTTTTGAGCTATTGTAGCTTTCAATTGGTAAATTATTTTACCAAAAATTCCTCTGAATGAAGGTGGAGCTATATCAGGAAGCTGTATATTGAAGGGAAAGTTGTGGTCACCCACAGGAAGATATCAAGTAGGATCTCCTTCACTGGACCACAGAGTATAATTTTTCCGAATAAACGTCACCATATTGGTGTAAGTAATAGCAGTATCGTGAGTATGGTCGGTCCATTGTGTACTAGCAAATCCAAAAATTGTGATGCTTACTTCTTTGTAGTATTTTGGTTTGTCTACACTAACCAGAACAACTCCTTTTACTACTGAACCAGGATAATAGCATGCGTCATTAGTTACTATCTTAAAATTTTTCACCATCTTCCAAGGAACTGCTCTATTTAAGGATGCCTGAGCACGGGTATTATGGGTGCGCGGGCATAATTTTCCATAGGGGTTGCACCTTTGATCTGACGTGATGATGTCAGTACCGAATGCTTCGTACAAGAATGTAGCTATGGTTGATTAATAAGAAAAGATTGAAGTAAAAATATTCTTAAATTGTATCCATTTCTTGTTGTATCATTCTGTCTTGCTTACCTCTGTATAATGAGGTAGATACATGATGGTACTGAATTCAAACAATTCAATCTTGGGTGTAGCCCGTGAGTATCTCCAAATTTTGAGTACCCCCCAAATTTTGAGAACACCTTAATATATAAACAGTAGAAAAATGAGTCTGATAAAAAACATGTGTTTAACCAATGGCAAATTATAACAATGCAAAACATTGCTGCAAATAAATGATTTTAATTTGAAACCATTCTATTTAGGTTAGTGCATGATTAGGTTCACCTTTAACCATCATCTGCAGTAATCTATGGCTAGCTTTTTAATGAGAGTTATTTGTTTTAGAATTCAACTCAAATAAAACTTAATTGTGTACTAATCATTTAAAGTATTGATAAAAGTAACATTCTCAACACTGAATGATAGTAGCTAATATTCACTAAAGACAAAATTGAGTTTGATTCATTGTTCTATAAAATATAGATAATAGATGATGTATAAGATTATGGAACATTTAGCTACACAATAGTTGTTGAATAATCCAAGATACTTTACTGTCAATAGGTATTGATAAAACTGTAAAGTGTAAACTGATATTTCTTGATGTTTACATACTAAGTGTTAAAGATGAAGTTTTTAGTTCTTCAGTTTTTTTTATCCAACTGATAAAATTCTCTCGATATCAAAATATTTTTTGCTTATTAAACATTACTATGTATATTTTCAAAATATCAGTTTTAATTTTTTCTGATTTTATCTAACTGATGACGGTCTCGCAAAACAAAATTGTTTAGGATTATTTTTAACAGATAGCAACTATTTAAACAGGTAGCAACATGTAAACAGGTAGCTACTATGTAAATGTTCAAAATAATCTTCCTCTAGAAAAAAAATGAGTCTAAATCTATATAATATGACATTTTATTCAACAAAGACAAATCATGATAATAATTTATAATCATAATAGGAATTAACCAAAACATGGTGAAATAAGTGATTTAATACGAAACCATTTATTGGTTAGTAATCTATTACACTGTGGGCGGAGTAATGAACATATTCATTTATAGTAACTCTTTTGTTTGTATTATTTTAGTGTTGTGTTATTTATCTTTACTGTATCATCTGCTGAGTGCATGCATGTTGTGTCATTGTCCGGATGTCAATCCGTGAGCATTTCTATTTTTGCGCATGCGTGTCTATGGCTATAAAAGCTTGGGCGCGCCTGTGTATCGGCAGTTCTCTAATAATCTTAGTTTGTGTAAACACTGGGTTAGTAGCCAGCTTGTCGTACTTACCTGAGTGAGGAGGACTCTGGTGGCAGCGTGTCACAGAGTTCGGGCATCTTCTGGTTGTGAGTCCTTTGAGCCGTGACCTACCTTTCCTGTGTATACTTTCCCTGTGCCGGTTGGTGGTTCGAGAGCGAGTGATTCCTCCAGAGCCACCCCATTAAACCCACAATTGGCGGCAGCGGTGTTGAGGTCTTCTCCTCGTTCGTCGAAATTTCGTTACCGTGTGTTGAACTTTCTACCGATTTAAAACTCGGATCAGATCGTCTCCTTGTGTTTTGTGCGTGTGTTTTGTCTGGATTTTGCTGTGTGCGTGTGTCTACTTCGTTTGTGACCGATTTAAAACTCGGATTCCATTCGTGGATTGGACTTCTGCGTGCATCTTGCTATCTACTGGATCGTTGGATTGACATTCTCCTTCCTCGATTCCTATTGGAGCGCCGTACACGAGGCCTAGTCGATTCCTATTGGAGCGCCGTACACGAGGCCTAGTGTGATTTTCGTCTCGGACTTGTCAATTTTTGTGTTTGTCACCTGTTAGCGTGTTTCCATTTTTGGTCTTGTGCCTGAGTGTCTTGTTATTTCTGTTAGCATTTTGTACTGTGCCGTGTGCAAGTTGTTTTGTCTTTCCTTTTACGCTCACCTGTGTTTTACTTGTGTGTTGTTTTCGTGTGTGTGTTCTCCAGGAACGTGTCCTTCGATTGGATTGCCTGGATGAGCCAACGTGAACAGCCGGGTCGAGTGTGTAAGCGTGGGAGGCAGAAAGTAGGAGCAAGTGGTGAGTCCGTGTGTTTGGATACTGATAGCCTGAGTGTTGCTTCTGGGCTTTCTCCTCTGCTATTTTCGGGCTCTTCTTTGGGTGCGGTTGAGACAGTTCGTGTTTCCCCCATTTCTGAGTCTGACGTTGAATTTAGTAGTTCTGTGGGTAGTGATTCCCCAGCTAGCACAATGATGGGAGATGATGAGCGTCCCCATATTCCTAATGAGGTGGATCCGATTTCCACAATGATTGATACTAGACTGAAATCCTCATTTTCTGAGTTCTTTGATGGTTTAGCAAGTTCTGGTTTGTTATCTGGTAGTAGTCGTAGCAGTGTTGACTCGATCGATGCTGACATGTCTCGGGAGATCGGTCAACTAGCAGCCCACAAAGATGGTATGGATATTGCCAAGTTTGTCGCCAACCTGGAATCTAACTTAGCCATAATGGGTTGTCCACGTAGACGGTGGAAGCGGGTACTGTTGCAGAAGCTCCACTCGGAGTCTGCTTTGGAAGCCTTGTCCACCTTGAATAAAGAAGTTGCTACATATGACGAGATTAAGGAAAGGTTGTTTGAGTCGTTGGGCTCCAACCTGGTTGCTCTTGGGGTGCAATATAGGGAAGGGTTTTCAGCACTTCCTTTTTCCACAAACCCCAGTGAGAAGTTTAAGTATCTCAGTCGTATTGTTAGTTCGTTGGAATTGTTGTGTAAAACTAGAGAAGAAGTTATCATGTTTCTGGTATGTTCTGCCTTTCGGTCTTCGTTGTCTCATTCTCAGAGGGAAGTGATGGACCAGAGGTCGTTTGAGTCTTTGAGAGAGTTGAGTAAATTCGCTGTTTCCATTTCCCCTACCCGTACGGCTGCTTCTTTCGAGAAGTCCAGCTCGACCGGTAGTAGAGTGGGTCGTGGTTTCTCCCCTTTAGTGTGCTTCAAGTGTCTGAAGCGGGGACACAGAGCGTTTGAATGCCGTAATAGTAGCAGTGGTTCATCCACTAGTGGTGAGGGTAGTAATGGTAGTGGTAGTTCTCCAGGTCTTTCAAGTACTAAACCTGCTGGGTTGGTGTGCTATACTTGTAGAGAGCCGGGACACAAGTCCCCTGACTGCCCGAAACGCAATATCAAGACAGACAATAAGGATGGTGTAAAGAGAAAAGTATATAATACAAGTTGGGTGGCAGTTAGAGATCGTCCTTCCCATACTTTTGGTAGTGTGAACGGCACGAAGTGTGAGATTGTGCCTGATACTGGAGCTGAGATCTCCATAGTCCCTGGATGCCTTGTTTACGAGGACCAGCTGACCGGGGAAACGGTTGAAGTGAAGGGTTGGGACAGTGATCCTGTTACTTTACGTGTAGCCATTGTCAATTTTGAGTTTAAGGGTATGTGCTTTAAGCACAGAGTGGCTGTTGCCCACCGGGATAGTTTGGCCGGTAGGGTACTGTTTTCCATACCAATGGAGCCGAGTACGGCTGAGCACCTCTTGTTGGGTGCCGCCACTCAAGCAGATCAGTTGCTTGAGGAGGTGGGGCACCTGCATGATACCTGCAGCACCCAACCAGCGACTGATGAAGCTGCCTACTCTGGGGGGGAGACATTGGAGGCTGTGTCCTCTGCTCTTGTCACTACCCAGGATGAGGTAGCCTCAGTAAATGTTGTGACTAGAAGTGAATGTGCTAAGAAAAAGCGCAGACGTAAGAAACGTAGAGCTCGACAAGTTGAGCTAGCTGAGCCTGTTCCCCTTGTTTGTGATGAGGAACTTGCTCGCTTAGCTGCCATTGATGTTTTCCATAGTCCTTCTCTACCTTCCGTAGGAGTTGGGTCTAGTGCGGCGGAACCTTCGGTTTCTGGGCTTCTTGATGGGCCTGACGAGGATGGGGATGGGGCAGTGGTTGATGGTAGTGCAGGCAGTGACGGGGTTGAGGTTGTGTCTCTCTCTATACCTGATGTGTCTTCTCCCTCTGTTTCGAATGATGTTGTTTCTGATGATGTGTGTGTTGATGTATCTGAAGTAGTTAGTGATGTAGTTTCTGAACCTGTTATTTCTGATGTTGTTGTTGTTCCTAGTGAACATGTGTCTAATGATAGTGTTGATATTGTTGTGCCTGTTCCCACGTCCAGTGGTGGCGTTGAGTCTGTTATTTTGGCTCAAAAGTCTGATGACTCCCTAGCTTCCCTCTGTGAGTTGGGTCGTAAGTCGTTGAACGGGTACTCTTTCAAAGATGGGTTACTTGTGCTTTCAGTGTTGGTTGATGATCAGCCAGTTGTAAAGATTGTAGCTCCTGTTGCTTTCAGAGAGCGGTTGTTGACTCTCGCCCATGACAAAACTGCCCATGTTGGGGTACGTGGGATGAGAAAACTGCTGGGTAACAAGTTTACTTGGCCTGGCATGCACTGTGACATTCGTGAATTTGTCAAGTCGTGTGACGTGTGTTTAAGAATGAACAATGCGGGGAACAAGAAACCCCCTATGGTTGAACGTAGAATCGTGAGTGTTCCGTTCGAAAGCGTGTGTGTAGACCTGGTGGGTCCTTTACCGAAGGGTAAGCGTGGTTCTAAATACCTCTTTACGTACGTGTGTCTCGCTAGTCGTTGGCCTGATGCCATCCCTATGCGTACAGCGTCCGCCTCTGAAGCTGCTCAATGTTTTCTCGAGGTGATAAGTCGCACTGGGATTCCCCTTCGTGTGTTGTCAGACCGTGGTACCATCTTCTTGTCTAAGTTAATGACTGAAGTGTGTGACCTGTTGGGAATAGATAAGTTAGCCACTTCTCCGTACCGTCCCCAGTCAAATGGTGTTGTTGAGCGGATGCACGGCAGTTTGAAACCAATGCTTTCCAAGGCTGTGGACGCGGGGGTGGATTGGGTTGATTTTCTCCCTCTGGCGTTATTCGCTTTGCGCCAGGTCCCAAATCGTGACCTCGGTTATTCTCCCCACTGTATTGTCTATGGTCGAGATGTGTTAGGCCCTCTGGACGTAGTGTATGAAGGGTGGGTGGAGAGACCTTTTGATCCTGTCGATGTAGATGAATGGCTAGTGTCGTTGAACGACCGGTTGGCAGTCATTTCTGATAGTGTGGCAGCCAATCAGTCAGTGTCCAGTGGTAAGCGGGCTGAGTGTGCTAAAAAGGGTGTGCGTGACAAACCTTTAGAGATTGGGTCCTTAGTGCTCATGAGGATCCCGGGCATCAAGGCTTCCCTACAAGCTGCATGGGAAGGTCCCTATTCTGTTGTCAGTAGGTCATCTGACGTAACTTACAGAGTGTCCAAAGGTGATGACCACCCAGTTAAAGTTGCCCACAGGTGTAACCTGAAGGTGTATACCCCTCGCCCTGCGCTACAAGCCAATGCCATAACTGTTGTTGCCGAAGACTGCGGTATAGATGACTCTCTTTTAGTTAGTAAAACTTCTTTGGATAGTGATGTGTGTACTGGTTATAGAAAGTGTGATCTTGATTCTTTGTTATCTGAGCTGAGTGAGTATTTTAGTACGTCCCCTGGCTTGTCCAAGGTAGGATCGTGTGTCATTATTTTGGAAGATGGAGCTTCTGTTGTCTCCTTGCCCCCAAGGCAGATACCGGTAGGCATTCGTGATGCTGTCAAGTCTGAAATCGACTCCTTGCTTGCCGGCGGTATTATAGTTGAATCAGACTCTGATTGGGCTAGTCCCTTGGTTCCTGTTCGGAAGAAAGATGGCGGTGTCCGACTTTGTGTCGACTTTCGTCAGCTGAACGCGGTGACTCCCTTGCGCCGCTATTGGTTACCCTCGTTAGCTGAGATTTTGGACTTAGTTGGTCCTTGTAGTTGTCTCTCAACGCTTGATCTGACTGCTGGGTTTCATCAGATTCCCATGGATGTGAACTCCAGCGAGCTCACAACCTTTGTATGTCCCTTTGGAAGATTTAAATATGTACGTATGCCGTTTGGACTTAAAAATGCTCCGGCGATCTTTCAGTCTGTAGTTGAGATGGTGTTGGAACCTGTGTCACACTGTAGTAAGAATTATGTGGACGATGTAGTCGTGTTTAGTAAGTCGTGGGATGAACATCTTGCCCACCTGAAGTCTGTTATTGAGTGTTTGGGTGATGCTGGCTTTACTATTAAGTTAAAGAAGTGCCACTTTGGCAGGAAGTATTTAGTTTATTTGGGCCATAGGATTGGGTGTGGTTCCCTTTCTGTGCCTGAACATCGGGTGGAGGCTTTGAGATCTTTTGCTCGCCCTGTTACCAAGAAACAACTCAGATCGTTTCTTGGGGCCATGTCTTATTATAGGCAGTTTGTTCCCTTGTTTGCCTCTCACTCGAGCCACTTGACTCCGGCAACTTCATTGAGGGCTCCTCTCCGGGTGAGCTGGTCGGAGGACATGGACTCTGCTTTTCGTAAGCTCAAATGTGGTGTGTGTGATGCTTGTGTTTTATTTATTCCTGTAAGTCATGATGTTTTTGTGTTATATACCGATGCCTCGGGCTCGGGAGTCGGTTGTTGTCTCCATGTATGCAGAGATGGGAAAGAACTTCCCGTGGGTTTCTTCTCGCGCCAACTGAGACCGGCGGAGAAGAATTACTCCGTCACGGAGTTGGAATGCTTGGCTATTGTGGCTTCCCTGAGTCATTTTGAGTTCTACCTCTACGCGAGGGACGTGACTGTCATTACAGATCATCAGCCTTGTTGCTCCCTCGTTTCAGGTTGTCACCTGAATAAACGTTTACTCAGGTTTGCCCTGGCCCTACAGCGAGTCTGTGTGGTGATCAAGTACAGGCCAGGCAAGATCCACAACAACGCGGATGGGATGAGTCGGCAGGCGTGGCCCTGCGATCAATCGAGCTCCGCCCTGGTGGAATCAGATTCGCCCCTGTCGAATCTTAGCGGGGGGAATTGTGGGCGGAGTAATGAACATATTCATTTATAGTAACTCTTTTGTTTGTATTATTTTAGTGTTGTGTTATTTATCTTTACTGTATCATCTGCTGAGTGCATGCATGTTGTGTCATTGTCCGGATGTCAATCCGTGAGCATTTCTATTTTTGCGCATGCGTGTCTATGGCTATAAAAGCTTGGGCGCGCCTGTGTATCGGCAGTTCTCTAATAATCTTAGTTTGTGTAAACACTGGGTTAGTAGCCAGCTTGTCGTACTTACCTGAGTGAGGAGGACTCTGGTGGCAGCGTGTCACAGAGTTCGGGCATCTTCTGGTTGTGAGTCCTTTGAGCCGTGACCTACCTTTCCTGTGTATACTTTCCCTGTGCCGGTTGGTGGTTCGAGAGCGAGTGATTCCTCCAGAGCCACCCCATTAAACCCACATACACCTTTTACTATCTTCTGTAGTAACCTTTAGCTTTTTTTAATGGACTTTTACATAGTAGAGTGAACAAAATCATTTCTATTATGTCAACATTGCTTGGGCATTGAGTTTCTGCTTATCAGCTGCATAATTAGCATTAAGTTGAACTGAAATCAACAGTCAATTAGTAATGATGCAAGATTCTTGTAAATTAATTTATATTATCGTCATAAACTACTAGGCCAACTCCCAATAAAATTATTAACAGTTATAGCATGCAACATTATATAGCAAAAAAGTAGAGTTCAGTCTTCCATTTTTTCAATTAAATCTAACTGTTTCAACAAAAAAGAGTACACAGAAGATAAAGTGGCTACATTTTACATGCTGTATATGTGTAACCATACCAAGATATGTCAAAAGAAATTGAAATCTACTGTTAACAATTTTTACAACCCATACCATCTAACTTAATGCTTAAAAAAGCATTGCTAAAAAGTAGCATATTTATCCAACATAGTTACAACTACAATAATAATAAGACTACAATAATATGTAATACACATTTATACCAATAAAAAGTTAGTGTAAGAGAATTATCACTCATTCTGTAATGTACTAATAATAATAATAAACTAATATCCAGTTTACTGAAAGCAGTAGCCTTTAATCAAGACTGTGGCAAAGCATGTGTGATGAAAATTGGTATCGTCATCTTCTTACTTGAGCCCAATGAACTTTTAGCCTTAATTGCCAAAAAGTAGCTCACTTTAATGATGGTGCAGCTGCTTATGCTGGCAGGCCATGTTGAAGGAATACTGAGAGAATGTCCCTCCAATGAAGCACTGGTACACACAGGTACATTGGGCAAGCTCAGGGCAGAGAGATTATTTCGAATAGTGGCTCTTGTAGAACCCCTTTCCGAGTAATAGAATTCTGTTCGAGATATGGAGGCATGTATGTAAATGTTATTTATGGACAAGTTCTGGACATGCATGTTGAGAGGGATAGTTTCTCCAACAAAAAATCCAGTGCGTGGAAGACTGCAAGTAATGTTAACAGGTCCGAAATTAAAGCAGCAGCAAAACCTGACATTGCTGTTGAGTTCAGTCGTTTTAGGTTCCTCCATACCTATCGGAATACCAGGAGACTTCACCTGCAATACCGCCTTCACATTATGACCAAATTTCAACAATTTCTTTTGAGTTATTGTAGCTTTCAATTGGTAAATTATTTTACCAAAAAATTCCTCTGAATGAAGGTGGAGCTATATCAGGAAGCTGTATATTGAAGGGAAAGTTGTGGTCACCCACAGGAAGATATCCAGTAGGATCTCCTTCACTGGACCACAGAGTATAATTTTTCCGAATAACGTCATCATATTGGTGTAAGTAATAGCAGTATCGTGAGTATGGTCGGTCCATTGTGTACTAGCAAATCCAAAAATTGTGATGCTTACTTCTTTGTAGTATTTTGGTTTGTCTACACTAACCAGAACAACTCCTTTTACTACTGAACCAGGATAATAGCATGCGTCATTAGTTACTATCTTAAAATTTTTCACTATCTTCAGTAACTGGAAAACTTAAGAGGCTGTCTCTGCTTATTTCTGCTGTGGAAGGTGCCCAGCAAGGAACTGCTCTATTTAAGGATGCCTGAGCACGGGTATTATGGGTGCGCGGGCATAATTTTCCATAGGGGTTGCACCTTTGATCTGACGTGATGATGTCAGTACGGAATGCTAAGAATGTAGCTATGGTTGATTAATAAGAAAAGATTAAAGTAAAAATATTCTTAAATTGTATCCATTTCTTTTTGTATCATTCTGTCTTCCTTACCTCTGTATAATGAGGTAGATACACGACGGTACTGAATTCAAACAATTCAATCTTGGGTGTAGCCCGTGAGTATATCTCCAAATTTTGAGTACCCCCCAAATTTAGAGAACACCTGGTACCTATATAATAGTCAGGCGTTGCTTGAGCGGGAACTACTGTGTTGAGGGTCCTGAAGGCCCTTGATTATAGTATGGGTATTATTTTGAAATACCACAGCGGTGGAAAAACTGAAATAATAATCTGATTGGTCACACTTTTACCGGCTAGGCAATGTCGCAGCGAAAATTCCAGTGAAATGAACCAGGATAAAAAAAACTCTTCGTCGCAAATACAATACAAGATTATGGTTTTCTTAGCTGCAGGGGAATAAGTAATTGTTTTTCAAGAGCTACTGAGCTATCTAATTGTGTGTGGAATTAATTACTATAGATACCGTTCAAAGCACTGATTGATGAGAGAGTATGTTTTTTTTTATCTTTATTAATTGAAGAATTTACTTGCTGTTTTAGGAATAATTCTACCAAATTTGGGATAATGCATGCAACATAATGTACTTCTGGTTCAAGTTTCCCAGGTTTTAGCAAAATAATTTCTCTCTTTTATTTGTCACTAATGTTAACTACGATATTGTTAGCCATGTAGAAAATTATATTTATTTTGTAATCCCATATTGCATCATTTTTTTGTTGAGTGAAATATGCAAGATTTAATTATCTCTCTATTAGCAATTTCATAATGGATGTATTTGAGCATAGTAATTTTAGTTTAAGAATACTGCCATAATTTCTGGTAAAAAACACACATGCCAACTGCTTATGTTGATATGTTTATGAAATTATTTAGTTATTTCTCTATTTCAATCAGTCCAGAATTTTTACTCACCAACTCATGCAATACCCTGAAATATAATGCAGGTAGCTATTTAATAAAACAAAGTGGCACAAAAAATAACAGTTTTATAGTACTATTCTTTTTCAATTGAGTTTAATATCAACTGCCAAATTAATTGTTCAGAAAATGAGTTAGCTACTGACTTCTATATCAACTGTTGTACATCTTATGTTTTGAATTACATCATTCTTTACATTGGGAACACATGCAACCAAGGGATTAATTTCTGTATCAGTTTTATTCTAAAATACATTGGGCACCATTTTTGCAAACTCGATTACGCTTTTTCAAATTAGTCACTGATATGTTAGAGACTTGTCTATTTATTTCCTACTTATCCACACACAAATTAAAAACGTGCTCTCATAGCATAGTAAAACTGAATGTTATGTGGATATAAAGAATAACAACGTGAGTGTACAAAAATGACTCCGGTTTCTGTTACCAATCTGTCTCTGGACTTCAACTATTCTTGTAGTAAATTTGGAAGGAATATTTACGAAATTATTCTTTACTGCATACCAAGGGCAATTGTGAATCAGTGTTAGATGACAGGACTGATGTAGATTGAGTTTTCTGAAATAGGTATAATAAACAAGTGTAACACAATAAGGAACGAATTTATTGACAAATTCAATTTGTTGCATCCTGTATGCTTAAAGTGCCACTTTGAGAACTACTGCTGACAGACAGACAGATAATGACAAACAGACTACTGTAGCCATACTTGCCAACAATTCCTCTTTTACCAAAAATACCTGACAAAGTCACAGTTGTTCCATCATTCCAGCAAAAGCTTTATCTTGACAGTCACAGTGATACTTTACTATTGAATCAAGACATCAGTGGTTGATATCAGTAAATTACAGCTACTAACTGATTGGAGCATGTCCTTATTTTATAAGATGGGTCAAGATATGAAGAATATATTGCTGAGAGTAACTAACTAGATACCAATTAATGAGGATTAAATGTAGCTATTGCCTTTAGTATATTCAATACGTATCAAGAAACAATGTGTGTAGAGGCTCGCAAATATTATGCTTGCACTTGTGCACAGTGAGGATTTGCATGCCCAAAGAATTAACATTAAAAATGAGAGCAGTATCTTGGAGAGTACCTCTGTCTTATTGCTAATTCTTATCTAATTCATGTTTCAATCATAGGTATATTATAAGTTGATTTCAACCTCACTGAAAGTCAATGTTGTTCCCAGCATTGTGGTAAAACATTTCTATTCATGCCACTTACAGTGATACCTAACTATTATTGAATCAAGACATTGACAGTCAGTATAATTAAATTACCACAACTACCAGTGCTGCCTATGCTACCAGTGGCCCACACAGTCATACTCTCATTGCCCACATACCTACTATATTATATCCAATGTTAATTCTTATCTACTTCATGTTTCAATCATAGGTATTTTGTTCCTGCGCATTAGCTAGTTATATTGATTTCAATCTTGTTGCAAATTTTCTTCCTTAATTCAAGTTGATTCAATGACCCCATCTTGCTTCACTTCCTCCCCTTTTTCTTTATCATAAGGCTATCATTGTCAATAAATAGCCTTATTTTCTGCTGGAAAAACATAATATAGTTAGGAATGTCCTTTGCTTAGCTTTGAAAAGAAGCATGACACTCATTAGTATAATTATAATCAATTTTGTTCTCCCGCTCAAAGTTTTTTTCATACTTAACTTATTCAATTTGACAAAGACTTTGGTTAAGTGTTCAATGAGCCTATTGGCCTACAAAAGAAAAAAATTAGATCATAGGATTTAACTGTCCTTGATTTTGAATTACAGTCTTTAATTTAATTTTTGTGCCTCTACTTCTTTCAGATATGATACTGTCCTAGTGTTGTTTGTCCTCGAAGTTTTTGTCATAATAATATATGTAAAAATCATACTAACTATTCTTGTGCACTGTTGTGCATACACATTGATTGCTCTGAGTGCAACTGAAGTGCAACTTGAAGAATAATGAACGGCTACATGTAATGAATGCACAAAGCAACTGCACCTCATGATAAAAATATTATAATTCCAATTAATATGGGTGAAATTAGGGTGTGGCTATAATAATTAAAAAGTCATGATTAATGGGTGTGGTTTGTCCATAACGTATTATAACATGGAAATAAAAATAAAAGGCGGTTATATTATATTATAATCAATGGGTATGCAAGTCAGTTATACTTACTTAGCTAAATAGTCAGAAAATATTCCATAAAATAAATATTACATGAGTCAGAGTGTGATATGGCAAAATATTTCATGAGCAGATTAATTTATTTTCACAGCCAGAAACAGAGTGAAAACAAAGCCTGAGAGTGAAATATCTTGCCAAATCACTCTTCCCTAGTATAATAAGTGGTTTATTCTATCCCAGAATCTTCACTTGTACTAGTATTTTGTACTAGGACATTCCCCAGTCATTATTTTAGGAGCTACTCTAACCAGGTTGGTAGGCTACACCAGAAAAAGGTAACTGTAAAAACCTGGAAAAGTGGTAAAGGTCCCAGGTTCCCACAGTTATCTATCAGCTACACCAACCTCCTCCTTTTCTTAAAAGTGATGAATTAGCAATAACGATTGGTATAGTCATCTGCTGGCTGGAACCTAGGAAGCTTATAGCCAGTACTGTTACAAAGTAATTTATTGAGAAGACCGGACAATTGATAATACTGACGGGCAATGTAAAAGGAATAATGAGGGCATGTAAAAAGTTTACATGTGGCTTGTGTATGAACGATTGTAAGGGACTAAACTTTCCAGATGAATATCTCCATTGTTGTTATTACTTCATTTAGCTATGTGTGTTAATTCACTTTCCCCTGGCCATTTCTCTTTGCTGGGGCCACTTCACCTTACCCATATCATTTCACCTACACTCAAACTAATTTTCTCTGTACATTCTTGAATAGGCAATATACGTGCCTACTATAATATTATATAATATTACATCATTTCTTTTTATATTCTGATTAAAATAATTGTGAGGCTCCAACATTTATTGTAGTTCCATGTAGCTTTGTAATGTGCATTACCTGTATTAGTTTGTCTGAGTTAGTTCATTTCAATAAACAAAAAATACTTAATTTCATTATCTTTAAGAATCATTGATCTATCTACCTGATTTATCCAGTTAGACAAAAGAATGTTTTAAAATGCTTACTCTTTGAGCAACAGCAAGTACCTATTCAGTCTCTCAATATCTTATAGACATCTAAAAGTCATCTTAAAATAATGTTGTTACGCAAACAATCACAACAACTATTGCATCGTAAAATTATAATTCACCCAAATAGCTGTGTCTCCTAGTGTACTCTACCACAACTTCACATTTTTTGTCTTAGCTTGTACAATGCTCTTATAGCTGAAGTATAACAGTGGATCTCTTGGACACACTCTCAGTTATGCATGGGTCATGTGTCATAACTTTATCCGCACAGCCATCTACATCTGCAGCCGATATCCAAAATAATGTGTACGCAATAGCATTACCATAATTATATATAATATAATATATAATACTTATAGCACGAGTCAGAGTACAATAATATGGGAAAATATTTTACGAGCACGCAAAATATTTTCACGAGCCAAAGGCGAGTGAAAATGAGGCGTGAGAGTAAAATATCATTCCCATATTGTACGACGAGTGTGATAAGTGATTTATTGCTTCTTTGAAATTTTTCTCAACCGGTTACAATACAATTTTCATTGATTTTACTCGCTACGCGCGCGCTACAAGGAGCGTACAATATAAACCGTACAATATGGGAGAATACAGAACGCTCGCGTGATGCGGAAATATTCAAGTAAAAATATCAAAGCTGCAATAAATATACATATATATATATATGTATATATTATATGGTTTGTTGTGAATATTTTTGGAGGGCATTAAGATATTTGATATGTTTAGGCTATCATTAATAATTGTCATAATAATAATGGTTTTAATAAAATAATAACCCCTCTCATGTTTAGACCTCAGAATAATGCATTGTGTAATAAGTACTTGCATATAGAACGAATCCATGAAAGTACAAGCTCTTGCCCCCGCCACACATGCCTACTGGGTTCACTCTATTTGCACTGTGGAATTGATACATCTGCTACATACTCACATTTGTGCTGATGTTTCATAAATTTGTGTTCTTGTCCTGCATATTTGACAAACAGGAGAATGAAGAGACAGAGGACTTCGTATCATTATACATACTATTATAAGTATAGGTATAATGTTGATGTCAATAAATAGAGGGTATTAATTGTGCAATTTCATGAAAAAATAATGCTAACTTCGTATTTAAATGTCAAAATGAATATAGCAGCGGCTTATATAATTCCATGCCTTTTCTACTATTATACTCCTGGCATCTTGAATTCATTATCCGTGCTAAATGCTCATTACTATACATATTTCTGATGTGTGACCATAAAGGGAATTTTATTAAAGTAATATGACTGTGAGGGACAACAGCAAGATGAATGAAACTCATTAGGAATTCTTGTATCAATGGTAGAGCCAGCTATACAGCTATCTCTCTGAATTCAAATTCATTCTCCTTGCTTACTGGGGAAAATTTATTAAACGTATATTATATTGACTTACTAGCTACTATTGGTCCAGATATATAAAATTTGCTATTTAAAAGTTAACAACCACAATGTATTAACTCATCTATCCATTGCTGTAGCTACATTTCTGCATACACATATGCGGCCACAGCAAAGAATAGCTGTTGTGGATAGGTTTATGACACACCAAACCAAAGTGAGGGCCAGACTTCGATCATACTACTTCATCTTCTCACTGGAGCCTACAATACCGCTAGTTTGGATTTTAAAGCACTTAGCCATTCAATACTGTTACAGGCTGAACACATGCCAAGATTTCAGGCAGCTTTATGCTTACTATTGATGATGTATTTTTAACTTGTTTACATGGCATTTGAACAAAAAAAAATTATTTAAAAAAAATTGGTTGTATAGTAAAGAAATTTGTGATCCAAAACTCAGTAAATTTGCATTGATAACATTGACAATCTATTGGTACACTAAATTACTTACAATTACATCTCTAAAATGCCTAAGGAGTGAAAATTTTTAACAAAAATAATGAGTGAAATTAAACGTTGCATTTAAAGTTCATAAGCAGAGCATGCTGACATGGCATAAGGTTCCTGAGCTAATGTAATGACACCATAAGCCTCAGATTTCTTCATTTCAAGTACATCTGTGTTGATATCTGAGGGTATTTCATAAATTGGATCAGAACCTGATGATACCTTTCCTCTTTTGCATTTTATACTTAACACAATTATAATAGCAGTAACTATGAAAGCTATGGCTATAGCAGTAGTGATTACAATTGTCACTATCAATAAAGCAGAGGATGATTCATTAGCACCATCAGAACGTTCACCTGTAAAAATAAGTAGATTACAACGTTCACTATGCCGTGAATTACACCAACCACTCATACGATAAAAATATACTATCACATTATTTGGCATTGTCTATAAATTATCACTGCCTGAAAAGTGTCCATTGATAACCATAACAAAATCGTAAATTATTGTATAATGTGTCAATAACTAGTTTGATAACCTCTCCAGTCTTGTAAACGTTTGTTAAATTATCAAGACAGTTTACAGATTTTGTTAGACTCTTTTCATGCTATTGTAGAATTCTCAATTCACGTTAGCCACTAAAAATTATTTAGAATCAGAGTCTACTAATCACAGCACAGTAAGATAACATTGATGTCAATAGCTATACATTAAATGAATATGTTTTATGACTACTCAGACAATAGAATGTAGATTTTTTTACTATGTAGCTAGGTATTTTAATTCATATAAAATATTTCTCGTCATGTAAGATTGTCAAAATTCTTTAATGAATTTGAGGAATAAAAAACTAATCAAAATAGAGTTAAACTTTCAATTTAATTAATCAGCTATGATGAGAAAACATACTAAATGAGTTTATTTTTACTAGTTGAAAGAGAAAGATCTTTGCCAGCACAAAATACACTGTGAAACAGGAAACTTACTTGTATTTGTCTTAGGCAACACTACTGTATCTGTAGGGTATAAATTAGAAAAGATGTAGGTTGATGAAGGACATGGAGTTGGAATAAACAGGCCATTTGAAGTTATGTGGTATCCACCAATTGACCAACATCTACATGACACATTTGATGTGTTTTCTTGGTTGTGTGTTGTCAAGTAATATTGTGTTCCATTTGACCAATCCGGATATCTTGGAGTATTGTTAATAACAAACTGGGTAAGATTAGAACAGCAAGATGAATTAATAGTACATTTGAAGGTGACATGCTGACAATCATGTTGAAAAGTAGTAGTAATGCTCAGTGCTTCTCCATCACTACAAGCAGGTGCTGCACACACAAAACAGCAGTATAGATATTCAGCAGTGAAGAACACCTACATAATAATTATTAGTTGTCTAAAAATTTTAATATTTTATTTCAGGCTCCGCCAATTAGAATGAAACAATGTTGTTCTTGGCAAAGCAAGGGGAAGCACTCTCAAGTGTAACTCAATTGAGATTTTTGATAATTGCGTATGTAGGGTTCATGCAGCTGCTTTTTCTCACGAGCACCTAATTCAGTGGCAAGAATACTTCAATTGCAGCACATTATCAAATTTCTATTGAGTATGATGCCCAACACTATGCTTGGTGTAAAGAAAATTGGAGGTGAGAACCAACAATTTATGTAATTGTTTCGGTTGGGAACGACTGAATCATAAGTTAATTTTTAAAATGATATGCATAGATTCAGCTGGGTAAAGCACATCATTAGTTTATATGAAGCTATAGCCTTACTTTACCACACCCTCAATCTGATTCCATAGCAGAGTGAGAATCGGCTCCTCATTATGATATGTCACAGAAACATGCCTGATATTACTCTGAATGTGTTATATTGAGCTCTTACAGTTCTCAGACTTTCTTTGGCAGATTTATTGTATGCATAATAATTATCGATCTTGTGGACCTTCTAGTGCAAGAATGAATCAGCGAAAAAATGAGTGGCTTATATAAGGTACAAAATAAGACAAGAGAGAAGAGTCAGGTGAGAAAGTGTTGATTAATCTAAATTGACAGTGAATGAGGTGGAGAGAGTGTGTACAAAATACAACTTAGGTCACAGGTGAGGGTGCTCACAGCACAAAGGAAAGTAACCAGTACAGGCTGAGGTAGTAGAATGGACTGCCTAAAGAAAAAAATAAAAGAAAAACAGAGAAAAAAAAAATTAAATTAAATTAAAATAAAAAAAATAACAACAAAAACAAACAAAATTACAAACAAAGAACAACAAAGGAACAAAGTACAAAAAAAACTATTTCAGTATCATGTATTTCCTATAAAAACATTAATTTACGATAGACACAACATTGGTTCTATTTCTTTTAGGAAATCAATGATCGATTGGCTAATCAAAACTTGGCTTGTAAAAAAACTACAGCTTTTTCTAAGTTGAAGTCTCTACAATTTACAAAATTGTCTTCAATGAGCCTGTACCTAAGCTTCTACAAACTTTCTAAGTTTATCCTACCTAATAAATACCCTCTTTTCTGGCCTTGAAAATATTTTAGACACCAGCCCGAGCTTACTTGTATTTTCTTGAGGCACCAGCATTGTAGAAGTTGACAAAGGACATGGAGTTGGAATAAACAGGACTTTTGAAGCAGTGTGGAATGATCTATCTGGCCGTCTGCATCTACAGGAGACATTTGCGGCATCTTGTAATGAGTCCACAATCAAGTTGTGCTGTGTGGGATCTTCAATAATTTTTAGAATATTGTTTATGATGAACTGGACTCCAGCATTAGTACAGCAAGATGGATTGATAGTACATATGAGGGTGACATTCCGACAATCATGTTGAAAAGTAGTAATGTTCAGTGCTTCTTCATCACTACAAGAAGATACTGCACACAGTGTATAATAGTTAACTACTGTAAACATTAAATAGGTTACCTGGTAAATTAAAGTATTCTTATACATTAGCTAGTGGCTCAGCCAATTGGAATTAGACAGATTGCACCTTCATTCTGGCAAAAAATAAAACAGCTTACTTGCCACACCCCCTTATTTCATGCAATGACTATGTATGCACATAACAGAGGTTATGAGGCACATGAATATTTAACCAATTAATTCTGTGGGTGTAAGTTAGCGAGACTAAAGTTAACATCCACTACAGTGAAAATGGCAATCGTAATTTCTAAAGCCCATGGAAGTTGGGATGACATAAATTAGCAAGCTAGCTTATAAACAATAATATAGATTTGTCAGTAGCTATTTTAAATAATATTTATATGCTGACCCAATTTGAAAAAATATACATGTGTGAAACTAGTTAAGCATCATAAGTCATTTGGAGAATCAAAATCATTAAATGGTATGTGTAAATTCCCAGTAAGATTTTGAACTACATATTTGTACTCCGTTTGTGTCATAGCTAATGTTGTTCACACAACCGAAACCTATTGAGAGTTTTAAAAAAATAAGTAATTCTAATGAATTGAATTAAATTATATACATTAACAATTAATGCTTTGGTTTGGGACTAACAGAGCCTAAAGGGTTCAATTAACTAATACTGAAAGTTGTTAAGGGAGACACTTTCAGGCTTACTTTCTAGAGTAATCAAAACTTTCTTGTCTGTCCATGAAATGCTGCATGCAATAACATACAGCACTGATGCTGACAGCACACACCAAGTTTTGCTCATCACGGCATTAGATGTACAGAAACTTAATATTTTGGCAAGTGAGTGAGTACAATGAAGTGAGACGCTATCAGGGGTGTACAGCCAAATGCCTGTGTAGCTAGCTATACATATATATATTCAAATGCAATTAGTGAAATATCAAACAAAGGTATAGTAAATCGCTATCAATTGATTAACAAGCTACAAACAGAAGAAGAGAGTTTGAAATCGGTGACCTGGGGTTTATAGAGAATATGAAAAACCAGAAATATGTTTTGGTGGCAATAATAACAAGGATTAGAATTGTGATAGCCTTTGAGCACTAGAACAATGGACATACTTCAGCAGTTGTAGAACATGCAACGGAATACAGTCACAACATGATTAACAAACACTCTACCAGGTGGTATCCAGATGTTACTTGAATTTCATAAGATATTAAAGCCACAATGTCTGAAAGTTGTTTCACATTATGAAGAATAAAGCATTATAGTGGCCATTAGCTGCCTTGTTTTGCTTAAAGTTAATATTTGTTTTATAGAGCACTGGATAAGATCAATGGTGAGATTGTTCAAACGTCAATTTAAAGATACATTGACCGACAAACAAGAACAACTTACTGCTAACACCTATGCATGTGTCATATGCTAGCAGTTACTGTAAATATAAAGTAGTTTGTACATTTCCTTGTTATATGTAACCGTCTACAGGAAAACCGGGCACAACACGGCGTGCGTAAATATCTAGAAAAGATCGATCGATTTCTTAAAAATGTATTGTTTCAAGCCGACGGAAGGGAACGGTTAGGTCTATTATAGTGGGAACTTAAGCTACGACAATAAAACTTGGAGAGCTCAATATCTGGAAGCCGACAACTCTGTAAGTGTAAAAAAAAATTTTCGAAGGGTGCCGCGTTGTGCCTGATTTTCCTGTAGACAGTCACATTTATAAAGACAACCAATGAATACTGACTGAAACTACCAAGAACTATTACAATACATACAACAGTAAAACAAACAGGTGCGAAAGAGGTGTATGATGTATTGATGAGGTCACTCCATTGGAACAAAAGTGATTGCTCCTTAATTTAGTCCTTTACTTCAGTTAACAGATGGAGAGCCTGTATTCCCCCTTGCTTGGGTTGCCACCTGAGATTGCACTGAGGTGCTGTTGCTTAGAAGGTGTTCCCACCCTATCCATAGCTATATAAGCATCTTCTGGCTGATCAGAGGCAGACCCGTTACTTGTCAATTTATTTTCTTGATTCGCAGGTAGATCTATGCCAGGAGAACACATCTGAAAGGGGACTATTGGGTATGGGGAGGCTATATAGTCTGGCGAGGCCATTGGGTCATGATGAGTTGGATAACCATTGGAATCATTCGACTTCACAGCCCATCCCTCCTCCCTTGCCCCTACATATTCACTATCATTAAATCTCACTCATTCAATTGCAAGCAGTCAACATGATAGATTTGCACATCAATTGACACTGCATTTTGTTTTTGCTGTACATATTATTATTTTTTTAACCAAATAGCTACAGCTTGTAATGCATTTTGGTACAAATAAACTCACAGATACAAATACAGAGGTATATACCAGAAAGAACTGAAGCTGTTGCCAAACTTATTCAGACATCAACAAATAGACAATAGTTGGTTACACTTGAGAGAAATTGTTCTCATATGAGTAAACTTTGACCTTAAAACCCACAAGACCTGTCTAATTGAGTTTCTAAAAAAATTTGCTGACAATGTATATTCCCAAACTTAAAATATAATAGCTAGCCACAAAATTCAATTATGCAAATTTGGATTACGTAGTAATGTAAATTGAGTTGTCTAATAGATTCACTCACTGGTATCAATAATACTGTCTGGGGGTGAGACTAAATAGTTATATTACTAGGAGGTTCACAGATTGATGTTACTTCCTCTGAAAGGTGGAAGGTAGAGAGAAGGTAGAGGTGGGGAGGGGGGGGGGGGGTTGAGGTAGTAGTAGCAGTGGTGAAGAATATAGCACCCACAAACCGACATTTTCCCAATTAACTATGTTGTAACAACACCCTTAGCATTCAATTTTAAACAGTGGGCTTGGTACTAGATATGATGTAACACTCTAACTGAATTCACTCTTGTATTAACTTACATAGATAGAAAACGTGCTCTAATTTAAGCTTACATTGAGAAAATTAAAACTAACTGGCTAGGCAAGGTAAATAATAGTCAATGCACTGGGTGTTGCTTGAAAACTTACGACTTTGCAGCACGTTACAAATAAGACACAGGAGCAAAAGAATTGTCCAAAGTGAAGTCATCTTAATTTCGTATAACTAAATACTGCTTTTTAGGCATGACCCCACATTCTTCTGATACAACAGCATTAAGCATAACTTGAAACTTGGGTTCCAAATTGTGAGATAATTCCTGCGAAAAGCTTGTTTTTCAAGTCCCAAAAAGTTGCTGCGACTATATTACTACGACATTTGAAAACCCTTTACCAGACCTAATTTCAAAACTTCGTGATTTTCTGGGCTGCTAAATGCTGCTTGTTGGTTGTCAAGTGCCACTGTTAGCAAAAAAAAAACTAGATATTACAACTAAGGAAGCCACCATTACTTGGGAGAAGCTGAGGTAAGAACGTAGTTTCATATTTTGTTAGCTAAAATTACAAAAATAACTCGTGGCTATTATTTTTTTGGTAGAGCTGAGAGCTTGTTTGCCAGTTACTGGTAATTGAGGTAGTCAGAAGGCTTAATGTTAACACTATAACAGCCACCACTCTCCTTGGGGGAAACTGAAGAGTAAGTACGTAATTCTATTTTGTTAGTTAAAATTACAAAAATAGCTCTTGAATTTTTTTTTTTTATTGTAGCAGAGAGCTTGTTTTAAGAGTTACTGGTAATTAAGATATTCAGAATGGCTTAAATTTAATATTACAGATTACTACTACTTACTGACAAAAATGAGGTAAGGTGGTATTTTTGTATTTGTTCGCTTGTTCGACGTTTTTGTAGCTGAGAGCTTGTTCAAGGGTTACTGATAGGTAGTCAGAATGGCTTAAATTTGACACTACAGAAAAGTTACCATTACTCAGGAAATTAAGGTAAGAAGTAATTTTTTTATTTGTTTGCTGAAATAATTGGTAAACTGCTATAATATACTGTTTTGTAAGAACTAAGCTAAAATATATTGTTACAATACCATAGTTTTATGTAACTTAACTAGCTGGAATAATATAAATGAAATAGCATAGTGGAATAATTTTAGAATAATAAGGTATTTATGAGAATAATAAAGGGAAAATGAGAATAATTAGTTCATATAATACTTACTTATAGTGACCTTTTTCTCTCTTTTACTTATTGTATACAGCAAGGACATAAACATTTAGAAAGGTGGTTATAAGGTAGATCTTTATGACTTGATTAAAGCAGCTGGGTTTGTGTTGGCCACCTTGTTATTGTACTTCCAAAAATAAAAAAAAGTTTGAAATACTGGAAGAGCTGTCAGCCCAGGCTCAGAGTCCGCAAGTCATCTAGAGAATTATGCTAAACGGGTTTCTCAAACTTTGTTCAGCTGTAGCAGAGTATGTGTTCTTCATTATTTGAACATTTTTACTGGGATATTCCAAGTTTTCACTAAGAGTAGATAACAATAATAGTGAATACTCTATATTGAGTAATTCAGTATAGCAGTAAGAGAGACGGATTTTTTTACTCGTTCATTTCATGTTGTACCATGGACTGCAGTCAATACTAGTTCGTAATAAGAGAATAATAAGAAAATTTATAGAATAATAATATACTATAATAAAAACACATTCTTTGAAGTAAAAAAAAATTCTAAAAATTTCGAGCATAGTCTGGAAGGCCCTACTAGGCAGGCTCTCTCTATTATTTGTGCACAAGCACACCACTAGTTGACGAGCGAGCAGAGCAAGCGAGACAGTATTATGGGTGGATAATGCAAAATATGGTACGGATGCACTTTAAGCACGCGCGGGAGGGGACTTTTTCCTCCAAAAAACACGGCTTTAAGCAAGCCTTACTTTGTACTTAAGCGCAGAAGTGTGAGAAAATTTCTGCGAAAATGCTTGCTTTTCAAGAAACAAAATGTTTGATTCGACAGGTTACTATGGTATTGAAGACCCTTTTCCAGACTTAATTTTAAAACTTCGCCGGGGGATAAGGAGTGCCGATTGTTGGTTGTCAAGAGCCATTGGTAGTCAGAATGCCATAGTATTAGTATTAATCCTAAGGAAGCTATTACTTCTAGAGTGAAGCTGAGGTAAGTACGCAATTCCATATTTGTTAGCTAAATATGCAAAATTAACTCAGGCCTTACTGTTTTGTAGCTAAGAGCTTATCAACAGTGACTGGTAAATTCAAATAGTCAGATTGGCTCAAATTTGGTACAATAAAAGTTACCACTGCTCAAGAAAATGAGGTAAGAAAGTAATTTTGTTATTTTTGTGCTAAAATTGATTGTCTTTTGTATTTGTAGCTGAGAGCTTGTTGTCAAGAATTCACGGTAATTCAGACAGTCTAAGTAACTTGAATTTGATACTACAAAAGTAATCAATACTCAGGAAATTGAGGTTAGTAGTAATTCCATATTTGTTGGCTAAAATTACAAATAATAACATTGGTTTATTTTTTTAATCATAGCTGAGAGTTTGTTCAAGAGTTACTGGTAATTGAGATTATCAGAGTGGCAGATGTTTGATACTACAAAAGTTAGCAAATCAGGTAGGAGTATTTGTTTGCTGAAATAAAAGGTCATAACTGCTATTATAGTGTTTGCATGAACTAAGCTAAAACACATAGTATTTTTATGCTACCTAACTATCAGGCTCGCTCGCCATTTGTGCTCAAGCAGACCACTAGTATGTAATATGTATGGATGGATAGATGGTGGTACGCATGCCCTTTAAACGCGCGTGCGGGAAACTTTTTTCTCCTAAAAACACGGCTTTTTAGGCTTGACCCCAGTTTATTCTGAAACTACAGCATTAAAAAAATATTCTTTTCAAGAAACAAAAAGTTGATTCGATCGGTTACTATGGCATTGAAGACCTTTTTCCAGACTTAATTTCAAAACTTCGCCGTTTTAGGGGGGATACGGAGTGCAGATTGTTGGTTGTCAAGAGCAATTGGTAGTCACAATGCAGTAGTATTAATGATAAAGAAGTTACTACTACTCGAGGGGAGCTGAGGTAAGTACGTAATTCCATATTTGTTAGCTAAATATGCAAAATAACTCTTGGGCTTTCTTTTTTGTAGCTAAGAGCTTGTTGTCAACAGTGACTGGTAAATACAAACAGTCAGAATGGCTCAAATTTGGTACTACAAATGTTACCACTGTTCAAGAAAATGAGGTAAGAAAGTAATTTGATATATTTGTGTGCTAAAATTGATTGTCTTTTGTTTTTGTAGCTGAGAGCTTGTCGTCAAGAATTTGAGGTAATTCAGATAGTCAAAGTAACTTCAATTTGATACTACAGAAGTTATCAATATGAAATTGAGGCTAGCATATTTGTTGGTTAATACTACCACTGGTTTATTTTTCAGTTACTGGTAATTGAGATTATCAGAATGGTTGATGTTTGATACTACAAGCGTTACCATTAATCAGGAGAGTGATTTTGTATTTGTTTGCTGAAATAAAATATCATAACTGCTATGATAGTGTTTGCATGAAGTAAGCTAAAACATAGTAACATTTTATGTTACCTAACTATCAGGCTCGCTCGCCATTTGTGCTCAAGCACACCACTAGTTTGTATATTATGTTGGGACGTATGTATGCCATTTGTACTTTGACCTTCACATATTTTTGTGTTAGTTCGGTGGTCGACCACCGAACTAACACAAAAATATCATCATTCGATCATTACCTGTATCACCCTAGATATTGAATTGTTTATCGTTTTGAATTCTTTTGCGGGTGCTGTTAAAACTTGAAAGCATACCGGAATTCTATTTCTTTTCGAGTTTGTGGCGGCGGGAAATCTCATTGTCCACTAGAACCATGAAGGTAAGTCTTGTGTAGGTGTGTCCAGTTGTGTGCAAGTATTGTGCGTTTTACCTACTACTTAGCTCAAGCATATCACAAAGATAACATTTAAAAAATTTTTTTCAATTCAAACAGTTGCGGGGAGGAGTTACTATGGCATTGAAATGCCTTTACGTATAAACGTAATAAAAAACTCGACCATATTTTTAGTAGCTTTGAGTGTTAGAAGTTTAAATAATCATATAACAATTGTGTAGTTTTAGGCTAGCTCGCCATTTGTGCTCAAGCACATCACTAGTAGTTAAACCAAGGGTTCCAGGAATTAGTACTGATAACCGTCCCAAACCAAAGTAGGAGCCTGGTGTCCGAGTGTAGAAAGACCCTTGGTGTCACGACTCCCCCCGCCGCACTATACCGGGTCAACTGACGCTAGAGTGGAGTGACATCTCTAGTGTTGTAAGCCCACCTCTCCATGCACTCCGCGTGTACAGCTTTGATTATTTAAAGGCAGATGAGGGGGAGTATGAAGAAGTTTATGCATATCTTCATGCCAGCAGTGCCCTACCGGTTACTCCAAGGACCAGTAGAGAAATTTGAAAAGAAAATGTAAGGAAAACTACAAAATTAACGGGGGACTTTTGTTCTACCTTTTTAAGGGGAATGATGATTGGAAACAAGTACCAAGATCACGAGAACAATGTGACAGAGTGATTGAGTCTTGCCATTCTCTTCTAGAAGTTAATATAGAGTGTTAGCTATCATGCAGCTAAAAGTATCTGTGTGAGTTTTTTTATTGGGAATATTATATTTCCCATATATTCCCAATGCAGACAACCTGAAAGTGGCAATATAGCCCAATGTGATAAATGCAAGGAATATCATGAGGAGTGTGTGGACATTCCTGCTAATATCAAAAATATTTCATGGTATTGCCCTAACTGCTGATATATCCGTGTATAATGCATGAATTATTACTGTCATACCCATTAATTCATCATAAATTACTAACATTACTTTGACAAACATGTATATCATGAACTACGCTATCTTGTCCAACACTAGAGTTAAAAAATAATAATGACTCTAACACAATGGTAGCTTTTGTTTTGATATAGAATACATAAGTTTTTAATGGTTTAGCTATAGTTTAAAATTCTATAACTGCCAATAGCTAACTATATAATTTAAGTAAAATACTATAGCTATGACTTTGATAAAATACTAAACTAAAAATAACTATTGAATTAGAAAACTGTCACTATAAATAATTATAACAAAATTAGAAAAAGCTCTGATTTATATACGTCAATAAAATCTAGTAAAAAACTATAACTGTAGCACTAAATCAACATAAACAACTATAGCTAATTGTATTACTTCAGAAGACTCAAATGCTAGTGACTTGTTAGATAATGCAAACTGGAGATAATTGCAAATATATTTCTGGAAATTTCTGCCTTCTGACAAATCTGCAACACAAACTGCCTCTATCAGGAGGCATGACTTTAGAAAGAATCTGCAAAAGATGTCTGGGCAGATGGCACATATAGTCAGCAGTGCACTAGAAATGAATTTTGAAGTTTCAACAGTCTTATTAAAACCAATGATTTGCTATTTTACTTAAATGTCAATTATTAACTCAATATAGCTATAGTTCTTTATTTTAACCTTGACCCTTAACTGGCTTTGCCGACTTAAATGGGAACCACTGCTAGTTTATTTGAAAAGAAAAAAGGGTAATTAACTTGAATCACCTGTTCACCCAGCTGTGGTGTTCAAGAACCTCAGGAAGGTGGTGTCATTGCTGACAGCCAAGTCTTCAAACAGTTGAAGAGAGTTGAGGTCAGAGTCTGTTAGTGTGATTTGCACATAGTCAAGTTCCAAGCAATCCTGTCTGATGGAGTTGTCATCAGCGGAGCTGTTCGGTAAAGGACATCTCATTGTTTAACAACTTACGCCCATGGCTATATTTTTGTTTCAGAAAACTTACTCGTTTTGCTTTACATACTTAATGATGGAAATCCTCTGTTTATAGCTTATTTTTATTCATTTTGCAAATTGCACGGAGTTTGTGGGTCAATGTATATGCAATAAATTTGGGGGGCAAGTGCGCTCCTGCACCCCCCCCTCTTCCTTCTCCCTTAGCTAAGGTATATACTAGAATTAATTCATACGAAGCACCACACGTACCGAGAATTAGCATATCACAAAAACTACGAACTAGCGCATGATCAACGCAGGAGGAAACGTCTCATTAGAAGTTGTACTAAAAGATCTATTCAAGCATTCAGCCGTCTATAGTAGCGTTGAGTCTAGTCTGGTGCTTACGATAGTGAAACCTATAAAGATTTTTCTTGATGAACAGTATTATTACCCAGGCTCAACTGTGAAAACTATATCTATTTTAGGATTTTCTCGAGTGAGATGGACAGAATCTAGTGTGTACATGCAGTATACTTACTACCTTCCAAAATACCGTGAGATCTATGGAACAAGATTGCGTCCTGTGGTCTACAGAGAAATCTTCAACTGGATATCTTCCAGCTGGAACACACAGTTTCTCTTTCAGCTTTCAACTTCCATATGAAGCGCCACCTTCTTTCAGAAGTGTTGCTGGTAAAGTAATTTACCAAATGCAGACAACAATTACCCAAAGTTCAATATTATTAAGTTTAACCTCTGTTCTAAAGTCACTCTTGATGTAAGATTTATTCCCAGGCTGTGTATTCATCCCAAAAATAAAGAACTCGACAGCAGGCTCACGTTATGTGGCTGCTTCAATTTCGGACAAATTTAAATTAACTGCAGTCTTCCACGCTCTGGGTACGTTGCAGAAGAAGCTATACCTCTCACCTTGAAAGTTGACAATCAATCCAACAAAAACATTTATATACATGCTTCAATATCAAGAGTAATAGCTTTCAACTTTGGAACAATTGGCCGAACCAAAACATCTTCTAAAATTAATCTGTCAGTATCTCGCTCACGAAGTATACCCCCAGGCACTTTAGCTCTGGTTGAAAATTTTCTCTATATTCCTCCCAAATTGCCTGTCAGCATAACCCGTTGCCCCATCTTCTCTATTGGATACTCTTTAGTAATCCAGGCTAGAAGTGTACTGATACCAATTGTCATTGCGCGTCTCTACCGAGTGTGGATCACCACGATTGTTGATCAATTAGGATATCTTTTGTTGACATTAATTTTCAGAAAAAAATGTTCTAATAACTACTTATTTAACTTGTTACAGCAGGTGCTGAAATAACAAACTCCACCGCATGTTGTTGTCTGTTTGCTTGTTGTTGTTCAATGATAGTAGCTAATTCTTTTGTATATATTCTTATAATTAGAAAATGTTGAGCTTATTGCCAATTATGTCACATGTGCTATAAATAAGTATCAAAAAAATGAAAAGTGAGAAAGTGAGTTGTAGGGTTGCTCTGTTAGCTTTTCTAACACTATTTCGGGGGCTAAAATATTAATGTTGATGTCACTTAGTATTAGCTAACTCTCTTTCGCAATTAATTTAGTATGTGTGCATAGAATTGAACCAAACCCTAAATAGTTTCTCACTTCTAGTTATAAGACTCAAGTGCAGGACTTTTACTTCATGCACCACCACACATGGCTCATAATGCTATTTTAAAAATATTATCATTTCATTGAGAATGAAGGTAAGACTAATGAAAAACAATTATACTGCTACAATTAACAAAACAAGTTGCTGCTAAATACATAAAGAACAACAGTAAAAGTAATAAGTATATTCGGGATTAAAAATCAGCTTATTTTGACATGGAAGTGATAGTAGTTGAGAATGACTTCAAAATATATTATTTCTTAGTATTTTGTTCTCTGGACCACAGTACAAGTAGAAAAGCTAAAAAAAAATTAGCTGTCAACGTCCTAATATCAGTTATACTATGAATGCCGCTATTAACTCTGTCCCCCACCCCCACCCTCCCCTATTCCATTAACTTGCTCCTACCCATCTGAAATTTCAACTTCAGTATGGTGCTAAACACTAAATTTGGGCTTCCAATAAACTGGTGGTGAGAAACTACAACAAAGCTCTTGCAGTGTTCTACTTAGCTTTCTACTGAGGTGTAGCTATGATAAAAAAAATCATATAGCTGGGTTACCTAGCTCACTATTTGTGCTGAAATGATAGTTGAATTAACCAGCTATCACTCATAAACATAATTATAATGCTATGGTACTTAAAACTTAATGTATAGTAGATATTTTAATGGGTATGGTTTAGTTCAAGTGTCATGGGGACATTCCTATACCCAATCGTCTTCCTATGCCAGTATATAATATACCATGTTATAAGCTACCTTTACTGTTATTTATAGCAGCGTACCAATATGTATCATGTACAGACATTTGCAGAGTCTAAAAATTCTTTTGAGACATCCTTGGGGTGTCACACAGTTGGTCGCAGTGTACAGAACACGTTTGACACACTGGATGTTTCTGCTGGAAACTCTGTAACCACTTGGAGCGCGCTAGGCCAGGGCCCCAACCTTTTATTTAGATGTTTTATCTAATGACACAGATGGACATTTATGCGGGAAAAAATACACCAGCTAGCTAAGTGTCGATGCTACGCTCGTTTCCGAATTTTTAGTATTTGCTACGTGGTACTATACTCACTTTAGATGTTTCAATATCTTTATACTACTGTCAAGACTTATCAAAATCTATCACCATTACAATAGCTGTATCGATTTATCCAGTTTTCAATAGACGCTTGGCAAAAACTGGAATGATTGCCTTCAAACGCCAATGGCTTCGATACACGATTAATATCTACAAAGAAAAACAATAACTTTGAAGCATTGGATCTCATCACCACTTCTATTACTGATCGATTTAATCGGCCTGGTTATAATGTTTTTCATAATGTTCAAAATCTTATTCTAAAAGCATTTCAAGACTGGATTATGAAGCTGAGTTAAAGTGTGTGGCTAATTTCTATACGACTGATTTTAATTATGAATTATTAAGAACTCAGCTGGAGATACTGAGAGCTAATTTCACTCCAAATCAAACCTCTGTTAAAATCACTGATGTTACTGAATTCTTTAAAGCAATGACTCCAGGTCAGCGAGAACTTCTATCTGAAGTGTGTCAATTGTTTCAACTCCTACTTGTAATACCAGCAACTAATGCTGTCAGTGAAAGGTCCTTTAGTGCTTTACCAAGAGTGAAAACGTATTTGCGTTCGACAATGGCACAAGACAGGCTGAATCACATCATGACTTTGCATATTCATCGAGGTCTTACTGATGATTTAAGCTTGATTGATAGTGCTAACCAATTTATTCATGGAAATGATCATAGAGAACAAATTTTTGGGAAATTTGTGGCAACTGATATTAAAAAATATGATTGAAACTTTTTATTAGTAAACATAAAATAAATTTTCTTGAACAATGTTTGAAACTTTTTTTAAAATATAAATTAAATTTTCTTAGCTAATAATTGGCCGTGATTATTTTTAAATATTTCTAATATTGGCTCACCACTTTGTATTTGCTTCCGACCCCCCTGTAACACAGGGAGGGATTGAAAGCTCAATTCAAGCTTAGAGACCACCAGCTTTTTTTCATGAAATGTTATAGAATAGCCCGACTCAGCAGTCTCATTCCGTCTCACTCGACTCGACTCGGCCAGTCTCACTCGACTCAGCCAGTCTCACTCCGCTCGGCCAGTCTCACTTGGCTCGGCCAGTCTCACTTGGCTCGGCCAGTCTCACACGGTATAACCAGGGCAGTGGACGTCCGGTGTTCCGATCCCACATATCGGAGACCCGTCCACATGCTGGTCAGGCTCTGCGCAGATGACACTCCTCCAGATGATCTACAACTCAACGCAGAGGACCAGCACTCTCTCCCCCCCCAGGATGTTCAGGCGCCATCAAGACCTTCACACGGAGATTCTTCCTGAGGATGCTGGCTGGCTGCGCCACCCTTCTTCACGGCAGGTTCTCTCCTCCACAGCGAACTCAGTCATGCGCACACACTACCTGTAACGATCCTTTCCATACACATAATTATATTCATAGCTCGGTCAACCCACCGTCTTTATATCACCGTGCCTCACTACTTAAATAACGTAATTTGACGGCAAGGCGTGTTCTGTGATACTTATACTATAGCCCTAGCCAAGTTATAGAGTGCGCTCTTTGCGGGTGCGGCTTCAAGACTGCAAGCGAAAGCCAGCGGTTGCGAGGTTGACTCACTCGGCGCCAATAGGCCACAGAACTCCTGGTCCTTCGGGCGATAACAACATCTGCGCCACACCCTAGCCCTAGCCCTAGCCCTAGCCCTAGCCCTAGAGACTGCTGAGCCGAGTGAGACTGGCCGAGTCGAGTGAGACGGAATGAGACTGTGAGTCGAGTGCGAGCGAGACTGCTGACTGACTGTGGAGTCGAGTGCAAGCGAGACTGCTGACTGACTGTGGAGTCGAGTGCGAGCGAGACTGCTGACTGACTGTGGAGTCGAGTGCGAGCGAGACTGCTGACTGACTGTGGATCGAGTGCGAGCGAGACTGCTGACTGACTGTGGAGTCGAGTGCGAGCGAGGCTGCTGACTGGCTGTGGAGTCGAGTGCGAGCGAGGCTGCTGACTGACTGTGGAGTCGAGTGCGAGCGAGACTGCTGACTGACTGTGGAGTCGAGTGCGAGGGTGAACTGCTGATGAAATCCGAGTGAGACTGGTTGAGTCGAGTGAGACTGGCTGAGTCGAGTGAGACTGAATAAGACTGTGAGTCGAGTGCGAGCGAGGCTGCTGACTGACTGTGGAGTCGAGTGCGAGCAAGACTGCTGACTGACTGTGAGTCGAGTGCGAGCGAGACTGCTGACTGACTGTGGAGTCGAGTGCGAGCGAGACTGCTGACTGACTGGAGTCGAGTGCGAACGAGACTGCTGACTGACTGTGAGTCGAGTGCGAGCAGACTGCTGACTGACTGTGAGTCGAGTGCGAGCGAGACTGCTGACTGACTGTGGAGTCGAGTGCGAGCGAGACTGCTGACTGACTGTGGAGAGTGCGAGTGAGAGCGAGGCTGCTGACTGACTGTGAGTCGAGTGCGAGCGAGACTGCTGACTGACTGTGGATCGAGTGCGAGCGAGACTGCTGACTGACTGTGGAGTCGAGTGCGAGCGAGACTGCTGACTGACTGTGAGTCGAGTGCGAGCGAGACTGCTGACTGACTGTGGACGAGCGAGACTGCTGACTGACTGTGGAGTCGAGTGCGAGCGAGACTGCTGACTGACTGTGGAGTCGAGTGCGAGCGAGACTGCTGACTGACTGTGGAGTCGAGTGCGAGCGAGACTGCTGACTGACTGTGGAGTCGAGTGCGAGCGAGACTGCTGACTGACTGTGGAGTCGAGTGCGAGCGAGACTGCTGACTGACTGTGAGTCGAGAGACTGGCTGACTCGAGTGAGACGGAATGAGACTGCTGAGACGGGAGACATGAGTCCGAGGGAGACTGCGGAGTCCGAGGAAGACTGCTGAGTCCGAAGAAGACTGCTGAGTCCAAGGGAGACTGCTGAGTCCTTGCATAGCTGATGGATTTCAGCGAGGTCATCCAAAGGAATGTCGCAGAGCGCAGAATCGTTGGTGAGGCGCTCATACCAGGTCTTGAGTCTGGTGAGCTGTCTACGAAGGCTGGCACACTTTATCTTGACAGAGTTGATGTCGGTGAGGTTTGTAATAGCTTTAAGTTCGACGTTCATCGGTATTGATTGAATTTGTTATTGCTCTGGTGCCTTGCTCTATGAGAAAGGTGAAATCTCAAAGGTGAAATCTGAGCAGCAATAGCCAGAGGTCAAACAATTGAAGTCCTTCTGTTTGGTGGAGCTTCTGGTTCGAACGGATCGTCGATCAGTCGAGTCTCAGCGCGGGCGTGTTGACAAGGATCAGATCCGGCTCGAAGGACCAATGTCGGAGGGGGCGTAACTTCCTCCGAACCGTTTGTGGGTGTGGCGCAGATGTTGTTATCGCCCGAAGGACCAGGAGTTCTGTGGCCTATTGGCGCCGAGTGAGTCAACCTCGCAACCGCTGGCTTTCGCTTGCAGTCTTGAAGCCCCGCAAAGAGCGCACTCTATAACTTGGCTAGGGCTATAGTATAAGTATCACAGAACACGCCTTGCCGTCGAATTACGTTATTTAAGTAGTGAGGCACGGTGATATAAAGACGGTGGGTTGACCGAGCTATGAATATAATTATGTGTATGGAAAGGATCGTTACAGGTAGTGTGTGCGCATGACTGAGTTCGCTGTGGAGGAGAGAACCTGCCGTGAAGAAGGGTGGCGCAGCCAGCCAGCATCCTCAGGAAGAATCTCCGTGTGAAGGTCTTGATGGCGCCTGAACATCCTGGGGGGGGAGAAAGTGCTGGTCCTCTGCGTTGAGTTGTAGATCATCTGGAGGAGTGTCATCTGCGCAGAGCCTGACCAGTCCTAGCCCTAGCCCCGATCTGACAAAATAATGAGTGTTCTTACATTATGTGAACTCCTCACTCAAGTATTGAAATAATGTACTTGCACAGGACCCTACATAAAAACACAAATAATATTATAATCTTTTATACAGTGTATCAACTTAATTTTATCAGCCTTGCTGGGAATAACCCATTTATTAATCAGCTAATATCTAATCATTACTATTTTCTTCAATGTGTGTTAAATTTTGACATGGCAAAAAAAAAAAACCTAAATAGTAAAAAATATCAATTTTCAAGTATTCACAAATTTCTACAACCATCACATTACCTGCTGATTTACATCTTGTGGGCAATGTAGAATGAGCTTCAGTGGTTTCCTGGCTCAAGTCAAAGAGAGCATAATCAAATACTGTAGAAAGAATGGCATAGAAATTGTTTTCTACATTCTATATTTCAGGTGATTATTCTAATAAAACGGCTGCTTCATAAAATATATTCTTCTCATCAATATTGCCTTATTCCACTGGCTTGAAAAGAATAATGACAACGAGCATGCGCTACTAATAATGCAAGCTTTTTGCACCCTAATGTGCTTTAGTATATTTGGCAATTTAAAATTTTGTGGACACTCATCTTTTGAAATATAATGTTATTGTGCTATTAATTTAGTGTTTTTAATGTTTGTTTGTTTTTTATTTGGGTACCATTAAAATTGAAGGCTTATTAATTTAGCCATAATAGGAATAAAGTATAGCAGTAGTACAAAGTCGTAGGTATGAAGTATAAACAAATGTAAGGAAGATAAAAGGATTATTTTTATATTTCCTTAAACTACTTTTTCACAGTGCTGTATCGCACAGGTTCAGTGTTTACCCAAGCTCTAGCCACAAAATATTTTCTGATCACTCTAATCATTCTACTAGATTATTACTTGTCTAGACAATCATAAGACAGTTAAGTCAGTGGATCAAGACAGCTGAAGAGGCAACAGGAACCTGCAACCCCTTCTCTACTCTTATGCAAGTGCGAATTCAAGTTCAGTTATGATGGTTAGCTGTCTTGCTGGATCATTGATGAAAGTACACTAGCTAATGAGTCTTCTCTACTCGGAGTAGTCATCAATAGCCAGTGTAGAGTAGTGCATGTCAACTGGCAACACCAAGCTTGGGACCATCCCCTTGGGCTTATCCCTAGCAACTTAAGTTTACACATGTCTATGCTAAATCATGACTGTTTGTTAAAAGCTACAAAAAATGTAAATTTAAATTACACAAGCAGGTAAATAAATGAACTAGCTGCTACAACAAAAAATATCAACAGAATACATAATTGTTGTATATGTTTATTAATAATAATTTTCCTTGGAAAACGTTAGATTACAATGTAGCTGTTCTATTATTTTTTATGTTCCTCCAAAACAAAAATAATGCCAATAATACAATCATTCCGGTAATGCCCATACATGCTAATCGAACAATGTGATCTATAGTTCCGCCATTATCAGTAACAACTTCTCCAGTAGAATTACAGCTTATGTAAACCAATGGAAGTTGGTTGTTGCCAAGTAGATAAACTGGGGGCACCATTAACAATAACAGATAGCTGATTATAGGCAAGATATCAGAGCATGAAAAACAAGAAATTCTATTATCATCGTCATCATCATTACTGTTGTCCTCATCCGTTGTATAATTAACACATATTTTAGTAATAGCCACAACAGTTATTATGAACAGAAATATTGAGCCCAAAACAACTGCATAGATAGTGCATTGGATATTGGCTGGTATGAGTGAAATAGTGGCAAATATGGCATTGGCGTTCACTAGGACAGTGATCACTCCAAAAAAACGACTCTCAAATATGTGATAGGTCTTTTTGGACTTCTTTTGAATGATAGTATGCAGAGTTGGAATAACATAGGTCAGAAAGAGTATTGCAAACAGCAAAGAAGTTAAAGCTATGAACTGGTTTGCTCTTTGGCAGGATTCGTTGCAGCCTAATAACATTCCATAGCGAATCATAATTCCATTAATGTTTTTACCATAGTAATAGGCAATTGCCAATATTATTTGAAATATCCAAGCTATATATCCTGCTGCTGATTTCTCTAAATACTTCAAAACCAACATAGATAAAGGCAGAATTATAAGGGCACCAGAAATGCTGAATAATACTATGATGGCTATAGCAGATTCTTTAGTAGTCTTGAATAATCCAATAACATCTGATAAAATACTGAAAATGATATCTAAAAGGAATATAATTGATGACATGGCTTTTGGGTGTAGTAGAAGTTTCTTCTACAAGAAAACAATAATCAATTATACATGAATTTATACTATTTAAAAATATTTGTACCATTATTATGTCCACAAGAAGACGAATTTAACGTAGATACTTCAAGTGCTCTGATACACTAACTGCAATTACAAAATTTAGCAGTTACTTAAGTGAGGCACAAACAGTCGATCAGAATTTGACTCTGCTTAATTTTGCTACACATTAAACAATATAAATATGAATTAAAGATCCCATAGTCTTATAACAATGACCAAAATAAAAAATAAGGGAAGTACTAGACATCAGCAATAATTTTACAGAAGCTTTTGTCATTTTTTGGTACATAGAAGGCCGACCAAAAAAAATATACAAGCCATATAATGATGACAGTTGACTCAAGATCTTCTGCATTATTATGTTAATGCTCAGACTAGAAGGAATTATCTTGCTAATAATTATAATAGCTGTCACAAATAAAGTAATATAATACAATAATACCAAAGTGAAAATCATCGACAATACTGTCAATGTATTTGCAACCAAAATGTAAATTACACATGGATTGCCAAAAATATAGCCATCCCTTGCACAATTAAGGAAAAGGATGTTATGCTCATCATAAATATTATGTTAGATCAAAAGTTACAAATGTTCCATTCATTACAACTATATATCCAGCTTAATAAATTCTTGTTCTTTTCTATTCATTATTGTTCTATCTATATTACCTGGGCAATGCATACTAAAAAAATGAGTTTATGATGATCTAGAGAGATGCATCATCAATGGGAACATTATAGTTCAGTAACCTAAAAAAAAAAAAAGGTTAATTTAAGCACTTGGACTCAACAAAACTAGGAGAAGATAGAGCTTAATGAATTCATAAATCCGTTTATTATGGCTTCCAGTAGGCGCTCAGCGCATTTATTTCATGATTATAATCATATCTATTGCGAAAGTTAGCTATAGCTGGACAAAGTCGCTCGCAATCTTTGTTGAAGCACACCAATAGTTACATTATCAACAACAGCCCTAATAATATAATTATAAAGAACTTGTATAAAACTGGCACGGTCAAAAAGTTACATACGCCTAGCTTACCTTAAATATTATATATTTCTTAAGAGTTTTGGTCGGACTTGAGCTAGTAATCACGAGGCTATAGTTTCACCCAGATGTGAGGTGGAAGTGAGGGGCGGAACATCAGTGTTAGGTCCAGAGGTGGAACATCAGTGTTAGGTTCTGGGGCGGGGTTGGCTTGGTGAGTTAACATTCTTTGGAATGATATTCATAGAATTCAAAAAATAACTTTCTGAGGAGTAAGGAAATTACTCTGTGGATGTATTCGTACTTCTTGGTAAAGTATACAGAATGGAGTGGGCCACCCTCTAAGATACTAGACAGGTGAATATCTTTCTTCTTTTTGTCTAATACTGTTGTGTATCGTCTGGAAACTTAATAAATTGAAATAGTGCCAAAGCTACAGTTACTCTTATCTTTAGTTTTAATTCTTTGTATTGCTGCTGTTATTTTGTGTTCACTAGTTTGTTTGATTTTTCTATAACCACTGTTTTAATTGCTTATTATTTTAATTTATATTCAATATTGTTCTAAATGTACTTGTTATGCGATGTTTATATAGCAATAAATATTATGGATTTTTAAGTTTATTGTAGTCACAAATACATACAATTTTCACAAGACACAGTATATAATTGCATTGTGATATCTATATCAACATAAAATTAGTCAGTAAGTATATTACCTGATCGGAGTCTTGCTTGCAGACATGAATAAATATCTTCAAATCACATTATTTTAATATTTTTCAAAAAGCATGGTGGTCACATTATATTATTATGAGATTGATATAATAAAAGATACATTTACATGGATTATTTTTTATGCAAAAACTCAAGGTCATTCTGCACATTTTCAAATTAAGTTAATTACATGATAGCAATTGCATGCAATTTCACTTGAAGGTTATTTGACTTATTTATGTATAAATTATATAGAATGCAAGCTTGAATTTCCAATAATGTTAATTTACAACAGTGAAATCAGAAGTGGAATTTATATGATTCGCTAGTAAGCGTTAATGCTAGACATAAATATTTAATAATACTTGATTTTATCCAGAAGATTAGAAAAATACCAACCAACCACAATGTGGGCACATCTTTGGTGTGATAGCTGTCTTCCTAAATACCAACCAACCAGGATGTGGACACATCTTTGGTGTGATAGCTGTCTTCCTAAATACCAATTCTATATTTGCCACTCCGTAGCTCATGCTAGCTAACTTCCAAAATACACATTTATGTCAGTGATGTATTGTTCAATGTGTCAAGCCATAATCACAGTAGAGGCCATCATCAAAATAATTGACGACTGCTTTATTGAAGATAATAATACAGTAACTTAGCTTGGATTTTTACATCACGTTACTGAATGTGATGACACTTTAACCATTCAGGTAATGACGATGCTTTGCCAAACTGTTAAAGCACATGAACTATTCATGAATACACACACCGCCGTCACTCGTCTGACACACAAGCATATTATTATATAAATTGACCTTGTGCAGGTATTCAGACAGTTGTACAATAAGACTCATTATAATTTCCAGTCTTAAATGATTCAGAATTGGCATTCCTATTGCTAAACAAAATCTGTTGCTTCATCAATCATTCGTCAATTATTTTATAGTATTGCCACCCTTAAATTCCTTTATCAAATTCAGAACAAAATTTTTCACTAAAACATTAAATATTGCATGCATGCAACCTTATATCTGGCTGTGCAGACACAACTCCCAGTATGTCAGTTGACAAGACAGTTTTCTCCCACAGCAATTGGTAAAGGGTCAGGCTATGCAAGACTAGTACTTACATAGTCTGACATAGCCAGACTAGTGCTTGCATATGTGAAGCTAATTGTTAAGCTAATCACTTTTTGTTTAGTTGGAAATTTAAAAATATTGGCACAATGAAAGATATTTGTTCTGAATAAGTTCATACCTGTATCAACGGTTAATTTTCAGTAATCAGATCATGACAGACTGAAAGACAAACAGACAGACAGGACAGCTATTATGACCTTCTTGTGCATGCGCACTGAGGGTTAAAGCATTACAACAATTGACAACTCTTTGTGTGAAAAGATATTTACCAGTCAAAACATTCAGTGTTTTTCTTTGTTTTATAATTATTGTCATTATACTGCATTTAAAATATTTCAACTGTATAAAATGGAAAAAAAAGTATGACATATCGTCCATATTAATAAATCTATATAGTACCTCACTTTTATGAAAGGTAAGTAATAAGTGAAAAAAATAGTAACGAAGGACAAGAAAGAGTGGAATAATAGTGACCTTTAAATTTAAAGTTCCTAAGCAGAGCATACTGACATGGCAAAAGGTTCCTGAGTAGATGTAATGACACCATAAGCCACTGATTTATTCACAACAATTGTACTTGTGTTGTCCTCTGAGTGCATTTCATAATATTGGATCTGAAGTTTATGATGCCTTATTTTTTTGTATTTTAAAATTAAAATTACAACTGTGGCAACCAAAACAATGGCAATATTGTGTACACTTATCACTATACTTATAATAGAGCAACTTGAATATGATGTAAGAGTTCCTATTTTTTCTGTTGTCCCATCAGATTCTGTGAAAGTAAGTATATCAATTACATCAATTAAATGACATTTTTAAGTATTGGAATTTTCACTACTTTACAATCACCATTACAAATGGAATACTGCATTTTATATTAACTACAAAACATTATTATAGAATCTTACCTTGCTAAACACAGCATTCTATATATAATAATATTTAACGTAAGGATTTGCTACAATTGCTTGTACATAAGTGATGTCCAAATACCCAAGTTCACATACTTGAATATATATCCGGGTCAGCTGGTTAGCCAGGAAATTGGACAAGTTATTAGTTCCTATTCGTTATTATCATGATGAGTCAGATAGAATAAAAAGGCATTAATTTTTTTGCAATTAACTATATATTGTATAACTAGTATTTCTATACAGTATACAATTCTACTTGAAGATAGATTCTCAATGTAGCATATTATTTCCTTTAAGGTAAAATAATGTTAGTACAAACTTGTGATAGAAATAAGAAATAAATGAATTGCATAAATAGTATAGCAAGTAGGAATAGTAAATGTGATATCAAATGTAAATTATTTATTTATAGAACAAAATCTGTACCACAATGTTTCTTATTGTTTATTAATCTAATTTTTCACACCTCTCTGAAAGTTTTTTAAGCGTGGTATTTGTTTTTTTAACTGCATCATTTTAATTTTATAAATTTTGATTTTTTTATCATAATATATATTATATAATTATATATATATATATATATATATTTTACTTACCCATACATTTTTTCAGCAACTTCTTATACTGCATGACTTTACACATTGCAACTTATTGACATTTAATGTTTTCCTCTAATAAACATTTTATATTTACCTGGCATTGTTGAAACAAAAAATACTTGCTCTCTCCCGTGAAGTCCACAAACATAAACCTGATCCTTTGATCCATTCCATACAAAGCTAAGTGTACTAATATTGCTGGCTGTTGGGAATGATCCACCATTTGGAATCAAGTTGATGCCATTCACTAGTAATAATAGTATAATTAAAATTATTTGTGACAATGGTAATCCAAGTTATATCAAAAATAGACCTTTGCAAGTATCCATACAGTTTACATGACAGAGACACTAGACTTCCTTTAGAAATTTCAATGTTATTGGCAACTTTTGCAGCAAACATAAATACAGCAATCAATACATAATTATTTACAATAAATGCTTTTGTATAGACAAGCCTATTAAACAATCATAGTTTAAGTTGATTGCAAAAATAAGATTTTAAAATATACTACTTAAGCCAAGCATAATAAATAAGAAAGTAACCTCTAACATAACAATAAAGGTACATGTCTCAGAATTAATATTCGGCTAATACATATATTGAAAATTGACATCAAAATGCATAGATGTGCATGGACTTGTTTAAAGCTATTTCAGAACTGCTGGATGTTCTTTCTTCTATTGCAGGGTTATATGAGGTACTGCATCTGTATCTAGTATCTCCATCACTGAGTCCTCTTACTTCAGTGAATTCTGCAGTGCTGGTCCTAGTGAAATATGATGACCACACCCTCACAAGTGACTGAGGACCGGACCATGTCCATGCAACTAAACCTTCCCTCTCCTCTCACTTTGCAGGAGAGAGAGAGGTTAGGACTCACACCATCTGAAGATAGTATCAATGGACTGGAGAGAACTAACTCAGTAGCAACACTTGGAATAATAACTAGAATATGGCAATGTTATGGTTAATACAGTTATAAAATTATACATTTTTAGCTGTGATAATTATCACACTCAAAATGGTTGACTGAACGCCATGCTTCTAATTACATCTACAATGCATTATAATCAAAATATAACATTAGTTATGTTTAAAAACTCCAAATGTTGAGGCCCTGAATACTCAACAACAATAAACATAAACAAAAGACAACTGAGTAATTTTGTATAAATTAATATAATATGTGATTGTAAATTTTTGGACTTCAATTCCGAAATATAATAGATCAAACCTTCCATTTCTTAGCTGGAAATACTGTATTACAATAAGCACACTGAAATTCCTCATATAATAAATCAAGTTTAGAGTGTATTTAAGAATAGCAAGACAAATTTTTTTTTATGAGCTGTGTTTGCACATTTAAATAGTTTCCATGACCCCACTAATAGGAGAAAGTGTTATACTACAGGATTTTTTTCAAAGTTCATTTTTACTATTAATCTATTGCCAGTTCTTGCTTAGAAAGAGAGACACTTCCTAAATTATAAGTTGCAAGAGAATAAGTTTCAAGAATCCTCAACAGTAAACCATCTCACAACATAGATGTAGAAACTAGGAGGCACTAGGGGCACATGCCCCTCCCACAAATATTATTGTCAGTGTCATAGTAAGGGGGACTCAGGGGGCTGGAGCCCGCCCCATAATTTTGAGGCACAATTTAACAAGGTGATTTCTCACATGAACACTTTTAAAATACAAAAGACATACCATTGGAGCCCCATAATATTTTCCTACACCTCTGATTATGAAACCTTTTTAGGACACTGCCTGAAGTTTGTGTATGTGAATGATAAGACGAATTCCTTCATTTGATTGAAAAAATGCTGTAGCTACATTTCTGTATACACATATGCGGCCACAGCAATGGATAGCTGTTGTGGATAGGTTTATGACACACCAAACCAAACTGAGGGCCAGACTTGGATCATACTACTAGAGCATACAAATGCAAATTTTTGAAACCTCTAGCAGTTATGCTCACCTGGCATAGCCCGGACGCATGTGCACTCAGGCACTGTGAGCCATGCAAGAAAAGCTGCTGCACTGTAAGCCGAAAGGTGCGTAATCCACACCAAATTAAGTATGAATAACTTATAACAATAATCACATATGGTGTGATGTGCACACCTCATCATTTGATGTGAAGTACATGCCAAATTCAGTGTAAGTTCACAACATAAACAGTGTGAACTCATAATTACATTAAATGCTGAATTGCTTTTATAATTTGGGTTGATTCCAATATCAACATTACTTATCAAAAAGTGATTAATGTATATGTTCTGTGCCTGAATCCCAAATCTCATTAACCAAAGGACCCAAATCTTGGTTAGCTCTCTTACCTAGCACACAACTGTACAATAAATTTATAATTACCCCCCCCCCCCCTCTCATCCCGAATCCAGTAAAAAAAAAAAAATGTCAGTGCTAATTTCATTCATGTGTCCAATGGAAATAATTATGAACTCCCTGCTTAGGTTTAAAACACTTGGTCCGCAGTTAACAGTCCATGAATGCAGATAAAATTAAATACTAGATAGACATTTGAAAATTGATATCTTCAAATTCTCACTGGAACCTACAATACCTCTAGTTTGGATTTTTAAAGCACTTAGCATTCAATACAGTTATAGGCTGAGCACATGCCAAGATTTCAGGCAGCTTTATGCTTACTGTTGATAATGTATTTAACTTGTTTACATGGCATTTGAACAAAAAAATAATTATTTTTAAAAAATGGTTGTATAGTAAAGAAATTTGTGATCCAAAACTCAGTAAATTTGCATTGATAACAATGACAATCTATTGGTACACACAATAACATCTCTAAAATGCTTAAGAAGTGAAATTAAATGTTGCATTTAAAGTTCATAAGCAGAGCATGCTGACATGACATAAGGTTCCTGAGCTGACGTAACGACACCATAAGCCTCAGATTTCTTCATTTCAAGTACATATGTGTTGGTATCTGAGGGTATTTCATAAATCGGATCAGAAACTGATGATGCCTTGCCTCTTTTGTATTTTATACTTAACACAATTACAATAGCAGTAACTATGAAAGCTATGACTATAGCAGTAGTGATTACAATTGTCACTATCAATAAAGCAGAGGAAGATTCATTAGCACCTTCAGAAAATGTTTTTTCCGTTGTTTCACTAGTTTCTGTAAAAATAAGTAGATTGCAATATTCACTATGCCGTGAATTACACCAACCACTCATACGATAATAATATAATATCACATTATTTGGCATTGTCTAAATTGTTAAAATATCACTGCCTGAAAAGTGTCCATTGTAACCATAACAATAATCGTAAATTATTGTATAATGTGTCAATAACTAGTTTGATAACCTCTCCAGTCTTGTATGTTTGTTAACTCTAATTATCAAGACAGTTTACAGATTTTGTTATGGTTGTTAATGGACTCTTTTCATGCTATGGTAGAATTCTCAATTCACGTTAGCCACTAAAAATTATTTAGAATCAGAGTCTGCTAATCACAGCACAGTAAGATAACATTGATGTCAAAAGCTATACATTAAATCAATATGTTTTATAACTACTCAAACAATAGAATGTAGATTTTGTTACTATGTAGCAAGGTATTATAACTTCATATAAAATATTTCTCGTCATGTAAGATTGTCAAATTCTTTTATGAATTTGAGGAATAAAGAACACATCAAAATAGAGTTAAACTTTCAATTTAATTAATCAGCTATGCTGAGAAAGTAAATATTCCTTTTATGTTTGTTAATTATAATGCGTAAACAGTAGAACACGCAAATCTACTAAACTTGACTTAGCCATAGTTTGTACTGGTGTAAAATAAAGAAAGCCTTAACTATAACACTACAGGGGCGGATCCAGGGGGAGGGGGGCCAGGGGGCCCTGGCCCCCCCCCCTTACACACACACCACACCTACAATATTACTGCCGAAATTTAACTATCCCTTTACTTGATCACTTGATAACTGAACTTAACACTAGATTTGACAAAACAGATTCAGTAGTTGAATTTATGCAGCTCTTGCCTTCAGTGATAATTATTAGTAATGAGTTTTTGCGACCACAAAATTTCGAGCATATTCTTGAGCTTTACAAAGATGACCTCCCATCCCGTGCATGCTTCAATTCAGAGCTCAACCTGTGGCAGCACAAATGGAAAGCTGACTCTGAATTAGCTGTAAGCCTTTGTACTCCAGAGAAAAGCCTAGTACATGCAGATTGTGATTTCTTTCCCAATATTCACACTCTTTTATGTATAATGGGCACATTGCCAGTTACCAGCTGTTAATGTGAACGTTCCATCAGCATGCTCAAATTGATCAAGACTTCACTGAGGAGTAGTATGGGACAAGACCGCCTTAATGGATTGGCAATGCTATACTACCACCGTGACATTGAAATTACTTCAGAGGAAGTGGTGGATGAATTCTCCCGTCGCCATCCAAGATGGATGGTATTATGACTATATAACTTGCTTCAATAAATTCTTGACTAATTCCTTATTGTTGTCAGTGAGTGCAATTTTTTTTGTGTATGTAACAAATTGATTCAGAAAGAAACCAAAAATTTTTAATTAGTGGGTGTGATAAAATGGGTGTGGTCAAGTTTCCACTTAACTTTCGGCCCCCCCCCCTCTATAATGCTGCATCCGCCCCTGCACTACAATTGTAAAAATTAGCTACCTTAAATTTGTACATCACAGTTTCTTGCGGTGGTATTTATTCATTAAATTAAATTATTTGCATCATTTTAACTGAACTAAATAAATAAACTGGCTGCTATTTCACTGGCATTTAAATATTTTCTCGGATAAGTACATTGCATTTACCTGGAATTGTTGAAATAAAGAATACTTCCAGTCTCCCCTGAAATTCACAAACATAAACTTGATCCTGTGTTGATGCATTCCACACAAAGGTAAGTTGGCTGATAATACTGGCTGTCAGGAATGCTCCGCCATTTTGAATCAATTTGGTACCTTCTGTAGTGGTAATGGTGAATGCAGGATTATTGGTGAGGATGATTTCATTGTTGACTCTCCAAGTGATATCGGAAAGAGATCTTTGCAAGTATCCATACACTTCACATGACAGAGACACTAGACTTCCTTTAGAAACTTCAAGGTTACTGGCAACTTTTGCAACCAATGTGACTACAGTAAACATTACAGTGTTGCAGTTGGCATGATACACCTACGAAGAATATTAGCTAATATCTGTAATTGATATGCATAAATATTTAACAAAGATTAAAGAAGTATTCAAGGTAAGCTTTATATGAGTCTTAATTTTTATATAAGAAAAATTAATGTTCATATGTCTAATATAAAAGGCAATTTCTAGACTTACTTACAGTGGAAAGTGATATCAAAGTTCATAGCCACAGACATGTCTGCACTGCTAGTTATTGCAGGGTCATAATAAGCATTACATCTGTATCTAGTATCTCCCTCACTGAGTCCTCTTACTCCAGTGAATTCTGCAGTGCTGGTCCTAGTGAAATATGATGACCACACCCTCACAGGCGACTGAGGACCGGACCATGTCCAACTAAACCTTCCCTCTCCTCTCACAGTGCAGGAGAGAGTGAGGTTAGGACTCACATAATCTGGAGATAGAATCAATGGACTGGAGGGAACTAACTCAGGAGCACCACTTGGAGCAACTACATAACAATGTTTAGATTAATGCAGTTATGCATTTGTACATATGTGATGATTATATCATACTCAAGTGTTTAATAAGAATATAAAGAACTAGCTAAATCCATGTCAACAACATCCGGTTTGTAGAAGTTCTACAAGCAATACTAGTGGTGTGCTTGAGCACAAATGGCAAGCGAGCCTTAAACTACACTATTGTTAAATTTGATTTTAACAACTAACACTCAAGCTATTAAAATAAAGTCGAGTTTCTAAACTACGTATGAGGTAAAGGGGTTTCAATGTCATAGTAATGCTCCCGCAACAGTTTGAATTGAAAAAGAAGCAACAAAATCAAATCACGTTATTTAAAATTTTCTTTGTGATATTCTTAATAGAACGCACAATACTTTCACACAACTGAACATACCTACGCAAGACTTACCTTCGTGGTTCGTCTAGTGGACAATGAATTTTCAAGTAAATACTGTTGAGTAGGGCTTATAACTGTGACAAATAGCACATTAATTTACCACCGCCACTAACTCGAATAGAAATGGAGCTCCCATAAGATTTTGAGTTTTAACTGCACCCACAAAACAATTCAAAGCCGTAAACAATTCAATTTCTAAGGTGATACGGGTAATGGTCGCTAAACCGGAGGATTCTGTTTAGTTAAGTTTGGGACGGGGTCGAACGCGGAGCGAACACAAAAATACAGAGGGTCAAAGTACAAAATGACATACATACGTCCATATATATAAATAAACAAACATCCCCGATTTCTTCAAAACAACGAATACTTGTGGGCAAGTGTATATGATATAACGGTACAAAATTTTAACAAAAAAAAACTTCCATTCAGAAAAAAATGGAAATTCCATTATCTTTGTAAAATGAATATACTATGTACACTGTAAAAAATTATAGCATAAAATCCCGCCAAATTCATACCCAACTAGTGGTATGAATGCCCCACCATCAATGCATAGTATATCTATCCTTCACACTTTCTGCCTAGTGTGAATTCACACTTAGCGTAAATGTCACAATTAGTGTGAAATTCAATCTCAAGGGAATAGCATGGACCCTTTACCGAACATTAACTATATTCATGTGCAGCCAAAATGCAATGCTATTGTCATTGTAATTTACCTTATATAAATATGTTGTGCACTTGTGTGCTAAGTAAGAGCTGGGATTCAGGTACAGAACATATACCAATATTTTATTGAAAAATAATATTATTGATATATGAGTATAATATTATAATCAACCCAACTTAAAATAATACAAAATTAATGTGAGTATGAGTTCATACTGTTTATGGTGTGAATGAACACTGAATTTGGTATGAACTCACACTGAATATGGCATGTACTTCACACCAAAATGATGAGGTGTGCACATCACACTGTATTTTAGTGTGAATATTGTTACCAGTTATTCACACTTAATTTGGTGTTAACTACATACCATTTGGTTTACAGAGTATAGAAATCCATATTTAAATATGTTACTCATCTAAGTTATACCAATTCATGTTACAGGAAAACTGCAGGCCAGCAGAAATGACCTATATTTCCTGAGAAATCTCATATTTCCTGAAGTCACTAACAGGGTCAATTATCCTGTATGCTTTCTTACACCTGTCCTTAAGTTGTGCAGGATGCATGTAAAATGCTGGAAAGTGTACAGGATGACTTCCCTTGACTAAAAGTAAAAGAAATCCCAACATTATTCCAGTTAAATATACATGTAATCACAGAGAAATTGTCAAATGTGTACTTAGTGGACGCATACACTTGTTCAGTTTACATAGCCATGAGATGCTGATATGAATAAAAGGACCACATGCTATAGGAATAACTTGATAAATATGTTTGCTGGTTCACATAACTGCCATACTGATGCACTGAAATAACTTTGAAAGACAAATACTAGAGCTTGTTTTAAGTGTCATGCCCTAGTACAAGGAATGGGCAACAAAATATTACCGTGTTCTGCCATTGATTAATGATAATTTCCAACACTGACAAACACTCAGTGAATTCTGCAGTGCTGGTCCTAGTGAAGTCTGATAACCACACCCTCACAGGCGACTGAGGACCAGACCATGTCCAACTAAACCTTCCCTCTCCTCTCACTGTGCAGGAGAGAGTGAGGTTAGGACTTGTCTTGGCTAACTACCTACTATTAATTTACTAACTATCAGCGAAAGAGACAAGTTTAGTTCAACTATTTCATCAGAGCAACTACATGACGTTGACACGAGGTAAGGTGAGATGAGACAACTGAATAATAATTGTGAGTGGTGAGTGTGTCTGTGATATAATGCGAGGTGAAAGTTCATGAGAGTTCCGAGTGTCCACTAAATCACTTCCCCTCCAGCGAGTTTCTAGGGAGCGAAATCTCTCAGGTGAGTTGGCCAGTGTACTCGACGTGTCCAGATTTTGTTGTTCGAGTAAGGTAGAGCATGTCAGTCCAATTATCAGGACGTGGTGAGGCCTTGAGTGAAGACTTGAGCTGATAGTGAAAGCGTTCGACCATACCGTTGGCAAACAGATGGTAAGAAATAGTGCGAATGTGTGAAGTCCCGAGTAGTTGTGTGATGGACTTCCATAGAGCAGACTCAAACTGTCCACCACAATCTGTAGTGATGGTAGCTGGAACTCCAATTCGAGAAACCCAAATCTGGATGAAGACTTTAGCTACCGTCAGCGCTGAACCATCACCTATAGGGACTACCTCAGGCCATCGAGTAAACTGATCAATGCAAGTGAGAAGATAAACGTGACCGTTGGACGGCGGAAAGGGTCCAATTAGATCAATGTGCACATAAAGAAAACGGGCGTCGGGTGAGGCAAATGTGCCTAAAGGAGTTGCGACATGACGATGAACCTTGGAGCGCCGGCACTGAAGGCAGGAACGAGCCCATTGACGAACATCTCGGTTGATACTTGGCCACACAAAGCGACTAGTCACAAGACGCTGAGTAGCACGAATACCAGGATGAGAAATGGAATGAAGTGTATCGAAAATGGGTCGTCGGAAACGCTGTGGAACATACGGATGCTGTACATCAGTTGAAGTGTCACAGATGAGTGACGTTCCTTCCGAGAGAAATGAAACACTTTGAAGTTTGAGGGAATCATATTGCAACTGGGAAAGTTCAGGATCGTCTGCTTGTGCCACAGCTAACTCATGAAAGTAAACCACTGAAGTGCTTCCTGTATGGAGTGCATTCGCTTGAAGGCGGGAAAGAGTATCAGCAGCTGTGTTCACTAAACCTTGTACGTGTTGAAGGTCGGTGGTGAACTGGCTGATGAAGTCCAGGTGTCTTACTTGCCTGGGTGAGTGTCACTAAAGACGCGAGGAGAGAGCATAGATCAAAGGCTTGTGATCCGTCAATACATGGAATTCCCGTCCTTCAAGGAAGTATCTGAAGTGCCTGATGGCTAAGTAGATTGCCAGTAGTTCATGATCATACGTGCTGTAGCGTGTCTCAGCTGGCATCAAAGCTCTTGAAAAGAATGACAAGGGGCCTTCCCATTGATGAATTGTTGCAGCACAGTACCAACAGCAACGTCTGAAGCGTCCGTCATAATGCTAGTGGGCCCATTAGGTAATGGATAGACAAGTAAAACGGCGTCTGTCAGGGCTTGCTTCACGTTATTGAAGGCAGCAATCGTGTCATCAGTCCATGGTGGTGTATCGGACGAAAATCTTGTATGTTTGAGGAGACAGTGCAGTGGCTGCAAAATAGTGGCGCCGTTTGGTATTAACCTATGGTAATAGTTCAAAAGCCCGAGAAATCTCCGCAATTTGCGTTGAGTATCTGGACGTGGAAAGTCTCGGATGACCTAGACTTTATTTTCCAATGGGCGAACACCTGTGGCTAGGTGACCCAGAAAGTTCTGTTCACTGACGCCAAACTGACTCTTGGAAACATTGATCACGATTCCATGATCATTCAGTCACTGAAAAACAGAGCGAAGATGTTCCAAATGCTCTTCCGGCAAGGAACTTGCGATGAGGAGGTCGTCGATATAAGTGTAGGCAAAATCCAGTCCTTGCAAAACTTTCTTCATTTGTGCAGCATTTCGCAATCCAAATGGCATTCTAAGGAACTCGAAGAGACCAAATGGCGTAGTAATAGCAGTCTTGGGAATGTCCTCCTCAGCTACTAGAATCTGATGATAGGCTCTTACTAAATCTATGTGACTAAAGATCGTGCTTCCTTGCAGTGATGTTGCAAGTGTGGGACGGGGTACCGATCCGGGACAGTTATCTGGTCAAACCACGAAAATCTCCACAAGGTCTCCAATCCCCTGGCGTATGCTTAGGTACCATGTGCAAAGCTGATGACCAGTTGCTTGACGAAGGACGGATTATACCCAGCTCCAGCAAGTGGTCAAATTCTTGCCGTGCAATCCGGAGACGCTCAGGAGCGAGGCGACGAGTAGATGCCGATATGGGTGGTCCAGTAGTTTCTATGTGGTGGACGACTTCGTGCTGGATGGAATGACCAATGGCACATGCCTGAGTCAGTGCAGGAAACTCAGAGAGGAGCGACAAGAAGGCGTTGGGTGAGCCCAGCTAGACATGACTAAGTCCAGGAGAAACTGGCAATGAGGACCATTGACTTCGAGGTGGGTAGATGAGTCCAGTAGCGTACGATGAGACATGTCTACTACCAGGCCGAAGTGCTGCAAGAAGTCAGCACCCAAAATGGCTCGTTTGACATCTGCGAGGACGAAAATCCAGCGAAACGTGCATCTGAGTCCAAGGTTGAGCGTGCAGGAGCGTACACCATAGGTCGCAATGTGAGAACCGTCAACTCCTTGTATAGAAAAGGCACTTTGAGGACGGGCACGTTCCAGACGAGTGGGAGGAATAATGCTGACTTTGGCACCTGTATCAACAAGAAAGTAAGTGTCACTATTACGGTCATGTATATAAAAGAGGCGACCAGGGTGAGGTAGGCCGGTGATGCTCGTCACCGCTAGCGACCGGCCTGCTTGTTTAACGTCCAAGGAACAAGGAAAACGACAAGCACGAGCTCGCTCACCAAACTTCTGAAGATACCAGCAGAGTGTTATCGGACTTGTCCGTACTCGGAGCAGGAGCAGTAGGTGTTAGAGAACGATGGGACGAGCGAGATGAACGAGATCGAGAGAGACTCCTAACTAGCTTCTCTAATTGTGAGATTTCTGAGCGTAGGTCCGCGATGTCAGCAGCAGTAGCCAACTCGGGAGCAAGAGGTTTGGGTAGAGCGTCAGGCAGGCATGTGCTCACGGCAGCAACAGAAACAGTTGGGGTTGTTACCTCGATGATCTTATCTGCCATATTAGCTAAAGCAGACAAGGTGGTGCCTTCAGGGGTGGAGACCAAAACCATGCGAACACTCTGGGGTAACCTCTGTAAAAACAACTCCTTCAAAAAGGTAGAGTCAACACCTGGGCGGTCACCAAGTAGCTGTTGCATTCTACGAAGCAACTGAGTAGGCTTCCTATCTCCCAATTCCTCACGAGTTGCTCCTACAATGTTGTATAAGGGCTGTCAGCAAGCGGTTTGAGTAGTAAATCCCTCACTTCGGCGGCGTAGTCCGCGATAGAGAGGCCACAACATGGTCGAACTTAGACTTCTGTGAAGTGATGCGCTTGCAAGAAAACTGCACTTCCACCTGAGCAAACCAGAGTTCCGGGATGGCTGGCCAGAAGGGCGGGAGCTTCAAATTTACCGCAGAAACCTCATCGGAAATATGAGATCCGGGAAAAGTGGGCGGAGCGTCAACCACGGGACGAACTGAAGCTTCCAGTGAGCTGCTTTCTTCAGACATCGTTCGACTACCTACTATTAATTTACTAACTATCAGCGACAGAGACAAGTTTAGTTCAACTATTTCTTCAGAGCAACTACATGACGTTGACACGAGGTAAGGTGAAATGAGACTACTGAATAATAATTGCATGATGTGGATGTGTCTGTGATATAATGCAAAGTGAAAGTTCATGAGAGTTTCGAGTGTCCACTACAGAACTACATAACAATGTTTAGATTAATGCCGTTATGATGTTTTACATATGTGATGAATATATCATACTCAAGTGTTTAATTAGAAGAAAAACAAGTAGCTAAATCCATGCAAACAACATCATCCTGTTTTACAAGTTCTAAAATTGATATTATAATACTTTTTCGTTTAAAATTTCAAATTGAGGCTGTGGTGTAGTCACAAAGAGTTGTCACCAGGTGTAGGGAAAGACAGACCAAGTAGGCTGCTACCAGAATTACTACTGCTATATTTCCAAGCTGTTTGAAGCTTCTTCCCAACCATATCCCTGATGTCTTAATTCAGTATTTAGGTTAGGTCAGATAAAGGGTCAAGCAGCACGACAGTAACTGAAGCACAAGCCTGAGCTGGTCACATATATATAGCAAACCAGCTCGAACATGCTCAACTAAAGGATGATACAGTAAACAGGCTGAAGTTGTGAGGATGGAATGTGTTCAGAATGAGGTGTTAAGTGTTTGTTACAAATTACATTATTATAGTGTGTATTGACTAGGATGTTGTGTTCTGTTATGGCATGTCCTGCTCTTGGAGGCTGAGCTTTCAGTAGGTAGAGAGACATCAGATGCAGAGATAGCTGTAAGAGTGGGCCAACTTTGACGGGACATTGCATCAGTGACACCGTTCATTTCTCCTTTAATGTAGATGATGGTAAAATTGAAATATGACAGTCTTTCTATCCATCTTGCCATCTTGGCTGAGGGTGGAGGTCATTTCCAGATATCAACAAGTGCAGAGTGGTCAGTAAAAATTGTGAACAGGCTTCCGGATAAATAGAAACAGAAATTTTCCACGATGCTAGCACAGCCAGGGCTTCCAATTCCACGATTGGGTAGTTTCTTTCTCTCAGGATAAGTTGGCGGGAGTAAAACGAAACTAGCATCCATTCACCATCTCTGAAAATACAAAGACAACTACCGATACCTCTAGTAGAAGAATCAGTGTACGGGTACCATATATCTGTAACAGTTGGTAGAAATAAAGAGGTGCGATTAACGATTTCAGAGATAATACAGTTAAATGAGTTGATGAAGTAACTGACATTGTCATAACGTAGAATGTCAGGACAGTCTTTTCGTAAAAATGAGTTTAAAATGGTGGTATGAGATGAAAAGGATGGAATGAATCTTGCATAGAAGGTTGTAAGTCCAAGAAAAGTGTGCAGATCAGTCTTGGTTTTGGGAGGTATTCCTGATATGAGCTACTTTTGCCTCTGAGTTTGCCATCTCCTACTACAAAACCTAAGATGAGTAAAACCAGCAACATTTTGATTTCTTGAAAGAGAGGTTGGCAGCACTAAGCCTAATGAGGACCGAGAAGATGTGAGTAATGTAATCCTCAAATGTAGCTGAAAAGATAATTACATCATCTATGTATGCCAAAGAGTAAGATTCTATGCCTCTTAAGAAGGCTTGCATTAAGAGTTGAAATGTGGTGGGGGCGTTTTCAGGCCGAAAGGCATGACCATTATACTGAAACTTTCCCTGCATGCAACCTGTTTGGTATCTTCATCAAGAGGGACTTGATGAAATCCATTCAATAAGTCAAGTTTGGACAAGTACTTGCAGTTACCAACTTGGGCTAGTATTGAGTTTATGAAAGGCATGAGAAGTGGCTCGGGCACTGGTCAAGTTTAACTTCCTATAATCTACAACAATTCTTATTCCACCATCCATCCTGTTTGTTTACCGGCAATGGGGAAGAAGACCACTTAGAGGTAGAAGGCTCTATGATTCCTAGTTCTAGTAAAGACTCTATTTCTCCTCTAAAGGGTTGTTGGTAGGCCAACAGAATTGTGTAGGCAGGAGTCCACATGAGGGTTTGACAAGTGAGGATAATAGAGTGGGTTACAAGAGAGGTAATACCAGGTGTATTTGAGAATACGCTGGGAAACGAGGAAAGGGTGTGATCAAGGAGTGGTCGTTGTTCAGGAGTCAGGTCAATTTTGGTTGGTTGCCTTGGGGATGACTCAAGACATGATGAGATGTCGTTTGATACAATGGCTACTCTCAAAACAGATTTTTCAGAGGCTCTTTTGATTTGGCTTAGGCGTGAATAAACTTTCTTCCTTCCCTTTGATTTATGGGGTGAAATCTCACAGTTGACAGGTCGTAACAGACTGGTAATAACAAAGGGTCCATCCCATGATGAATCTAACATTTGTTTAGGCCTGGGTTCCTTTTGAAGACAAGATCGCCAACTTTGAATTTAGAGGCAAGTTCAGATTCTTTACCAATACAGTTTAATGACTGCTTTGACTGTAGGGATTATAACATGATTATGACAGGCAAACTGTTCGTCCAAATCCGAAATGAACTGAGTAACGTTGACAGTGGTGTTAGAGTCAGAAAGCCAGAGTGATTTTATGGTTGATAAAATGAATGGAGTGGGCTTTAAAAACAGCAACTCGTGACGGGTTTGACCATGTCTGGAGCTTGGAATGTTCCGAGCATAGTACAAAATTAAATTCAACATAGATGACCAATCAGATCTTTCAACTAGTGCTTTTGACAACATGCATTTCAAAGTTGTATGAAACCTTTCTAGTCTCCCATTTGACTAGGGGTGCTAGAGTGAGGTCTGTATCTTGTGAATGCCAAATTTCCTGCATAAGTGTGAAACAGTGCTGAAAAGAAGTTTGCACCTTGGTCTGACAGTATCTGCAAGGAAATGCCAAGGACTGAAATGATGTTAAGCAAACTCTGTGCTGTTGATTCAGAGGTATAATTCCTGATGGGCATCGCGAAGGGGTAACCAAATGCCAGTTCTAGGCATGTAAAAATGAATCTAAAGTTACCCTTGGGAAAAGGCCCAACAATGTCTGTGGCTATCTTATCACCTCTCTCTGAAATGATTTCAGCTTCAACAAGTGGGACTTAGATGTTATTGGACTTGGTGAACTTTTGGCATTTGGTACAAGCAAGGGTGTGGTTTCTGATATCTTTGGCCAGGTAAAGTGTTTGTTTATCAATGAACATGTGGCATTAACTCTTCCATGGCCAAGACCATCACGAGCAGCAATCAAAACTTTGTGTCTTAGTTCTTGGGGAACGACTAATGCATTAAAAACTGTGTTGTGAGTGGTGGTGAGACACATTAACAATCCATCAACAATAAAGAATTTCTTTTCATGGTTATGAGCAAGTTCCCACAAAGGAGCTAGAGAAGGGTCCTGATATTGTAACTCTTTGAATTGGTCTTTCTTGACACCAACAAATGAAAGTGAAGGCAATGACATAGGAGTGAGGGAGTTCTGGGAACCGGTGCTACTAACATTGGGGCTATACTCCGTAGCTAGGATGTCAGAAATGGTATCGTCAGCAACAGTGATCGACTCAGAAATGTCCTAAAAAGGTATGGGGCAACAACCTTCCAAAGCATGTAATGCCTCAGAAACATGTTCAGACAAATCGTCTTCAACACACATAGTTCTGGTCATGGTGTTAACTGTCAGAGGGCTCTGCTTAATGGAGTTAACAAGCTGAGCAAACTTCTCATGAACAAAATCAATACCCAAAAGTACAGTCTTGGGTGGGAGAGTGGGGCATGCAGTAAAACGTGGTGGTACGCCATGAATGGTAGGGATATCAACATTGAGTACAAGTACAAGAAATCACCACATTTTTCCAGTTAAGCATACATGTAATCACAGAGATATTGCCAAATGTGCAGTTAGTTTACATGCAGTATTGATGCATTGAAATTGTTTTGAAAAACAAATGCTAGGGATTGTTTAAAGTGCCATTATGGGCAACAAAAGTAGCTGACAAAAATTACTATGCTCTACCATAGATTAATAATAATTTACCACACTGGCAAACACTCAAAGACTGCTAAAATTACATAACTATAAACTATCAATCATTCTTACTGCATAGGGTTTGACACAGGATTAGAAGGTGAAACCATTTGTATGAAGGTATTGTGATACATCAGTGGATTCAGCCCTGCATGCCTGTTTCACATAGCCTACAGCCTGGGTGTGAGCTATAGTGTAGTTATTCATGACAAGTATTGAGTTATCCATCCTCAGTCTATGAAAGCACCAAACGCTAGGTAATACAACAAAGCTTATGCTACTTTTTTAACTCACTCTACAGACATGTGTGAGATAAGGCATTGAACTAAAAAAAATATCAAAACTTATTCAATACATTTACCTTCAATTGGTTCTGTACAAAGTTCTACTTCACTCAATAACAACCACTCCACATTACTAGAAGTTCCAAAGGTAAACACTATGCCATAATTGTTGACTGATACTAAAGTATTAGTGAAACTCAAGACTATCATCCTTCGCCTTGCATCGGTTTGGTTGAGTTCCTGGTTGCCAGTCACATGATACTCCTGTGATGTACTAGCAGCAGACAGTGCCACATCAGGCAGACCAATGCCCATAAAGGGAATGTGATAAAAATATAGTCGAATGTGACGTACTTGAGCAGCTGATGAATACCTAAATATTATGCTCACATCTCCTTGAGGTCTTTTCCAGGCATGAATAGTAGACGCATTTGGTGGACTTGATATTCCTCCGAGATTTCCATCAACGAGTACTGGAAGAGGATCTACATTAAAACAGTCGTAGGTTCCAGGTATGCCAGGCCTTTCAAAGCAGTTGGGTCCCAGAGTAGTAGAAGAAGAAAAAGGACTTGATGTGGGTAAAGGAGAGATCTCATAGAGAATTATGCCACCTGCAATTAATTTTATCAAAATAATGAACTATAAATGGAACAAAAATACACAATGAAATTCACAATTTCTTTCTCAGCCTTCATTTAATCATTATTTATTGAAGTCATCAATTCCTCTATAATTTATGTAACTTGTATTAAAATTTACTTTACTGATGACAGAATTATTTACGTTTGTAGCAAGCAATTAGTGTTATGTCATACGAATGATGACTACAAATTAAACTTAAACAATTCTATCATCAGTAAAGTAAATTTTAATACAAGCTATAAATTATTAAAGAATTGATGACTTAAATATGACTTCACAATTTCTTTCTCAGCCTTCATTTACATACTGTATTGACTATTGCATATCTGTAATGGAATTAAGTACAAACAATTGGGACTAAAACACAAAAATATGTGGCGCTTTATGCTGAAAAGTAGGAGTTGATTATATGCTACGCTGGTTACAGAGTATTGTACTTAATCATATTGAAGTTATCAGATGTATTCTCTTTCTTTCACAGGCTTTTGTACATATAAATATGAGTGCTATATGACAAATCTGATGTTTAATCCTTTGACAAGTATAAACTAGCTAAAATTAATATAAAAAATGCCAGAATTTACAAGGATATCAAAAGTACCTCCTACAAAACTCTATATATTAATTGGTTTCTTATGTCTTTTTATTATATTACTAAAATATTGATATATAATCACATGAATTCCAAACTTACTAGCTGGTGAGCAAATCTGGCTCCTAATTTGATGCAGAGAATTTAAAAACAACGTAGCAGACAAATAGAGGTACATCTAAGAGTTTGTAATATTAAATACAATATACATTGAAAACCATCACTCCACAGGCCATGACAGTAAAGTTAATCCTTAGTTTACTCTATAATAATAAACTCTAGAGTCTGGAACACATTGTCGCATGTTTGTTAGTTTGTTTTTTCGGTTATGCTTAACTACAACAATAACATGTTCTTTTTTCAATAATAGTATATACGTTATACAGTTAAAATGTGTCTGTTGAATGACCCACACATATTATTAATAGGATGATAGTTTATAATAATAATTTATTAACTTAAGCAACTTCCAATGGTTATAACCCTACTTTTCTCCATCTGAAATAACTTGAAGCTAAATAACCAGTTTATAATAATTCTAAGAAAGCAAACAAAAGTTCACAGAATTAGAGACCACTTGATTTTTCAATCGAATCAATCAAGTAGAGCGGGTTAATAAAGTCTTTATAAAGAATGCTATAGTATCAATTTTCAGTGTTTGTTGTACGCGTATGAAAATGTGGAATTAATAACCAGTGTTGTATGATTAACACCTATCCTTAGAAAAAATTGAATACTGCACTGGTGTAGGCAGTGTGGCTCTGGGAGTTGTGCAGAAATTAATTATAATTATGCTCAGGAGTTTAATTTACTAGATATTCAAAGAAAGAAATCCACAATAACTCAACTTTACCTCACTATAGAGAAAATGATAAGGAAAAAAAAATAATGACATTCATTTTGTAACATTGAAACGTCATCATTGCAACTACTTCAAATAAGCTATCGTCATATGTTTTGGATCAGACACATCACAAAGATTTAGCAAGCATTTTAAACTGTCATCCTTCATGTTTCTTCTGCTGCTTCTTTTTGCATCAAAGTCTTTCAAATAATAATATATAGCTATTGGAAAAAGAACTACATCGACTGAATATAAAATGGCTGTCACCTCAGTAGATTGAGAAGCCACAAGTACACTGAGTGATATTTTGAAAAGTGTTTGTTACACATTACAAAATCCTCTGCAAGGTAATTATTTCTAAGGTTTGAGAATTGTGAGGCTTTCTGAAAAGAAAAGATAGCCATCGTATTTCAAATAAGGCTAAATAGTGTAAGTTTTAATGAATATTTTTGCTAGTTTAAATGTAAGTGGAGCATAAGCAATTCAATATTCTCTATTGTAGGACTGCTATTACAGTAGCTAGTGCAGTAATAATAAGGTGAATGTAGCTACCAAATGATTGTTCTTGACAAATGAGTGTTCACAAATGAAAAATCAACTCACCTTTAGTAGTATACTGGCTACAAGCTATACTACCTTCCTTATCTGAGTAGTGTTAAATCTACCTACTTTCTATTCTCCAGGCACCTTCAAGACCGTTAGTCAGATAAATGGCGCACTAACTTCTCCATAGCTGTAGCAGCAGGTGAAGCAAACACTCACGTAATAATCAATAATTATAAATGTGTGTTTTACTTGTGCGTGTTTTTGTGCCTTGTGTGAGGTCAGGTGGAGTTATGGGCGGGGATACATTCGCCATTTTAACAAGTCATTATAGCTACAACATCCGTCCCAGTCAACTCTCTTCGGTGGCTGCGGTAGTAACCTAGCTTTGCAGTGTCTCTTACATGCCCACCACGCCACTAATTTTTTTTAACTAGCCAAAAAACTAGTTGGTCAGTTTGTTTTAAAATCATTTGATTCTAATGTTATAATATTTATAATACTTAAATATATTCCCCAAACACCTGGTTAGCCAGGAAATTGGACAGGTTATTATATTCTATTCGTTATTATCATGATGAGTTAGATAGTATAAAAAGGCATTAAAGTTTTTGCAGTATAACTAGTATTTCTATATAGTATACAATACTTGAAGATAGATTCTCAATGTAGCATTTTATTATTTCCTTAATTTTAGAACAAACTTATGATAGAAATAAGAAATAAATGAATAGCATAAATAGTATAGCAAGTAGGAATAGTAAACGTGATATAAAATGTAAATTATTAATTTATAGAACAAAATCTGCACCTCAATGATTCTTATTGTTCATTAATCTAATTTCACACCTCTCTGAAAGTTTTTAAGCGTGGTATTTGTCCTTTTAACTGTACAATTTTAAATTCATAATTTTTGATATTTTTTGTCATAATAATATATATTTTACTTACCCAAACATTTTTTCAGCAACTTATTGACATTTAATGTTTTCCTCTAATCAACATGTTACATTTACCTGGCATTGTTGAAACCAAAAATAATTGCACTATCCCGTGAAGTCCACAAACATAAACCTGATCCCTTGATCCATTCCATACAAAGCTAAGTTGACAAAATAATACCGGCTGTAGGGAATGATCCACCATTTTGAATCAATTTAGTGCCATTCACGGTAATAATAGTATAGTTAGAATCATTTGTGACAACTTCATTATTGGTAATCCAAGTTATATCAAGAAATAAACCTTTACAAGTATCCATACACTCTTTACATGACAGAAACACTAGGCTCCCTTTAGAAACTTCAGCATTATTGACAACTTTTGCAGCAAACATGAATACATCAATCAACACATAATTATTCACAATGAATGCATTTATATAGACAAGCCTATTAAACAAAAATAGTTTTAGTTGATTGCAAAAATAAGATTTAAAAATATACTAATTAAAATTACTTAAGCCAAGCATAATAAATAAGGAAGTAACCTCATACATAACAATAAAGGTACATGTCTCAGAATTAATATTCGGCTAATACTTATGTTGAAAATTGACATCAAAATTCATAGATGTAGCTATTTCAGAACTGCTGGATGTTCTTCCTTCTATTGCTGGGTTATATGTGGTTGGTACTGCATCTGTATCTAGTATCTCCATCACTGAGTCCTCTTACTTCAGTGAATTCTGCAGTGCTGGTCCTAATGAAGTCTGATGACCACACCCTCACTGGTAACTGAGGATCAGACCATGTCCATCAAAACCTTCCCTCTCCTCTCACTGTGCAGGAGAGAGTGAGGTTAGGACTCACATCATCTGAAGATAGTATCAATGGACTGGAGGGAACTAACTCAGGAGCAACACTTGGAATAATAACTAGAATATGGCAATGTTATGGTTAATACAGTTATAAAATTATGCATTTTTAGCTGTGATAATTATCACACTCAAAATGGTTGACTGAACGCATGCTTCTAATTACATCTACACATGCATTATAATCAAAATATAACATTAGTTATGTTTAAAAACTCCAAATTTTGATTAATATATTTGTGATTGTAAATTTTTGGACTTCAATTCCGAATTTTAATAGATCAAACCTTCCATTTCTTAGCTGGAAATACTGAATTACAATAATAGCAAACTGAAATTCCTCATATAATAAAATAATCAAGTTTCGAGTGTATTTAAGAATAGCAAGACAAATGGGTCTTTTTATGAGCAGTGTTAACACATTTAAATAGTTTCCATGACCCCACTAATAGGAGGAAGTGTTATACTACAGGATTTTTTTCAAAGTTCATTTTTACTATTAATATATTGCAAATTCTTGCTTAGAAAGACAGAGACTTCCTAAATTATAAGTTGCAATATTATAGTTGCAAGAATCCTCAATAGTAAACCATCTCACAACATAGATGTAGAAACTAAGAGGCACTAGAGGCACATGCCCCTCCCACCAATATTATTATCAGTGTCATAGGAAGGGGGACTCAAGGGGCTGGAGCTCGCCCCATAATTTTGGGGCACAATATTTAACAAGGTGATTTCTCACATGAACACTTATAAAATACAAAAGACATACCCTTGGAGCCCCATTTACCGAAACATCTTCCTTCACCTCTGGTTATGAACCTTTTTTGGACACTACCTGAAGTTTGTGTAAGTGAATGATAAGACAAATTCCTTCATTTGATTGAAAAAAAATCGGAAAAATAATTTACTTACATCCAGCAATTTTTTGCATGTGACATAATCCCTCAAGTATGTTTTGGTACTTACCATGTTGTACCCCCCCCCCCCCCCCCAATTAAGAAATTATTTCTATACCTATGCACAATTATTTGTATATTCATGTTGTAAACTTCAACACATGCCTAGAGGTCATAACGAGTCTGACGATATTACATGGCATGTTGTAATAGATTCTCATGGATTAGATAGCTAATAATGCTGGCTTAGCTAAACCATTACATGCAACACGTGATAATGACCTAGCTACATAATAAAGATATTTTGTATTGACTATTCTTTGATGAGGGAAGGAGACTGATAGATGTGCTTAACTGCTGCTATGAGATGAGAAACGGAGTATATAACACTGGTCACTAACCACTGAGTGAAAATATCAGAATGAATATGAGCCAATTAGATTGTGCAGATGTCTGGTGAAGTGGTTCAATTTGCAAGTTTAAAGTGTGATGTTTTTGGATGTAACAAGATCTTCTATAGAGCGGTATGTATGGAGGATGAGAGTGAAAATGTGTGTAACTGGCAGAGCAAACAAAAGTACTGACCAAGACATTTAACAAAGTCCTCAATGAAGGAAAAGTATAAATGACTTAGTGAGCAAGATAGCACAGTAGAACAGCAGAAGGAAGCTAGCAGAGTTTACTGTCGCTACTGACTCCATAAGACCAACAAGGAGCCTTTAAGTTGGCCACTAAAATAACGTGATGTATGTAGTAGGAATTTAGCTAAATAGCAAGCAGATTAATTAAGGTAGGACAGAACTAATATATTTACAGTTCAGTGTACAGCATGGAAGCATTGCAAATGCGAGTTTAGAATCGAAACAAAGGGTGACTTAGAGTATATACCAGTTCACACACAGATTCATAAAATGCAGATCTCCCTCATAATATTGGGAATATCGCTTCCATTTACTGCATGAGGTATAGATAAAAGAAACGAGTGATACATTGGTGTGCTTGTGCATATGAACGTATTCTGTGTGAATGTTGGTGCATGCAGTCGCTATATAGCTAGGGTGTGTGCGAGCAGTAGAATTGCATGGCCAAGCTGAGTTGGGATCCTAAGTCTGTGAAGCCCCCCCTGCACATCAACTATGAACATAACAGTCTCAACATAACTTCAATTCTTATACATTTCGACCAAGTTTACTGGTCTTCTTCAGGTACAGAATATGTATTTCTGTACCTGAAGGAGACCAGCAAACTTGTTCAAAATGTATATACAAGAATTAAAGTTTATTGACATGTATTGGCGTGTGTATAGTCTATACCGTGTCACTATATGCCTCTCAAAATTTTCATCATTAAACTTCTTGTATGCAACGCACCACTTGTTATAACTCTGTATTTTGCAAAATTACAAAAATAAAAACCAATTGACATTGGGCCCCCCAAAATTTTGGATGTTTTTCAGCCTTATATAAATAATATATATATGTAATAATTATATAGTACTTATTACATGAGCCAGATGTGAGTGAAAATAAAGCCTAAGAGTGAAATATCTAGCCTGTATCCACTCTGACAAGTGTAATAAATGGTTTATTCCATGCTAGATGATATCTTCATCAAGTAGTTTGTACTATGGTTGGTAACTCCTGATGTAAAGTTGGTCGTGAAATTCTCTAGGTGCTCCCCACGCCCCCAGCTGATATTTTAGCAGCTGATCTAACCTGGTTGGGTAGGCTTCACTAAGAGGTAGGTAGTTATAATAACCCCAAAAACCAGGTAAATCAGGCTGGTTGCTATAACTACTAGGGTAAAGATATGACATGTTACGCTCTTGGAAATTATGTCTTCTACCTGTACTCGTAGATACCAAACTTATCTGCTATTCATCATTCAAGTATGTTGAATCCTTTCTTATCTGGATTTCCCTAGGTCTTTTAAACTCTTCTCATTTCATAGAATAGTAGGAATGTAGCCACTAATTTAGAAAATGAAAAATAATTGTTTACTTCAATTTGACAGATATAAGATCTTGTAACAACTTGGAGCGCGCTAGGCCTGGGCCCTAACCTTTTAATTAGATGTTCTATGTAATGACACAGGTAGACATTTTTCTTTTCAATGGGTAAACAAATTTGAAAAAAATTAGCTAATGCTGGAAAATATCAGTTATGATATAGTTATATCTCACTGCTCTTTCATCTGTTACTATTATTGCTCCTTTCTATTTCAGTTTTTGTTTCACTTTTGTAAGCAATCCAGTAATATATTATGCAATTGCCTTATATTTTCAATGGGTGAATTAATTTGAAACAAACTAGCTAGCTATATGCTGGAAAAACTTTGATGACCCCAAGTGAAATTCAGCTATACCATGAAATACTTATAAAGGTTAAAAATTTATGTGAATTGATAGATGATCAGTCCTTATTGGGCCAATTAATTAGCATTTCTGCAAAAAATATAAGTGATGTTTCACAAGAGTTGTGTGCAGTGCACACAAATAAGGTAATGAGCAGTGCACTAGAATGAATTTTGAAGTTTCAACAGTCTAATTGAAACCATCACAGAGTGAAAAGAGTCCATTTACAGCCATAACTGAATTCGTAAACTTTCTTGGTAATTAGAGTTAACAAAAAATTTACAAGGCTGTAGAGGTTAACAAATTATAAATTATACACTAATTTACGATTTTGTTATGGTTGTCAATGGACATTCTTCAGGCAGTGCATGATTTACTATTTTACTTAAATGTCAATTATTCACTCAATATAGCTATAGTTCTTTATTTTAACCTTGACCCTTAACTGGCTTTGCCGACTTAAATGGGAACAGTAATTTACTTGAATCACCTGGTCACCCAACTGTGGTGTTCAAGAACCTCAGGAAGGTGGTGTCGTTGCTGACAGCCAAGTCTTCAAACAATTGAAGAGAGTTGAGGTCAGAGTCTGTTAGAGTGATTTGCACGTAAGTCAAGTTCCAAGCAAACTCTGTTCGGTAACGGATGTCTCATTGTTTACCAACGGGTTTCAGAAAACTTACTCGTTTTGCTTTGCATACATAATGATGGAAATCCTCTGTTTATACAGGTAATGAAAGTGCTTCAAAGTGGTATAGAAACAACTGACTTCCACAATTGAAACTGGCCATGGTAATATACAACTTGTTTTTATTCATTTTGCAAATTGAACGAAGTTTGTGGGTCAATGTATATGCAATAAATTTGGGGGGCAAGTGCGCTCCTGCCCCCCCTCTTCCTTCTCCCTTAGCTAAGGTATATACTATATATAGAATTAATTCATACGGAGCACCACACATACCGAGAATTAGCATATCACAAAAACTACGAACTAGCGCATGATCAACGCAGGAGGAAACGTCTTAGTAGAAGTTGTACCAAAAGATCTATTCAAGCATTCATTCGTCTATAGTAGCGTTGAGTCTAGTCTGGTGCTTACGATGGTGAAACCTATAAAGATTTTTCTTGATGATCCGTATTATTACCCGGGCTCAACTGTGAAAGGCCGCGTATTGGTCAGCGCAGACAAACCAAAACAATACGTAGATATAACTATATCTATTTTAGGATTTTCTCGAGTGAGATGGACAGAATCTAGTGTGTACAAGCAGTATACTACCTTCCAAAATACCGTGAGATATATAGAACAAGATTGCGTCCTGTGGTCTACAGAGAAATCTTCAACTGGATATCTTCAAGCTGGAATACACAGTTTCTCTTTCAGCTTTCAACTTCCATTTGAAGCGCCACCTTCTTTCAGAAGTGTTGCTGGTAAAGTAATTTACCAAATGCAGACAACAATTACCCAAAGTTCAATATTTAAGTTTAACCTCTGTTCTAAAGTCACTCTTGATTCCCAGGCTCTTTATGCAGCCCAAAAATGAAGAACTCGACAGCAGGCTCACGTTTTGTGGCTGCTTCAATTTCGGACAAATTAAAATTAACTGCCGTCTTCCACGCTCTGGGTACGTTGCAGAAGAAGCTATACCTCTCACCTTGAAAGTTGACAATCAATCCAACAAAAACATTTATATACATGCTTCAATATCAAGAGTAATAGTTTTCAACTCTGGAATTGGCCGAACCAAAACATCTTCTAAAATTAATTTGTCAGTATCTCGCTCACGAAGTATACCCCCAGGCACTTTAGCTCTGGTTGAAATTTTTCTCTATATTCCTCCCAAATTGCCTGTCAGCATAACCCGTTGCCCCATCTTCTCTATAGGATACTCTTTAGTATTCCAGGCTAGAAGTGTACTGGGCTGCAGCAAAAAAATGAAGATACCAATTGTCATTGCTGACGCGTCTCTACCGAGTGTGGATCACCACGATTGTTGATCAATTAGGATATCTTTTGTTGACTTTTTCAGAAAAAAATGTTCTAATAACTACTTATTTAACTTGTTACAGCTGGTGCTGAAATAACAAACTCCACCTCATGTTGTTGTCTGTTTGCTTGTTGTTGTTCAATAGACAGTAGCTAATTATTTTGTTTTTATTCTTATAATTAGAAAATTAAGCGGTGTTTCTTTAGGCGGTGTTTCTTTAGGCGGTGTTTCTTTAGGCGGTGTTTCTTGAGTTTATTGCCAATTATGTCACATGTGCTATAAATAAGTATAAAAAAAAATGAAAGGTGAGAAAGTGAGTTGTAAGGTTGCTCATTTGCTTTTCTAACAGTATTTCAGGGGCAAAAATATTAATCTTGATGTCACTTAGTATTAACTCTCTTTCGCAATTAATTTAGTATGTGTGCATAGAATTGAACTAAAACCCTAAATAGTTTCTCACTTCTAGTTATAAGACTCAAGTGCAGCGCTTTTACTTCATGCACCACCACACATGGCTCATAATGCTATTTTAAAAATATCATTTCATTGAGAATAAGATAAGACTAATGAAAAATAATTATACTGCTACAATTAACTAAACAAGTTGCTGCTAAATACATAAAGAAAAACAGTAAAAGTAATAAGTATATTCGGGATTAAAAATCAGCTAATTTTGACATGGAAGTGATAGTAGTTGAGAATGACTTCAAAATATTATGGTAGCAAGTTGTACCAGCTTTTCTTGGATTGTCTGACAAAGCCATAGTACTCCATGAATAAAGGTACTATAACATACCCTCATTACGTGGCTGGACTACAATGCGAAATAATTATGTGTTGTTTTCAGGTTAATGCTGAGATGACAAGAAGTATATGTAAAAAAAATAAGAAATTCCGCACCTGCTATCTAAAAAAACCATTACAGAAAATTTGCAACTCACAATGTTAGTGATGTATTCTTATAATCTAAGTCAATTCTGTCACTAACAACTATGTCGTTGTTTTAATGAATGTTGCTACTATTTTTGTGAGCTATATAGAGACATGTTAAGAAGGTACCACCAGCTAGAGCTGAGCAACACTAACATGTATGACCATGTATGTATGACATGTCCAAAGAGAAGAATTATTTCTTAGTATTTTGTTCTCTGGACCACAGTACAAGTAGAAAAGCAAAAAAAAAATTAGCTGTCAACGTCCTGCATGAGTTATACTATGAATGCCGCTATTAACTCTGTCCCCCACCCCCACCCTCCCCTATTCCATTAACTTGCTCCTACCCATCTGAAATTTCAACTTCAGTATGGTGCTAAACACTAAAATAAACTGGTGATGAGAAACTACAACAAAGCTCTTGCAGTGTTCCACTTAGCTTTCTACTGAGGTGTAGCTATGATTAAAAAAATCACACAGCTGGGTTACCTAGCTCACTATTTGTGCTGAAATGATAGTTGAATTAACCAGCTATCACTCATAAAATATTCAGCTATGGTGCTTAAAACTTAATGTAGTAGATATTTTAATGCGTATGGTTAAGTTCAAGTGCCATGGGGACATTCCTATACCAAATCGTCTTCCTATGCCAGTATATGATATACCATGTTATACCTTCACTGTTATTTATAAGGTAGAAATAAGCAAGTTATATTGTACCTCATAGCAGCGTACCAATATGTATCTTGTACAGACATTTGCAGAGTCTAAAAATTCTTTTGAGACATCCTTGGGGTGTCACACGGTTGGTCTCAGTGACAATCATTGAAGAGGTAGAGATTGAGAGCATTGTACAATGTACAGGACACGTACACACATATATAGAGAAGCTAATCATGAGAGGGACACTTACTGTTAGTTTCAGTGTGAAACTCCAATTCAAGCACTCAATTAAATTCTTGGCAAAATAGCACAAAGACCACACACTGACACACTGGATGTTTCCGCTGGAAACTCTGTAACCACTTGGAGCGTGCTAGGCCAGGGCCCCAACGTTTTATTTAGATGTTTTATCTAATGACACAGATAGACATTTATGCGGGAAAAAATACACCAGCTAGCTAAGTGTCGATGCTTCGCTCGTTTCCGAATTTTTAGTATTTGCTACGTGATAGGATACTCACTTTAGATGTTTCAATATCTTTATACTACTGTCAAGACTTATCAAAATCTACCACCATTACAATAGCTGTATCGATTTATCCAGTTTTCAATTGACGCTTGCCAATAACTGGAATGATTGCCTTCAAACGCCAATGGCTTCGATACACGATTAATATCTAAAAAGAAACAACAACATTATGATAAACTAAGTCTTTTGATAGCTAGATAAGAACTATTATCATCAATGATATAATGTGTATTTGTATTATTACATAAGTCATAAGTAACTAACCAGAAAATTGGGCACAAAATGGTTTCTTTTCGATAATAGGAAATATTGGTGCCGTCAGACCGTAGCCTGATAGGGTGGCATTTTAACAAGATCTTCTGCCAGAGAAACAGCTTAATTTTTTAACATCAAACACAGCCTCATCAACAGCACAAATACTATTTCCAACGACCAGAATAGTGACGCTATATTACAGCTTCATCACTTTTTTTATACTCACATGCTAGCCGAACGCTAACTCCGAGCTTGCGCATTACGACAGCTCAAGTGTAACTACAAATAGAGAGTATTATTCCTGCCGTAGCCCATCCAATAAAGCAAATATTAAAGGACAATGTATGGAATCTTTGTACAAAAGGGAAGAGAAGAGCTAATCATGAGAGGGACACTCACTGTTAGTTTCAGTGTGAAACTCCAATTCAAGCACTCAATTAAATTCTTGGCATAATACCCCTGAGCTATAACAAAATATCTGGTAGCTTTATTGGCTGTAATCTTTGGGAATGAAGTGTGAATAGTTGATTTACTTCTAAACTACACTTACAAAGCCAGGAATATCAAGAAGTATAGAATCTATAGAAAAGTCTCCAATGGCTAGCTACTCTTTAGAATGACTGACTGACTGACTGACTGACTGACTGACTGACTGACTGACTGACTGACTGACTGACTGACTGACTGACTGACTGACTGACTGACTGACTGACTGACTGACTGACTGACTGACTGCCTGACTGACTGACTGACTGACTGACTGACTGACTGACTGACTGACTGACTGACTGACTGACTGACTGACTGACTGACTGACTGACTGACTGACTGACTGACTGACTGACTGACTGACTGACTAACTGACTGACTGACTGACTGACTGACTGACTGACTGACTGACTGACAGACTGACTGACTGACTGACTGACTGACAGACTGACTGACTGACTGACTAACTGACTGACTGACTGACTGACAGACTGACTGACTGACTAACTGACTGACTGACTGACTGACTGACTGACTGACTGACTGACTGACTGACTGACTGACTGACTGACTGACTGACTGGCTGACTGACTGACTGACTGACTGGCTGACTGACTGACTGACTGACTGACTGACTGACTGACTGACTGACTGACTGACTGACTGACTGACTGACTGACTGACTGACTGACTGACTGACTGACTGACTAACTGAGTAATTGTACTCTTGGGGGTGAGGGTTAATAAAGAAATTTCAATTGAACATCAGGAGTATTAAGATAGTTCCACAAACTTACAAGGAGAAATAATACTAATGGGAATATTGTACAATGGTGGATGATTATCCAGTTCTTTAATGAAAGGTTGTGACTAGGTTGATATAAAGGGAGACACACAAATGTGAGGTGCAGAGAGAGAGAGTCATAACATATATTTAATGAATCCAGCTTTATAGTATCTTGATTAACATAAGCATTGTCATGGAAACTACTGGCCTGAATAAGAAGAAACAATGGCATTGATAATGTGTTTTGAAACTTGTATCATTTAGGTAAAAACTAAGAAGATTTTTGTAAATTGAAATCTTACCTTTATTTTTCTAATTAATGTATATACGAAGAGCTAATAAATGGTGTGAGTTCTAACTATCTCTATGCAAAGATTGGCAAAAATAGAATTTAAAGAGTATTATCACTTTTAAACTTTGAAATTTCGTATACCCTTTGTAGCAGTTTAATGTTGAAGTGCAGCAGAAATAGGAGTACAAGTTAGGAACAAGAACTTGTTACATTATTATAAGACTATTAATCGCAGTAGAAGGTGGAGCATAATAGAATAAATTCATGGATACACAAAGTAGAGAGTTCAGTAATAAGCTGGTGTTTAATCAACTGATTCTTTTGTGATACACATAATGACACGATAATGTCTACGTACTTTATTACAAGTTATATTAATATATCACATATCAAATGAATCTTTATAACTTTAATGCATTGTTGTGTACTCAATGATAAAAATAATTTTACTATGACAAAGTAATATGGATGCAACTGTGTTAGAATGGTTGATTGTACAATTTACAAGATACCCTATAATAGTTGCTGACATTAGCAATTAAGGTACTATATGTTTTCTGAAAGGTAGTAGTAGTTAAATATGCAAATGGTTTATTCATTAATTAATTTAAGATCAAATTTTGTTTAATGGACATGACATTCATGATCTGTCCCAAGTCACCTTCTATTTCTAAATCCTGCCTGAGGGCCTTCAAATTTTTTTAATTGCCTTTTAAGAATACTGTTTTTTCTAGTTACTACATAAATTTTGCTGTGGCCATTTGTTATTTTTTAAACAAGAATTTTTATGGCGCAATTAAGTTATCAAATAAAACCCATGAATTTCTATAGCACTTTGAATGTTTTTCTCAGGTGAGAAAATTCTTCAGCAAACAACACTTAGGAGTCTAGCTACCAAGTTACACCTTTCCCTTTGTTTTTGGTTCGATTATACAAGCAGACTGGTTTGTTTTACGAGCTTGGTCAAGTGAACTGTCTGGGTCAAATACTGTTGGTAACTCTGATTCAGGAAGCAATATACAGTATGCTAACTGGACCAGAAGGATGCTCATTAGAAGTTCGTGATATTGTCTGTCCAGGCTCATTTGTATCTATATCTGTACCAGAAGAACACCTGTTCTGCTTCATTGGAGTATATACATGACATGACCTTGATTTGCAGAGTTATAATGGTAGTTGAACCAAAGTAATGGTTGTGCTGCTTTATAAAAGCAGAGGACTCTGGTTTTTCTGGCAGAATTGTGTTAGGTTGAACCAGAAGGATCAATTTAAAAAGATATCTTGATTGACAGGAAGACTTATTTATACAGAAGAATGGCAGTCCTGCTCCTCTGAAGTTGATGAATCTGACTTTGTAGGCATGGTTGTCTGCCTGCATCATCCTGAGTAAGGCTATCATGCTTTATTGATTAAATTACACTGGCTTAACTGGCTGGGGTAGTGTGCTTGCAGCCGACTCACGTAAAGTTTGTGATTACCTGAATGTTATTTGAGAAGGTAAGTTGTAGGCAATTTCAAGAGGATGGCAATTCTGATCCTTTAAACATGAAGGCAAAGCAGAAACAGCTGTGTCAATAGCAGAGTTAAGTTATCTTCCTGCACTTCTGTGTCAATAGCAGAGTTAAGTTATCTTCCTGCACTTCTGTGTCAATAGCAGAGTTAAGATATCTTCCTGCACTTCTGAGCCTGATCAGTCCATGACAGGTGAACCTGTCTCACCTTCAGATATATTTATAGCAGTCGCCATATCACAGGAGCAAGTACTTGAATCCAAACTACGAAAGATAAACAAAGAAAATTTTGTATGTTACGTTAGCCTCTGCATGGTCCCTCCCATGATGGACAAACATACCCTCATTACGTGGCTGGAATACAATATGAAATTATTATGTGTTGTTTTCAGGTTAATGCTGAGATTACGAGGTATATAAAAGGGAAAAAAAAGAAATTCCGCATATTCTATCTAAAAAACCCTTACAGAAAACTTGCAACTCACAATGTTAGTGATGTACTCTTTGAATCTAAGCCAATTCTGTCACTAACAAATATGTCGTTGTTTTAATCAATGATGCAACATTTTTTGTGAGCTATATAGATGTTAAGAAGGTACCACCATCTAAAGCTGAGCCACACTAACATGTATGACCTGTGAATTGAAGGTTACTCAAAGTTTTGACTTCATTGTTCACACCGGTGTGTACAGTGTTATGGACTGCAATTGTGGTTGCTTTTATCATTCAAGTCTCTCTCATTGCTCGCAACTATGTGAAAACATAAGTACAGAGGTGTAGCTTATATATCAGGCATGCTAGCAGTTTCAGCAAAGCACAGGGTAGAAGAGGATTAGAATACCTAATTATGCATAATAGAAAATGCACATAAACAAGTTATGTGTATAGCTACTCACTCCTAATAATACTCACAACTGACAGCTTAAAAATGCAGCAATGGCCACTACCTCTCACAAAAACTCAAAATGAAGGCTGGGTTCCATCAGAGTGGGAGGAGAATTTCAAACTTACCAGGAAGGGTGTAGGCCAGCCTTCATACTATAAGGAAGTTGACACACAAACTAAGAGATGGGCAGATGGATGGACTGAAGGATGGACCAATATACAGACAGTGACAAATAGGCAGACAAGCATATGGCTTGTACCTCTCCTTCATTCTCCCTTTCATCTAAAAACACAATGGGTGGTAGAGAGTCCAGTATAAGCTAGCTTATCAGTGTCCAGGATGGGGAGGATGGTAGAGGGGCTGGATCCCCCCAATATTTTTCTTGCAGGGGTTTGTCATATTGTTATTGTTTATTACTTACTGTTTATTTCAATTTGAATAGGGTTAAAAATATTCATTGTAGAATTCTTCACAAAATTCGGACAAATGGAGCAGCTAACCCATAATTGTGGTAGCCTCAGCCCCTTTATAAAGGTTGCATAGCTACATGTCCAAAGAGAAAAATTATTTCTTAGTATTTTGTTCTCTGGACCACAGTACAAGTAGAAAAGCTAAAATAATTAGCTGTCAATGTCCTAGTATGAGTTATACTGTGAATGCCGCTATTAACTCTGTCCCCCATCCCCACCCTCACCTTTCCAACTTGCTCCTACCCATCTGAAATTTCAACTTCAGTATAGTGTTGAACACTAAATTTGGGCTTCCAATAAACTGGTGATGAGAAACTACAACAAAGCTCTTGCAGTGTTCCACTTGTTTATAGATAGTAGCTAGGCTACAGGAGCGCGCCAAGTGTGATTCTTTCAACAGACAAAGTTTAAATTTCATTCAACCATAAATTCTCGGCTTTGTGGGCCTTCAAAGTGGCTAGAAATGAACATGAGGTGGCCTGTGACAGATATATATACAGTGAAGGTGTTGATGAGGTGGCCTGTGACAGATAAATATACAGTGAAGGTGTTGATTGATGTACGTGAAGCCTGCCAGAAGGCGCCAGAAGGACCTGTTCCTGTGCACATAACATTGTATCACAACTTACCTAAGTTCTATTCCATTCTAACTGTCTATGTCTGTTTGTGTGTGCGCGTGCGTGTGCTTGCACATGCAGGCTTCACGTACATCAATCAACACCTTCACTGTATATGTATCTGTCACAGGCCACCTCATCAACACCTTCACTGTATATATATCTGTCACAGGCCACCTCATGTTCATTTCTAGCCACTTTGAAGGCCCACAAAGCCGAGAATTTATGGTTGAATGAAATTTAAACTTTGTCTGTTGAAAGAATCACACTTGGCGCGCTCCTGTAGCCTAGCTACTATCTATAAACAAGCTTTTAACTGAGGTGTAGCTATGATAAAAAAAATCATATAGCTGGGTTACCTAGCTCACTCTTTGTGGTGAAGTGCATTAATAGTTGAATTAACCAGCTATCACTCGATTATAATGCTATGGTGATTAAAACTTAATGATGTAGATCTTTTAATGGGTAGGTTAAGCTCAAGTGCCATGGGTACATTCCTATACCAAATCGTTTTCCTATGCCAGTATATGATATACGCATGCTATAAGCTACCTTCACTGATATTTATAACGTAGAAATAAGCAAGTTATATTGTACCTCATAGCAGTGTACAAATATGTATCATGTACAAAGCAATACATATAACAGTGTTGCAGTGTTAGAATAGTGTATATTCACCTTATTATCTTATAGTGTGTAACATTAATAGTCTATTTATTACATGTGTATGTGCCAAGGAGGGGGGGAGGCGGGAGAGACCAACAGAGGCATAGGAAGCTAATTTTTATTGGTCAGGCCATACAATATGCATGTTCAACTATCTGCTTTATTTATGGTCTTCATATTTGACTACTGTACTTTTTAGAAACAATATAATAACTCAGTATTTAAAATGATAGCTAGGAAAGCAAACACAATAAATAATATACTGTTGTTCACTAGATCAGTTATGCTAGGTTTATGGCCTGCCATTTATTAATTTTACCTTTGTCATTAGATAATCCCTACCAGGCTAGAAAATTTATATTCCTAAATACACCTTTCCTCTGCTTTCATTTAACTCTTGCATTGAGACAATTCTATGGCACTTAATTCATAATGCAGCCCATCCCTAGATTTCTGCTATTCCCTAATTTAAAGGGCTATCACACAGGAATAACAAAATATGAACAGCTACTTAATCAATTCTATACTAACCAAACTTTATTTCATTATTTACTTATTAATTAATTAATTTATTTATTATATATATTATATATGAGTCAGAGTGTGATATGGAGAAATATTTCATGAGCGGGCTAATTAATTTTCACGAGCCAGTGACAGTGAAAGTAAAGCCTAAGAGTGAAATATCTAGCATATCACTCTGACAGAGTGTAATAAGTGGCTTTTTACTATGACTGGTAACTCACAGTGTAAAGTTGGCTATAAGGGTTCCCCATACCCCCAGCTGATACTTCAACAGCTGCTCTAACCTGACTGGGTAGGTATTTATTCATTCTGTTATATATTATAATATTATGTTATATATTTATAAACCACACTCATTAGGTTCAGTAAACTTTTTGTAATAACTTATAGCTAAATATTAACCTTTTTCCTTCCAAAGTACCTACATGTAAAGATGATTGGATTAAATGTCAAACATATATTTTGGTAAATAAGACCACAGGCATCAAAAAAAGTTTATTCCCCAAGTTCTACATGTTGTTGTTTATTGTTTGTGCTGATTTTGCTATCATGTTCTTTGAAAATACATTCACTTTTGCTATTTGGGTTTGAATAAACAACCTAAAAAACCCCATTATTGCACCTAAAATATTATGCTGGCAGATGATTTGCAACATGTGTTACATAGCTGATACACTAATAAACAGAGTGTGTAGATAGTACTGTGACATTTGAAATCTAACCGACTGTAATGTATTTTAGATCATGAATTAAGAAACATTGTGATGAGCCAGTGTGGTGAGTACTATACTGAAGCTCTCACATATCTGACATTTTTAATATTATATTATAGCACAATAAAGCAGCTGTTCTAATTATCCCATATAGCTAATCTTAAAAGAATCAAGAATGATGATTGGTATAGCTTACACCGTGAAACCATTGGCAGACAACTCTTTAACAAGCAAATCACCTCTATCTATCAAAATTTCCACTTGTGCACATCAATAAAATGTATTTCTTATCACCTCTTCTCTGATTTGTGAACTAAAATCTTTGGTCCCAATTTCTTTTTCTTTTTTTTTGTTCCAGTGGTTCAAAGTTTGAATGTTCTACTATAACTAGCCAGTAAGTGGACTCCAGGTAGCCATGGCAAGTACAAGTTGTAATTTAAATATTATTATTCATGCTAAGAGAAATTGACTCTAGAACACCAGTGCTTCACCTTACATTACTGCCTGCTGGGGTACCTGTTTGATTGAGCATTATTATAGGCAAGAAGTAAATCTTTTATTTTGACTCACTAATGAATAATAATTATAGAGGAACAAAATTTTACAAAATAGTCACACTTCTTTTTCCTAAATGCCACAAAACATTATTTAGCTGATTGCCTTTTATTAACAAACAAAAAAACATAAACAATATTATTTCCTTAAAAAAATTACTTGGATTTTCCTATATTCATTAAAACTGTGTAGCAAAAATTGAACACACACAAAAATAATTTTAAGGAATATGATAACAATACGAAGCAGTTTTCCAAAAATAAGGATGAAGGATACCCAGTATCTACTTGATCATGGAAGTGGTGATTCAGAGGTGGGGGGTGATGCATTAGCAATAACTACTGGTACTTGATCCACAAGTTGTTGATCAACCAGGGGTGGTGATGCATGAGCAATGACAATTGGTATCTTCATCTTCTCGCTGGATCCCACCACACTTCTAGCCTGGATTACTAAAAAGTACTTCACAGAGATTGCAGGGCAGTGGTAAGCGGCAGTTTACGAGGAATGTGGAGGAAATTATCTTCTAGTAAGGCTGTAGTGCCAGCGGGCACACTTCGTGAGCGCAAAACGTACAGGTTATCGCTAGAATCACTCTTGGTGTGACCCTTATCTGAGTCCAAATAAATTATTCTTTTTGATATTGAAGCACGAATATAAATACATTTGCTGGTTTGATTTTCGACCTGCATGGTGAGAGGCATGGAATCTCCTAAAGCAAATCCAGATTGCGGAAGACTACAATTAACGTTAACATCACCATAGTTCAAACAGCAGCAAAAGGTGACTACGCTGTATATAATGAATAATAATTATAGAGGAACAAAAATTTACAAAATAGTCTCACTTATTTTTCCTAAATGCCACAAAATATTATTTAGCTGATTGCCTTTAATAAATAATTAAACTTATTTAACCTTTTATGTATCATCATTTCTATTGGTGAAAGGAAGAGAGTTAATCAATAATGCTTATAAAATGCTTATAAAATTGTAAAGACTACAAAAAAGTAAGAAAAAAGTTCCTATAATCACAGCACTCCAAACAAGTACTCTTCTTACTCCTAAATATTTTGCGAATGATTCACTCATCCCTGAGCAGTCTATCAAAACATAGTGTTTTTGTTGTTATTGTTTTCTTATAATTGTTGGCAGTAGCTAAAGACATACATAACTATTATAATAACTTCCTACTTCTAATCCTATATTATTGTTTTTTTTGTGAAAATCATTATGTACAGGGTAATCAACACCTTATTCAGGTATTGTCTATTTTACAGATTACTCTTTTTCACCAGTATTGTTAGCTATACTTCCAAAAGGCCCAACACATAGCTCATAGGCCTTCATTTGAAAAAAGATGGGTAAATCACTTTCTTTACGGGAGCATCTAGTTTTTTGTACTACTTCACAAGAAGTAACAATATTTGATAATAAGTAATCAGTGAATACAATTCTGGTTTAGTTAATGAGACTGACTGATGCTTTATAAGCATGTTTTGCATCTACTTTAGTAAATTAAAAAGTAATTACATATTCAGCTAATATGTGCTACATCATACCATTTTTTTTACATCAGCAACCATTCCATGCCACATGAATCTCTCCTTGATCCTGTGTAAGGTCCTGGTGTTTCCCAAATGTCCTGATGACCGGTCAACTTGGCATGAATACAAGATTCTCTTCCTTTCCTCATCAGACTGTATATATCTCAGCAATGAGCTCTACAATAACAGTATTTTGGTGTTGAGTTGAATACTGAAAAAAACCAAACCTAGAACTTCTTCTTTACTTTGGTTAAATAAAATAGCTCGCCATCCTTGACTTGAAATTTAGTAGCTTTTCTCCTGATCACTCTCTTTCTTGATGCAGAACAATACTCAGGATATTCCCCTCTACTTAGGTAAAAGAAAACCTAGCCAACAAGGTTTTCTTCCTCATTAGCCATCACTGCTATTCCCACTACAGCTTCAAACACTACACGTGTGCGCTACACTTAGAAGGACCAAACTAATTTTATCGGCAAAATAGGTCCGGAGGACAAGTTTTGTCGGGGGGACCATATTTCACGTGACAGACCCAATGTGACACCCGCTCTGCCTGACTAACTTTATAACCGAATGACCTTCATTGGCGTGCTACCCGATCTGCGGAAGAAGATAAGAGAACACTACTACTGATTCAATGGGGACTCCTACTCCCTTTAAGTAACGGTGTCGGAGGGTGGAGTGTCTCCCCGGGTGGAATGTCCGCTCAGACACTGCGCCCTAGGGTGGTTTGTCCCCCAGCCGGTTAGAATGTCCTACTTTCCTTTACCAGATCCACACGTGTCCTTACTCAACATGGCCACGAACAGCGAGGAATACGAAGCCATATACCAGTTTTTGCGGTGTGGACAATACCCTGGGGGCTGCAGCAAGAATGAAAAAAGAGTTCTTCGGCGCAAAGCTAAAGATAATTATAAAGCTGAAAAAGAATCTTTATTTTACCGGCCTCGAGGAGGCCTGGACTGGAAGAAAGTTCCACGTTTTGCTAAAGACAGAACCAGAATTCTTGAAATTTGTCATTCCCTACCAGAAGGTAATTAATAGACTTTTAAGCTTATGCTGAATGCTATATACATGAATTTGTCATTAGAGATTAGCTAAAACTCCTTTCTAAATATTTGTAGGGTGTCTCAACTTGGCAATTGTTGTGCATTGTCATTGGTTCTAGTTGGGTAAACTTTGGATTTAATTGCCTAAGGTTACAACTGATTAATGTAATAATATTGGAATAAAATTACATAGCAGCTTAGTTTTCATTTTTATCCACTAGTATTTCTCCCTATTCAGCTAATGACTTCTATAATGGTTATGCTTAGTAAAAAAAAATTATTGGCCTTATTTTCAGGTTGGAATAGTAATATGGCAACTGCGTACAAGGCTAGGCTGACTAGAAACAAAGTGCTGATTTGGGGCTGATCCAGGGGGCTGGAAAGACATGCCAATTGTGTGAAAACACATGTATCATTAATTATTTTGTAATATTTCATAACCAATTTAAAATGTTCAGCTATGTAAATTTTGCATGATGCAATAATGCTCACTCACAATTTTGAAAAACAAAACAAAAAGCATCGGACCTACTATAACTTTCGGTTGTTACCAATAGAATTATTTCCTATAAACGCAACGCTCCAAATGAGTGCAAAGTTAGGGCCACTCCTCTTATACTTATCTTAATGTAATTCTCTAGTTTTGAAACTTATTCAGTGGCTGAATAAGGAAGACAGAAGTTTTGCAAATTCCCCTGTGTTGTAGATAATTCGAAAAGTGGGGACTCGAACGACACTCATCGACACCCCCCCCCCTCTCCTCCTGTTGATTATTTAATACAATTGTATATGAGTGAATTTTTCTCCTATGTTCAGGTGGCCATTTTGGCAGAGATCGAACACAGCAGAAGGTAGCCGAGAGTTTTTATTGGAAGTCAATGTGGAATGATGTGAAGGAATATGTAAGGACCTGCCCTGTTTGTCAGACCACAAATGAAGCGAAGTTTGTTAAGGAATCTGCACCACTTCATCCAATTCCAATTAAACCTGAAGTATGGAGACAGGTATGATATGTTTCTTACAGGTATGATATGTTTCTTACCAAGGTATACAAAATTAGACTTTATTCGTGCTTAATAAAGTTTAATATGAAAACACTTATAGTTTCATTTTACTTCTACATCAAGACTTTTTTTTGCAATTTTTACTGTAAATATAGTTATCAATATTTTTGCTTGACTTAGTAAAGGTAGCTTTGATTATATGTGTAGGTGGGTATAGACCTTATTGGACCACTTCCTAAGACCAAACATGGAAATCGTTACATTGTTACCCTAATAGACTACTTTTCTGAGTGGCCTGAAGCAGCAGCTCTTCCCAATAAGGAAGCTGAAGGAGTAGCAATTTTCATATATCGTATGATTTGCAGGTATAGCTATAGCATTTCATTAAATTTAACTATTTGTGATAGGTATGGATGTACTAAAATAATAATATCTGATCAGGGTAGAGAATTCGTCAATAAACTTAATCAATTTCTCTTCGAAAAATTGGGTACAGACCAAAGAATATCTTCTGCATATCATCCCCAAACAAATGGTTTGGTAGAACGCTACAACCAAACTCTGCAACGTTCATTGGTGAAGTTGGTCAATCAAGAGCAAGATGACTGGGATGCTTTTTTGGATGGTCTGCTATTTGCATATAGAACTTCCGTGCAAAAATCAACAAAAGTAACTCCCTTTGAATTAATGTATGGCAGGTAAAAGTAAATATATATTTTTCTCATTGACTATTATTCATGCATAATTGCACAATGCAGGAAAGCTGTCCTTCCCATAGAAAAGGAACATTTCTCAATTGATTCATTGAATGATGGCAAAGATTTAGAAGTACATGATGTTGAACCATACTGTGAACAGATGTATACACTCCAAAAAGAACTTTTTTCTAAGGTGGATAAAAATATCAAGAAAGCACAAGACCAATACAAAAAGAATTATGACAAAAAAATTAATCAGAAAAAGGTAAAGTAGCAGTGTTTATAAGATGCAGGGGATAATCTTTGTTTATACCTTGTTGTTGTTTTTTCCAAACAGTATGTATATTGATGTAATTCATATGAATTTATGGGTAAATTTTCTTCAAATATTGTTTTATTTAAAAATTAAAGTTTGATTTTATTAATAAAGTTTGATCACCCATGTAGGCTTCAACTCAATCTAATACAATAGCCATGCATGAGTTCGAACATTTAGACCTTTGCAAAGTGTTTGCCTTATTCTGAGAGCTTTTTTTTTTTTGTGTGTGTGTGTGTGTGTGTGGGTGGTGGACGGGAGGGAGGCTTATACATTAGCTACTCTCATGGTGTATAGCAGTCTAAACAACAATGTTTCACTGTTATTGCTGTTCATTTTATGTCTCTTGAGTCATTTGATCAAGATGTAATGAAGAATGTTGATAGTTGCTGGTAGGGCTGTGCCCCAATGCTCATTGCTGGCTACACCACCTAAGATGGCATTTATGCAGGTTTCTTAATTTCTCAAATAAACAGTTAAGAAAATGTTGTGGTATAGTAATATCCTTCTGTTGCTATTATTACACAGGAACTTCGTCCAGGTACATTAGTGCTGCTCAGAAATAGTGCCAAATATGGAAGAAAAGGAGATAAGCTTGTAAGACGTTGGCTAGGTCCCTACAAAATTGCTAAATACCTGAACAAAGGTGTGTATGTCCTGGAAAATTCATCTACTGGTCGAATCCTCAAGAAAGCTGTCAATTCATGCAGGTATAGCATAAAATAACAAGGGCTTAGGGAAAAGTCTAGTAAGTATCATAGCAGTTGTTGTTAGTTTTGTTTCATTTAGACTGAAAGTATATCATGAACGATGTTTTTCAAAACCAATAAAGTCTAAGGTTTGTAAGCTGAAATCATCATCCATAACCATTGGTAACTCAACTGAGCAGAATATCACATTCAGTGTCTCATCTGATTCTACCAATTCCATCATTTTGAGTAAAGAGTCTTCAGCTATATTTGGTAACCAATCGAAGCAAGACATGGTGCTTTCTCAATCAGTCTCTTTTTCTGAAAGCTCTTCCATTTTGACTAAGGATAATCAACAAGAAAACATGGCTGCAAGTAGTTTCATTGAGTATTCAGGGAATTTTCCAGACTTCTTACCTGATGATGCTTCAGATATATCCTCCATAAATATTGATGTTGAATCTACTATATCCTCTCCCACTCTTCAAAATCAGAAACAAAAAGATGCAAGCATTACTATTGTGTCTGAGAATAAAGACAGGGAAGGTAAACTGTAGTAAGACAATTTACTGACCACGTAATAAGCAAGAAGTAAAATATCTAATAGTAATAAGGAAAAATTTCTTATTTGATAGTACCATGACTACAGGTACAAAATTCACTTAGTTAAATAGACTTATAGTTGTAACTTTGAGAGCAATATAATTAGGTAGCTTTGCTTTTGTTATTGTAGTTTGCTTTCCATACCAATGTTAAAAAAAAGATGATGTTCATAACGAGTTTTAATTCGACCATAATCTCCTTTAACATGATTAATAAATGTTGAAATTGAGAAATTCAAGCATGTGGGCAAATTATTTCAAAAGCATTCTGTGTGTTAGCAACGATATACTTGATAATTCATACATTATTTTATAGTTGTTTTTGTATTAGTTATAGATCTCACAAATGAAAAGGCAACATCATACAAACCTATTGAATACTGGCTCAAAGACTTGCAGGTTTACATAGAGGAAAAGAAAATACTCTTAGATGGAGGATGGTTATCTGATAATCTCATAACAGCTGTGCAGAGATTACTGAAGGATAGTAATCCCCATATTGGAGGTTTGCAATCACCAATTTTGGGTGAAACTTTAACTTTTGAAGTGCAAAAAGGCAAATTTGTTCAAGTGCTTAATGTTTGTGGCTCACATTGGATAACTATTTCAAATATTCTGTGCTCATCGGGTGTTGTAGCTGTTTATGACTGTAAACCAGACTGTACACTCAGCAATCAAACAAAAAGACAAATAGCCAGTATTTTAATGACAGATGAGGAGGTTATTTACATACAGATTGTCCCAAGTTCAAGCTCAGATTGGTATCAGTGATTGTGGACTGTTTTCCTTAGCTTTTGCCACCTCACTTTGTGCAGGCATTAATCCTGCAGAAGAATGCTATATTCAAAGTGACTTCCGTGTTCGTTTATTTAAGTGTCTTGAAAACAGGAAAATCACTCGATTTCCAGCAAAAACAAAAAAAAATAAAGCTGTTATTCGTCATTACATTACAGTGGAAGTGCACTGTGTGTGCCGGCAGCCAGAATACGGCGCAATGATATCGTGTGATTCTTGTACAAAATGGTTCCACAAAAATTGTGTTAAAGCTCCAAAAGCTGCCTGGAATAAAAGGGGCTGTACTTGGTACTGTGTGTCATGCTCACCTCAACTGTAACTTAAACAGCTAGCTAGTAGCACATTACAATTTTATGCATCATTATTATTATATTATGTGTAATTTTTCAAAAATTTCGATAATGTTGGATATCCTCGATAATTGTAAAACTCACACGAGAACAAATTGTAAAGCACTCTACTTGATATATAGTCAGAATTATATTTACCATTGTTTGCTTAATTCCAATGCTGCTTATGAGATGAAACATTGCTGAAATGTTCCAGTTAAGCACTTAGTTTGCATTTAAGCATTAAGTGCATTAATGGCAAAAGAAGATGTAAAGAACTGTAATAAAAAAAAACTATTAAATGTGACCTGCCAGTGAAAACGAGGTTGATGGATTTTTTCCCAACAAAATCAAAGCACTATAGTAAAAATACTGTGACCAAAAAAAAATCATAATGGTAGTGCGTATAGTTTATGAGAAAACTCCATATATAGCAACCATAAAAATGTGTGGGCAGAATTAAATACTATTTTGCAGGCCCATTCAAAACAAAATCATCAAATTTTGCAGTAGCAGTTTTAGACCATCCAAATTCACTTGCACTCCCTGCATCCCCCCCTTTGTAAAGTGCCTGATTTACTAGTGAGTATAGGGAGCGATTAAGCCTATGGGTGTATTTCTGACTTCTCCAAAGCAGTGCTTTCTTGTCTGGCAGTGGTTAGTTGATTACAATTTGGTTCTGCTTCATCTTAGAGAGGGGACATTTGGACCTGATGGGGGACATTACAGACTAGGGTACAGTGTCTGGGGGGATACCACACCCTAGAGTGAAATGTCTGGGGGACAGTCTACCCTAGGTTACAGTGTCCGGGGGGGGGGGGGGGGGGGGGGGGGGGGGGGGGACATTTCGCGAAGGGGACAATACGCCCTTTGACAACGGGAATGTACGATATAATCATCAGTCTTCGCTAGAGGCTGTACTAGCCAGAGGTGACTGATCTGTGTAGAGGTCACTGTCAGGTGGTGGAATTCAACAAATTTCAAAGTCTCCTGCAATTTGTGCTAGATAAGTACATTATAATATTAGCAGCGCCTTTAGCAGATTCTGCCATAAGCATTATTATCAGAAACATGACCAATTCTGTTGATTTACCACAAAAAAAAGACATACTGTACTTAGTATTAATGTCAAATAAAGTACTTGAAATTCATTTGTCATGTTTAAGCCCATAAAAGAATACTTAACTTTAAAATAATAATGATTTAAAAGTTCATAATGGTATCATAACAATTGCAATCCTGGAAAGGCCGCTACACTTTTGTAAATGAGGCAGAGTAGATTAGCTTAATATTCTCTGGCAAGTCATTGGAGGAATATAGTTTAGCCATGTGTGATAATTTTGTTCCCTCTCAGCATCTTCCTCTTATTATTCTGGTGGCTGGGTACCTGGAGTTGTAATTTCATACTCTATTCTACTCTTCATAGTCATTCTAACTTTGCCGATACCTTCCCCAATAATTTAATAACTCTCCCGTGCAGTGTTGCATTAAATTGAGTTCGAGCCACTCCGCGGGCTGTCGCTGATTCTGTAAGTGGAGGGTGTATGTACGCAGAAACCTCTGCTATTCCCTCCGCCTGATATAAAATAACTTCATGACGGCTTGTGAGAATGTGTTTATCGATCCATATTTCCGTATCCACTTTTAAAAACGTACCTGCATCTAAATAATTACAGAAGCTCTCAAACGACTTGCTTAGCTATAACTACTTGCCAGGTCTAAAGATTACCCCAAACTTACAGTCCAAAACAATTGGATCGTCGGTAGGTGACAAATTGCTAGAACACGGGGCCACAAAATGTTTAAAAGCCATATTGCTGAAAGTTCTTTACAAAGTCAAATAAATTATTTTCTCCCAGTCAAATAAAGAGATTTAATGGAGTACGAAGTCTAACTTACGCACCTGATTTCCGGATTCCATTCATAACGCTATACTGCATTGAATTTACCCCCAGGATTTAGTAACTGCAACATTTTTTATAATTCTTTTTTATTAGGTATAACTTAGGAATTTTTTTAGTAATGTTTTGAGCAACTAAACTGCAGCTCTAGCAAACAGGGTGCTACTTAATTTGATATAGTTAGCTATAACCTGAGTACTTCATTATTAAAACATATCTAACATTAATTATCTGGGGTTTTATGAATTGAATGCCAAATTTCAAATAACTCAGGCAAATAACTTTCATATATTATGTGTAGAAACTATTTTAGATGTAGCTACAATGACTACCACTAGATCATTATATATTAGAGTATAATCTTAGCAATTGTGCTAAATTTTACACTTCACAAAATTCTATCATTTACAAGCCTCAAGATCATTTTTGTTACCTTCACTAATCCCAAAGTTATGGTTGATCATGATTTTAAGTCAACTACAATCTAAAGCTAAAGGACTGTATTCAGCTCGCACTAATGAAAGTAAGTGTGCATATAGTGCACAAATAAACTTCTAGCTACATTAATTAAATTTGAAACATTCACAAGAAATACAAATGGTGTTAATAAAATTTAAAATCTCTTTTCAGGGAGTAATAGTTAACTTGTAATGAAGTGTCAATGTATTTCCATCCATTTGACTTAACTAACTTATATTTATAAGTAAATACTACTATACTAGAATCTTCACTTGTACTAGTTTATTTGTACTAGGACAGTCCCCAGCCATTATTTTAGGAGCGACTCTAACCAGGTTGGTAGGCTACACCAGAAAAAGGTAACTGTAAAAACCTGGAAAAGTGGTAAAGGTCCCAGGTTCCCACAGTTATCTATCAGCAAGATTCTTTCTGATCAGCAGCCAACTTCAAGCAGTTAAAACCATTAACTCAATGATGCTTGCTGTTAGACTATGTGAAGAATGCTTCTATGGCTATACTTTAATCAAAACACTTAAACCATTAACTAAATGATGTTTTCTGTTTAACTCATGTGAAGAATGCTGCTATGGCTATACTTTAATCAAAACACTGTATCTATACTATTTGTATGAAAGCTGAGTAATGTATCCTAAGTCTCAATAGGAGTATTAACTACATCACTAATTTAAACTATCAAACCAAAATATGATGGCTATTAAACTGTGTGTTTGTTGTCTTGATGATAGTTAGGTTGTAAGTTATTTATTTCTGTCCGAAAAGTATGTTGAAAAACTTAGGGCTTAGCCAAAAAGGTTGAATTTTTATTAGATTGAAGAGCTTGAAATATATCTGGTTGAAGCCGGTGTGTTCAGCTTACCTAATATTATTCAAAATGACCATGAGCAAATCACAGTTCACGTGATCAACGTAGAAAATGCATCCGTCCAGTTGTATATAAAGCGATTTAAGCATCGCATAAAGTCTAGTCCTGAGTAGTAACTGCTAGCGATGGTGAAGTCTATAAAAATAATTCTTGATGATCCACACTATTACCCCGGCTCAACTGTAAAAGGTAGCGTATTGGTCAGTGTGGAAAGAATACAACGCTACATTATAGATATAGTTATAAACATTTTTGGATTTGCTCAAGCGATATGGAGAGACTGTACTGGCTATAATCAATATACTACATTTCGAAATACTCTGAGATATATAGAACAAAAATGCAACGTATGGTCTAGAGAGAGATCTTCTACTGGAAATCTTCCAGCGGGAAAACACAGCTTCCCCTTCAGCTTTCAACTTCCATATGAAGCTCCACCTTCGTTCAAGAGTCTTACTGGTACAATGACTTACCAAATGATGGCAACAATTAATCGAAGCTCAACGTCGCTGTTTGACCTGAATGCTGAAATAACTTTGGATGTTAGATCATATATTCCCCAGCTCTACATGCAGCCCAAACGGGAAGAACTCGACAGCAGGCTCAAGTTTTGTAGCTGTTTCAATTTCGGACCAGTTAATGTTAGTTGCAGTCTTCCACAATCTGGATTTGCTTTAGGGGATACCATACCTCTCACTATGGAAGTCGAAAATCAGTCCAACAAATACGTTTCTATCCACGCTTCAATATCAAGAACAGAAGTTTATTACTCTGGAAAGGGCCCATTTACGACCGCCTACAGAAAAAATCTGTCCCCATTACTCTCGCGAAGTGTACCCCCAGGCACTACCGCCCTGCTTCAGGAAGCCCTCATTATTCCTTTTACATTGCCCGTCAGTATTATCAATTGTCCGGTCTTCTCAATAAATTACTTTGTAACAATACAGGCTATAAGCTTCCTAGGTTCCAGCCAGCAGATGACTATACCAATCGTTATTGCTAATTCATCACCACCACCTGAGCAACAACGCCTCGCTAATCGAACACTGAATGAACTTCTTCGCCTCTATATTCAGTAAACTATTTTATGCAGTTATGCTTATTAAGATTTAACAATATGAACTGGAAATAACTATTGGAAATCATTTTTTTCAAGAATTCATTTTGTAGTGAGCATTTTTGTGAGCAGTAATTATAGTTATTTTTTGTCATAAAACTAAGTATCACATAAAAACTTGAAATAATACATTTTAGGTGCAGGTACCATATTTAATAATAAAGGATTTTTACAATGGTGCACTCAAAACACATGTAAAAAGTTTACATGTGGCTTGTGTATGAGAGATAGTAAGGGACTAAACTTTCCAGATGAATATCTCCATTATTGTTATTACTTCATTTAGCTATGTGTGTTAATTCACTTTCCCCTGGCCATTTCTCTTATCTGGGGCCATTTCACCTCACCCATACCATTTCACCTACACTCAAACTAATTTTCTCTGTACATTCTTGAATAGGCAATATACGTGCCTACTATAATATTATATAATATTACATCATTTCTTTTTATATTCTGATTAAAAAAATTGTGAGGCTCCAACTTTTATTGTAGTTCCATGTAGCTTTGTAATGTGCATTACCTGTATAAGTTTGTCCGAGTTAGTTCATTTCAATAAACAAAAAATACTTAATTTCATTATCTTTATGAATCATTGATCTATCTACCTGATTTATCCAGTTAGACGAAAGAATGTTTTAAAATGCTTACCCTTTGAGCAACAGCAAGTACCTATTCAGTCTCTCAATATCTTTATAGACATCTTAAAGTCATCTTAAAATAATGTTGTTACGCAAACAATCACAACAACTATTGCATCGTAAAATTATAATTCACCCAAATAGCTGTGGCTCCTAGTGTACTCTACAACAACTTCACATTTTCTGTCTTAGCTTGTACAATGCTCTTATAGCTGAAGTATAACAGTGGATCTCTTGGACACACCCTCAGTTATGCAAGGGTCATGTGTCATAACTTTATACGCACAGCCATCTACATCTGCAGCCGATATCCAAAATAATGTGTACGCAATAGCATTACCATAATATAATATATATATATATATATATATATATATATAATACTTATAGCACGAGTCAGAGTACAATATGGGAAAATATTTTACGAGCACGCAAAATATTTTCACAAGCCAAAGGCGAGTGAAAATGTGGCGTGAGAGTAAAATATCATTCCCATATTGTACGACGAGTGTGATAAGTGATTTATTGCTGCCTTGATATTTTTTCTCAACCGGTTACAATACAATTTTCATTGATTTTACTCGCTACGCGCGCGCTACAAGGAGCGTACAATATAAACCGTACAATATGGGAGAATACAGAACGCTCGCGTGATGCGGAAATATTCAAGTAAAAATATCAAAGCTGCAATAAATATATATATTATATATATATTATATGTATATATTATATGGTTTGTTGTGAATATTTTTGGAGGGCATTAAGATATTTGATATGTTTAGGCTATCATTAATAATTGTCATAATAATATGGTTTTAATAAAATAATATCCCCCTCTTATGTTTAGACCTCAGAATAATGCATTGTGTAATGAGTACTTGCATATAGAATGAATCCATGAAAGTACATAGCTCTTGCCCCCGCCACACATGCCTACTGGGTTCACTCTATTTGCACTGTGGAATTGATACATCTGCTACACACTCACATTTGTGCTGATGTTTCATAAATTTGTGTTCTTGTCCTGCATATAGGACAAACAGCAGAAAGAAGAGACAGAGGACTTCGTATCATTATACATACTATTATAAGTATAGGTATAATGTTGATGTCAATAAATAGAGGGTATTAGTTGTGCAATTTCATGAAAAAATAATGCTCTAATTCTTATTTAAATGGCAAAATGAATATAGCAGTAGCTTATATAATTCCATGCCTTTTCTACTACTATACTCCTGGCATCTTGAATTCATTATCTGTGCTAAATGCTTATTACTATACATATTTCTGATGTGTAACCATAAAGGGAATTTTATTAAAGTAGTATGACTGTGAGGGACAAGAGCAAGATGAGTGAAACCCATTAGGAATTCTTGTATCAGTTGTGGAGCCAGCTATACAGCTATCTCTCTGAATTCAAATTCATTCTCCTTGCTTACTGGGGAAAATTTATTAAACGTATATTACATTGACTTAATAGCTACTATTGGTCCAGATATATAAAATTTGCTATTTAAAAGTCAACAACCACAATGTATTAACTCAGCTATCCATTGCTGTGGCTACATTTCTGTATACACATATGCGGCCACAGCAATGGATAGCTGTTGTGGATAGGTTTATGACACACCAAACCAAACTGAGGGCCAGACTTGGATCATACTACTAGAGCATACAAATGCAAATTTTTGAGACCTCTAGCAGTTATGCTCACCTGGCAGAGCCCGGACGCATGTGCACTCTGGCACTGTGAGCCATGCAAGAAAAGCTGCTGCACTGTAAGCCAAAAGGTGCGTAATCCACACCAAATTAAGTATGAATCACTTATAACAATAATCACACCAAAATATGGTGTGATGTGCACACATCATCATTTTGATGCGAAGTACATGCCAAATTCAGTGTAAGTTCACAACATAAACAGTGTGAACTCATAATTACATTAATGCTGAATTACTTTTATAATTTGGGTTGATTCCAATATCAACATTATTTTTAAAAAAGTGATTAGTGAATATGTTCTGTGCCTGAATCCCAGATCTCATTAATGAAAGGACCAAAATCTTTGTTAGCTCTCTTACCTAGCACACAACTGTACAATAAATTTATAATTAGCCCCCCCCCCCCCCCTCTCATCCCGAATCCCCGTAAAAAAATAAATGTCAGTGCTAATTTCATTCATGTGTCCAATGGAAATAATCATGAATTCCCTGCTTAGGCTTAAAACACCAGGTCTGCAGTTAACAGTCCATGAATGCAGATAAAATAAATACTAGATAGACATTTGAGAATTGATGTCTTCATCTTCTCACTGGAACCTACAATACCTCTAGTTTGGATTTTTAAAGCACTTAGCATTCAATACTGTTATAGGCTGAACACATGCCAAGATTTCAGGCAGCTTTATGCTTACTGTTGATAATGTATTTTTAACTTGTTTACATGGCATTTGAACAAAAAAATATTATTTTAAAAAAAATTGGTTGTATAGTAAAAAAATGTGTGATCCAAAACTCAGTAAATTTGAATTGATAACAATGACAATCTATTGCACTTATAATTACATCTCTAAAATGCTTAAGAAGTGAAATTAAATGTTGCATTTAAAGTTCATAAGCAGAGCATGCTGACATGGCATAAGGTTCCTGAGCTGATGTAACGACACCATAAGCCTCAGATTTCTTCATTTCAAGTACATCTGTGTTGATATCTGAGGGCATTTCATAAATTGGATCAGAACCTGATGATACCTTTCCTCTTTTGTATTTTATACTTAACACAATTACAATAGCAGTAACTATGACAGCTATCACTATGGCAGTAGTGATTACAATTGTCACTATCAATAAAGCAGAGGAAGTTTCTGTAAAAATAAGTAGATTACAACATTCACTATGCCGTGAATTATATCAATCACTAATACGACAAAAATACACTATCACATTATTTGGCATTGTCTATAAATTGTTAAAAGAACACTGCCTGAAAAGTGTCCATTGATAACCATAACAATATCATAAATTATAGTGCAATGTGTCAATACCTAGTTTGATAACCTATCCAGTCTTGTAAACATTTGTTAACTCTAATTATCAAGACAGTTTACAGATTTTGTTATGGTTGTTAATGGACTTTTTTCACGCAATTGTAGAATTCCCAATTCACATTAGCCACTAAAAATTATTCTAGAATCAGAGTCTACTAATCACAGCACAGTAAGATAACATTGATGTCAATAGCTATACATTAAATGAATATGTTGTATAACTACTCAGACAATAGAATGTAGATTTTTTACTATGTAGGTAGGTATTTTAACTTCATATTAAATAATTCTCGTCATGTAAGATTGTCAAATTCTTTTATGAATTTGAGAAATAAAGAACACATCAGAGTTAAACTTTCAATATAATTAATCAGCTATGCTGAGAAAGTAAATATTCCTTTTATGTTTGTTCATTATAACGCATAAACAGTAGAACACGCAAGTCTATTAAACTGACTTAGCCATAGTTTGTACTTGTGTAAAATAAAGAAAGCCTTAAACACTAAAATTGTAAAAATTAGCTACATTAAAATTGTACATCACAGTTTTTTTGCGGTGGGATTTATTCATTAAATTAAAATTATTTGCATCATTTTAACTGAACTAAATAAATAAACTAGCTGCTATTTCACTGGCATTTAAATATTTTATCGGATAAGTACATTGCATTTACCTGGAATTGTTGAAATAAAGAATACTTCCAGTTTCCCCTGAAATTCACAAACATAAACTTGATTCTGTGTTGATGCATTCCACAAAAAGGTAAGTTGGCTGATGATACTAGCGGTAGGGAATGCTCTGCCATTTTGAATCAATTTGGTACCTTCTGTAGTGATAATAGTGAATGCAGGATTATTGGTGAGGATGATTTCATTGTTGACTCTCCAAGTGATATCGGAAAGAGATCTTTGCAAGTATCCATACACTTCACATGACAGAGACACTAGACTTCCTTTAGAAACTTCAAGGTTACTGGCAACTTTTGCAACCAATGTGACTATAGTAAACATTACAGTGTTGCAGTTTGCATGATACACCTATGAAGAATATTAGCTAATATCTGTTTGATTGCTTAAATATTAAAATAGATTAAAGAAGTATTCAAGGTAAGCTTTATATGAGTCTTGATTTTTATATAAGAAAATTTAATGTTCACATATATGTCTAATATAAAAGGCAATTTCTAGACTTACTTACAGAGGAAAGTGATATCAAAGTTCATAGCCACATACATGTCTGCATTGCTATTTATTGCAGGGTTATAAGAAGCATTACATCTGTATCTAGTATCTCCCTCACTGAGTCTTCTTACTCCAGTGAATTCTGCAGTGCTGGTCCTAGTGAAATATAATGACCACACTCTCACAGGTTACCTGCTGAGGTCCTGAGCACAAATAGACACTTACCAGAAGTTATACATACCGTTGGCCTTTACTCATCTCCACAGTGTGTGTGCCGGAGATTTGCAGTCGCGCGTGATTGCCGGGTCCACCGCCCAGCCACACCTCTCTCCGAGGTCCTGCTGGGACTAGCGCGCCCAGGTCGTGCCTGAGGCTCGCCCTTGTGCAGCTGAAGCTTATCTCTCTCTCCTGTGTCAGCTGCACATACCCCCCACCCCACGCGCGACTCCAAATCGGTCACGGAATACCCTACGCCAACCTAAGATACCCGGAGAATCTTGTCCCTCCCCACATAACGTGCTACCCTCCCTTCACATATGGGGTGCGGTGGGTGGGATCTTCTCTTCCACGGGCCTCAGCCGTGGCCTTGCTGGCCGTTCTCGGCAGCTTCTCTTTTTCGTCTTTCTCCATTTTAATCACTTTCTAATTGACGCTCTCCGCACGAGGTCGGTGCCCTTAATACCGAGCCCCGCCCTCCCCTAACTCATTTGGCCACTCTCTTTAACCGCCGGTAACCTCGGTCCGCTGTGCTATACCTGCCGTTACCTGCTGAGGTCCTGAGCACAAATAGACACTTACCAGAAGTTATACATACCGTTGGCCTTTACTCATCTCCACAGTGTGTGTGCCGGAGATTTGCAGTCGCGCGTGATTGCCGGGTCCACCGCCCAGCCACGCCTCTCTCCGAGGTCCTGCTGGGACTAGCGCGCCCAGGTCGTGCCTGAGGCTCGCCCTTGTGCAGCTGAAGCTTATCTCTCTCTCCTGTGTCAGCTGCACATACCCCCACCAACACCCCCACCATGACCACTCGGAGAGCCCCGACTGCTCCGACGCACACACCACCCATACCTAGGACTAGCCCTACCAGCCTCACCCACTACCCTCACCCGCCCATGTCACCCATAACTTTAAGACAAGAGCATCATTGATAACAATCACCATGAGAGGAGTGAATGACAACACATACACTGACTAGTCCTGGCTGCCGTCCTCAGCCTTGAATGACTCCGTCCACTTTTTTGCCGAGGAGGCCTGGTCCCCCCCCTCTCTCCTTATGTAGCCCTTGTATTCTCGGCTCGTCCATCTCCCCAGAGCTTTCACTTCGTCGTCCGACGCTCCTCCCGCAGCCGCAGCCGTAGCTGCCCCAATGCGGAAGCTGTGCCCAGAGATACCCGACTCGGGAATCCCACTCTCCCCTAGGGCCTTTCGGACTTCCACCACGAACCCACGTCTGGTGAGACTCCCTCCGTCCTTCCCCGAGAAGAAGGGTCCTGGTCCCGCTCCTCTGCACACCATGAATTCCAACACCGCCCTCACTGGGCAGATGTCCCTGTCAGTCCTGTGCAGAGTCACGTAGGCCCCAACTCTCATCCTGTCCGTCTTGGACTCTTTTATCCTGACCCGAATCCAGCCCGGGCTCTTGGCTTTATCCAATTGAACATCCTCCCATGAAAGGTGGGCCTTTGCGTCGAACTCCCCGCTCTCGGGAGCCAGCGCCTCCCCTGCCCTCAAGCAGCCAAAGAAGCACATGCAGGCCGCAGCCCACAGCATAGTGCCTCTCTCTCCTATGCTCCTCCATGCGGATTGCATGGCTCTCATGTGGACCCATTTCACTGGCTCCCTCGCCTGGGGGGACCCACCGCCCACGGCCTCCATTCGAGCCAGGCCCTTCTTCAGCTGGGTCAGCCTGTCCATGGTACTCCAGTCTGGCGCCCTCATGCCTGCCTTGATCTGCGCCATTCTCAGACCCGCCAGGTGGTACTTCACCGTCCCGGCTTTGAGTCCCTCTCCGGCCAAGACCGCCACATACGCCAAGGCCTTGTCCTCAGTGACAGGCAACGGCTCTTCCCCTAGGCTCCTGCACCAGACCGAGTACCTCTCCCACGCAGCGGCATACCGCCGCCGCGTGTGTCCTGCTATTGACATGTCGATAGCATCCCCGACAACCGCCTCCACTCCTGCCCTGACCAGGATTGACTTGCCGTGGTCAGCAGCCCCCAGAGCTCCGCTGGCACCGTCACTGGCTCCGACTGCGGCACCTGCATGGCAGACAGAGCACTCTGTAACCTATCCCTGGACAGGTCGTCTGCCACCCCATTCTCGACCCCTCTGATATGCTCAGCTCTCACGGTCACAGAGAGGGTCGCCTCCACGAACGCCAAGCACCTGAGCAGGTGCATAGACCATCTCTCCTTACAGGCACCCGCCTGTATGGCCGCCACAACCGACATGTTGTCGCACCTGGCCCTGATGGCTCGTCTTTTCCAACGAGCTCCCCACACCACTGCCGCAACCACTATCGGCAGCATCTCTTTGGGCATGATGCCCCACTCACTTGTGCCCGGCAGGGTGCTCCACTGGATCTGGAACCACTCGCCCTGCCAGGTTGCACCACAACCCCAGCTTCCAGACGCATCGGAACACATCACCTCCTGGGGAACTTCATCCACGACCACGGCCTTCATGAGCGAGGTCCCGTTCCACCTCAGCCCAAACTGGTGCCACCACTCGATGTCCGCCCGAGCCTCCACATTGAGTCTCACTCTGCGGTCACCCCTCTCCACCGTGGTCATGAGATCCTGCAGTCTCCTTTTGAAGGCTCTTCCCGGCCTGACTGCCCTGCATGCGTGGTTGAGGGACCCCACCAGTGACTCCAGGTCCCTCCTCTTGCATGACTTCATGCCCCTCCACCTCTTTAGGAGGGCTCTCATCTCGGTCAGCTTCTCTTGAGGCAACCTCACCTCCATTCTGACCGAGTCTATCTCTATTCCCAGGAAGGTCAGCACCTCGCTGGGTCCTTCCTCCTTGTTCTCGTCCAACGGCATACCCAACCGAAGGCACGTCTCCTTGAACACGGCCATGGTCCTCTCACACTGATCAGTGCCACTTTGCCCCACTGCCACGAAGTCATCAATGTAATGTCTGAGCCAGACCGCTCCTCTCTTCGTGGCAATCCATTCAATGGCGTCCCCCAGGGCCGTGAACAACAGAGGAGCTGACCTGAGGCCAAACGGGAGGGTGCCATCCACGAAAGTCTCGCCTTCCCACCTCATTCCCAGCAGCTACCTGTCCCTCGGGTGGACGGGAACGTTCCGGTAGGCTGCTCTCACATCAGCCTTAGCCAGCCTGGCACCCTCCCCCAGCTCCAACACTCTCCTGACGACGTCCTCTACCGACGTGTAAGAAACACTCGACAGCTCCCTGTCAATGCCATCGTTGACACTGTGGGCCTCCGGCGCGGACAGGTCTACAATCAATCTCCACCTGCCCGGCTTGCCCTTCTTTGGGATCACTCCAAACGGTGAGCACTGGACCCCCTCAGCGCTCACCTTCCAGATCCTCCTTCCCTGTACCTCCTTCTCCAGGTACTCTTGAATCACCTCTCTGTGCTGAGAGGCCTCGTACATGGTTCCCCGCCTCTCTTTCAGCACGACTTTACTTTGGTCGTGACCCAGGCGGAACCCCTCTCTGACACCCGTCACCAGGAACTCCACCCACTCTCTGTCCGGGTGCTCTCTCAGTTCCTCCTCCCACTGCTGCCACACCAGGGGGGTCACCACCGCCTCTGCACCCTGCAGCACTCTACTGCTCAAGCCCTCAGATCTCCGCTCGAGTTCCTTCAACTGATTTGTGAAGCAGTACCCTGCAAAAGCGAAAACCACTGTCAGCTTTTGCCCACCCGCACTGCAACACCTCACCACCCTAGACTGCGTGTGTGCATACGTGCCCTAGCTACCCCCTTCCCGCCCGCACCCTTACCCTTGCCCTACCTAGCCGCTATAGCTACCCAACCCTGATACAGTCACTCACTCCCTTCACAGCGTCTCCCCTTCCCGACTACGGCTAATACCCTGACTACCAGTGACTGAGAATTCAAGCAAACAATAGAATACTACATCAACAGTGAACAATACACCGGATGATAAAATAACAGTACGATACGGAGGTGGATATGGCTATAGTTCATTTTCGTTCCCCAGGCCTGTTGCACTGGGTTGCTGGGTGATCCCCTCCACAATTGGAGCAAGTGTGGCTGAACTTGCACTGGGCCCCAAAGGTGCACCTGCCCTCGCCCCTATTGAAGCGAAAGCAAGCGCCCTTCCTCCTCGGCTCAGCCTTTCTCCCCAGAGGATCACCCCCTCCAGCCGACTGCCTCGGCTCGGCTTTCGATGATGGCGTGGAGTGGACCACGTCCAACAGCAAGGACAGATTCTCTTCCTCCCATTTCACGGTGTCCTTGCCCGCCGCCTCCTGCCGGAACCTCCTGTCATAGCGGGCAACTTGGTTCCACTGGTGCCTTTTTGCCAGCTTGAAAATTGACTCTCTGTACGTCGCCAGTGGGACCCACATCTCCGGCTTGCTGGATGCCCACGCCACCTGGAACAGAGTGAAGCAGGTGCTCCACCCTGCCAAGTCCGGCACTTCCTTGGGACTCTTTCTCTTGCTTCCTCCCCCTCCAGAGCTTTCACTGGCCTCCCCCAGACTGGACCTCCAGTCACCTGCTTCGCCAGGACCATCATCGAAGACGGGGAAGAAGGCAAAGTCCACAAAGGAACCCTCTTTAATCCGCTCGACCACCTTGGTCGGCAACGGCGGTAAGTTCTTAATGAGGTGCACCACTCTGGATGACTTCTTGTCCTCACTCTCTCCCGCCCCGGCCTCCTTTAAGCTGTCCAACAGCTTCTGCACCAGAGGTCTCTCCTCTCTTTTCTCTCCGGCAGGAGCTTCTGTCGCCCCTTTGCTCCTGGCAGCCTCCGCCAGCTCCGCCACCTCGTCTGTGACCACACATCACACAGACATGAACATGACACACATGTCCCTCCCTGGTGGCCCCTCACTCCTGGCTCCTAGCCTCCCAGTGCTGCCACCCAGCCCTGGATCCCCAGCACCCAAGTGCCTCCCGACACCCTTCACAAGACTGACTACCCCAGTCTTGGACCTCCGTGTCACTCACTCCTACCCCATACCTTCACGGGGCTGCCACCCAGCCCTGGACCCTGGTTCTCCTGTGCCCTACTAACACCTGACCCCTTCACAAGACTGCCCCAACAACCCAGCCTTGGCCCCCCGTGTCACTCTCTCCTAACCCTCCGACTTCACAGGACTGCCACCCAGTCCTGGCCCGCCGGCACTCCTGTGCCACCATAACTCCTGACACCCTCCACCAGACTGCCCACCCCAGCCTTGGACCCCCTTATCCCTCCATCCTAACCCCCTAACTTCACAGGACTGCCACCCAGACCTGGACCACCTGCACTCTTTGTGCCCTTAGACATCCTGACACCCTTCACAAGACTGCCCACCCCAGCCTTGGACCTCCGTGTCACTCCATCCTAATCCCCTAACTTCACAGGACTGCCACCCAGCCCTGGACCACATGCACTCTTTGTGCCCTTAGACTACCTGACACCCTTCACAAGGCTGCCCACCCCAGCCTTGGACCACCGTGTCACTCACTCATGGCCCCCTTGACTTTACCGGGCTGCCACCCAGCCCTGGGCCCCTTCCACCCATTCACATACCGTGCCTTCACCGAGTCACCCACCAACTCGGGACCGCTGGCACCCTTTCTTTTCCACTCCATCCTCGGCGCCCTCACCACACTGACGGCTTCACAGCATTGCCCTCCAACGCTGGACCCTTTCCGTCACTCACGGTTACCCAGTGCTGCCCTCTCCCTGCACTGGTCCGCTGCCGCCTCCTGCCTACCTAGTGACTACCCTACCTAAACTACCCATACTACTGCCCCCTAAACTTAACCTATGGGGACCTTACCTCCATGCCCCAACCTGCATGGCCACCATCCCCCTCCAAACTCTCCCGGCTGACTGGGAACTCGCATCCCAAGTCCCGCCACCTCCGGCTAGCTCCCTGCCGGCCTCTCCTTCCCCCCTCTTTGAGCCGAGGAACTCTGAACTACCCTCTACTACCTAGCCTAACATCGAGGCCTCCGTCTCGCTCCCTTGAGAGACAATGCCACCACCTCCCAGCCTCCGGCTCACCACACTCTTACGGCGTCCTTCGCCGTCTCCCCTTCCTTGGCTCCCTACACCTTGATCAACGTCCTAACCCTCGCCCACTGGACGCCTCCACAAAGCCCGCTGAGCTCGGTTTTGTCACGCACTATTGCTAGCACGGAGGTGAGCATCAGGAACGTTTGCCATAGCCTTCCAGTCCCCTCTCTCCACGTCCCCGATCACAGACTCACCGCTCAACCTTACTCACTCAACCTACTATGTCCCCCCCCACCCCAGCTTCTACACAGGGCATACCCTTTTTCTCCGGAAGCCGGTCCAGGACTGTCTTTTCCAAGACCCCCATCTGTCTCACGAGCCAGCGAATTGCTTTAGAATTCTGCTCCACCTCACCGGCTCGGTCTCCCTCAGAAACTTCGTCCTCACTCTCCTCCGACATAGTCCTCGCCCCCTTCCGCCGCTTAGGCGCCGGGGCATCTTCTCTTCCACGGGCCTCAGCCGTGGCCTTGCTGGCCGTTCTCGGCAGCTTCTCTTTTTTGTCTTTCTCCATTTTAATCACTTTCTAATTGACGCTCTCCGCACGAGGTCGGTGCCCTTAATACCGAGCCCCGCCCTCCCCTAACTCATTTGGCCACACTCTTTAACCGCCGGTAACCTCGGTCCGCTGTGCTATACCTGCCGTGACTGAGGACCGGACCATGTCCAACTACACCTTCCCTCTCCTCTCACAGTGCAAGAGAGAGTGAGGTTAGGACTCGCATCATCTGGAGATAGAATCAATGGACTGGAGGGAACTAACTCAGGAGCACCACTTGGAGCAACTACATAACAATGTTTAGATTAATGCAGTTATAATGTTGTATATATGTGATGATTATATCATACTCAAGTGTTTAAATAGCTAAATCCATGTCAACAACATCCGGTTTGTAAAAGTTCTAAAAGCAATATTTATAATACTTTTCGTAAAAATATTCAAAACAACGAATACTTGTGGGCAAGTGTATATGATATAACGGTACAAAATTTAAACAAAAACAACTTCTATTGGAAATTCCATTCTCTTTGTAAAATGAATATACTATGTACACTGTAAAAAATTATTAGCATGAAAACCCGCCAAATTCACACCCAACAAGTGGTATGAATGCACCACCATCACTGCATAGTATATCCTTCACAGTTTCTGCCTAGTGTGAATTCACACTTAGCGTGAAAGTCACAATTAGTGTGAAATTCAATCTCAAGGGAATAGCATGGACCCTTTACCGAACATTAACTATATTCATGTGCAGGCAAAAAGCAATGCTATTGTCATTTTAATTTACCTTATATAAATGTGTTGTGCACTTGTGTGCTAGGTAAGAGATTTAACAAAGATTTTGGTGCTCTGATTAATGAGATCTGGGATTCAGGTACAGAACATATTATACCAAACTTTTATTGAAAAATAATATTGATATATAGGTATAATTATTATAATCAACCCAACTTAAAATAATACAAAATTAATGTGAGTATGAGTTCATACTGTTTATGGTGTGAATTAACACTGAATTTGGTATGAACTCACACTGAATATGGCATGTACTTCACACCAAAATGATGAGGTGTGCACATCACACCATATTTTAGTGTGACTATTGTTACCAGTTATTCCCACTTAATTTGGTGTAAACTACATACCTTTTGGTTTACAGAGTATAGAAATCCATATTTAAATATGTGACTCATCTAAGTTGTACCAATTCATGTTACAGGAAAACTGCAGGCCAGCAAAAATGACCTATACATTTCCTGAGAATTCTCATATTTCCTGAAGTCAGTAACAGGGTCAATTATCCTGTATGCTTTCTTACACCTGTTTTTAAGTTGTGCAGGATGCATGTAAAATGCTGGAAAGTGTACAGGATAGCTGCCCTTGACTTAAAGTAAAAGAAATCCCAACATTATTCCAGTTAAATATACATGTAATCACAGAGAAATTGTCAAATGTGTACTTTGTGGACGCACACACTTGTTGAGTTTATATAGCCAGATGCTGATATGAATAGAAGGACCACTTGCTATAGGAATAACTTGATAAATATGTTTGCTGGTTCACATAACTGCCGTACTGATGCACTGAAATAACTTTGAAAGACAAATACTAGAGCTTGTTTTAAGTGTAATGCCTATAGTACAAGGAATGGGCAACAAAATATTACCATGCTCTGCCATTGATTAATGATAATTTCCAAAACTGACAAACACTCATAGACTGCTACAATTACTTAATGGTAGAAACTAGCAATCAAACGTATTGCATAGAGTTTGACACAGGATTAGAAGGTGAGTTCATCCGTAGGAAGTATTGGTGGATTAAGCCATGCATGCCTGTTTATCATAGCCTACAGCTGGGGTGTGAGCTAGTGTAGTCTGTATTATAAGCTGAGATATCTATCCTCAGTCTGTGAAGTCCCAAACAAGAAGTAATACAACAAAGCTTTGTTAACTCACTCTAGATAAAGTTGAGCATGGTGAGATTAGGCAATGAACTAATAAACATCCAAACTTATTCAATACATTTACCTTCACTTGGTTCTGTACAAAGTTCTACTTCACTCAATAACAACCACTCCACATTACTAGAAGTTCCAAAGGTAAACACTATGCCATAATTGTTGACTGATACTAAAGTATTAGTGAAACTCAAGACTATCATCCTTTGTCTTGCATCGGTTTGGTTGAGTTCCTGGTTACCAGTCACATGATACTCCTGTGATGTACTAGCAGCAGACAGTGCCACATCAGGCAGACCAATGCCCATAAAGGGAATGTGATAAAAATATAGTCGAATGTGACGTACTTGAGCAGCTGATGAATACCTAAATATTATGCTCACATCTCCTTGAGGTCTTTTCCAGGCATGAATAGTAGATGCATTTGGTGGACTTGATATTCCTCCTAGATTTCCATCAACGAGTACTGGAAGAGGATCTACATTAAAACAGTCGTAGGTTCCAGGTATGCCAGGCCTTTCAAAGCAGTTGGGTCCCAGAGTAGTAGAAGAAGAAAAAGGACTTGATGTGGGTAAAGGAGAGATCTCATAGAGAATTATGCCACCTGCAATTAATTTTATCAAAATAATGAACTATAAATGGAACAAAAATACACAATGAAATTCACAATTTCTTTCTCAGCCTTCATTTAATCATTTATTGAAGTCATCAATACCTTTATAATTTATGTAACTTGTATTAAAATTTACTTTACTGATGACAGAATTATTTACGTTTGTAGCAAGCAATTAGTGTTATGTCATACGAATGATGATTACAAAATAAACTTAAACAATTCTATCATCAGTAAAGTATATTATACTACAAGCTATAAATTATTAAAGAATTGATGACTTAAACATAACTTCACAATTTTTTTCTCAGCCTTTATTTACATAATTGTAATGACTATTGCATATCTGCAATGGAATTAAGTAAAAACAATTGGGACTAAAACACAAAATTATGTGGTTGTTTATGCTGAAAAGTAGGAGTTGATTATAATGCTACGCTGGTTACAGAGTATTGTACTTAATCATATTGAAGTTATCAGATGTATTATCTCTCATTCACAGGCTTTTGTTAATAAAAATATTAGTGCTATACGACAAATCTGATGTTTAATCCTTTGACCTGTGTAAACTAGCTAAAATTAATTTTAAAAAATGCCAGAATTTACAAGGATATCAACAGTACCTCCTACAACATTATATAATATTAATTAGTTTCTTATGTCTTTATTATAAACTAAAATAATAATCACATGAATTCCAAACTTACTAGCTGGTGAGCAAGTCTGGCTCCAAATTTGATGCAGAGAATTTATAAACAAAGTAGCAGACAAATAGAGGTACATCTAACAGTTTGTAATATTAAATACAATAATACATTGAAAACCATCACTCCACAGGCCATGACAGTAAAGTTACTCTGTAATAAACTCTAGTCTTGAACATATTGTTGCATGTTTGTTTGTTTGTTTTTTTGGTTATTCTTTACTACAACAATAACATGCTTTTTGTTCTAGATAGCATGCTTAGTTAACCAGGTAGTACATTTCAAGTTTATGTTCGGATACCTGATCAGTAAGACAAGGCTTGGCAATCAGTGACATTTGCTTAATACTGAATGTAACACTATTCATTCTGGTTGTTGCATAGACTTTTCAATAATAGTATGTTATACAGTTAAGGGTGCTCAAACATAGCAACGCCTGGGCGCCTTTAGTAGCGCACTCCAGCTGAATAGTAGCGCGTTATCTACCACAAAGTCACGCCCCGTTCTGTAACAAATTAATGCCCGTGAAATGCAGCTGTGCCTCACTCACCACTACGCGCGTACTGATAGGGCGGGGCGGAGTCAACTTGCAATAAAAAATTCTCGCGCTCTAAAGTAATGGATCCAGAATCTTCTCGTGGACTAACTGCTATGGTTCAAATTTTGCCAGGGTTTAGGGCCACAAGGGGTCAACCCTATAACGTTGAGATATTTTTAATTTACGGAATTTCACCGAAATAATCGACAATAGTTCACTGGTAAGGTGAGTAAATAGAAAAGTAAAATAAAATTTAAAAAAAACTCAACGTTATGGCATGCACGCACGGGTAAGAAAATGATATACAAAAAATCAGCTTCTAAACTACTGCGGTAGCCGTGCAGTACTGCCAAAAAGTCCAAAATGGTGACGGGGTATTTCTTGAGATGCGATTGACTTCCAGTCTTCATTCTTGGTAGGTGCTTTCTCCTAGCAGTGCTTGCTGGCCTGCATAAATAATATAATTCGGGGGAAAAGCAGAAGTAAGTTTAACAGGCCCTGGCAACCGTGGCCTATTTGGCGGGTGTTTCCCCTCAGAGAGTGTTTGAGCACCCTTAAAGTGTGTCTGTTGTGACCATGGCACATATTAATTGGAAGATAGTTTATAATAATAATTTATTAACTTAAGCAACTTCCAATGATTATAACCATACTTTCTCCATCTGAAATAACTTGAAGCTAAATAACCAGTTTATAATAATTCTAAGAAAGCAAACAAAAGTTCACAGAATTAGAGACCACTTGATTTTTCAATCGAATCAATCAAGTCGAGCAGGTTAATAAAGTCTCATAAAGAATGGTTAGTATCAATTTTCAGTGTTTGTTGTACGTGTATGAAAATGTGGAATTAATAACCAGTGTTGTATGATTAACACCTATCCTAAGAAAATATTGAATACTGCACTGATGTAGGCAGTGTGGCTCTGGGAGTTGTGCAGAAATTAATTATAATTAGGCTCAGGAGTTTAATTTACTAGATATTCAAAGAAAGAAATCCACAATAACTCAACTGTACCTCACTATAGAGAAAATGATAAGGAAAAATAAACTAATGGCATTAATTTTGTAACATTGAAACGTCATCATTGCAACTACTTCAAATAAGCTATCGTCATAATATTTTGGATCAAAGACACATCACAAAAATATAGCAAGCATTTTAAACTGTCATCCTTCGTGCTGCTTCTTTTTGCATCAAAATCTTTCAAATAATAATATATAGCTATTGGAAAAAGAACTACATCGACTGAATATAAAATGGCTGTCACCTCAGTAGATTGAGAAGCCACAAGTACACTGAGTGATATTTTGAAAAGTGTTTGTTACACATTCCAAAAATCCTCGGCAAGGTAATTATTTTTAAGGTTTGAGAATTGTGAGGCTTTCTGAAAAGAAAAGATAGCCACTGTATTTCAAATAAGGCTAAATAGTGTAAGTTTTAATATGTTTGAAGTTTAAATGTAAGTGGAGCATAAGCAATTCAATGTTCTCTATTGTAGGACTGTAGCTAGTGCAGTAATAATAAGTGAGTGTAGCTACCAAATGATTGTTCTTGACAAATGAGTGTTCACAAATGAAAAATCAACTCACCTTTAGTAGTATAATGGCTACAAGCTATACTACCTTCCTTATCTGAATAGTGTTATATCTACCTACTTTCTATGCTCCAGGCACCTTCAAGACCGTTAGTCAGATAAATGGCGCACTAACTTCTCCGTAGCTGTAGCGGCAGGTTAAGCAAACACACTCACGTAATAAGCAATAATTATAAATGTGTGCTTTACTTGTGCGCGTTTTTGTGTCCTGTGTGATGTCCTGTGGAGTTATGGGCGGGATACATTCGCCATTTTAACAAGTCATTATAGCTACAACATCCGTCCCAGTCAACTCTCTTCGGTGGCTGCGGTAGTAACCTAGCTTTGCATTGCCTCTTACATGCCCACCACACCACTAATGTTTTTTTACATTTAACTAGCCAAAAAACTAGTTGGTCAGTTTGTTTTAAAATAATTTGATTCTAGTGTTATAATAATTTATAATACTTAAATATATCCCCAAACACCTGGTTAGCCAGGAAATTGGACAGGTTATTATATTCTATTCGTTATTATCATGATGAGTTAGATAGCATAAAAAGGCATTAAAGTTTTTGCAGTATAACTAGTATTTCTATGTAGTATATAATTCTACTTGAAGATATAGATTCTCAATGTAGCATTTTATTAATTCCTTAATTTTAGAACAAACTTATGATAGAGATAAGAAATAATTGAATAGCATAATTAATAGTATAGCAAGTAGGAATAGTAAATTTGATATAAAATGTAAATTATATATTATATAGAACAAAATCTGTACCACAATGATTCTTTTTGTTCATTAATCTAATTTCACACCTCTCTGAAAGTTTTTAAGCGTGGTATTTGTCCTTTTAACTGTACAATTTTAAATTTATAATTTTGATGTTTTTTATCATAATATAATATTATACTTACCCAAACATTTTTTCAGCAACTTATTGACATTTTAATGTTTTCCTCTAATCAACATGTTACATTTACCTAGCATTGTTGAAACCAAAAATACTTGCACTATCCCGTGAAGTCCACAAACATAAACCTGATCCCTTGATCCATTCCATACAAAGCTAAGTTGACAAAATAATACCGGCTGTAGGGAATGATCCACCATGTTGAATCAATTTAGTGCCATTCACGGTAATAATAGTATAGTTAGAATCATTTGTGACAACTTCATTATTGGTAATCCAAGTTATATCAAAAAATAAACCTTTGCAAGTATCCATACACTCTTTACATGACAGAAACACTAGGCTCCCTTTAGAAACTTCAGCATTATTGACAACTTTTGCAGCAAACATGAATACATCAAACAACACATAATTATTCACAATGAAAGCATTTATATAGACAAGCCTATTAAACAATAATAGTTTTAGTTGATTGCAAAAATAAGATTTAAAAATGTACTAATTAAAATTACTTAAGCCAAGCATAATAAATAAGGAAGTAACCTCTTACATAACAATAAAGGTACATGTCTCAGAATTAATATTCGGCTAATACTTATATTGAAAATTGACATCAAAATTCATAGATGTAGCTATTTCAGAACTGCTGGATGTTCTTCCTTCTATTGCTGGGTTATATGTGGTTGGTACTGCATCTGTATCTAGTATCTTCATCACTGAGTCCTCTTACTTCAGTGAATTCTGCAGTGCTGGTCCTAATGAAGTCTGATGACCACACCCTCACAGGTAACTGAGGATCGGACCATGTCCAACAAAACCTTCCCTCTCCTCTCACTGTGCAGGAGAGAGTGAGGTTAGGACTCACATCATCTGGAGATAGTATCAATGGACTGGATGGAACTAACTCAGGAGCAACACTTGGAATAATAACTAGAATATGGCAATATTATAGTAATACAGTTATAAAATTATGAATTTTTACCTGTGACAATTATCACACTCAAAATGGTTGACTGAATGCATGCTTCTAATTACATCTACTCATGCATTATAATCAAAATATAACATTAGTTATGTTAAAGAACTCCAAATTTTGATTAATAAATTATGTGATTGTAAATTTTTGGACTTCAATTCCGAATTTTAATAGATCAAACCTTCCATTTCTTAGCTGGAAATACTGAATTACAATAATAGCACACTGAAATTCCTCATATAATAAAATAATCAAGTTTCGAGTGTATTTAAGAATAGCAAGACAAATGGTTTTTTATGAGCAGTGTTTACACATTTAAATAGTTTCCATGACCCCATTCATATGAGGAAGTGTTATACTACGGGATTTTTTTCAAAGTTCATTTTTACTATTAATCTATTGCCAGTTCTTGCTTAGAAAGACAGAGACTTCCTAAATTATATGTTGCAAGATTATAGTTGCAAGAATCCTCAACAGTAAACCATCTCACAACATAGATGTAGAAACTAGGAGGCACTAGAGGCACATCCTCCATACATACCGCTCTACAGAAGCTCTTGTTACATCCAAAAACATCACACTATAAACTTGCAAATTGAACCACTTCACCAGACTTCTGCATAATCTAATTGGCTCATTTTCATTCTGATATTTTCACTCAGTGGTTAGTGACCAGTGTTATATACTCCGCTTATCATCTCATAGCAGCAGTTAAGCACATCTATCAGTCTCCTTCCCTCATCAAAGTATAGTCAATACAAAATATCTTTATTATGAAGCTAGGTCGTTATCACGTGTTGCATGCAATGGTTTAGCTAAGCCAGCATTATTAGCTATCTAATCCATGAGAACCTATTACAACATGCCATGTAATATCGTCAGACTCGTTATGACCTCTAGGCATGTGTTGAAGTTTACAACATGAATATACAAAGAATTGTGCATAGGTGTAGAAATAATTTCTTAATTGGGGGTGGGGGGGAGTACAACATGGTAAGTGCCAAAACATTCTTGAGGGATTGTGTCACATGCAAAAATTTGCTGGATGTAAGTAAATTATTTTTCCGATTTTTTCAATCAAATGAAGGAATTCGTCTTATCATTCACATACACAAACTTCAGGCTGTGTCAATAAAAGGGTTCATAATCAGAGGTGTAGGAAGATGTTTCGGTAAATGGGGCTCCAAGGGTATGTATTTTGTATTATATAAGTGTTCATGTGAGAAATCACCTTGTTAAATTGTGCCCCAAAATTATGGGGCGGGCTCCAGCCCCCTGAGTCCCCCTTCCTATGACACTGATAATAATATTGGTGGGAGGGGCATGAGAGGGGAAATTGGTGTAACTGGCAGAGCAAACAATTGTACTGACCAAGACATTTAACATTATGTACAAAGTCCTCAATGAAGGAAAACTAGTATAAATGACTTAGTGAGCAAGATAGCACAGTAGAACAGCAGAAGGGAGCTAGCAGAGTTTACTGTCTCTACTGACCCCATAAGACCAACAAGGAGCCTTTAAGTTGGCCACTAAAATAACATGATGTATGTAGTAGGAATTTAGCTAAATAGCAAGCAGATTAATTAAGGTAGGACAGAACTAATTTATTTACAGTTCAGAGTACAACATGGAAGAATTGCAAATGTGGGTTTAGAATCTAAACAAAGGGTGACTAAGCAGAGTATATACCAGTTCACACATACAGATTCATAAAATGCAAATTTATTCTAGGATCTCCCTCATAATATTGGGAGTATCACTTCCATTTACTGCATGAGGTATAGATAAAAGAAACGAGTGATACATTGGTGTGCTTGTGCATATGAATGTATTCTATGTGAATGTTGGTGCATGCAGTCGCTATATAGCTAAGGTGTGTGCGAGCAGTACAATTGCATGGCCAAGCTGAGTTGGGATCCTAAGTCTGTGAAGCCCCCCCCTGCACATCAACTATGAACATAACAGTCTCAACATAACTTCAATTCTTATACATTTTGACCAAGTTTACTTGTCTTCCTCAGGTACAGAATATGTATTTCTGTACCTGAAGGAGACCAGCAAACTTGTTCAAAATGTACATACAAGAATTAAATTTTACTGACATGTATTGACGTGTGTATAGTCCAACAAATAACAGAATACTATAGAATTATCTAAACCGTGTCACTACATGCCTCTCAAAATTTTCATCATTAAACTTCTTGTATGCAATGCACCATTTGTTATAGCACTGTATTTTGCAAAATTACAAAAATAAAAACCAATTGACATTGGGCCCCCCAAAATTTTGGATATTTTTCAGCCTTATATAAATAATATATATATATATAATATGTATAATAATATAGTACTTATTACATGAGCCAGATGTGAGTGAAAATATAGCCTAAGAGTGAAATATCTAGCCTGTATCTACTCTGACAAGTGTAATAAATGGTTTTTTCCAAGCTTGATGATATCTTCATCAAATAGTTTGTACTACCCTTGGTAACTCGTTGGCCATAAAATTCTCTAGGGGCTCCTCATATCCCCAACTGATATTTTAGTTAGATAGCATAAAAAGGCATAAAAGTTTTTGCAATTAACTAATTATATAACTAGTATTTCTATGTAATATACAATTCTGCTTGAAGATAGATTCTCAATGTAGCATATTATTATTTCCTTTAGGTAAATTAATTTTAGAACAAACTTATGATAGAAATAAGAAATAAATGAATAGCATAAATAGTATAGCAAGTAGGAATAGTAAACATGATATAAAATGAAAATAATTAATTTATAAAAGAACAAAATCTGTACCACAATGATTCTTACTGTTCATTAATCTAATTTCACACCTCTCTGAAAGTTTTTAAGCGTGGTATTTGTCCTTTTAACTGTACAATTTTAAATTAATATTTTTGATGTTTTTTGACATAATTTATATTATACTTACCCATACATTTTTTCAGCAACTTATTGACATTTAATGTTTTCCTCTAATAAACATGTTATATTTACCTGGCATTGTTGAAACCAAAAATACTTGCACTCTCCCGTGAAGTTTACACAAACAAAAACCTGATCCCTTGATCCATTCCATACAAAGCTAAGTTGACAAATAATACCGGCTATTGGGAATGATCCACCATTGTGAATCAATTTAGTGCCTTATTGGTAATCTAAGTTACATCAAAAATAGACTTTTGTAAGTATCCATACACTTTATATGACAAAGACACTAGACTTCCTTTATGACTGACAACTTTTGCAGCAAACATGAATACAGCAATCAATACATAATTATTCACAATGAATGCATTTATATAGACAAGACTATTAAACAATTAAGCCAAGCATAATAAATAAGGAAGTAACCTCTTACATAACAATAAAGGTACATGTCTCAGAATTAATATTCGACTAATGCTTATATTGAAAATTGACATCATAATTTATAGATGTGGACACGTTTAAAGCTATTTCAGAACTGCTGGTCTTCTTCATTCTATTGCTGGGTTATATGTGATACTGCATCTGTATCTAGTATCTCACTCACTGAGTCCTCTTACTTCAGTGAATTCTGCAGTGCTGGTCCTAATGAAGTCTGATGACCACACCCTCACAAGTGACTGAGGATTGGACCATGTCCAACTAAACCTTCCCTCTCCTCTCACTGTGCAGAAGAGAGGTGAGGTTAGGACTCACATCATCTGAAGATAGTATCAATGAACTGGAGAGAACTAACTCAGGAGCAACACTTGGAATAATAACTAGAATATGGCAATGTTATGGTTAATACTGTTATAAAATTATACATTTTTAGCTGTGATAATTATCACACTCAAAATGGTTTACTGAACGCATGCTTCTAATTTCATCTACACATGCATTATAATCAAAATATAATGTTTAAAAACTCCAAATTTTGAGGCCCTGAATACCACAACAACAATAAACAAACGACAACTGAGTAATTTTGTATAAATTAATATAATACGTGATTACAATTTTTGGACTTCAATTTTAATAGATCAAACCTTCCATTTCTTAGCTGGAAATACTGTAATACAATATAGCACATTGAAATTCCTCATAATAATAAATCAAGTTTCGAGTATATTTAAAGAATAGCAAGACAAATGTTTTTTTGTTTGCACATTTATATAGGACCCCACTAATAGGAGGAAGTTTTATGCTACAGGATATTTTTCAAAGTTCATTTTTACTATTAATCTATTGCCAGTTCTTCTCGCTTACAAGGACACAGACTTCCTAATTTATAAGTTGCAAGATTATAAGTTGCAAGAATCCTCAACAGTAAACCATCTCACAACATAGATGTAGAAAAAACTAGGAGGCACTAGGGGCACATGCCCCTCCCACCAATATTACTATCAGTGTCATAGGAAGGCGGACTCAGGGGGCTGGAGCCCGCCCCATAATTTTGGGGCACAATTTAACAAGGTGATTTCTCACATGAATACTTATAAAATACAAAAGACATACCCTTGGAGGCCCCATTTACCGAAACATCTTGCTACACCTCTGATTATCAACCCCTTTATTGACACTGCCTAAGTTTGTGAATGTGAATGATTAGACGAATTCCTTCATTTGATTGAAAAATAAATTACTTACATCTAGCAATTTTTTTTGTATGTGACACAATCTCTCAAGTATGTTTTGGTACATACCCCCCTCCCAATTAAGAAATTATTTCTACACCTATGCATAATTATTTGTATATTCATGTTGTAAACTTCAACACATGCCTAGAGGTCATAACGAGTCTGACGATATTACATGGCATGTTGTAATAGGTTCTCATGGATTAGATAGCTAATAATGCTGGCTTAGCTAAACCATTGCATGCAACACGTGATAACGACCTAGCTTCATAATAAAGATATTTTGTATTGACTATACTTTGATGAGGGAAGGAGACTGATAGATGTGCTTAACTGCTGCTATGAGATGAGAAGCGGAGTATATAACACTGGTCACTAACCACTGAGTGAAAATATCAGAATGAATATGAGCCAATTAGATTGTGCAGAAGTCTGGTGAAGTGGTTCAATTTGCAAGTTTATAGTGTGATGTTTTTGGATGTAATAAAAGCTTCTATAGAGCGGTATGCATGGAGGATGAGAGGGAAAATTTGTGTAACTCGACTTGATCTGAGCACATCTATCCCGAGAAGACGCCTTCGCTATCGTCCTATGCATACTACTCACTCGGTGACCCGCTTCCTCCATATATATCGCTCTCTGACTACTTTGGTTCTGTTGTTTGAATTCATCTCATTGTGATCAGTTATTGTGTTTATATTATTAGCTATTTCTCGGATAAGAATATGATTAAGTGGGAATGACCCTTCGGTAAGGTTGTTTCAATACAATGCAATCAATAAAATATATATGTAAGTTCTGCCTGGGCTTCTTGAGTCCTGAACAGGTACTCTGGTGTATTTTTTTCTCCAATGTACATAATTGAGTTGCTTTCTCGATGAATAATGGTCAGTAGAAGCTTAGCTTATTGATACTCACAAACAGGAGGAGGATACAGGATTATAAGGAAAAAAAAGCCAACAATGATTTAAACCAGAAACAAGTCTAATGGATGATATTTTGATGAAATCTATTTGTTACAAAAAATCATTAACAGCAAATCATATCCTATCCAACGTGCTGAGTAGTATATGTATCTTCATACGAGTAGAAATAGCAAGCAGCATTTTATGAGAGCACTGAACAGTGTAGGGTTTCTTCAGCTACTTATTTGACATGTCAGCTAACTATACATAACTTCAACGGATATATATATTTTCTGATATAGCCATCTTATATGTTGCTGGTAAGAATGTGTCGTGAGTCAGACTCATGACACCTAATTTCAGTGCCATTGTTCGAATCCAAGACGGATATATTCATATTATTACCTTGATCATTATGAGCAAATGATATTACATGCCTTTCAAACTCATTGTGATGTGAGTATTCTGAATTAACAAAATATTTCTTTGTATCTTGAAAGTACACACTCCAAGTGATATCTTCTGGGTGATAACTGGAAGGGGCACAGAAGAAGGTAGCAGTTGTATTCTCGGGTAGAGTTTGGTTGATGGGATTAATTATGAAGGATACTACAAGTAGTATAACAATAATAGCAAACAAGAAGAGAATACATCTAAAGAGTAAAATAAGGCTGAAGTGAAGAAGAGAATATTAAGTTATTTGGGATTCTGATTTTATCCAATGCATTAAAAGTAAATATAATAGTAGTGGGAGTTTTAGCAAATTTATTATTTCAGGTCAGATGCTTTAATATTTAATGACGCAAGTAGAAAATTTCTTGTGAACTTATGAACTTATGAATAGCTAATTGCAATCCTAGAAGTTTCCAGAAACTGTTTCTTATTACATTTTCAGTATTGTAATTATTAAGATGACCAATTTGCCATGCAAAACTTTTGGAAAATTGAACTTAAGAAAACACTAATAGTGAAAGATATGTGGTTATTATTTATGAATCACTATTGTAACACTTCCAAATTAGTAGTATATAGGTTATCATAAGAAATTTAAGACTTATTTGTTGTAGTTAATTCAAGCCACTTCTATTAACACTATATTTTTTTCTCATAGGAAAATCGGTAATTAGATATGTGAAAGGCAAACAGTTGGTGAGAGTGAGGAAGAAAAGTGTGTGGGAAGGGAGAGGATAGCATTCCCATATTGTAACTCAGATCAGTAGCTGTGTATCAATATTTTTGAAAGGCTAGTTTTAGAGAACAGCTAGTGTACCTGCAGACTTTCTGAGTCAATCACATTGTCTGCTAGCTAGCTATACCATTACTGCAGACATTGCAGAATGAGGAATTCGACTGAATTTTAAGATTACATTTTAATTGACCTCCTCATGATTCGAAACAAAAGTCATTCAATTTATGTTCCAGTTCATTTACTAATCTGAATCCATGGAAGCTGGGTTGCTTGCCAAGAGGCATACACAAAGTCTGGCATGGCTCCAAAGGCAATCAAGATCAATGAAATATCACAATCAATTTTAGTCAAAAGCAACTTTGTGTTTTTACAATTTGTTTTGAAACCATTACAATGCAACATCATTTGGGGAAGGATTGGACAAAATTTAAAGTAAACTAATCAGGCAAATAGCAAAAAATATATATATATATAAAAAAATAAACAAGCAATAAATTAATATGTTTATTACAATTAATCTGTCAATATTAAAATGGGTCAGTCACTAGGCAACCCATTCAGAGCTCAGGAGCTACAAATATAACTCTATTGTATTAATGGTTTCTAAGCTATGATCTAGACGTCTCCCTCCTACACATTCCTGGATTATTGCTTGTGTGTGATACTAGTTCCATTTCTCACTCCTACAATCCACCAGTGGCTATGTCAAGCCAGTGTAATAAACTTGGATCATACTACTAGAGCATACAAATGCAAATTTTTGAAACCTCTAGCAGTTATGCTCACCTGGCACTGTGAGCCATGCAAGAAAAGCTGCTGCACTTTAAGCCAAAAGGTGTGTAATCTACACCAAATTAAAGTATGAATCACTTGTAACAATAATCACACCAAAATATGGTGTGATGTGCACACCTCATCATTTTGATGTGCAATAAATATTTATAATTACCACACACCCCTCTCTCTCATCCCGAACCCGTAAAAAAATAAATGTCAGTGCTAATTTTATTCATGTGTCCAATGGAAATAATCATGAATACCCTGCCCTTAGGCTTAAAACGCCAGGTCCGCAGTTAACAGTCCATGAATGCAGATAAAATAAATACTAGATAGACAGACATTTGAGAACTGATATCTTCATCTTCTCACTGGAACCTACAATACCTCTAGTTTGGATTTTTAAAGCACTTAGCATTCAAAAGCCAAGATTTTAGGCAGCTTTATGCTTACTGTTGATAATGTATTTAACTTGTGTACATGGCATTTGAACAAACAAATAATTATTAAAACAAAATGGTTGTATAGTAAAGAAATTTGTGATCCAAAACTCAGTAAATTTTAATAATATATTGGTACACTAAAGTACTTGCAATTACATCTCTAAAATGCTTAAGAAGTGAAAATTTTTAACAACTAATGAGTGAAATTAAACTTTGCATTTAAAGTTCATAAGCAGAGCATGCTGACATGGCATAAGGTTCCTGAGCTGATGTAACGACACCATAAGCCTCAGATTTCTTCATTTCAAGTACATCTGTGTTGGTTACTGAGGGCATTTCATAAATTGGATCAGAAACTGATGATACCTTTCCTCTTTTGTATTTTATACTTGACACAATTACAATAGCAGTAACTATGGCAGTTATGACTATAGCAGTAGTGATTACAATTATCACTATCAATAAAGCAGAGGATGGTTCATTTGAAAATATTGCAGTAGTACCTTCATAAAATACAATTTCCATCGTTTCTTCAGTGTCTGTAAAAATAGACATATCCTAAATTAGCTACTAGTTCTCATGATGATTATAAATTACAATCCATAATTTGTCAGTGTCTTATTCATTACATAAAATATATTGTGGATTTCCCAATTCATGTTAGTCACTAAAAATTATAAATAGAGTCTTAGTTTACTAATCATAGCAATGATGTCAATAACTATACAGTAAATGAATAGGTTGCATAGCTACTCAGACATTAGCCTGTAGATTTTTGACTGTGCCGGTATCTCAACTTTATTGAAAATATTTCTCAAGAGGTAAGATTATCAGATTTCATTACAACTATAAAACTAAAATTTTATACATTAGCTACATAATATTCTATATTTAGTAGTGGTATTTAATTAAATTTCACCTTGAATTGTTTGAACAAAGAATGCTTGCAGTCTCCCCTGAAATCCACAAGTATAAACTTGATTCTGTGTTGATTCATTCCAGACAAAGGTAAGTTGGCTGATGGTGCTAGCTGTAGGGAATGCTCCACCATTTTGAATCAATTTGGTACCTTCTGTAGTGATAATAGTGAATACAGTATTATTGGTGAGGATGATTCCATTGTTGACTCTCCAAGTGATATCGGAAAGAGATCTTTGCGAGTATCCATACACTTCACATGACAGAGACACTCGACTACCTTTACAAACTTCAATGTTACTGGCAACTTTTGCAACCAATGTGACTACAGTAAACATTACATTGTTGCAGTTTACATGGTACACCTACGAAGAATATTGCTAATATTTGTAGCTAATTGATTGCATAAAGATCTCAAACAGATTAAAAGAAGTATTCAAGGTAAACTTTATTAGTGTCTTGATTTTTATATAAAAAAATTAATGTTCATATATCTAATATTAAAAGGCAATTTCTAGACTTACTTACACTGGAAAGTGATATCAAAGTTCATAGCCACAGCTGCAATGCTAGCTATTGCAGGGTCATAATAAGCATTACATCTGTATCTAGTATCTCCCTCACTGAGTCCTCTTACTCCAGTGAATTCTGCAGTGCTGGTCCTAGTGAAATATGATGACCACACCCTCACAAGCGACTGAGGACCAGACCATGTCCAACTAAACCTTCCCTCTCCTCTCACTGTGCAGGAGAGAGTGAGGTTAGGACTCACATCATCTGGAGATAGAATCAATGGACTGGAGGGAACTAACTCAGGAGCACCACTTGGAGCAAGAACTACATAACAATGTTTAGATTAATGCTGTTAAGCGTTAGTACATGATAATATCATACTCAAGAGTTTAATAAAAAGTTAAAACTAGCTAAATCCATGTCAACAACATCATCCTGTTTACAGAAGTTTTAAAAGCAATATTATAATAATCTTTTGTTTAAAACTTCAAATTCAGGCTTCTATTACCACCAAAACAACCAATACTTCTGGGCAAGTGTATATGATATAGCAGCACAAAATTTTAACAAAAACAACTTCCATCCAGAAAATAATAGAATTTCCATTCTCTATGTGAAATGAATATACTATGTATACAATTCTGTGTTCACATATGTGACTCATTACCAATTCTTGTTACAGAAAACTTAAGCCAGCAGAACTGACCTATACATTTCCTGAGAAATCTAATTATTTCCTGAAGTCAGTAACAGTGCCAAATTCCTGTATGCTTTCCTACACCTGTCCTTAAGTTGTGCAGGATGAATGCAAAATACACGAAGTGTACAAAGAAATAGTTTCCCTGGACTACAAGTAAAAGAAATCACAACATTTTTCCAGTTAAGTATACATGTAATCACAGAGAAGTTGCCAAATGAGTACTTAGTGGACGCCTACACTTGTTGAGTTTACATAGTCAGATGCTGTTATGATAAGGTTATAATAGTTATGAAGGACCACCCGCTAGTAGCTAGGAGTAATAGGATACATAATGCTTGCGGGTTCACATAGCTGCATTATTGATGCATTGAAATAGTTTTGAAAAAGAAATGCTAGGGATTGTTTAATTGCCATATGGGCAACAAACGTAGCTGACAAAAACTACTATGCTCTACCATAGATTAATGATAATTTACCACACTGACAAACACTCAGAGAATGTTAAAATATCATAATGGTAGAAACTAGCAATCCAACTTGTTGAATAGAATTTGACACATGATTAGTAGGTGAATTCATCTGTATGAAGGTATTGTGATAAATACATCAGTGGATTCAGCCCAGCATGCCTGTTCCACATAGCCTACAACTGGGGTGTGAGCTAGTGAAGCTGTTCATTGTATGACAAGCAGTTATCTATGCTCAGTCTGTGAAAGTCCCAAACACTAATAATACAACAAAGCATTTATTAATTCTTGTTAACTCACTCTAGATAACATTGTACGTGTGCGAGATTAGGCATTGAACTAAAAAAATATCAAAACTTATTCAATACATTTACCTTCACTTGGTTCTGTACAAAGTTCTACTTCACTCAATAACAACCACTCCACTTTACTAGAAGTTCCAAAGGTAAACACTATGCCATAATTGTTCTGTGATAAGAAAGAAGTGGTGAAACTCAAGACTATCATCCTTCGCCTTGCATCGGTTTGGTTGAGTTCCTGGTTGCCAGTCACATGATAATCCTGTGATGTACCAGCAGCAGACAGTGCCACATCAGGCAGACCAATGCCCATAGAGGGAATGTGATAAAAATATAATTTAATGTGACGTACTTGAGCAACTGATGAATATCTAAATACGACCCTCACAACTCCTTGAGATCTTCTCCAGGCGTGAATAGCAGACACATTGGGTGGACTTGGTATTCCTCCAAGATATCCATCAATGAGTACAGGGAGAGGATCTAAATTAAAACATTCGTAGATTCCAGGTATGCCAAGCCTTTCAAAACAGCTAGGTCCCAGAGTAGTAGTAGATGAAAAAGGACTTGATGTGGGTGAAGGAGAGATCTCATACAAAAGAAAGCCACCTGCAATTAATTTTATCAAAATAATGAACTATAAATGGAACAAAAATACACAATGAAATTCACAATTTCTTGCTCAGCCTTCATTTAATCATTTATTGAAGTCATCAATTCCTTTATAATTCATGTAACTTGTATTAAAATTTGCTTTACCGATGACAGAATTATTTATGTTTGCAGCCATCAATTAGTGTTATGTCATCTGAATGATTACTAATTAAACATAAACAATTCTATCATCAGTAAAGTATATTTTAACACAAGCTATAAATTATTAAAGAATTGATGACTTCAATGAGACTTCACAATTTCTTTCTCAGCCTTCATTTAAATATAATCACTATTGCATATTTGCAATGGAATTAAGTTAAAACAATTGGGACTGCTGAAAGATAGGAGTTGATTATAACGCTACGATGGTCACAGAGTATTGTACTTAATTATATTGAAGTCCTCAGATGGATTATTTCTTTCATAGGCTTTTGTAAATAAAAAATAAGAGTGCTATTATGACAAATCTGATGTTCAATCCTTTGACCAGTATTAACTAGCTAAAATGAATGAAAAAATGCCAGAAGTTCCAAGGATATCAACATGCAGTACCTTCTACAAAACTATGTATATTAATATTACTAAAATATAATGATATATACAATCACATGAATTCCAAACTTACCAGCTGGTGAGCAAATCTGGCTCCAAATTTGATGCAGAGAATTTAAAAACAAAGTAGCAGACAAATACAGGTACATCTAACAGTTTGTAATATTAAATACAATAACACATTGAAAACCATCACTCCATAGGCCATGACAGTAAAGTAAATCCTTAGTTTACTCTGTAGTTAACTCTAGTCTGGAACACGTGGCCATGTTTTTTTTGTTATGTTTAATGTAACAATGACATGTTTGCTTCAGATAACAATTTACTCCATAGTTCATCAAGTAGTACACTTCAAGTTTACATTCAGTATACATCAGTAAGACAAGGCTTGGCAAGCAGTAAACATTGCTTAATACTGAATGTAGCACTATTGTTTTTTTGTTGTTGCATAGACTTTTCAACAACCCACACATATTAATTGGATGATAACGATACTTTTCTCCATCTAAAATAACCAGTTTATAATAATACTAAGAAAGCAAACAAAAGTTCACATAATTACAGACCACTTGATTTTTCAATAAAATCAATCAAATAGAGCAGGCTAAAATAACGCCTTACACTGCTTGCAGGCATATGATTTACTTACGTGTACTGCTGCAAAATCTGTAGTGTGCTTGATAGGAAACTATGTAGTAAACTCTTATTCTGGAACAAAAATTACACTGGATTGGTAAAACATGATTGTAGTTTGTTCCAGAATTAGAGTTCACCACACGATAAACTATGCAGTAAATTTACAGTAAACTTCGGTAAAACAAGGGCTGGCAAGCAGTGTTATAAAAATGGAATAGCAAATTTAAATATAATAATTTCATAAAAATGGTATATTATCGTTTTGAAGTGTTTGTTGTATCATATAATTGGCGAGCGAGCGTAGCGAGCGTGACACTTACAGGGGTAAAAATGAAAAAATCGGGGATGTTTGTTTATTTGTATATATGTTTGGACGTACGTATGTCATTTTGTACTTTGACCCTCGTGTTTTTGTGTTAGTTACGTGGTCGACCCCATCCCAAATTGCACTAAACAGAATCCTCTGGTTTATCGATCAGTACCCGTATCAACACCCTAGAAATTGAATTGTTTATTATTTTGAATTCTTTTGCGGGTGCAGTTAAAACTTGAAAACTTAAGGGACTTCCATTTCTATTCCAGTTAGTGGCGGTGGTAAGTCACTGCGCTCTTTGTCATGGTTATAAGCCGTGCGCAACAGTATTTACTTGAAAATACATTGTCCACTAGACTACCACGAAGGTAAGTCTGTAGGTGCATGTCCAGTTGTGTCAAAGCATTGTGTGTTACAACCATAACTTAGCTAAAGAATATCACAAAGAAAACGTTTAAATAACGTGTATTGTTTTGTTGTTGTTTTTTTCTTTCAATTCAAGCAGTTGCAGAGAGTTGTTACTATGGCACTGAAATCCCTTTACCCTGTATGCTAAATTTAAAAACTGGACCTTATTTTCAGTAGCTTCAGTGTTAGAAGTCAATAAAAATAGTATAGTCTTTAGGCTCGCTCGCCATTTGTGCTCAAGCACACCACTAGTAATGTGGAATTAATAACTAGTAGTGTATGATTAACACCTTATCCTTACAAAATATTGAATACTGCACTGGTGTAGGCAGTGTGGTTCAGGGAATTCTGCAGAAATTAAGCTCAGGAGTTTAATCTACCAGGTATTCAAAAGAGAAATATAGAGAATATGATATGTAAAAAACTACTTAATGACATTCATTTTTAACATTGAAACATCATCATTGCAACTACTTCAAACAAGCTATTGTTCAGGACACAGTCAAGCATACCTGAACAATGAACAAGTTGTGTGGGCAGGTCCACATAACAAGGACACAAAACATATAGCCAATTGTCACCCACACCACGCAAGTTATACACAGCCTGACAGCCACATAATGTTATTCATGAGCCTAACCCACTGCTGTATGTCATCATTGGCCAACTGTATACCTTGTGAAACTATATATGCATTCTTTGTTCAGTGAATGATCCTAACCTAGTCATACTGTGTGGTAGATTAGCCTAGACTGCGCTTTGGTAGATTAGCCTAGACTGCGCTTTGGTAGATTAGCCTAGACTGCAATTGCCTCGGTGACTGTGCTTGCAGCTGGTCTATGGTTGTGTCATTAGGCTGTCACAGAAACTGGTCCTTTGAGAAAGATCATAATTGTTGTGCTCAGGTTCTTACAAGGCTTGAACACTATAGTCATATTTTTTGGATCCATAACACATCACAGAGATTTAGCCAGCATTTCAAACTGTCATCCTCCATGTTCCTTCTGCTGCTACTTATCTTTCAAATCATATAGCTATTGGATGAAGAACTACATCACCTCAGTAGATTGAGCCACAAGTACACTGAGTGATAATATTTTGAAAAGTGTTTGTTACACAGCTTTCCAAAAATCCTCAGAAAGGTAGTTATTTCCATGGTATGAGAATTGTGAGGCTTTCTGAAGAGATAATAATAATTGGCGAGCGAGCGTAGCGAGCGAGACACTTACAGGTGTAACACAATTGAAAATCGGGGATGTTTATTTATTTATTTATTTATTTGTATATATGTATGGACGTATGTATGTCATTTTGTACTTTGACCCTCGCGTTTATGTGTTAGTTACTTGGTCGACCCCGTCCCAAATTGCACTAAACAGAATCCTCTGGTTTATCGATCAGTACCCGTATCACCCTTGAAATTGAATTGTTTACCGTTTTGAATTCTTTTGCGGGTGCAGTTAAAACTTGAAAACTTAAGGGACTTCCATTTCTATTCGAGTTAGTGGCAGTGGTAAGTCAATGCGCTCTTTGTCATGGTTATAAGCCGTGCACAACAGTATTTACTTGAAAATACATTGTCCACTAGACTATCGCTAAGATAAGTCTGTGTAGGCGCATGTCCAGTTGTGTCAAAACATAGTGTGTTGTTACAACCACTACTTAGCTAAAGAATATCACAGAGAAAACGTTTAAATAACGTGTATTGTTTTGTTGTTGTTTTTTTCCTTCAATTCAAGCAGTTGCAGAGAGTTGTTACTATGGCACTGAAATCCCTTTACCGTGTATGCGAAATTTAAAAACTGGACCTTATTTTCAGTAGCTTCAGTGTTAGAAGTCAAAATCATTCATATAAAAATAGTATAGTCTTTAGGCTCGCTCGCCATTTGTGCTCAAGCACATCACTAGTAGCCAACATATTTCAAATAAAGCTAAATTGTGTAAGTATTAATGAATGGAACATAAGCAATTCAATTATAGGACTGCTATACAGTAGATAGTGCAGTATTACTAAGTTGTAGCTACCAAGATTATTCTAAACAAATGAGTCTTCACCTTTAGTATAGTATATTTAGCTAAGCTACTACTTTCCTTATTTTGACTCACGTTAAAGTTACTGTCTATCCTCAAGGCACCTTCAAAACTGTTAGTCAGATTAATGGCACACGATCTTCTCCATAGCCGCAGGGGAAACTAACACTCACGCAATAAGCAATAAATATAAATGTGTGCGTTGCGTGTGTGTGTGTTGTTGTGCGTTGTGTGAGGTCAGGGGGGGGGATACAACATTCACAATTATAACAAGTCATTATACGACGTCAGCCCCTGTCAACTCTTGTGGCGCGGCTCTGGCGGTAAACCTAGCTTTGGCAGTGTCTCTTATATGCCCCATCACACCCTATTCTTATGGGGTTGGTCAGATTGAAGTCAGAACTTAGAATGCTGGCATTTATGCTTTCAGTTTCTGAGTACATTATTTGTTCTATATTAATGCCAATAATAAAGTAGAAGGTTGATTACAATAGTGAAGAAATTATAAGCTTAATATAATACATTTTACTTATAATTCTGCTCATCATAAATGGAAAAAAATATATATTGTAGTACTCTAATGCACCATAACACCATAAGTGGACAATACTATTGTAGTACTCTGTACTCTACAATGTAATCACACAGGCCGCTACATACATTTGTTCTTAGTTTACTTGTCGCAGCACTTTATGTGATACGAGGTCAGACCAACATTTTCTAATGATGAATGTAATTTTGATAAGTACTAGTTGCTCTGATGATATTTTCTATAGTGTCATAGTCAACTTAAATAATTAAGTAAGATTTTTATATTGGCTACTACTTTTGTTGCTTTACACTAGGCAAGTAAGTACTTAACAATTTTTAGCATGTCTACACAACTATATTTCCATAGTAAATGTCACTATTTTACCTATAGATAATAACCATCACAATTATCTTTTAATTTGCTGCTTATATGGCAAAGTTGCACTTGTACATCAGACTCCAATATTATAGCATGTACTCCTCTAGCAGATATGCCAGGAATTTGTTTCCACTTATTTTTCATAAAAAGTTAGTGTATTTTAGGTTGTACTACCGTAGACCATAATCAATTGTTAGCAACGTCCCATTATAGTCTTGCCGTACTAGGCAACTACTGGTGAGATGAGTGTTGCTTGTATTAGTCCAGCAGATAAGCAAAATTATTGTGACAGAATGGACCAAAGCATGAAACTTGGTATGCAGGTTCGGTTTGGCATATATAACGGTATCAGAAGGGGTGCCCAAAAAAGTTGTTAATTAAAACAATTTTTTAAAGTGTGAAATTTTGATTAACAGTTAATTTAGTGAAAGAGCTCCATATAAATTGTTTATTATAATGTATTGTGGTTTATTGTTAATGATTAGGAGTACAAGACTATATTACAAGACTATTTAATAGAACTAGCTACCCTGATAGCTAGCCAAGTGTAGCAAGTTTCAGAGAACTTATTTCAGTAGAGAATAAAACCATAATATTTCGGCATGTGGAGCCTTCTAGTGGTTACTGAACTGAATAAGGGTGACTGAACAAGGAACTTTGTAGGGTTTCATGCAGGATTTTTTTCCGGGGGGGTGGGCACATGTTTGATTGACCACACCCAATTTTGCTGAAACCACACCCAATTAATTAAAAATCGTCTCATGGGTCTAGATTAGTGACATCAATCTTGGAAGACTAACGTATATTGCAATTGAAGGACCTCAATTAACTGAAGTGAACTTTCGCCAACTATTAGATACATACAAACAAACAAACTCACAGAATACCATTATAAGAGTAGTAAGGGCGTGACATGTCACCCTATTAATTCACTCCCTTGTATCAGCTCCTTATATTTTAGTTACAGGGTAGAATTCTTGTACTATGGTTAATATAATTCAAATGATTCACACAAGTCTATGAGTGAAGTCAATCACTAGACTGAACTGCAGTGAGTGTGAGTAAGTCTTTTTATAGCAAGCAATCAATACACTAACATAAGCCATGCAAATTGTAAAACTATTAATTAGCCAGAGTTCAAGAGTTCAGATGTCTTGGTTAATTCAACTGTGGGTTTTCACTGATATTCTGAAGACCTGGGGTTATCTCTGTTGTTGTGTCCAGGTTGTGTGTTGGGGGAGGGGTTGGGGGGGGGTCAGGGTTGGGAGCAGCTTTTACAATATCTTTGTGAAATATAGTGTTTTAACAGCTTTTAGTTTATTCCCCATTACCAAGGTTGGTTGATAAATTCCCCTGTTTTTATTATTTTCATTTAGTTGTCGTTGTTTTTAAAAGCACACCCAGCAACTACAATAAAATTTGTGATATAAAATACATTTAATTTTGTAGTTATGTTAAGTCTAGTTTTGGTAAACTGAGGAAAAGCATAAAACGAGAAATATTTTCCCCAAGTTCTTTATATTGTTGTCTGTTGTTGATGATGATGTTCTTCAAATATTTCTTTGAAATTATACATTCACTTTTGTCATTTGGAACCTAATAAACAACCTAGCTTAAGCACCTTTTATGAGCATGTAAAGGGAATTCTGCTGATAAGAAAACATACACTGTGTGACATGACTGATTATTATAATGTACTGAGTACGAATGGCACAGTGACATTTGAATTGTAAAACATGCATATAATACAATTCATGACAACATTTATTTATTACACAATAACTGTGATAAGTTTATTTTGAGTAGTACTAGTTAAAGCTCTTTGCATTATGATTTGGTAAAGCTGTTACAGTAATATCTAATCTAACTTTCATACTAGGGCAGTATGAGTAAAATGCTACATGCAAAACAATTTTTTTGATTAAAAATTCTAAAACAAGCAGGCAGACAGATAGGCACACAGACAGACATACAGACATATCAGGAAAGACTGATGAACAGATGGATGGACAGACAGACAGACAGACAGACAAACAGACAGACAGACAAACAGACAGACAGACCGATAATCAGACGGACAGATGAATGGACGGACAGATGGACAGACGGATGGACAGGCACACAGACAGATTGATGAATGGACAAATGAATGGACAAATATGGAAAGACAGAGAGATAGGTTGACAAATGGAGAGACCGAAAAACAGATGGACTGACAGACAAGCAGATAGAGCTAGTGCTACATTGGCCACATTTTCTGTAAAAATATTTTTATAGTGGCTACATTTTAATGGTTTGTCCAATTTGTATATTCAATTATTCAAACATTCTTGACACAATAGACATCTTTATTTCTTTATTTTTACATATTTACTTAATTTTTATATTCATTTACTCATTTTTCCATTTATTAGTTTTATTTATTTATTTACTTCAGTCACACCTCTATAACTACAAGCCACACCTCAATTCAGTCTCCAATAGCTCAATCTTTCATCTCTGTAACATTATCCTTGTAAGTTAGCCATCATTATGTCATCATCCATTTCAATTTTACTTCCACCTGCAATCGAGCAATCTCAATCTAAACATTATGATTCAAATTAGAGCAAAAGTGGTAGTCCACAACCTCAATATATATTAGTTAAACTACGTCGATCGAGAATGACTTGTTAAAATTTTATTAGGTAAATTAATGGGATGAGTACTGGATAAAAAAAATGTATTGATGATGCCTTACCTCGTCAGTATCTACACTTAACACTATTACCACGACAGTAACAGTGACAATTAATGTGGTAGTGATTAATACATTATTAATACGTGCGAAGATTCACTTGGAATTATATTATTCAATTGATTCACCTAGCTATCAGTTAGCCCTCAGCTGAATTATGTGAATTAAAGTACAGATAAAGTTTTAATAGTTCAGTTGGCTACACTGTTAGGCTCCTCAATATTGATCTGTCACCTGGTAAGTTACATTTGAAAGCATGTTTGAATTAATTACATTAGCAATACGTCCCAATAAAAAGCTAAAAATATGCTGTTTTGCAATGTCTTACAATTACTAATTCATTTATGTTGACAACAACTTCATTACATACAATAATTATCTGGACTCCTAGTTCACTTATATCACAGCACGTATGATAGCTAATTTATTTTTTGATTAATCGCAGCATAGAATTGATCAGTAAGTTTATTAGCTGATCAGACAATTGCTTGAAGAAATGACCATACATTTTAAAGTTACATATTTTAATATACTTATTAGTGTAGCCTTAGTTAACTAAAACTAAAACTAAAACCCCTCAGTGTTGGGGTATTATAGTTTTGGTTAAGAATAACTAAAACTGAGCTGTAGGAGAACATGAAAAAGCTAAAACTAAATATTTTAGAAGACAGTAAATTCAATAATAACTAAAACTACCACTAGAGTGTATGACAAAAACTAAAACTAAGAAAATTTTGTTATAAACAATTTACCTTGAATTATGTCAATATTAAATGAAGGTATAAATTTGCATCAAGTAAATACTCTCTAAACTATACATAAAATATCATACTTTCTCTATAATATCTAAGATTTCATAGAAATATGCTTTTTTGAAGTTATCTGTACTACTTTCTTTAAGGAGTCTTATTATTGAAGAATTTGAGTGACAACATAAATTAACTAAAATTAAGCTAGTTGATAGTAATAACTAACTAAATCTCTTCATGATATGGAAGAAAAACTAAAAACTAACTAAATCTTCAGGAAGAATTTGGGAAAAAACTAAAACTAAGCTTTTAGGATATTTTTTTGTATGAATAACTTAAACTAAGGAAGGATTGGAGGATTGAGGGGTTCAGCAAATGGGGGGTGGATGTGGGAATAGATGAACAGGCTCAATGTCAGCTGCTAATATCTAATTTCAACTAGCTGCACAGCAACTGCGCATTTAGTTTCCATATCAGTGGAAGTCAGTAAACTAACACACTCCTAATAAAAACTGTTAATTACAGTAGAAATAGCCAGTTCCTCTCTTTTATACAGTTTAAACTCAACTACATGTAGTTCATCAAAGTTATACTTAGGTAAGAAATAAACTTGGACTATTTTGGGCCACAGTATGTGCTTTTGTTTTAATTATAATTTTTCTCCTTGGTCTCCAATACTTTCTAAAATTACATTCCATTTCATTTGAAAGTATAGTTTACAAAATATATTATATATAGCTATAAATTGAACTTAACAAAATGTAACAGACAAAAAATTGCAGTATACTAATGGATTTCATTATGCGTTACATTGATTGAAGTATAACCATAAAAAAAAATGTACTCTTTCAAAAAAAGATGTCATCAAATTTTGTAGTAATTTGACAAATCAAATGTTAAAGTGTTTAGTAGTGAAGCAGGATGTCTGTAAGTAAGTAAATTAACTAATTACTCTTTTAAGTGTACAATAAAAAGTCAGTTATCCGAACTTTAGTTATCTAACACTTCCGTCAACCGAACACCCAAAATTCTATTAGTAGTTCACGTAGAATTGATTAACCATGCCCCTTCCTTTGTGTTTTAAAAAACTTTTATTACGGTGTTCAGATACTTGAACGTGTCAGTTACCCAGTACCACATATCGGTCACAACAAGTTTGGACAACTGACATTCACTGTATATTAATAAGTTACCCATGAACATAATATGAATTAAAGTAAACGAAATTATGCACTTTAAACCTATGTAGCTATTTTTATGTTAATCTTTAGAACTAATTTAATAATGAATCTTAAAATCTACCTTTAATTTTTATTTGTTATTTAATCTATAAATTAAAACTTACTTTTGTACTAAACATTTAAAGTATATGAAAGTGACATAAATGACTAGTTATAATAATCACCAGGAAAAGAACTGAAACACCATAAACTGATAATTTTAACATTTAAATAGTAACTGCAGTTTTTTGTTTTGATCAAACTGATGAAGATTTCTTGAATTTCGACTATTTAACAGTGAATGTAAATGTTCAAAAAATGTCAGTTATCAGTTTTTCCGTTTTTTTTTCCTACTAATGAAGGTCTCTCAAGGTCAAAAATGTTTTGGATTATTATTTAACAGGTATATTTACTAAGGTAAATGTGATAATAATTAAATATCTTCCTAATTATATAAACAGTAGAAAAATGAGTCTGATAAATAACATGTATTTAACAAAGGCAAATTATAACAATGCATGTATGAACAAAAAACATTGCTGCAAAATAAATGATTTTAATTTGAAACCATTATATTTAGGTTAGTGCATGATTAGGTTCACCTTTAACCATCATCTGCAGTAATCTATGGCTAGCTTTTTAATGAGAGTTATTTGTTTTATAATGCAACTCAAATAAAACTTAATTGTGTACTAATCATTTAAAGTATTGATAAAAGTAACATTCTCAATACTGAATGATAGTAGCTAATATCCACTAAAGACAAGATTGAGTTTGATTCATTGTTCTATAAATTATAGATATAGATGATGTATAAGATTATGGAACATTTAGCTACATAATAGTTGTTGAATAATCCAAGATACTCTACTGTCAATAGGTATTGATAAAACTGTAAAGTGTAAACTGATATTTCTTGATGTTTACATAGTAAGTGTTAAAGATGAAGTTTTAAGTTCTTCAGTTTTTTTAATCCAACTAATAAAATTCTCTCGATATCAAAATATTTTTTGTTTATTAGACATTACCATGTATATTATGTTCAAAATATCAGTTTTCATTTTTTCTGATTTTATCTAACTGATGAAGGTCTCTCAAAACAAAATTGTTTATGATTATTTTAACAGGTAGCAACTATGTAAACAGGTAGCAACATGTAAACAGGTAGATAGTATGTAAATGTTCAAAAATCTTCCTCTAGAAAAAAAAAGAGTCTATTTTCCAGTAAGGAGAATATGATAGTAACTGACTGAATCCTAGAATGATGTTGCTTATATTACTGTGTGAGGTGATTGTGTTTCTGCGAAAGAATGTGATGTGAATGTAAATGGAAATGGAAATCTGAGTGGACATAAATTAGCTACTTAAGTTAAGTCAATCGAAGTTAAATAGAGTTCATTGGAATTCACAACATCACTCCCCCTTTCTTTAGTGCCTCACGGCACGTAGTCGACAAGATGGTGAGGAAAATGAACGTGACGTCCTGAACGAGTGGTGCGAGGAGAGTTGGTGATGAGTGCTGGAGCATGTGTAGTAGAAGTGATGGGTGAAGCAGGTGTAGTAGTGGTGAGTGGAGCAGATGAGGGGCAGGATATATTGTCATCGAGGTGCGCAGGCTTGAGTCGATCTACTGTGACAGAGTCGGTACGGCCTTTCCGGGAGATAGTAAAAAATTTATTATTACGTCTGACAACAGGAAAGGGTCCATCGTATGGTGGCCGTAAAGGCTTGCGGACACCATCACAACGTACGAAGACGTGTGTAGCTGTAGCCAACTCCGCTGAAACGTAGCTGGCATGCGGAGAAACACGTGGAGGTTGAGGGCGAATAGACTGGAAGTAGGACTTTAGTTCCGTGACGAAATCAGCTGGATCGGGGGAATTGGCCGCTTGTGTAGCATAAAAAATTCACCAGGAAGCCTCAGTGTAGCACCATAAATCAGTTCTGCAGAGGTAGAAGCAACATCCACTTTGAAAGCTGTTCTTACTCCTAGCAGTATGAGAGGTAGAGCATCCATCCACAACTAGCTGTAATAGCAGCTTTCAATTGACGGTGAAAACGTTCGACCATACCATTGGACTGAGGATGATACGCCGTGGTCCGAGATCTCTTGGAACCGCAAAGGGCCATCAGATTAGCCCAGAGGCGAGATTTAAACTGACGTCCACGATCAGTGATGATGACCAAAGGCACAACAAACCGAGAAATCCAGCCATTAAGGAACGCTCGGGCCACTGCTTCGGCCGTGATCAATGCAAGTGGAATGGCTTCACACCAGCGTGTGTATCTATCCACACAAGTCAGCAAATACGTGAATCCACGGGAAGGCGGTAACACTCCAACTAAGTTGATGTGAATGACGTCAAAACGAGCTGTAGGGGTGGTAAAAGATGACAGAGGAGCTACCGTGTGACGCTGTATTTTAGCATGTTGACACTGAATGCAGGAGCGAGTCCAACGTCGTACATCTGAGTTAATTCCATGCCAAACGAAACGAGAAGTGATGAGCTTTTGTGTAGCCCGAATGCCCGGGTGGGACAAACCATGAAGAGCGTCAAACACAACCCGCCGCCAAGGAAGAGGAACCAACGGACGCTGTGAACCAGTTGATGTGTCACATAGCAGAGGGTCACTTGAATCCGTCAAGGGAATAGCTTCCACAACTAATGAAGAAGATGGAGAAGATTGAAAAGAGCGAACTTGAGGATCCGACGCCTGCGACATGGCCATAGCAGCAAAATCAACTGTAGGTGGACGACCAGACAAAAGGGCATGAGTCTCGATTCGCGAGAGTGTATCGGCGACTACGTTGTCCAGTCCACGTATGTGGCGGATAGCGGAGGTGAAATGGGATATGTAGTCAAGTTGTCGTGCTTGCCTCGGAGAATGATGGTCAGAACGAGAGTTCAGTGCTAATGTGAGGGTTTATGGTCGGTGAGAACTTGGAATGGACGTCCTTCCAGGAAATGTCGGAAATGTTGGATAGCAAGGTAAATTGCCAGTAACTCCTGTGGAATGCTGACCTTCACAACACATTCAGCATCCACAAAGACACTAATTAACATTAATTGATAACAGCATTCCATGATTCAAAGTACATTGTCACTTAGCTAGTTATATTTAGAACACTATATTTAGTAACAGTTTCTGCACTGATATAAAAGGAAGCTCTGTAGACAACTTCCTTTCGCTCTGCAAATGTCTTCATGTCCTTGTGTGTGTTTTGTCTTTGTAAATGTTTTCATAACTAACCCCCTGTCAATATCAAGAGAAAGCTTGTGGGTTACTGCAAAGGACAATTCTACATCACTTGCTGCAAAGCCTGGTGGCAGCTTACCCAATTACTGCTGCAAAGCCTTTTAAGTGAGGAGCTGACTTTTGTCAACCTTAGGCAAGAACAGAAATTTCCCACAATTGGTGGCAGCGGTGGGATACAAAGAACAATCCAACAAAACCAGTGAAGAAGAAGCAGAAGAAAACTACATTAATGCAGAACAGACCTACAAAAGGAAAGAAGAAAGAAGTACAAGTTAACAGAGGAGGAGAATTAAAAACAGTTCCAGTTAGTTGGAGAGAAGCTCTTTTACCTGTAACTCCTCCAGTAGCTGCTGTCCAGAGACAGAGCACAGCTTATAATTTGAGAAGAAATCCCAAGAAAAGAAAGGAGACACAGTGTTTCAAGCTATTGGAATTAATACTGAGGAATTTGCTGAAACATTGACAGTTCCCTTGGCAGAGAGAGTCACTGAAACTGAAACATTTATTGAAAGTGAAAGAATAGAAAATACTTCCACAATAGAAACTTCAAAGAGTAGTACAATTACCAACATTACTACAGAAGTCAGCAGGGAAATCTCTGGAGAAGAAATAGTTCCTGAAACGGTTGAACTCAACACTGAGTGTGAAACTTCTACAGAAGTAACTATAGAAAAGGAAACAAGAATGGCAACTGGAATGTCAAGTTTGGAGGCCACCATGGCCCAATTATTAGCAACAATGTTAGAAAATCAAGCAAGACTAGAAGAAAGGGAGAGAAAGGAAAAAGAAGAAAGGAAAAAGGAACAAGAAGAACAGGGACGGAAACAAGAAGAACAAAGGCAAAGAGAAAAGGAATTGATGGCAATAGAGAAAAAGAAATTAGAACTTGAACAATCTAGATTGGAAGCTGAAAAGGAAAGAATGGAAGCCGATGAAAGAAGGAGTAGAGAGGAAAGAAGATTAAGGAAATTGGATGATGAAAGGAGAGAGAAATGTTCTGGATTCAGCAGTTACAAAACAGGAAATGATCTGAGGCAATACTTTCTACAATTTGAAACCATCATGAGAGATTGTCATTTTGAAAAGGATACTTGGAAATCAAAGCTATTCCCAAAATTGGATTCAACTTTGGCAGAAAGAATGCAACCTCTCATAGAGCAACATCAAGATTATGAATACATCAAGAAGACACTGTTGAAATCAGTTGGAGCCACTTCAATTGCATTTGGTCAGCAAGTACAAGAAATGAGCATGGATAAATTGAAGCACAAAACTGCATCTCAGATTATTGAACTCCTTAGGAAAATAACAGAAGGATGGTTACAGGATGCCACTTCCTTAGAGGAAGCAATATTTGCTATAGTGAGGTCTGTATTGAGGAAATGTCTGCCTTATCATGGTATTTCTTTTTTGGATGGGAAAACCAGCTCAAATCTTACTGAATTAACTGACCACTTGAATGATTGGATGAACTCTAGACAACCTGGTGATTATTCCAAAATACCTGGCCAAAGCAGCAAAACTCATGAGAAGAAAGGAAACTCTCACCATAGAGAAGACAGAAGTGATGCAAAGAGTTGTACCATTTGTAAGAAGTTAGGTCACACCAGTGACCAATGCTGGTTCAGAAAAGATGGCAAGTATGGAGAATCCAGCAATAGTAATGGCAGCAACTTGAACAGAAGTTCAAAAAACAACAATTGCTTCATCTGCAATGGAACTGGTCACAGGTCTTATGAATTTCCCCAAAAGAAGTCATCTGTAAAGAAAGAGAAGAATCTGAAGGAGCCAAACATGGGTGCTTTCAGACAAGCCTCAAGTTGGATTTCTGGGAAAGTGAATGGAACAGAACATAGAATCCTGATTGATACTGGTGCCTCAGTAGGAGTTGTCACTCCAGAAGTTGCAGAAATGTCAACATAAATAAATCTGACAAAGAGATTTTCCTGGATGGTGCAATCAGAGGATATAGGAAACTTGTGTTGGTGGAATATGAATTTAATGGAATCACTTTGGAAAGAGAGGCTGCAATAAGTGACAAACATAAAGACTTTCAAGGAATCATTTTCCCTTGGAACCCTAAAGACAAGCAAGAAAATGAGTTATTTGTTCCAATGTTTGAAAGAAAAGCTGAACCCAAAGATATTGCTGTGATAACAAGGCAACAGAAGAGGAATGGAAAACTTCTGAAGAAGCAACAACCAGTTATTCCTGCCAAACCTCTTGTGACAGATTCTGAGGCAGCAACTTTCGCTGTTATGGAATCAACAGAGTCAGGGGACACTTCCACTGAAGCAACTCCAGCTTTAGAGGATGGTATTGTTGGTGAAGAGGACACTTTAACAGCTGCAACACCAGCAACTGATAATGATGTTCATGAAGACACATCCATAGAGGAGGCAGTAATCACTGATTGTAAAGTCGCTGAGCCTATAATCACAGAGGAAGCTGAGGAAAATGATGAATGTGAGTCTGGAATTCAAGGAATCCCTACAGAATTAGAAGTAGATAGCAATATGCAAGAGAGTGACAGTATGATGAAATTTATTGAGGAATTAAAGCCGGTGACAGAAGGAACTGAAAGGCAGGAGTTTGTAAAGGATGTTGAAAGTGACACAACAATCAATGTTTGGAGAGAACTTGGCAAGAAGAAACTGCAAGGATTCAGAATGAATAATGGCCTACTGACACAAGAAAGAGAAATTGAATGGGGAACATTTGGTGAAGTCATTGTTGTTCCAAAGTCATGGAGAAATAAGCTGATGGAACTTGGGCATGAAAAGATGGGCCATCTTGGAGGAGAAAAAGTATTGTTAATGATAAAGAAGAGATTTATTTGGCCCAACATGAAGAAAGAAATATACCAACATTGCTCCAGCTGCACAAAGTGCCAATACAATTCTAAGTATCAGCCAAAGAAAGCTTCAATGGTTCCCAGACCAGTTATCACTGAACCATTTCAAAGTGTGGCCATAGACTTAGTGGGACCCCTCCCCAAAGGAAGAGGAGGATGTCAGTTTATTCTTACAAGTATTTGCCTAGCAACCAGGTGGCCTAGTGCTATAGCCTTAAAATCAACCACATCAAGAGCAGTTGCTGAAGCTCTCTGGACCATCTTTTCAAACACTACTATACCAGAGAAAATACTGAGTGATAAGGGTCCTCAGTTCATGAGTGCTGTAATGAAAAATTTAACATCATTTTTGGGAATAACTCATGTCACAAGCTCTGCTTATCACCCCCAAACAAATGGATGTTTGGAGAGGGTTCATGGCACCTTCAAATTCATCTTGAAGAAGTGTATCAGCTGCAAAACTGACTGGGTGCAACAAAGTCCATTTGTCCTTTTTGTCCTGAGGCAAATGCCAAATTCGGAACATGGATTTAGTCCATTCGAATTAATCTATGGCAGCAGAAGTAGAACCCCCCTGGAGGCATTGTATTTTGGCTTAAATGAATTCAATGGAAGGAATCTGAAGACAGGTGCTTGGGTTAATGATCTGGCCGACAAACTACAGCTAATCAGGGATAAGGCAGCTTTGGCAACGGCACACACCATTGAAAAGAGGAAGGAAATGTATGACAAGAATGCAAAAGACAGAGAATTTCAAGTTGGACAGAAAGTGAGATACAGAATCCCAGGGAAGTTGAGTGCTCTCTCTGAAAGTTGGGATGGACCCTACATTGTGAAGAAGAAACTGGGAAGTGTAAACTATCAAATTCTGAAGGAAGGAGCCAAAGGTGAAGGCAAAGTGACACACATCAATAATCTAATGAAATTGACAGAAAGAGGAACTGTGAACAGGCTGGATGTTGTGTCAGAAGAAGAAGATGAAGAAGTTCAACAAGAATTGACAGGAAAACAGATATTGAAAGACAGATGTAAATTTTACAATGAAGAAGAGTTGAGAGAAGTTTTGAAGAAATTTGATGGATGTATGAAAGATGAAACTGGTGTCACCAAAGTAACAGAACTAAAGATTGACACTGGAGATCATCCACCAATACAATGTCAACCCTACTCAGTGCCTATGTCTTTGAGAGGCAAGGTCAAACAAGAACTGGAGAACTTGGAGGATAATGGAATTATTGTCAGAAGTAACAGCAAATGGTGTTCACCAATGGTGCCTGTTAGAAAACCAGATGGTTCAATCCGGATCTGTGGAGATTTCAGGAAGCTAAATTCAATTACAACAACTGAACCATATTGCATCTCCAGATTGGAGGAACTTGTCAGTACAGTTGGAGACTCAGCTGTTCTAAGTAAAATTGACTTAGCTAAAGGCTTTCATCAAGTCTCAGTAAATAATGAAGATAGTAATAAACTTACCATCATTACACCATTTGGAAAATGGAAATACTTGAAGATGCCATTTGGAGTTGCCAGTGCTCCTGCTACATTTCAGAAGCTGATGAACCTAGTGCTGAAGGATTGTACAGAAATCAGTTGTGTGTATATTGATGATATTTTGATCTGGAGCCCAACTTGGCAACAACACTTGAAAGATCTCAACACGGTGTTCACAGAACTCAAGAAAGCTGGACTAACATGCAAACCTGCAAAGTGTCAGTTTGGGATGACCACTTTGCAATTCCTAGGGCATGAGATTGGAAATGGCAAGATAAGTGTGCCAGCAGCAAGAGTCAGGGATCTCAAGAAGTTTCCCAAACCAACCACAAAAAAGCAAGTCAGAAGATTCCTTGGAACAGTCAATTATTATAGGAAGTTTGTCAAGAACTTTAGTGCATTGCAACAAGTTTTGACTCCAGCCATAACCAAGAGTGCGCCAACTAAGGGGGTATGGAATGCAGAAATGGAGGATGTATTTACAGCATTATGCAACTGTGTCAGCAACCAAGTGAAATTGTGCATTCCTGTTCAATCTGACAAATTTGTGCTGGAAACAGATGCCAGTGCAAATGGGATTGGTGCTGTATTATCAGTGATCAGAGAAGGCAGAAAATCAACTGTAGCATTTTATTCCAAGCAGCTACATGGGGCTCAGAAAAAGTACTCTGCTCAAGAACTTGAAGGATTGGCCCTATATCAATCTATTCAACATTTTGCTTTCTATCTATATGGGAAGGAATTTTCAGTAATAACAGATCACTGTGGCCTGGAAAGGATGATGTCTAGACCTCAGGAGAACAACAGAATCCTGAGATGGGCATTGAAGTTGAGCAATTACAGATTCTCCATATCCTACAGGCCTGGAAAAGAAAACATAATTGCTGATTGCCTAAGCAGGGCATGTGAAGAAGCCACACCTACGTATGAATCAAACCACCCTCTGGAAGTACAAGAACGCCACCCACGACAGGTGGATCCCAGCTGAAGAAGAAGGGGGAAGCTGTGGAATGCTGACCTTCACAACACATTCAGCATCCACAAAGACACTAATTAACATTAATTGATAACAGCATTCCATGATTCAAAGTACATTGTCACTTAGCTAGTTATATTTAGAACACTATATTTAGTAACAGTTTCTGCACTGATATAAAAGGAAGCTCTGTAGACAACTTCCTTTCGCTCTGCAAATGTCTTCATGTCCTTGTGTGTGTTTTGTCTTTGTAAATGTTTTCATAACTAACCCCCTGTCAATATCAAGAGAAAGCTTGTGGGTTACTGCAAAGGACAATTCTACATCACTTGCTGCAAAGCCTGGTGGCAGCTTACCCAATTACTGCTGCAAAGCCTTTTAAGTGAGGAGCTGACTTTTGTCAACCTTAGGCAAGAACAGAAATTTCCCACAACTCCTTGTCAAACACGCTGTATCTGGTTTCTGCTGGAGTCAATTTCCTGGAGAAGAAAGAGATAGGACACCAGGCTCCCTCAATGTGTTGTTGCGTTGTTGCAGAACTGCACCAATGGCCGTATCAGAAGCATCAGTCGCCAGACTAGTAGAAGCATTCTACATTAATGACCTCGACGTTCATCTCAACACTTCTGCTCTCCGAGGTAGCAATGGCAGAACCGGCAACTGTAGCTGCTGTTAGCATCAAACTGCCACCATTCTGGCCGGCTGACCCGGAGGTTTGGTTTGCCCAGGTTGAAGCTCAGTTCACCACGAGGGGTATTACAGTGCAGAGGACTAAGTTCGACTACGTAGTCAGCTCGCTGAGTCCTACATTTGCAGTGGAAGTGAGGGACTTGCTGCTCAATCCTCCCAATGATTTCCCCTACGATACTCTCCGGGCCGAGCTTATTAAACGAACTGCAGCCTCCGAACAGCGCAAATTGCAACAATTGATCAGTGGGTAGGAGCTTGGTGACCGCAAACCAACGCGACTTCTTCGTCGCATGCAGCAGCTCCTGGGTGATCGCTTCTCCACCTCTTCCGAAGCCACATCTTTTCTCCGAGAGCTTTTCCTGCAGCGCCTCCCAGCCAATGTCAGAATGGTTCTGGCATCAGCAGACACTTCAATGGAGCTTAATAAGCTTGCAGACATGGCCGACAAGGTTATGGAAGTCTCTACGCAAACTGTAGCGGCTGTCTCCTACTCAGGCTCTGAAAACTCCGAGATGATGCAGCTTCGCAAGGAGTTAACGCGTCTGTCAGCTCTAGTTGCGTCTCTGTCTTCAAAAGACCTTTCCCATCGTGGGCGCAGTCCTTCCAGGTTTCGTCGCAGCAACTCTCGACATCGTCGTCGCTCACCCAGCCCTGTTTCACTCGCGGAGGTACCCCTCTGTTGGTACCACGAGAAATATGATTCTGCTGCCAAGAAATGTAGGGAGCCTTGCAGTTGGGGAAACTTCCAGGCCGGACCATAGCGGTGACTAATGCTCCCGGCCTCTCTCCCACTAGTCGCCTTTTCTATGTCACTGATGTATTTTCTGGTATGAAATTTTTAGTCGATACCGGCTCAGAAGTAAGTGTTATTCCTCCTAGTCGGTCTGACCAGCAGCACCTGTCAGATAGTTTGTCTCTTCACGCCGTAAACGGCATGCCTATTGTCACCTACGGAAGACGTTCATTAACTCTAGATCTTGGACTCAGACGTTCCCTACCCTGGATTTTTATCATTGCAGGGGTTTCTAAACCCATCCTCGATGCCGATTTCCTCAGACATTTTGGATTACTAGTTAATATGCAACGTAGCCAGCTCAGTGACTCCCAGACCTGCCTCTGTGTACAGGGCATTACCTCGGTTGTCTCATCTCCTAGACCGTCCTTTCACCCTAAGGGTGGTAGCGATCCATATCTCACCTTACTGTCAAAATTTCCTTCTCTCACGCGAGTTTGTTCATCGGACGATACCGTCAAGCATGATGTCATTCACTTCATTGAGGTCGCAGGACCGCCCGTGTCAGCTAGGCCCAGGCGCCTGGCGCCAGACCGACTTCGAGTGGCAAAGCAGCAGTTTGAACACATGCTTCAGCTTGGTATTATCAGACCCTCTTCTAGTGCCTGGTCATCCCTGCTTCACATTGTGCCACAGAAGACTCCAGGTGACTGGCGTCCTTGCGGTGACTATCATGCTCTCAATCGGGCAACAGTGCCTGATCGCTATCCAATCCCTCATTTACATGATTTTTCTTCCTCCTTACAGGGTGCTACTATTTTCACCAAGCTGGACCTGGTGCGAGCCTACCATCAGATCCCAGTGGGTCCGTCAGATGTCCCCAAGACTGCCGTGACTACACCATTTGGACTGTTTGAGTTCCTCAAAATGCCATTTGGTCTACGTAATGCCGCCCAGACTTTCCAGCGCTTTATGGATCAAGTCCTCCGTGGGATTTCTGTGGCTTACTCTTACATTGATGACATTCTCATGGCAAGTAACAATCCGGAACAACACCTTCTGGACGTACAGACTGTCTTTGAACGTTTCTCCATGCATGGTGTGGTTATCAATCCCAACAAGTGCGTCTTTGGGGCTGCCGAGTTGGACTTCCTCGGACATAAGATTAATCGGCAGGGTGTCACTCCACTTCCTCAATCAAGACTGTGGTGATGCATGTGTGATGAAAATTGGTATCGTCATCTTCTTACTTGAGCCCAATGAACTGTTAGCCTTAATTACCAAAACGTAGCTCACTTTAATGATGGTGCAGCTGCTTATGCTGGCAGGCAATGTTGAAGGAATACTGAGAGAATGTCCCTCCAATGAAGCACTGGTACCCACAGGTACATTGGGCAAGCTCAGGGCAGAGAGATTATTTAGAATAGTGGCTCTTGTAGAACCCCTTTCCGAGTGATAGAATTCTGTTCGAGATATGGAAGCATGTATGTAAATGTTATTTATGGACAAGTTCTGGACATGCATGTTGAGAGGGATAGTTTCTCCAACAAAAAATCCAGTGCGTGGAAGACTGCAAGTAATGTTAACAGGTCCGAAATTAAAGCAGCAGCAAAACCTGACATTGCTGTTGAGTTCAGTTGTTTTAAGTTCCTCCATACCTATCGGAATACCAGGAGACTTCACCTGCAATACCGCCTTCACATTATGACCAAATTTCAACAATTTCTTTTGAGCTATTTTAGCTTTCAATTGGTAAATTATTTTACCAAAAATTCCTCTGAATGAAGGTGGAGCTATATCAGGAAGCTGTATATTGAAGGGAAAGTTGTGGTCACCCACAGGAAAATATCCAGTAGGATCTCCTTCACTGGACCACAGAGTATATTTTTTCCGAATAAACGTCACCATTATTGGTGTAAGTAATAGCAGTATCTTGAGTATGGTCGGTCCATTGTGTACGAGCAAATCCAAAAATTGTGATGCTTACTTCTTTGTAGTATTTTGGTTTGTCTACACTAGCCAGAACAACTCCTTTTACTACTGAACCAGGATAATAGCATGCGTCATTAGTTGCTATCTTAAATTTTTTCACCATCTTCAGTAACTATAAAACTTAAGAGGCCGTCTCTGCTTATTTCTGCTGTGGAAGGTGCCGGGCAAGGAACTGCTCTATTTAAGGATACCTGAGCACGGGTATTATGGGTGCGGGGGCATAAATTTCCATAGGGGTTGCATCTTTTATCTGACGTGGTGATGTCAGTACGGAATGCTTCGTACAAGAATATAGCTATGGTTGATTAATAAGAAAAGATTAAAGTAAAAATATTCTTAAATTGTATCCATTTCTTTTTGTATCATTCTGTCTTCCTTACCTCTGTATAATGAGGTAGATACACGACAGTACTGAATTCAAACAATTCAATTTTGGGTGTAGCCCGTGAGTATCTCCAAATTTTGAGTACCCCCCCCCCCCAAATTTTGAGAACACCTGGTACCTATATAATAGTCAGGCGTTGCTTGAGCGGGAACTACTGTGTTGAGGGTCCTGAAGGCCCTTGATTATAGTATGGGTATTATTATGAAATACCACAGCGGTTGAAAAACTGAAATAATAATCTGATTGGTCACACTTTTACCGGCTAGGCAATGTCGCAGCGAAAATTCCAGTGAAATGAACCAGGATAAAAAACTCTTCGTTGGAAATACAATACAAGATTATGGTTTTCTTAGCTGCAGGGGAATAAGTAATTGTTTTTCAAGAGCTACTGAGCTATCTAATTGTGTGTGGAATTAATTACTATAGATACCGTTCAAAGCACTGATTGATGAGAGAGTATGTTTTTTTTTATTTTTATTAATTGAAGAATTCACTTGCTGGTTTAGGAATAATTCTACCAAATTTGGGATAATGCATGCAACATAATGTACTTCTGGTTCAACTTTCCCAGGTTTTAGCAAAAGAATTTCGCTCTTTAATTTGTCACTAATGGTAACTACGATATTGTTAGCCATGTAGAAAATTATATTTATTTTGTAATCCCATATTGCATCATTTTTTTGTTGAGTGAAATATGCAAGATTTAATTATCTCTCTATTAAGCAATTTCATAATGGATGTATTTGAGCATAGTAATTTTAGTATAAGAGTACTGCCATAATTTCTGGTAAAAAACACACATGCCAACTGCTTATGTTGATATGTTTATGAAATTATTTAGTTATTTCTCTATTTCAATCAGTCCAGACTTTTCACTCACCAACTCATGCAATACCCTGAAATATAATGCAAAGTGACACAAAAAATAACAGTTTTATAGTAGTACTATTCTTTTTCAATTGAGTTTAATATCAACTGCCAAATTAATTGTTCAGAAAATGAGTTAGCTACTGACTTCTATATCAACTGTTGTACATCTTCAAATTATTATGTTTTGAATTACATCATTCTTTACATTGGGAACACATGCAACCAAGGGATTAATATCTGTATCAGTTTTATTCTAAAATACATTAGGCACCATTTTTGCAAACTTGATTACGCTTTTTCAAATTAGTCACTGATATGTTAGAGACTTGTCTATTTATTTCCTACTTATCCATACACAAATTAAAAACGTGCTCTCATAGCATAGCTAAACTGAATGTTATGTGGATATGTAGAATAACAACGTGAGTATACAAAAATGACTCCGGTTTCTGTTACCAATCTGTCTCTGGACTTCAACTATTTTTGTAGAAAATTTGGAAGGAATATTTACGAAATTATTTACTGCATACCAAGGGCAATTGTGAATCAGTGTTAGATGACAGGACTGATGTAGATTGAGTTTTCTGAAATAGGTATAATAAACAAGTGTAACACAATAAGGAACAAATTTATTGACAAATTCAATTTGTTGCATCCTCTATGCTTAAATAGCCACTTTGAGAACTACTGCTGACAGACAGACAGATAATGACAAACAGACTACTGTAGCCATACTTGCCAACAATTTCTCTTTTACCAAAAATACCTGACAAAGTCACAGTTGTTCCATCATTCCAACAAAAGCTTTATCTTGACAGTCACAGTGATACTTTACTATTGAATCAAGACATCAGTGGTTGATATAAGTAAATTACAGCTACTTACTGATTGGAGCATGTCATTCTTTAATAAGAAGGGTCAAGATATGAAAAATTTATTGCTGAGAGTAACTAACTAGATACCAATTAATGAGGATTAAATGTAGGTATTGCCTTTAGTATATTCAATACGTATCAAGAAACAATGTGTGTAGAGGCTCGCAAATATTATGCTTGCACTTGTGCACAGTGAGGATTTACATGCCCAAAGAATTAACATTAAAAATGAGAGCAGTATCTTGGAGAGTACCTCTGTCTTATTGCTAATTCTTATCTAATTCATGTTTTAATCATAGGTATATTATAAGTTGATTTCAACCTCACTGAAAGTCAATGTTGTTCCCAGCATTATTCAGGTAAAACATTTCTATCCATGCCACTTACAGTGATACCAACTATTATTGGATAAAGACATTGACAGTCAGTATAATTAAATTACCACAACTACCAGTGCTGCCTATGCTACCAGTGGCCCACACAGTCATACTCTCATTGCCCACATACCTATGAAGTACCTCTATATCCAATGTTAATTCTTATCTACTTCATGTTTCAATCATAGGTATTTTGTTCCTGCGCATTAGCTAGTTATATTGATTTTGCAAATTTTCTTCCTTAATTCAAGTTGATTCAATGACCCCATCTTGCTTCACTTCCTCCCATTTTTCTTTATCATAAGGCTATCATTGTCAATAAATAGCCTTATTTTCTGCTGGAAAAACATATTAGTTAGGAAAGTCCTTTGCTTAGCTTTGAAAAGAAGCATGACACTCATTAGTATATAATCAATTTTGTACTCCCGCTTAAAGTTTTTTTCATACTTAACTTATTCAAACTTTGACAAAGACTTTAGTTAAGTGTTCAATGAGCCTAATGGCCTACAAAAGAAAAAAATTAGATCATAGGATTTAACTGTCCATAATTTTGAATTACAGTCTTTAATTTTTGTGCCTCTACTTCTTTCAGATTTGATACAGTCCTAGTGTTTGTCCTCGAAGTTTTTGTCATAATAATATATGTAACAATCATACTAACTATTCCTGTGCACTGTTGTGCATACACATTGATTGCTGTGAGTGCAACTGAACTGCAACTTGAAGAATAATGAACAGCTACATGTAATCAATGCACAAAGCAACTGCACCTCATGATAAAAATATTATAATTCCAATTAATATTGGTGAAATTAGGGTGTGGCTATAATAATTAAAAAGTCATGATTAATGGGTGTGGTTTGTCCATAACGTATTATAATATGAAATAAAAATAAAAGGTGGTTATATTATATTAAAATCAATGGGTATGCAAGTCAGTTATACTTACTTAGCTAAATAGTCAGAAAATATTCCATAAAATAAATATTACATGAGTCAGAGTGTGATATGGCAAAATATTTCATGAGCAGATTAATTTATTTTCACAGCCAGAAACAGAGTGAAAACAAAGCCTGAGAGTGAAATATCTTGCCAAATCACTCTTCCATAATAAGTGGTTTATTCTATCCCAGAATCTTCACTTGTACTAGTATTTTGTACTGGGACAGTCCCCAGTCATTATTTTAGGAGCTACTCTAACTAGGTTGGTAGGCTACACCAGAAAAAGGTAACTGTAAAAACCTGAAAAAGTGGTAAAGGTCCCAGGTTCCCACAGTTATCTATCAGCTACACCAACCTCCTCCTTTTCTTAAAAGTGATGAATTAGCAATTACGATTGGTACAGTCATCTGCTGGCTGGAACCTAGGAAGCTTATAGCCTGTATTGTTACAAAGTAATTTATTGAGAAGACCGGACAATTGATAATACTGACAGGCAATGTATAAGGAATAATGAGAGCTTCCTGAAGCAGGGCAGTAGTGCCTGCATGGGGGTATACTTCGTGAGAGTAATGGGGACAGATTTTTTCTGTAGGCGGTCGTAAATGGGCCCTTTCCAGAGTAATAAACTTCTGTTCTAGATATTGAAGCGTGGATAGAAACGTATTTGTTGGACTGATTTTCGACCTCCACAGTGAGAGGTATGGTATCCCCTAAAGCAAATCCAGATTGTGGAAGACTGCAACTAACATTAACTGTTCCGAAATTGAAACAGCTACAAAACTTGAGCCTGCTGTCGAGTTCTTCCCGTTTGGGCTGCATGTAGAGCCAGGGAATATGATCTAACATCCAAAGTTATTTCAGCATAAAAACTTGATATAATAAATTTTAGGTGCAGGTCACCATTCAGGAAATATTAAACAGTTATAAAGTTAAAACAGTAAGGGTGACCATCAGTTATCTAACAGTTTGGAGGAGAGTAGACCTCATTGACCCCTGAGGAGAACTTGACAACAAGACTGGCTAAACATTAGAGGATACCACTATTGTTATCTTACTTCGACTATAGTGCAATATGCAAAATAGTTCTATTATTTAATAATAAAGGATTTTTACAATGGTGCACTCAAAACACATGTAAAAAGTTTACATGTGGCTTGTGTACGAACGATAGTAAGGGACTAAACTTTCCAGATGAATATCTCCATTATTGTTATTACTTCATTTAGCTATGTGTGTTAATTCACTTTCTCCTGGCCATTTCTCTTTGCTGGGGCCATTTCACTTTCCCATACCATTTCACCTACACTCAAACTAATTTTCTCTGTACATTCTTGTATAGGCAATATACGTGCCTACTATAATATTATTATATAATATTACATCATTTCTTTTTATATTCTGATTTAAAAAATTGTGAGGCTCCAACTTTTATTGTAGTTCCATGTAGCTTTGTAATGTGCATTACCTGTATTAGTTTGTCTGAGTTAGTTCATTTCAATTAACAAAAAAAATACTTAATTTCATTATCTTTAAGAATCATTGATCTATCTACCTGATTTATCCAGTTAGACAAAAGAATGTTTTAAAATGCTTACTCTTTGAGCAACAGCAAGTACCTATTCAGTCTCTCAATATCTTATAGACATCTTAAAGTCATCTTAAAATAATGTTGTTATGCAAACAATCACAACAACTATTGCATCGTAAAATTATAATTCACCCAAATAGCTGTAGCTCTAGTGTACTCTACCACAACTTCACATTTTCTGTCTTAGCTTGTACAATGCTCTTATAGCTGAAGTATAACAGTGGATCTCTTGGACACACCCTCAGTTATGCATGGGTCATGTGTCATAACTTTATCCGCACAGCCATCTACATCTGCAACCGATATCCAAAATAATGTGTGCGCAATAGCATTACCATAATATATATATATATATATATATATGTATACATATTGTATGGTTTGTTGTGAATATTTTTGGAGGGCATTAGATATTTGATATGTTTAGGCTATCATTAATAATTGTCATAATAATATGGTTTTAATAAAATAATAAAAAATAATATCCCCCTCTTATGTATAGACCTCAGAATAATGCATTGTGTAATGAGTACTTGCATATAGAACGAATCCATGAAAGTACATAGCTCTTGCACCCGCCACACATGCCTACTGCGTTCACTCTAATTGCACTGTGGAATTGATACGTCTGCTACACACTCACATTTGTGCTGATGTTTCATAAATTTGTGTTCTTGTCCTGCATATAGGACAAAGAGCAGAAAGAAGAGACAGAGAACTTTGTATCATTATACATACTATTATAAGTATAGGTATAATGTTGATGTCAATAAATAGAGGGTATTAATTGTGCAATATCATGAAAAAATAATGCTGTAACTTCTTATTTGAATGTCAAAATGTATCTAGCAGCGGCTTATATAATTCCATGCCTTTTCTACTACAATATTCCTAGGATCTTGAATTCATTATCAGTGCTCATTACTATACATATTTCTGATGTGTAACCATAAAGGGAATTTTATTAAAGTAATATGACTGTGAGGGACAAGAGCAAGATGAGTGAAACCCATTAGGAATTCTTGTATCAATTGTGGAGGCAGCTATACAGCTCTCTGAATTCTAATTCATTCTCCTTGCTTGCTGGGGAAAATTTATTAAACGTATATTACATTGACTTAATAGCTACTATTGGTCCAGATATATAAAATTTGCTATTTAAAAGTCAACAACCACAATGTATTAACTCAGCTATCCATTGCTGTGGCTACATTTCTGTATACACATATGAGGCCACAGCAATGGATAGCTGTTGTGGATAGGTTTATGACACACCAAACCAAACTGAGGGCCAGACTTGGATCATACTACTAGAGCATACAAATGCAAATTTTTGAGACCTCTAGCAGTTATGCTCACTTGGCAGAGCCCGGACGCATGTGCACTCTGGCACTGTGAGCCATGCAAGAAAAGCTGCTGCACTGTAAGCCGAAAGGTGCGTAATCCACACCAAATTAAGTATGAATCACTTATAACAATAATCACACCAAAATATGGTGTGATGTGCACACATCATCATTTTGATGTGAAATACATGACAAATTCAGTGTAAGTTCACAACATAAACAGTGTGAACTCATAATTACATTAATGCTGAATTACTTTTATAATTTGGGTTGATTCCAATATCAACATTATTTTTAAAAAAGTGATTTATAGTGAATATGTTCTGTGCCTGAATCCCAGATCTCATTAATGAAAGGACCAAAATCTTTGTTAGCTCTCTTACCTAGCACACAACTGTACAATAAATTTATAATTAGCCCCCCCCCCTCTCATCCCGAATCCCCGTAAAAAAATAAATGTCAGTGCTAATTTCATTCATGTGTCCAATGGAAATAATCATGAATTCCCTGCTTAGGCTTAAAACACCAGGTCTGCAGTTAACAATCCATGAATGCAGATAAAATAAATACTAGATAGACATTTGAGAATTGATGTCTTCATCTTCTCACTGGAACCTACAATACCTCTAGTTTGGATTTTTGAAGCACTTAGCATTCAATACTGTTATAGGCTGAACACATGCCAAGATTTCAGGCAGCTTTATGCTTACTGTTGATAATGTATTTTTAACTTGTTTACATGGCATTTGAACAAAAAAATTATTATTTAAAAAAAAATTGGTTGTATAGTAAAAAAATTTGTGATTCAAAACTCAGTAAATTTGAATTGATAACAATGACAATCTATTGGTACACTAAATTACTAACAATTACATCTCTAAAATGCTTAAGAAGTGAAATTAAATGTTGCATTTAAAGCTCATAAGCAGAGCATGCTGACATGGCATAAGGTTCCTGAGCTGATGTAACGACACCATAAGCCTCAGATTTCTTCATTTCAAGTACATCTGTGTTGATATCTGAGGGCATTTCATAAATTGGATCAGAACCTGATGATACCTTTCTTCTTTTGTATCTTATACTTAACACAATTACAATAGCAGTAACTATGAAAGCTGTGACTATGGCAGTAGTGATTACAATTGTCACTATCAATAAAGCAGAGGAAGTTTCTGTAAAAATAAGTAGATTACAACATTCACTATGCCATGAATTATATCAATCACTCATATGATAAAATACACTATCACATTATTTGGCATTGTCTATAAATTGTTAAAAGAACACTGCCTAAAAAGTGTCCATTGATAACCATAACAATATCGTAAATTATAGTACAATGTGTCAATACCTAGTTTGATAACCTCTCCAGTCTTGTAAACATTTGTTAACTCTAATTATCAAGACAGTTTACAGATTTTGTTATGGTTGTTAATGGACTTTTTCACGCCATTGTATAATTCTCAATTCACGTTAGCCACTAAAAATTATTCTAGAATCAGAGTCTACTAATCACAGCACAGTAAGATAACATTGATGTCAATAGCTATACATTAAAAGAATATGTTGTATAACTACTCAGACAATAGAATGTAGATTTTTTACTATGTAGGTAGGTATTTTAACTTCATATAAAATATTTCGTCATGTAAGATTGTCAAATTCTTTTATGAATTTGAGAAATAAAGAACACATCAGAGTTAAACTTTCAATTTAATTTATCAGCTATGTTGAGAAAGTAAATATTCCTTTTATGTTTGTTGATTATAATGCATAAACAGTAGAACATGCAAGTCTATTAAACTTGACTTAGCCATAGTTTGTACTGGTGTAAATTAAAGAAAGCCTTAACTATAACACTAAAATTGTACGAATTAGCTACCTTAAATTTGTGCATCACAGTTTTTTTCCGGTGGTATTTATTCATTAAATTAAAATTATTTGCATCATTTTAACTGAACTAAATAAATAAACTGGCTGCTATTTCACTGGCATTTAAATATTTTCTCGGATAAGTACATTGCATTTACCTGGCATTGTTGAAATAAAGAATACTTCCAGTCTCCCCTGAAATTCACAAACATAAACTTGATTCTGTGTTGATGCATTCCACAAAAAGGTAAGTTGGCTGATGATACTAGCGGTAGGGAATGCTCCGCCATTTTGAATCAATTTGGTACCTACTGTAGTGATAATAGTGAATGCAGGATTATTGGTGAGGATGATTTCATTGTTGACTCTCCAAGTGATATCGGAAAGAGATCTTTGCAAGTATCCATACACTTCACATGACAGAGACACTAGACTTCCTTTAGAAACTTCAACGTTACTGGCAACTTTTGCAACCAATGTGACTACAATAAACATTACAGTGTTGCAGTTTGCATGATACACTTACGAAGAATATTAGCTAGTATCTGTTTGATTGCTTAAATATTTAAAATAGATTAAAGAAGTATTCAAGGTAAGCTTTATATGAGTCTTGATTTTTATATAAAAAAATTTAATGTTCACATATATGTCTAGTATAAAAGGCAATTTCTAGACTTACTTACAGTGGAAAGTGATATCAAAGTTCATAGCCACAGACATGTCTGCATTGCTATTTATTGCAGGGTTATAAGAAGCATTACATCTGTATCTTGTATCTCCCTCACTGAGTCTTCTTACTCCAGTGAATTCTGCAGTGCTGGTCCTAGTGAAATATGATGACCACACCCTCACAGGCGACTGAGGACCGGACCATGTCCAACTAAACCTTCCCTCTCCTCTCACAGTGCAGGAGAGAGTGAGGTTAGGACTCGCATCATCTGGAGATAGTATCAATGGACTGGAGGGAACTAACTCAGGAGCACCACTTGGAGCAACTACATAACAATGTTTAGATTAATGCAGTTATGATGTTGTACATATGTGATGATTATATCATACTCAAGTGTTTAATAAGAAGATAAAGAACTAGCTAAATCCATGTCAACAATATCCGGTTTGTAGAAGTTCTAAAAGCAATATTTATAATACTTTTTCGTAAAAAACTTCTAAACAATGAATACTTGTGGGCAAGTGTATATGATATAACGGTACAAAATTTAAACAAAAACAACTTCTATTCAGAAAAAAATGGAAATTCCATTCTCTTTGTAAAATGAATATACTATGTACACTGTAAAAAATTATAGCATGAAAACCCGCCAAATTCACACCCAACAAGTGGTGTGAATGCCCCACCATCACTGCATAGTATATCCTTCACAGTTTCTGTCTAGTGTGAATTCACACTTAGCGTGAAAGTCACAATTAGTGTGAAATTCAATCTCCAGGGAATAGCATGGACCCTTTACCGAACATTAACTATATTCATGTGCAGGCAAAAAGCAATGCTATTGTCATTTTAATTTACTTTATATAAATGTGTTGTGCACTTGTGTGCTAGGTAAGAGAGTTAACAAATTTTGTTGCTCTGATTAATGAGGTCTGGGATTCAGGTACAGAACATATACCAATCTTTTATTGAAAAATAATATTGATATTATGAGTATAATATTTAATCAACCCAACTTAAAATAATACAAAATTAATGTGAGTATGAGTTCATACTGTTTATGGTGTGAATTAACACTGAATTTGGTATGAACTCACACTGAATATGGCATGTACTTCACACCAAAATGATGAGGTGTGCACATCACACCATATTTTAGTGTGACTATTGTTACCGGTTATTCCCACTTAATTTGGTGTAAACTACATACCTTTTGGTTTACAGAGTATAGAAATCCATATTTAAATATGTGACTCATCTAAGTTATACCAATTCATGTTACAGGAAAACTGCAGGCCAGCAAAAATGACCTATACATTTCCTGAGAAATCTCATATTTCCTGAAGTCACTAACAGGGTCAATTATCCTGTATGCTTTCTTACACCTGTCCTTAAGTTGTGCAGGATGCATGTAAAATGCTGGAAAGTGTACAGGATAGCTGCCCTTGACTTAAAGTAAAAGAAATCCCAACATTATTCCAGTTAAATATACATGTAATCACAGAGAAATTGTCAAATGTGTACTTTGTGGACGCACACACTTGTTGAGTTTATATAGCCATGAGATGCTGATATGAATAGAAGGACCACATGCTATAGGAATAACTTGATAAATATGTTTACTGGTTCACATAACTGCCATACTGATGCACTGAAATAACTTTGAAAGACAAATACTAAAGCTTGTTTTAAGTGTCATGCCTAGTACAAAAAATGGGCAACAAAATATTACCATGCTCTGCCATTGATTAATGATAATTTCCAAAACTGACAAACACTCATAGACTGCTACAATTACTTAATGGTAGAAACTAGCAATCAAACGTATTGCATAGAGTTTGACACAGGATTAGAAGGTGAGTTCATCCGTAGGACGTATTGGTGGATTCAGCCATGCATGCCTGTTTATCATAGCCTACAGCTGGGGTGTGAGCTAGTGTAGTCTGTATTATAAGCTGAGATATCCATCCTCAGTCTGTGAAGTCCCAAACAAAAAGTAATACAACAAAGCTTTGTTAACTCACTCTAGATAACATTGAGCATGGTGATTAGGGAGTGAGATTAGGCAATGAACTAATAAACATCCAAACTTATTCAATACATTTACCTTCACTTGGTTCTGTACAAAGTCCTACTTCACTCAATAACAACCACTCCACATTACTAGAAGTTTCAAAGGTAAACACTATGCCATAATTGTTGACTGATACTAAAGTATTAGTGAAACTCAAGACTATCATCATTCGCCTTGCATCGGTTTGGTTGAGTTCCTGGTTGCCAGTTACATGATACTCCTGTGATGTACTAGCAGCAGACAGTGCCACATCAGGCAGACCAATGCCCACAGAGGGAATGTGATAAAAATATAGTCGAATGTGACGTACTTGAGCAGCTGATGAATACCTAAATATTATGCTCACATCTCCTTGAGGTCTTTTCCAGGCATGAATAGTAGATGCATTTGGTGGACTTGATATTCCTCCCAGATTTCCATCAATGAGTACAGGAAGAGGATCTACATTAAAACAGTCGTAGGTTCCAGGTATGCCAGGCCTTTCAAAGCAGTTGGGTCCCAGAGTAGTAGAAGAAGAAAAAGGACTTGATGTGGGTAAAGGAGAGATCTCATAGAGAATTATGCCACCTGCAATTAATTTTATCAAAATAATGAACTAAAAATTGAACAAAAATACACAATGAAATTCACAATTTCTTTCTCAGCCTTCATTTAATCATTATTTATTGAAGTCATCAATACCTTTATAATTTATGTAACTTGTATTAAAAGTTACTTTACTGATGACAGAATTATTTACATTTGTAGCCAGCAATTAGTGTTATGTCAAACGAATAATGACTACAAATTAAACTTAAACAATTCTATCATCAGTAAAGTAAATTTTAATACAAGCTATACATTATTAAAGAATTGATGACTTAAACATGACTTCACAATTTCTTTCTCAGCCTTCATTTACATAATTGTAATGACTATTGCATATCTGCAATGTAATTAAGTACAAACAATTGGGACTAAAACACAAAAATATGTGGCGGTTTATGCTGAAAAGTAGGAGTTGATTATATGCTATGCTGGTTACAGAGTATTGTACTTAATCATATTGAAGTTATCAGAAGTATTATCTCTCATTCACAGGCTTTTGTTAATAAAAATATTAGTGCTATATGACAAATCTGATGTTTAATCCTTTGACCTGTGTAAACTAGCTAAAATTAATTAAAAAAATGCCAGAATTTACAAGGATATCAACAGTACCTCCTACAACACTATATAATATTAATTAGTTTCTTATGTCTTTATTATATAACTAAAATAATAATCACATGAATTCCAAACTTACTAGCTGGTGAGCAAGTCTGGCTCCAAATTTGATGCAGAGAATTTATAAACAAAGTAGCAGACAAATAGAGGTACATCTAACAGTTTGTAATATTAAATACAATAATACATTGAAAAACATCACTCCACAGGCCATGACAGTAAAGTTACTCTGTAATTAACTCTAGTCTTGAACATATTGTTGCATGTTTGTTTGTTTGTTTTTTCGGTTATGCTTTACTACAACAATAACATGCTTTTTGTTCAAGATAACATGCATAGTTAACTAGGTAGTACACTTCAAGTTTATGTTCGGATACCTGATCAGTAAGACAAGGCTTGGAAATCTGTGACATTGCTTAATACTGAATGTAACACTTTTTTTTGGTTGTTGCATAGACTTTTAAATAATAGTACGTTATACAGTTAAAATGTGTCTGTTGAATGACCCACACATTATTATTAATAGGATGATAGTTTATAATAATAATTTATTAACTTAAGCAACTTCCAATGATTATAACCATACTTTTCTCCATCTGAAGTAACTTGAATCTAAATAACCAGTTTATATTAATTCTAAGAAAGCAAACAAAAGTTCACAGAATTAGAGACCACTTGATTTTTCAATCGAATCAATCAAGTAGAGCAGGTTAATAAAGTCTCATAAAGAATGGTTAGTATCAATTTTCAGTGTTTGTTGTACGTGTATGAAAATGTGGAATTAATAACCAGTGTTGTATGATTAACACCTATCCTTAGAAAAAATTGAATACTGCACTGGTGTAGGCAGTGTGGCTCTGGGAGTTGTGCAGAAATTAATTATAATTATGCTCAGGAGTTTAATTTACTAGATATTCAAAGAAAGAAATCCACAATAACTCAACTTTACCTCACTATAGAGAAAATGATAAGGAAAAAAAAATAATGACATTCATTTTGTAACATTGAAACGTCATCATTGCAACTACTTCAAATAAGCTATCGTCATATGTTTTGGATCAGACACATCACAAAGATTTAGCAAGCATTTTAAAACTGTCATCCTTCATGTTTCTTCTGCTGCTTCTTTTTGCATCAAAGTCTTTCAAATAATAATATATAGCTATTGGAAAAAGAACTACATCGACTGAATATAAAATGGCTGTCACCTCAGTAGATTGAGAAGCCACAAGTACACTGAGTGATATTTTGAAAAGTGTTTGTTACACATTACAAAATCCTCTGCAAGGTAATTATTTCTAAGGTTTGAGAATTGTGAGGCTTTCTGAAAAGAAAAGATAGCCACCGTATTTCAAATAAGGCTAAATAGTGTAAGTTTTAATGAATATTTTTGCTAGTTTAAATGTAAGTGGAGCATATAAGCAATTCAATATTCTCTATTGTAGGACTGCTATTACAGTAGCTAGTGCAGTAATAATAAGGTGAATGTAGCTACCAAATGATTGTTCTTGACAAATGAGTGTTCACAAATGAAAAATCAACTCACCTTTAGTAGTATACTGGCTACAAGCTATACTACCTTCCTTATCTGAGTAGTGTTAAATCTACCTACTTTCTATTCTCCAGGCACCTTCAAGACCGTTAGTCAGATAAATGGCGCACTAACTTCTCCATAGCTGTATCAGCAGGTGAAGCAAACACTCACGTAATAATCAATAATTATAAATGTGTGCTTTACTTGTGCGTGTTTTTGTGCCTTGTGTGAGGTCAGGTGGAGTTATGGGCGGGGATACATTCGCCATTTTAACAAGTCATTATAGCTACAACATCCGTCCCAGTCAACTCTCTTCGGTGGCTGCGGTAGTAACCTAGCTTTGCAGTGTCTCTTACATGCCCACCACGCCACTAATTTTTTTTACTTTTAACTAGCCAAAAAACTAGTTGGTCAGTTTGTTTTAAAATCATTTGATTCTAATGTTATAATATTTATAATACTTAATTAAATACCGTTGCTATATTGTTGTCAGGTGTAATAACTTGGCAAGTGTGCAATAACACTTGCCTCTAGTCAGGTAAACTGTGTATTTTAACTGCCCCAGGGTTGAACTCAGATTTGTGAATAAAGTCAGACAGTGAAGGCTGTTCGACTTCCAGACTGAAGTTTGCGCTCACAAAACCTACTATGTCTTCACTGAAATAGTCACTAGACACGGCCATAGCTAAACAAAGGACAGTTTCTAAGGTAACTACGAGTGGCAACGGTATTTAAAATAGTTAAAGCATGCGCATTAGTTTCTAGTCGATTTATCGCACTCAGCCCTGGGGCCTACGGCCCTCGGGCTGTCGTGCAATAAATCGACTAGAAACTAAGCGCTCATGCTTTAACTATAACATATATTCCCCAAACACCTGGTTAGCCAGGAAATTGGACAGGTTATTATATTCTATTCGTTATTATCATGATGAGTTAGATAGTATAAAAAGGCATTAAAGTTTTTGCAGTATAACTAGTATTTCTATATAGTATACAATACTTGAAGATAGATTCTCAATGTAGCATTTTATTATTTCCTTAATTTTAGAACAAACTTATGATAGAGATAAGAAATAATTGAATAGCATAAATAGTATAGCAAGTAGGAATAGTAAACGTGATATAAAATGTAAATTATTAATTTATAGAACAAAATCTGCACCTCAATGATTCTTATTGTTCATTAATCTAATTTCACACCTCTCTGAAAGTTTTTAAGCGTGGTATTTGTCCTTTTAACTGTACAATTTTAAATTCATAATTTTGATGTTTTTTGTCATAATAATATATATTTTACTTACCCAAACATTTTTTCAGCAACTTATTGACATTTAATGTTTTCCTCTAATCAACATGTTACATTTACCTGGCATTGTTGAAACCAAAAATAATTGCACTATCCCGTGAAGTCCACAAACATAAACCTGATCCCTTGATCCATTCCATACAAAGCTAAGTTGACAAAATAATACTGGCTGTAGGGAATGATCCACCATTTTGAATCAATTTAGTGCCATTCACGGTAATAATAGTATAGTTAGAATCATTTGTGACAACTTCATTATTGGTAATCCAAGTTATATCAAGAAATAAACCTTTACAAGTATCCATACACTCTTTACATGACAGAAACACTAGGCTCCCTTTAGAAACTTCAGCATTATTGACAACTTTTGCAGCAAACATGAATACATCAATCAACACATAATTATTCACAATGAATGCATTTATATAGACAAGCCTATTAAACAAAAATAGTTTTAGTTGATTGCAAAAATAAGATTTAAAAATATACTAATTAAAATTACTTAAGCCAAGCATAATAAATAAGGAAGTAACCTCATACATAACAATAAAGGTACATGTCTCAGAATTAATATTCGGCTAATACTTATGTTGAAAATTGACATCAAAATTCATAGATGTAGCTATTTCAGAACTGCTGGATGTTCTTCCTTCTATTGCTGGGTTATATGTGGTTGGTACTGCATCTGTATCTAGTATCTCCATCACTGAGTCCTCTTACTTCAGTGAATTCTGCAGTGCTGGTCCTAATGAAGTCTGATGACCACACCCTCACTGGTAACTGAGGATCAGACCATGTCCAACAAAACCTTCCCTCTCCTCTCACTGTGCAGGAGAGAGTGAGGTTAGGACTCACATCATCTGAAGATAGTATCAATGGACTGGAGGGAACTAACTCAGGAGCAACACTTGGAATAATAACTAGAATATGGCAATGTTATGGTTAATACAGTTATAAAATTATGCATTTTTAGCTGTGATAATTATCACACTCAAAATGGTTGACTGAACGCATGCTTCTAATTACATCTATACACATGCATTATAATCAAAATATAACATTAGTTATGTTTAAAAACTCCAAATTTTGATTAATATATTTGTGATTGTAAATTTTTGGACTTCAATTCCGAATTTTAAAAATAATAGATCAAACCTTCCATTTCTTAGCTGGAAATACTGAATTACAATAATAGCAAACTGAAATTCCTCATATAATAAAATAATCAAGTTTCGAGTGTATTTAAGAATAGCAAGACAAATGGGTCTTTTTATGAGCAGTGTTAACCAGTCCATAAGCCAGCAGTCCAAATTAGTACATTTAATGCAGATACAGGATGTGCCCTGAAAGCCACATTCCATTGTGACCACACTTAACCACAAACTTCCTTGTTTTATTTAGAGGCATAAAGCAAAATTGTGAGGCTATTATGATTTAGTATTAAGTGTATCAAAAAGAGTAACTCTTCTTCTTTCAGATAGTATAAGTTTGGTTTCTGTGGGACATTCCTGATGGTAGTAATAGAAGTGTTTAATGAGGTCCTCCAAAGTAACTCTAAAATAGTCGGTGTAGTAACTTTGGGCAGAATTTTTTTTGCCCACGCAAACTACTATGATATTTATACCATTCTATAGCACAATAAATTCTCTATAACATATTCTAAAAAAAAAAGTTACTATCACTGAACTTAACAGCTACACTCAATCAAACCTGACCAATAGAGGTGTGAAAATTATTCATTTGCAGTAGCATCACACACACAACTATTGCATCACACACAACTATTGAATGAGATTACTTACAAAACTAGTAGCTTGGTGGGCTTTAGAAAGAAGTGTAGAGATGAGTTTTAGGAAGAAGTGTGGGAGAGAGACCTGCTGCTGTTTGTGCTCATGCAAACTTTATGGAAAGAAGCACACTCATACAGAAAGATTTAATGAAGAACTGCAAAGTTTCCTCTTGGACAACTCTGGACTTGAGAAAATATTAAATGAGCAGTGTGTGTGCCGGGCATGTGAAGCAAGTATGAAGGAGTGCATGAACAAACGGGATAATGGTGAGGTATTTAAACCAAGATGGCAAGTTCAGATTGATTTGTGTTGTGTTCCATCTTGCACAGCCATGGCAAGCATTCACAAACATCCCTTCAGTTGGACGGATATATGTAGTTCAATTGAAAATGAAAGCATTTATAGTGATTCTCTACAGAAACCACTTGTGTCTTGGCAGGCTGCTTTCATGGAGATGCTGAAAATGAAGCTTGGGCAGTAACCACCACTAGCAAGGAGTCAATTATTAATCTCAAATCTGATGCTGAAGAAGCCGATACAAGGGTTTGGCTCCATGCACTAAGGAGTAGAGGTACTCGAAAGCTAGTTTGTTCTCCAGACACTGATGTCTTCCACATTGGTTTACCCCTCATTGACTCTTCAGTGCATGTGATTGTACAACTCAATACCTACACTAGTTTAGAATATAAATACCTTGATATGGATCAATTGTCTGCTGCTCTCACTGGCGATCCTGATCTAGCTGCAATTCCAGCTGAAGCTAGACCAAAATTCATGCAGTCACTCTTTGTTTGTACTGGGAGTGACTTTACCTCCTTTTTTTCAGGATTAGGCAAAGCAACATTTATGCGCTTTGCCTACCAGCACAATACATTTATCAATGCCAACAGTGAGCAATTTCCTGGATCTCTGGTCCACACTACAGCTGACACTAAGGAAAAGGGGTTTCTGGCCTTTATTAGGCTTGTTGGAACAGCCTATTACAGTAAGCACAGGACTTGCTTTCCCTTTGAGTCTCCAAGAGCCTTTCTTAACTCATTTGGATCTGGCATTGACTCCAGGATGCAACACAAAGCGTGGCTTGAATGTATTTGCAATGCTATTTGGGAACGTACTGAGTTTGAGGATGAACTGCCACCATCTGTTGAAGCACTGTGGAGGCATTGGCTCCGAACATGCTGGGTGTCTGACTATTGGAGTAAAGCTATAGAGAACTGCTGCAATGTGTTGGATGTCACATGCTTTGGATGGAAAGTAAATGATGGTTCCTTGGAAATTGATTGGGAAGATCAATCAAACATTGCCAAAGTTCGCGACAGAGTCAAACTTCTACTCCGTGGTTGCTCCTGCAAGAAGGGATGTGACACAAGAAGATGCTCTTGCCTCAAAGATGGAAAGAAGTGTGGTCCTGGTTGTAGATGCTGCAATTGTCAAAATAGTCCTGCTGTCCATGATGCTGAAACTCATGATATTGAGGAAGAAGAGGAGGAAGACAATGAAGCATCGAGGCAGACATGTCAAAATGTTATGGTCATTGATGAGGAGGATAGATATTCAACTGATCAAGAGTCAGACATGAATTCTTTAGCCACAGATGACTCAGATATTGAATCTGTATGACATTGTTTTCATAATACTACTCACCCACTATGCCTATGAGATACTACATTATTTATTCTGATTTTTATCCTCATAAGCATTCATGCAGTGAAATCAATTGTTAATGATAATTTCACACCTCAATTGGTCGGGTTTGATTGAGTGTAGCTGTTAAGTTCAGTGATAGTAACTTTTTTTTTTTGAATATGTTATAGAGAATTTATTGTGCTATAGAATGGTATAAATATCATAGTACTTTGCGTGGGCAAAAAAAATTCTGCCCAAAGTTACTACACCGACTATTTTAGAGTTACTTTGGAGGACCTCATTAAACAGTTCTATTACTACCATCAGGAATGTCCCACAGAAACCAAACTTATACTATCTGAAAGAAGAAGAGTTACTCTTTCCAGACAGTATGAGAGTTAAGCTCTATAGTGTTCAGAATCCACTTTATACCTGGCAACAACAAAAGGATGTTTGTGGTTAAAAATGTGTACCATGGAATGTTCTTCATTTAGCACTTCCTGTATCTGCATTGAATGGACTGCTGGCTTATAGACTGTAACACATTTAAATAGTTTCCATGACCCCACTAATAGGAGGAAGTGTTATACTACAGGATTTTTTTCAAAGTTCATTTTTACTATTAATCTATTGCAAATTCTTGCTTAGAAAGACAGAGACTTCCTAAATTATAAGTTGCAATATTATAGTTGCAAGAATCCTCAATAGTAAACCATCTCACAACATAGATGTAGAAACTAAGAGGCACTAGAGGCACATGCCCCTCCCACCAATATTATTATCAGTGTCATAGGAAGGGGGACTCAAGGGGCTGGAGCTCGCCCCATAATTTTGGGGCACAATATTTAACAAGGTGATTTCTCACATGAACACTTATAAAATACAAAAGACATACCCTTGGAGCCCCATTTACCGAAACATCTTCCTTCACCTCTGGTTATGAACCTTTTTTGGACACTGCCTGAAGTTTGTGTAAGTGAATGATAAGACAAATTCCTTCATTTGATTGAAAAAAAATCGGAAAAATAATTTACTTACATCCAGCAATTTTTTGCATGTGACATAATCCCTCAAGTATGTTTTGGTACTTACCATGTTGTGTACCCCCCCCCCCCCAATTAAGAAATTATTTCTATACCTATGCACAATTATTTGTATATTCATGTTGTAAACTTCAACACATGCCTAGAGGTCATAACGAGTCTGACGATATTACATGGCATGTTGTAATAGATTCTCATGGATTAGATAGCTAATAATGCTGGCTTAGCTAAACCATTACATGCAACACGTGATAATGACCTAGCTACATAATAAAGATATTTTGTATTGACTATTCTTTGATGAGGGAAGGAGACTGATAGATGTGCTTAACTGCTGCTATGAGATGAGAAACGGAGTATATAACACTGGTCACTAACTACTGAGTGAAAATATCAGAATGAATATGAGCCAATTAGATTGTGCAGATGTCTGGTGAAGTGGTTCAATTTGCAAGTTTAAAGTGTGATGTTTTTGGATGTAACAAGATCTTCTATAGAGCGGTATGTATGGAGGATGAGAGTGAAAATGTGTGTAACTGGCAGAGCAAACAAAAGTACTGACCAAGACATTTAACAAAGTCCTCAATGAAGGAAAAGTATAAATGACTTAGTGAGCAAGATAGCACAGTAGAACAGCAGAAGGAAGCTAGCAGAGTTTACTGTCGCTACTGACTCCATAAGACCAACAAGGAGCCTTTAAGTTGGCCACTAAAATAACGTGATGTATGTAGTAGGAATTTAGCTAAATAGCAAGCAGATTAATTAAGGTAGGACAGAACTAATATATTTACAGTTCAGTGTACAGCATGGAAGCATTGCAAATGCGGGTTTAGAATCGAAACAAAGGGTGACTTAGAGTATATACCAGTTCACACACAGATTCATAAAATGCAGATCTCCCTCATAATATTGGGAATATCGCTTCCATTTACTGCATGAGGTGTGAATGTTGGTGCATGCAGTCGCTATATAGCTAGGGTGTGTGCGAGCAGTAGAATTGCATGGCCAAGCTGAGTTGGGATCCTAAGTCTGTGAAGCCCCCCCTGCACATCAACTATGAACATAACAGTCTCAACATAACTTCAATTCTTATAAATTCCGACCAAGTTTACTGGTCTTCTTCAGGTACAGAATATGTATTTCTGTACCTGAAGGAGACCAGCAAACTTGTTCAAAATGTATATACAAGAATTAAAGTTTATTGACATGTATTGGCGTGTGTATAGTCCAAACCGTGTCACTATATGCCTCTCAAAATTTTCATCATTAAACTTCTTGTATGCAACGCACCACTTGTTATAACTCTGTATTTTGCAAAATTACAAAAATAAAAACCAATTGACATTGGGCCCCCCAAAATTTTGGATGTTTTTCAGCCTTATATAAATAATATATATATATAATAATTATATAGTACTTATTACATGAGCCAGATGTGAGTGAAAATAAAGCCTAAGAGTGAAATATCTAGCCTGTATCCACTCTGACAAGTGTAATAAATGGTTTATTCCATGCTAGATGATATCTTCATCAAGTAGTTTGTACTATGGTTGGTAACTCCTGATGTAAAGTTGGCCATGAAATTCTCTAGGTGCTCCCCACGCCCCCAGCTGATATTTTAGCAGCTGATCTAACCTGGTTGGGTAGGCTTCACTAAGAGGTAGGTAGTTATAATAACCCCAAAAACCAGGTAAATCAGGCTGGTTGCTATAACTACTAGGGTAAAGATATGACATGTTACGCTCTTGGAAATTATGTCTTCTACCTGTACTCGTAGATACCAAACTTATCTGCTATTCATCATTCAAGTATGTTGAATCCTTTCTTATCTGGATTTCCCTAGGTCTTTTAAACTCTTCTCATTTCATAGAATAGTAGGAATGTAGCCACTAATTTAGAAAATGAAAAATAATTGTTTACTTCAATTTGACAGATATAAGATCTTGTAACAACTTGGAGCGCGCTAGGCCTGGGCCCTAACCTTTTAATTAGATGTTCTATGTAATGACACAGGTAGACATTTTTCTTTTCAATGGGTAAACAAATTTGAAAAAAATTAGCTAATGCTGGAAAATATTAAATAATAAGGAGTAAATCCCATTTGCTCATGTACATTCAAACTCGATCAAAATAGTAGTTACATGAATCAATGATAAGTATAACTGAATGGAGTAGGTAAGGATCATCAGTTATATGATAAGTGCGACTGAATAAATTAGGTAATAATCGTCAGGTGAATATAATGTTCTCTATCTCCCCCCAAGTCTTTGACCCATGATGGTTAAAGGCTGAGTTTCGTAAAGTCAAAAGAATCGGTCTGGGGGTTTCCTTTCTCTTACTGATCGTCTCAACGGCTTTGGTGATGGAGTATATAAGGGCGGGGTAAGGGTAGTGACTGGTATAGGATCCGGGAGTCGGGGGGGACTGGTCGGAGGGGGTTTGGGGAGTGGGCTGTCCCTGGAAGGCAGGTTAGGGGGGTTCGTGGTGTTGACATCTTCATTGGTCCTGGTTGGAATGGGCCCAGGTGTGTCCGGTGGTAGACATGTGGGAGGTGAAGTTGTAGGTGAGATGTCATCAGGAGATGAGGTTGTGGGTGGGATGCCATCGGGAGATGAGGTTGGGGGTAAGTAAGCAATGTCCTCCATGATGGACCTTCTTTTGGCTGGTGGGTGTACAGGGATGTATTTCCTGAGGAATTTCCTGTTCCTGAGTGTTTGCCTGCCTGACCCGTCTATTCGAATGAGGTACTGATGGAATTGGCGCACTTCAATGACGATGCCGGTTCGATCCCACTTGTGTGGGTGAGGGCCAGTCTGATTTTGTATTCTCACCCGGTCACCAGTACTCAGTGGGGTTAGGGCTCTGGTGTGCTCACTCCATCGGTCCTGGTGAGACATGTGACGCTGTCTGAGTGCCTCTTCTCGTAGCCTTAGTGATTCCCTCCAGGTCTGATGTGGGTGGTACTTTCCAGGGAGGATTGGGATCAGGTCCTTTGTTGGTCGTCCAAAGATGCACATGGCTGGGGAAAGTTTGGTTGTAGGGTCCGGCGTGTTCCTGTATTGCAGGATGGCTTTCTGGAAAGCATCAATGTCTATAGCACCATCCTTCCCTGTGTTGCCTGTGATCAACCTCTTGATGGTTTTGACACCCACCTCGGCTCTGCAATTGCTGTGAGGGAATGCCACAGAGCTAAGTCGGTGGTGAACTCCCCAATCCTGTAAGAATTGCCTGGAGTTGTGAGCTACAAATTCTGGACCGCCATCCGATGAGAGTTCGTCTGGTATCCCATAGGTGGCAAAGGTGCGTCTCAGGACAGTGATAAGTCCCTGGGCCCCGTCTTTGGCTCTCTCTACGATAGGCCAGTTGGAATATCGGTCGATGATGACGAGATAATTGCAGCCATGGTAGTGAAAGTAATCTGCACAAATGCACTGGAATGGGTATTCAGATAAGGTGGGGGGTGTGGGTGGTAGTGCCGCTTGTGATGGAGCCATCCTGTTGCAGTGGGAGCAGTTGGCTCTGGTGGCTCTGATGTCGTTAGTGATGCCAGGCCAGAAGACAGATGCTTCTGCCTTTGATGTCATGGCTGATGTGCCCTGGTGGGCGGCGTGTAGGGAGGACAGGCATGAGGGTCGTAGAGAGGGTGGGATGACGATTCTATCTTTGTAGACAATGACACCATCACTGCTGTACAGATGTTGTCTGAATTGGTGGTATTCTCTGATGGATGGTGGCAGTTGGTGTTTGAGGTCAGGGATTCCATCTTCGATTGTAGAGAGGAGGAGGAGCATGTTGTCATCAGATGATGTGGCGATTTGGACTTGCTCCCAATTGATGGGATGTAGGGAGTGTAGAGACGAGATGAGTGAACTCTGTAGTTGGTCTTCCATTTGGATAGAGTCTAGTTGGTTATCTGTTGAGATGCCAGCTATGAGTTGAGTGGGGATGCGGAGGGGAGGGGTAGCAACACCATCTTGGATGCTGTGGATGTCGTCATGGAGGACCATTTTGGGTGGGCGGCGATCACCAGTTGGGTGTCTTGAGAGGGTGTCAGGGGCCTTGTTTTTGACACCAGGGATGTGAACGATTTTGAAATGGTATCTCAGGGTTTTTTCTTTCAGGTTCCTCAGTCTAGTGTTGCAGATGTGATCTAGGGATCTATCACCAAATATCTTTAGGAGTGGTCTGTGGTCAACAGCGATGGTTAGATTCTTACATCCCAGGACAAAATGTCTTGCTTTATCCAGGGCGTCTACTACAGCCAGTGCTTCACCTTCGATTGGAGCATAACGTGATTCAGCTGCATGTGTGAACCTACTGCCTACTAAGGTTATCTTCCAGCCATTTTTGCAGCAGAAGAGATCACTGGAGGGGCAGGAGCAGTGTTTCTGGAACAACCAATAACCAATTCCGTCTTTGGACCAGTCAGTGGCTAGGCATGTGGGCTTGGACTTGTCAAAAATGTTGACTCCACTGTGGATTTCGTCAATGATGGTTAATTTCGACTTTTCAAAGGCTTGCTGTAGGTCATTGTTCCAGTGGAACTTGTTGCTGGGCTTGAGGAGTTCCCGGAAAGGTAGCATTACGTCAGTCATGCTGAATGCGTACGATACCTGATTCACCAAACCAAACCAGGATCTTACGTCCGTAAGGTTTTGTGGTGTAGGGAAGTCGGAGATGGCCCTGATGTACTTCTTGCATGGTCTCACAGTGTCATTGGTGATTTCAAAGCCTGCGAATTCAATGTCATCTTTGGCGAATCTGAACTTATCTGGGTTGAGGGTAATACCGTGTCTGCCACAGATGTCTAACCAGTTGGATGCTTGGTAGAAGCTTTCTTCTATCGTGTCAGACCATAGCAGTGTGTCATCTACACATTTCGTTTTGTTGGGTATGGACGAGGTGATCTCATCATATCGTCTAGTGTATCCATCGCCTGAGGCAATGTAGCCTTGTGGGGCCGTGCGATATCTGTAGCGGCCCCATGGGGTGATGAAGGTGGTAAAGTGTCTGTCTTCAGGATGAAGAGGAACGCTGTGGTAGCCATTCCATGCATCAAACACGGTTTTCTTTTTCCCTTGAGGGACTGACCTCGCCTGGTGGAAGGGTGATTGGGTGTGGTGCGTTTCCCTGGTGGCATGGAGGTTGAGTGGCTGGAAATCAATGGTCCTTCTGGGTGTGCCATTTTTTTTGGGACAGATAACCATTCTGTGGCACCATGTAACAGGTTCTCCAATAGGTACAGGTTCCAACACTCCAAGTCTCACATCTCTGTCGAGGCCATCTTTGACATCGTCTTGCCAGTGAAGGGGTACTGGGATTGGTGAATGATGAGCGGTGGGGGATGCCTGTGGGTCTATCATAAGTCGCATTGGTGGGCCTTCCATGAGTGGTAGGGTTTGGTGTTCACAGACATTGAAGGTACTGGAGCTATAGTAGTCAAGGAGGTATTGCTGGAGTTTCTCCTGGTTGGCTTCTGTGGCTGGGTACGGCAGGGAGGTGGGGATTGGTGGTGGTTTAGTACGTTTGAGGCATTGACAACCATGTTGTGATGGGGGTGTGGAATTCGTGGCGGCGCCAATGGAGCCGTTAAGACTGGTTTCCTTGACCTCGTCCATTGTCGGGAAATTATGTGAGATGATTCCCAGGTCTGAACATGCCTCTCTGCTGAGGAAGAACTTGTCGGTACTGTTAGTCACATAGACCATCTGCCTGGTAGACCTCTCTTCTCCTTTGCCGCTTTTCGCAGATAGCCTCAGTATGGCAGCGCCCAGAATGTCAATATTGTGGTTGTCTGCTGCATGCATCCTGAGATCAACAGGGATGAGGTCTCTGGTGGACAGGCCAAGCTTCTTTATGATTTTGAAGCCTGCCAGGCAGCTTTGGCAGCCTGTGTCGGCCATGGCACTGGTGAAGGCCTGGTTTTGGGGTGATTGGAGGGGGAATCCAAAATGGTCATAGTCCTCCTGCTTGATGCTCATCTGAAGTCTGATGTATGGCTGGGGTTTGGACTGTTTCCTTGACCATTCCTTTGTGGTCTGATCAAAGATATGGTGGTCCAGTGTAGCACTTTTGGTCACCTTTGCTGATGTGATTTCGCATAGTGTGTCGAATATGGCACTTTCGCGTTCAGTGGCCCTGGCCAATTTTGTGTCAGCTTTGCTTCTGCACATCTTCCCAAAGTGGTGGTCTCTGTCACAATGGTCGCACTTGGTGCCAAAGGCAGGACACTCAGTTCTTCTGAGTCTTGTTGGGGGGTTTCTTCCGTGCCCCTTGGTCCCGCAATACGTACAAGTGTCCTGGTCCTTTGATGGGCCCCTAGTCGACGGTCTTTTCTGCTTCTTGTACGAGCTGCCAGCTACTGCATCTGTTGCTTGTGGTAGTAACAGGCGGAATGCTGACCTCTTTCCTGCCTCTTTTGCCTCGACGAACTTGAGGACTTGCTCCCATGTCATGTCTTGGTTCTCGTCTCCTAGTAGATCCATCTGTATCTCAGTGTCATCCAAACCTCTGCATAACACATCCCTGAGTATGGCTTCAGTATAGTCCACGTTGGCATCACAACCTGTGCACTGCTTGGTATACTTGCAGACGCTTGCCTGCCCTCTCAACCTCGCTCCGTAGGCGCGTATCGGCTCGTCTCGGTCCTGCCTCATGTTGTATAGGGTCACTCTTGCTACCATTGTGTTCTCTTCCCTTACGGCTAACCTCCTCATGGCCCCGAATACTGCGTCTTCGGGCATTCCAGTAAGGGTGCCTCCAGCATTCCTGGTGAGGTCCCTGCGGAGCTGGTCATCACAGCACTCCAATAGTTGGATGATCCTGTCTGTTCCCTCTAATTTGGTCGCCTTTACGTAGTCATTCCATCTCGATTTAAAGTACTGCCAGTCCTCTGTGGTGCCGGCCGATGACACAGTCGGTCTCTTTACCTTCTCAACCCTTGCTGCTTGTGTAGATCCACTGGGGTTTCCATGACTGGTTGCATGAGTTGTGATGAGCGCGGCTGCAACTACCGGTTCGACGTCGGGGGTCTCGTACGCGCAGCCTTCTATCGGGCATTGGATCGCTGGCATCTCTGGACCGTTTGGTGGTGCGCCTTAGATGGGAATACTTGCCCTTGTCGGTGCTCCAGCTCCACAGTGAAGTCGATCGATCCTCCCGCGTTTCGGTGAGTTATACTTATCATAAATAATAAGGAGTAAATCCCATTTGCTCATGTACATTCAAACTCGATCAAAATAGTAGTTACATGAATCAATGATAAGTATAACTGAATGGAGTAGGTAAGGATCATCAGTTATATGATAAGTGCGACTGAATAAATTAGGTAATAATCGTCAGGTGAATATAATGTTCTCTAAATATCAGTTATGATATAGTTATATCTCACTGCTCTTTCATCTGTTACTATTATTGCTCCTTTCTATTTCAGTTTTTGTTCACTTTTGTAAGCAATCCAGTAATATATTATGCAATTGCCTTATACTTTCAATGGGTGAATTAATTTGAAACAAACTAGCTAGCTATATGCTGGAAAAACTATACCATGAAATACTTATAAAGGTTAAAAATTTATGTGAATTGATAGATGATCAGTCCTTATTGGGCCAATTAATTAGCATTTCTGCAAAAAATATAAGTGATGTTTCACAAGAGTTGTGTGCAGTGCACACAAATAAGGTAATGAGCAGTGCACTAGAATGAATTTTGAAGTTTCAACAGTCTAGTTGAAACCATCACAGAGTGAAAAGAGTCCATTTACAGCCATAACTGAATTCGTAAACTTTCTTGGTAATTAGAGTTAACAAAAAATTTACAAGGCTGTAGAGGTTAACAAATTATAAATTATACACTAATTTACGATTTTGTTATGGTTGTCAATGGACATTCTTCAGGCAGTGCATGATTTGCTATTTTACTTAAATGTCAATTATTCACTCAATATAGCTATAGTATTTTAACCTTGACCCTTAACTGGCTTTGCCGACTTAAATGGGAACAGTAATTTACTTGAATCACCTGGTCACCCAACTGTGGTGTTTAAGAACCTCAGGAAGGTGGTGTCGTTGCTGACAGCCAAGTCTTCAAACAATTGAACAGAGTTGAGGTCAGAGTCTGTTAGAGTGATTTGCACGTAAGTCAAGTTCCAAGCAAACTCTGTTCGGTAACGGATTTCTCATTGTTTACCAACGGGTTTCAGAAAACTTACTCGTTTTGCTTTGCATACATAATGATGGAAGTCCTCTGTTTATACAGGTAATGAAAGTTGCTTCAAAGTGGTGTAGATACAACTGACTTCCACAATTTAAACTGGGCCATGGTAATATACAACTTATTTTTATTCATTTTGCAAATTGAACGAAGTTTGTGTGTCAATGTATATGCAATAAATTTGGGGGGCAAGTGCGCTCCTGCCCCCCCTCTTCCTTCTCCCTTAGCTAAGGTATATACTATATATAGAATTAATTCATACGAAGCACCACACATACCGAGAATTAGCATATCACAAAAACTACGAACTAGCGCATGATCAACGCAGGAGGAAACGTCTCAGTAGAAGTTGTACCAAAGAATCTATTCAAGTATAGAATTAATTCATACGAAGTACCACACATACCGAGAATTAGCATATCACAAAAACTACGAACTAGCGCATGATCAACGCAGGAGGAAACGTCTTAGTAGAAGTTGTACCAAAAGATCTATTCAAGCATTCATTCGTCTATAGTAGCGTTGAGTCTAGTCTGGTGCTTACGATGGTGAAACCTATAAAGATTTTTCTTGATGATCCGTATTATTACCCGGGCTCAACTGTGAAAGGCCGCGTATTGGTCAGCGCAGACAAACCAAAACAATACGTAGATATAACTATATCTATTTTAGGATTTTCTCGAGTGAGATGGACAGAATCTAGTGTGTACAAGCAGTATACTACCTTCCAAAATACCGTGAGATATATAGAACAAGATTGCGTCCTGTGGTCTACAGAGAAATCTTCAACTGGATATCTTCAAGCTGGAATACACAGTTTCTCTTTCAGCTTTCAACTTCCATATGAAGCGCCACCTTCTTTCAGAAGTGTTGCTGGTAAAGTAATTTACCAAATGCAGACAACAATTACCCAAAGTTCAATATTTAAGTTTAACCTCTGTTCTAAAGTCACTCTTGATGTAAGATCATATATTCCCAGGCTCTTTATGCAGCTCAAAAATGAAGAACTCGACAGCAGTCTCACGTTTTGTGGCTGCTTCAATTTCGGACAAATTAAAATTAACTGCAGTCTTCCACGCTCTGGGTACGTTGCAGAAGAAGCTATACCTCTCACCTTGAAAGTTGACAATCAATCCAACAAAAACATTTATATACATGCTTCAATATCAAGAGTAATAGTTTTCAACTCTGGAATTGGCCGAACCAAAACATCTTCTAAAATTAATTTGTCAGTATCTCGCTCACGAAGTATACCCCCAGGCACTTTAGCTCTGGTTGAAATTTTTCTCTATATTCCTCCCAAATTTCCTGTCAGCATAACCAGTTGCCCCATCTTCTCTATAGGATACTCTTTAATAATCCAGGCTAGAAGTGTACTGGGCTGCAGCAAGAAAATGAAGATACCAATTGTCATTGCTGACGCTTCTCTACCGAGTGTGGATCACCACGATTGTTGATCAATTAGGATATCTTTTGTTGACTTTTTAAGAAAAAAATGTTCTAATAACTACTTATTTAACTTGTTACAGCAGGTGCTGAAATAACAAACTCCACTTGCTTTTTGTTGTTCAATAGACAGTAGCTAATTATTTTGTTTATATTCTTATAATTAGAAAATTAAGCGGTGTTTCTTTAGGCGGTGTTTCTTGAGCTTATTGCCAATTATGTCACATGTGCTATAAATAAGTATCAAAAAAAATGAAAGGTGAGAAAGTGAGTTGTAGGGTTGCTCATTTGCTTTTCTAACAGTATTTCAGGGGCAAAAATATTAATCTTGATGTCACTTAGTATTAACTCTCTTTCCCAATTAATTTAGTATGTGTGCATAGAATTGAACTAAACCCTAAATAGTTTCTCACTTCTAGTTATAAGACTCAAGTGCAGGGCTTTTACTTCATGCACCACCACACATGGCTCATAAGGCTATTTTAAAAATATCATTTCATTGAGAATAAGATAAGACTAATGAAAAATAATTATACTGCTACAATTAACTAAACAAGTTGCTGCTAAATACATAAAGAAAAACAGTAAAAGTAATAAGTATATTCGAGATTAAAAATCAGCTAATTTTGACATGGAAGTGATAGTAGTTGAGAATGACTTCAAAATATTATGGTAGCAAGTTGTACCAGTTTTTCTTGGATTGTCTGACAAAGCCATAGTACTCCATGAATGACTGACTGACTGACTGACTGACTGACTGACTGACTGACAAACTGAGTAATTGTACTCTTGGGGGTGAGGGTTAATAAAGAAATTTCAATTGAACATCAGGAGTATTAAGATAGTTCCACAAACTTACAAGGAGAAATAATACTAATGGGAATATTGTACAATGGTGGATGATTATCCAGTTCTTTAATGAAAGGTTGTGACTAGGTTGATATAAAGGGAGACACACAAATGTGAGGTGCAGAGAGAGAGAGTCATAACATATAATTAATGAATCCAGCTTTATAGTATCTTGATTAACATAAGCATTGTCATGGAAACTACTTCAATGAAAGCTGGCCTGAATAAGAAGAAACAATGGCATTGATAATGTGTTTTGAAACTTGTATCATTTAGGTAAAAACTAAGAAGATTTTTGTAAATTGAAATCTTACCTTTATTTTTCTAATTAATGTATATACGAAGAGCTAATAAATGGTGTGAGTTCTAACTATCTCTATGCAAAGATTGGCAAAAATAGAATTTAAAGAGTATTATCACTTTTAAACTTTGAAATTCCGTATACCCTTTGTAGCAGTTTAATGTTGAAGTGCAGCAGAAATAGGAGCACAAGTTAGGAACAAGAAGAACTTGTTACATTATTATAAGACTATTAATCGAAGTAGAAGGTGGAGCATAAGGTACACAAAGTAGAGAGTTCAGTAATAAGCTGGTGTTTAATCAACTGATTCTTTTGTGATACACATAATGACACGATAATGTCTACGTACTTTATTACAAGTTATATTAATATATCACATATCAAATGAATCTTTATAACTTTAATGCATTGTTGTGTACTCAATGATAATAATAAGACTCACTTGATGTGACTAGTGTCCTTAGTGATGATTTTGTATTAGTATTTGTTACACAGCTGTAAAATCCTCTGTTCTTTGCTACAAAGAGATCTATAGTAACATTAGCTGATATAAATAAGTGTGGTGATACTCCATTCAGAAAGTTGTGATCCAGATCTAAAGTAGTATTGATAAAAGTTAGTAATGACTGACTGATTAACTTGCAATTTAGTGTAACTTTAGCATTGTAAGGAACTTTGACCAAGTGATGTTGATATTGTTGAGGGATTCCATTGACTTCTACCCCTAAATTACCTGTTTCAAAAAAAGTTATAATGTTCAGTCACTGCAAAATATTTTTAATAACTGATACAATTAAGTTGTTTTTTTTAATTATCTTTATTTATTGAATACCTTACAAACTGGTATTACTTTGTAACTATTTCATATATTTGCCAATAATAATAATAATATTGTTATTGAAGATACAACTATTAATTTCATTGTCACTTACCCTCAGCCATATTTAGATTAAGAATGTATATAAATGACAAAATGATCTCCATTTTGTTACCACACTTTTGTATCACGACATACACGCTACTACTACTCACGCTAAGTTAAAGCCGCTAAGTGGGTGTGGCCACGCTAGCTTACCGCTCATTGTGCCAATGTTCTGCGATGCCACGTGTAGATAAGCTAAATGCTAGCTATGTCTGTACTAGTAGTGTGTTTCAGCACTAGTCAGAACGAGTCATTGCGCTGGCCACGTTTTACATTAAGTCTGCGGGAGTCACACCCACGAAACGCGCATTACTTAGTTTAGGTTTCTGGTTTTGTTTTGTTTAGATTTTTGTTGTTCTTTTTTTTTTTTTTTTTTTTTTTTTTTTTTTTTTTTTTTTTTTTTTTTTTTTTTTTGTTATTGTTGTTGTTTTCTTGCACATTGTGACTGATCGCAGAAACGATGTTTAGTGTCGGGGGATATAGCCACACAAATTTTGTTCTTGAGGAATGTGGAAGTGGTGAGTGCCCCACCTCCCTTATACCTGAATCAAATTAACCATGACTGCTAAACCTTGCATTGAAAGGGTGGATGAGACTAGTACAGGAATTTCTATTTGTGGTTGAGGAGAGCACTTCCAGGTAATTTGCTAACGGTAAGACCGCCGCAATATATTATGTGCGGCAGAACAAATTTGGTATGGCCATGTCCCCAGACTCATTCCCAGCGAAGCGGTTCGGTGAAGGGTCTAGCTACGCAAGACTTGTTTTACTTTTAGGTCCTATATGCCACGACACTCACACTGTGCGCCTCACGTATACCACGCGATGCGAACAAACTGCGCGAATGCGAAGATCGCAAGTATTCTCCTGGTTCACCTTAGTTACCGTTGTTTAAGTGTTGAGATTGCGTTTTATTTAAACTATACAAACAGCAGGAAACTGCTATTTGTATTGCTATTTGTATAGCATTCGACCAAAACTGTTGATTCATTTAGCGAGCTAGAATAGACAAGTAAGGTGCAGGTTTGAAGCCAAACTAGTGGACGTAATGAAAGTCACACCTTCAATTAAAGTGTGTAATGTTTTTGCTACAATTCCTTTGGTAGATAGCCAAATGTGTGTTACTGATACAATAATAACAATTGAATTTTGAGGGTAATTTACTTGTAAATGCAATAAGCATTAGCTATGATTTTGGTCTCTTTTATGGTATAGGGATATGCCCAGAAAGTTTACATTAATAAAACTTTAATCTGTGTAAGAGATCCATTTAAATTTGTTCATGTGTACTGTAATAATGCAACTGAGCAACCTTGAATGTTAACTTTCTCAACTAAAGGGGTCTGGAAAAAAGCAAAGAAAAAAATGAAAAATCTTGGTTGACGCTAGGAATTGAACCAGGGGCCACTGCCAGTGCTCTAACCACTGACTTCCAAGACCTTCACATTTTTCCTTTATACTGTTGAGTAGTACCGCTTGCTACAGTCTCATACTCAACAGACCACCAATTATGTGCAGTCAGAACCCCTTTTTGGTGTCGGTGATCATCTATGTATATGCACAATTATTTTCCTGCAAAAGCTATTGAACAATTTCATGTGCTTTCTATTGGATATACTTCTAGAAGTTAGTAAAAGACTATTACCCACTCCAACTTCCTGATTCAGGCCCTAATGGTGGTTACTGCAGATATTGTGGTCTCTATGTCACAGGCTATCATTTTAAACTCACCGGAAAATTTTTAGGAAGCAGGAAAAAAAAGCTATGCAGGTAGCTATTGTACAGCGCCGCTTTCTATTGGGTACTGGGCGCTTCCGTCCCCTTAAATTATTTTAACGATGGTAAAACGTGACAAAATATTCAATCATTACAAAATATTTTAATAAGTGGTTCAATTAAGTATTTTTAAAATTTAATAAGAAGAAGAATAAAACTAATAATAATTATTATTACTATTATTATAATAATAATAATTATTATTATTAAAGATATGACAATTTAATATTAATGTCACTTACCCTCAGCCATATTTAGATTAAGAATGTATAGAAATAATAAAAGGATCTCTATTTTGTTACCCACTTTTTATTACAAGATTAACGCTAGCGCTATTCACGCTGAGTTAAAGCCGCTGAGTGGGTGTGGCCCTGCTAGCTTGTCCCCATCAATGTTCAGCGATGCCTTGTGTAAATACGCTAAAGGTTAGCTACGCTGTAGTAATGTGCTTCAGTTTGAGCGAGCCATTGCCACACAGTAATTAACAAAACATTTTCAATTTGACTAAATCATTTTTTTGCAGTAATTATAGCTTGTGAAGTATAAACTAGTCATTCAGATTACTAATTAACAAAAAACGTGCAATTTGTTGTTGTTTTTTATTATGTAGTTACTTATACTGTCTGGGACTACGTCCACAGACAGGTCTTAGAACTATAGAACGATCATTTCCTACTTCCTCTCTATTCCTTTATTATATCATCAATTGCGGTAGAGTTACGAAACCCATCGTAACTCTCTGCTTGTCATGATGTATTTAATGTAAAATTGTATGTAATTATAATTGTTGTTCACCTCTGAGAAACTTAGTTATATTTCACTAAGGTGTGCGCGCTTTAGCTGTCTTGTCAAGACTGCAAGCTTTTGTGGGCCAGCGGTTGAGATAAGATACAAGCCTGCGCCTGATCAAGTGGGCATCCTGGTCCTTCGACACCTTTCCTGAGTTCTTGGGATTACCCGGTGTGGGAAGTTACGCCCCCCACATATACAATAACAACAATTGAATTTTGTGTGTAATGTACTAGTAAATGCAATAAGCATTATGATTTTGATCCCTTTTTTGGTATAGGGACATGTCTAGAAAGTTTACATTAATAAAGCTTTAATCAGCTTAAGAGATCCATTGTAATAATGCAACTGAACAACCTTGAATGTTAATTCATCAAGTACATTTGTCATCATCTATGAATAATGCACAATTATTTTCCTGCAAAAGCTATTAAACAATTGCATGTGCTTTCTATTGGATATACTTCTAGAAGATTAGTAAAAGACTTGTTACTGACTCCAACTTCCTGATTTGGGTCCTAATGGAGCCTACTGTAGATATTACAGTCCTTTGTCGGTAGCTATATTATTTTAAACTCAGCAGAAAATATTGAGAAAGCTGGAAAAAAAAATCAGATAAGCACCATATTGTTACAGTGCCGCTTTGTATTGGCTACTGAGCGTTTTCAATCGGAGTAAATTCTATTATCAATGGTGAAACATGACAAAATATTCAATCATTACAAAAAGTATAATAACTGATTCAATTATTTTAAAATTATTATTTTTATATCTTAAAAACTGGTATTACTTATTATTTAATATATTTGCCAATAATAATGATAAGTTTTATTATTATTAATAATATTATTATTGTTATTATTATTATTATTATTATTATTATTATTATTATTAATAACAATAATATTATTATTATTATTAAAGATAGAACTATTTAATTTTAATGTCACTTACCCTTAGCCATATTAAGGGTGGGTGTGGCGGTGCTAACTTGCCACACATCAATGTCCAGCAATGCCTCGTGAAATATGCTAAAGGTTAGCTATGCACTAGTAATGTGCTTCTGGCACATTATGAGTGAGCCGTTGCCCACAGCAATTCATAAAACATTTTAAATTTGATTGAATCATTTTTTTCTTAATTTTCCCACTAATGGCAGCTTGTGTAGTACAAACAAGTCATTCTGATTATAAATTAACAACAAAAAAAAAACGGAAGAGTTTGCTTTGTCTTGTTTTTAAATATGTAAGGGAAAAGGTTTTATCATTACAATAGTAACCACTTGGCCCAACTTTTTGACTAGGAAAAAAGTATTTATACCACACTTTTTTAGCTTAGCCCTCATATAAAAATGTTGTAGTAGCTATTATGATGTAAAAGTTTAAGAAGTAATCAAGTAAATAGCTATTGGTAAAAAAAAATAGACATGAGGAGCCTAAATCATTTCTATAATCATAGGTCAGTGCATTATTGGCAGATGTTAATTCAGCTGCTACAAAGTTATAACCTGTATCAATCACATTCACCATTTTATATAATCTATGCTTTCCTGGATTTGTGGTTGCATCTGGAGTGCACTTAGTGGTGTTCCTGATTTCGTGATAATCCAGTTTAATTTGGGATAGACTAACTTACAAATCTCATTTGGTGACATGATATGTATCGACTAATAAATTTTATGAAATATTAGTCCATTTTGAGCTTCCTGATCTTTTTTCTTCCTTCTGAGGACAAATAATTTTAATATGACAAAGTAATATGGATGCAACTGTGTTAGGATGGTTGATTGTACAATTTACAAGATACCCTATAATAGTTGCTGACATTAGCAATTAAGGTACTATTATTATGTTTTCTGAAAGGTAGTAGTAATAGTTCATTCATTAATTAATTTAAGATCAAATTTTGTTTAATGAACATGACATTCATGATCTGTCCCAAGTCACCTTCCATTTCTAAATCCTGCCTGAGGGTTCAATTTTTTTTAATTGCCTTTTTAGAATACTGTTATTTCTAGTTACTACATAAATTTTGCTGTTGCCATTTGTTATTTTTTAAACAAGAATTTTAATGGCGCAATTAAGTTATCAAATAAAACCCATGAATTTCTATAGCACTTTGAATGTTTTTATCCGGTGAGAAAATTCTTCAGCAAACAACACTTAGGAGTTAGATTATACAAGCAGACTGGTTTGTTTTACGAGCTTGGTCAAGTGAACTGTCTGGGTCAAATACTGTTGGTAACTCTGATTCAGGAAGCAATATACAGTATGCTAACTGGACCAGAAGGATGCTCATTAGAAGTTCGTGATATTGTCTGTCCAGGCACATTTGTCTCGATATCTGTACCAGAAGAACACCTGTTCTGCTTCATTGAAGTAGATGACATGACCTTTGTCTGCGGAGTTATAATGGTAGTTGAACCAAAGTAATGGTTGTTCTGCTTTATAAAAGCAGAGGACTCCGGTTTTTCTGGCAGAATTGTGTTAGTAGTTGAACCAGAAGGATCAATTTAAATAGATATCTTGATTGACAGGAAGACTTATTTATACAGAAGAATGGCAGTCCTGCTCCTCTGAAGTTGATGAATCTGACTTTGTAGGCATGGTTGTCTGCCAGCATCATCCTGAGTAAGGCTATCTTGCTTTATTGATTAAATTACACTGACTTAACTGGCTGGGGTAGTGTGCTTGCAGCCGACTCACATAAAGTTTCTGATTACCTGAATGTTATTTGAGAAGGTAAGTTGTAGGCAATTTCAAGAGGATGGCAATCCTGTTCCTTTAAACATGTAGGCAAAGCAGGAACAGCTGTGTCAATAGCAGAGTTAAGTTATCTTCCTGCACTTCTGTGTCAATAGCAGAGTTAAGATATCTTCTTGCACTTCTGAGCCTGATCAGTCTATGACAGGTGAAGCTGTCTCACCTTCAGTTACATTTATAGCAGTTGCCATATCACAGGAGCAAGTACTTGATTCCAAACTATGAAAGATAAACGAGGAAAATTTTGTATGTTACGTTAGCCTCTGCATGGTCCCTCCCATGATGGACAAACATACCCTCATTACGTGGCTGGACTACAATATGAAATAATTATGTGTTGTTTTCAGGTTAAAGCTGAGATGAGAAGAGGTAGCTATATGTAAAAAAAATAAGAAATTCCGCATCTGCTATCTAAAAAAACCCTTACAGAAAATTTGCAACTCACAATGTTAGTGATGTACTCTTTGAATCTAAGCCAATTCTGTCACTAACAACTATGTCGTTGTTTTAATGAATGATGCTACTATTTTTGTGAGGTATATAGAGACATGTTAAGAAGGTACCACCATCTAAATCTGAGCAACACTAACATGTATGACCTGTGAATTGAAGGTTAATCAGAGTTTTGACTTCATTGTTCACACATGTGTGTACAGTGTTATGGACTGCAATTGTAGTTGCTATTATAATTCAAAGTCTCTCTTATTGCTCTCAACTATGTGAAAACATAAGTACAGAGGTGTAGCTTATATATCAGGCATGCTAGCAGTTTCAGCAAAGAACAGGGTAGAAGAAGATTAGGATACCTAATTATGCATATAGAAAATGCACATAAACAAGTTATGTATATACTCACTCTTAATAGTACTCACAACTAACAGCTTAATAAATGCAGCAATGGCCACTACCTCTCACAAAAACTTGAAATGAAAGCTGGGTTCTATCAGAGTGGGAGGGGAAGCTTTCAAACTTATCAGGAAGGGTGTAGGCCAGCCTTCACCTATAAGGAAGAGTGTGTTCAAAATGGTGGGCATTGTGCAGCCTCAGACTACACATGTGTGCGGAGACTGACACACAAACTGAGAGATGGGCAGATGGATGGACTAAAGGATGGACCAATATACAGACAGAGACAAATAGGCAGACAAGCATATGGCTTGTGTCTCTCATTCATTCTCCCTTTCATCTAAAAACACAATGGGTGGTAAAGAGTTTCCATCACAGTGAAGAGAGTCCAGTAAGCTAGCTTATCAGTGTCCAGGATGGGGAGGATGGTAGAGGGGCTGTAGCCCCCCAATATTTTTCTTGTAGGGGTTCATTATATTGTTATTGTTTGTTTATTTCAATTTGAATAGGGTTAAAAATATTCATTTTAGAATTCTCCACAAAATTCGGCCAAATGGAGCAGCTAACCCATAATTGTGGTAGCCTCAGCCCCTTTATAAAAGTTGCATAGCTACATGTCCAAAGCGAAAAATTATTTCTTAGTATTTTGTTCTCTGGACCACAGTACAAGTAGTAATGTTTTAAAAAAATTAGCTGTCAACGTCCTAGTATGAGTTATACTATGAATGCCGCTATTAACTTTGTCCCCCACTCCCACCCTCCCCTTTTCCAACTTGCTCCTACCATCTGAAATTTCAACTTCAGTATGGTGCTATACACTAAATTTGGGCTTCCAATAAACTAGTGGTGAGAAACCACTAAAAAGCTCTTACAGTGTGGTTAAGCTCAAGTGCCATGGGGACATTCCTATACCAAATCGTCTTCCTATGTCCCTATATGATATACCATGTTATAAGCTACCTTCACTGTTATTTATAACGTAGAAATAAGCAAGTTATATTGTACCTCATAGCAGCGTACCAATATGTATCATGTACAAAGCAATGCATATAACAGTGTTGCAGTGTTAGATTAGTGTATATTCACCTTATTATCTTATAGTGTGTAACATTAATAGTGTTTATCAGCATTATAGTCTATTTATTACATGTGTATGTGCCAAGGAGGGGGGGAGGGGGAGGGGGGCGGGAGAGACCAACAGAGGCATAGGAAGCTAATTTTTATTGGTCAGGCCATACAATATGCATGTTCAACTATCTTCTTTATTTATGGTCTTCATATTTGACTACTGTACTTTTTAGAAACAATATAATAACTCAGTATTTGGAATGATAGCTAGGAAAGCAAACACAATAAATAATATACTGTTGTTCACTAGATCAGTTATGCTAGGTTTATGGCCTGCCATTTATTATTTTTACCTTTGTCATTAGATAATCCCTACCAGGCTAGAAAATTTATATTCCTAAATACACCTTTCCTCTGCTTTCATTTACCTCTTGCATTGAGACAATTCTATGGCACTTAATTCATAATGCAGCCCATCCCTAGATTTCTGCTATTCCCTAATTTAAAGGGCTATCACACAGGAATAACAAAATAAAAACAGCTACTTAATCAATTCTATACTTAACCAAACTTTATTTCATTATTTACTTATTAATTAATTTATTTATTTATTATATTATTATATTATATATGAGTCAGAGTGTGATATGGAGAAATATTTCATGAGCGGGCTAATTAATTTTCACGAGCCAGTGAAAGTAAAGCCTAAGAGTGAAATATCTAGCATATAACTCTGACAGAGTGTAATATGTGGCTTTTTACTATGACTGGTAACTCACAGTGTAAAGTTGGCTATAAGGGTTCCCCATACCCCCAGCTGATACTTCAACAGCTGCTCTAACCTGACTGGGTGAGTATTTATTCATTCTGTTATATATTATATTCTGTTATATATTTATAAACCACACTCATAGGTTCAGTAAACTTTTTGTAACAGCTTATAGCTAAATATTGACCTTTTTCCTTCCAAAGTACCTACATGTAAAGATGATTGGATTAAATGTCAAACATATATTTTGGTAAATAAGACCACAGGCATCAAAAAAAAGTTTATTCCCCAAGTTCTACATGTTGTTGTTTATTGTTTGTGCTGATTTTGCTATCATGTTCTTTGAAAATACATTCACTTTTGCTATTTGGGTGTGAATAAACAACCTAAAAAAACCCCATTATTGCACCTAAAATATTATGCTGGCAGATAATTTGCAACATGTGACATAGCTGATAGCTACACTAATAAACAGGGTGTGTAGATAGTACTGTGACATTTGAAATCTAACTGACTGTAATGTATTTTAGATCATGAATTAAGAAACATTGTGATGAGCCAGTGAGTACTATACTGAAGCTCTCACATATCTGACATTTTTAATATTATATTACAGCATAATAAAGCAGCTGTTCTAATTATCCCATATAGCTAATCTTAAAAAGAATCAAGAATGATGATTGGTATAGCTTACACCGTGAAACCATTGGCAGACAACTCTTTAACAAGCAAATCACCTCTATCTATCAAAATTTCCACTTGTGCACATCAATAAAATGTATTTCTTATCACCTCTTCTCTGATTTGTGAACTAAAAGCTTTGGTCCCAATTTTTTTTTTTTTTTTGTGTGTTCCTGTGGTTTAAAGTTTGAATGTTCTACTATAAAACTAGCCAGTAAGTGGACTCCAGGTAGCCATGGCAAGTACAAGCTGTAATTTAAATATTATTATTCATGCCTTAAATATGTGGGAATGATTTTGTTATGACTAAGAGAAATTGACTCTAGAACACCAGTGCTTCACCTTACATGTCCTGCCTGCTGGGGTACCTGTTTGATTGAGCATTATTATAGGCAAGAAGTAAATCTTTTATTTTGACTCACTAATGAGTAATAATTATAGAGGAACAAAAATTTACAAAATAGTCACACTTCTTTTTCCTAAATACCACAAAACATTATTTAGCTGATTGCCTTTTATTAACAAACAAAAAACCTAAACAATATTATTTCCTTAAAAATATCACTTGGATTTTCCTATATTCATTAAAACTGTGTAGCAAAAATTGAACACACACAAAAATAATTTTAAGGAATATGATAACAATACGAAGCAGTTTTCCAAAAATAAGGATGAAGGATACCCAGTATCTACTTGATCATGGAAGTGATGATTCAGAGGTGGGGGGGTGATGCATTAGCAATAACTACTGGTACTTGATCCACAAGTTGTTGATCAACCAGGGGTGGTGATGCATGAGCAATGACAATTGGTATCTTCATCTTCTCACTGGATCCCACCACACTTCTAGCCTGGATTACTAAAAAGTACTTCACAGAGATTGCAGGGCAGCGGGTGCTAAGCGGCAGTTTACGAGGAATGTGGAGGACATTATCTTCTAGTAAGGCGGTAGTGCCTGCGGGCACACTTCGTGAGCGCAAAACGGACAGGTTATCGCTAGAATCACTCTTGGTGTGACCCTTATCTGAGTCCAAATAAATTATTCTTTTTGATATTGAAGCACGAATATAAATACATTTGTTGGTTTGATTTTCGACCTGCATGGTGAGAGGCATGGAATCTCCTAAAGCAAATCCAGATTGCGGAAGACTACAATTAACGTTAACTTCACCATAGTTGAAACAGCAGCAAAAGGTGACTACGCTGTTAAGTTCAGCATTTTTGGGCTGCATACAGAGCCTGGGAATGTATGATTTAACATCAACAATGACTTTGTTATGGAGGTCAAACTTCAACATTGAGCTTTGAGTAATTTTTGCCTTCATTTTATAGATTATTTTACCAGTAAAACTCTTGAATGAAGGTGGAGCTTCGTTTGGAAGTTGTAAGCTGAAGGGGAAACTGTGTTGTCCTGCTGGAAAACTTTCAGTAGGAGCTCCCTTTTTAGACCACAAGACACATTTTTGTTCTATATACCTCAGAGTATTTTGAAAGACAGTATATTGCTTGTAGCCAGTAGATTCTGTCCATCTTGCACGAGCATATCCAAAAATTTCTATAGTTATGTCTTGGTACTGTTTTGGTTTATCTGTGCAGACCAATACGATTCCTTTTACCGCGGAGCCTGGGTAATAGTGTGGATCATCAAGAATAATCTTAATAGGCTTTACCATGATACAATTACCAGATCAGCGGACAACCTGCAAAAATG